>Ga0302320_10011020_pt1 | contig 19216 bp, 17 predicted proteins | sample Bog_T0_3_FD_202130 | JGI IMG/M metagenome (GOLD analysis project Ga0302320, IMG submission 202130) | Peat permafrost microbial communities from Stordalen Mire near Abisko, Sweden - Bog_T0_3 | ecosystem: Environmental > Terrestrial > Soil > Wetlands > Peat | place: Sweden: Abisko, Stordalen Mire... | reverse complement strand
GGAGCATTCCTTCGTCCATGCCCCAGTTGACGCCGCGGACAAAGATTCGCTTGCCATTGCAGAAGAAACTCAACGGTTCTGGAACTTCCGGCTTGGGTTGACCGGGGCCGTTGACGCCATTGAGCATCTTCTTCGGGTCCCATTGGGTGTGCAGCTTGGGGTTGTAGCTGTATTCGCGGATGCCAACCTTCGACTTGCCGATGTGCGAGACCTTGCCTGCGCAACTGAATTCAATCGTCAGATCGTAAAGGTTCTGCTCGCCGTGTCCGCTGGGCCACCACAGCTTGGGATTGACGAGGGAAAGCTGCCTGTACGTTGCCTTGTCCAGCGTGAGCGATTTGGTCTCGCCGCCGTCGAGGGCTACCGGGTGCGTGAACTCGATCTCGCCCAGCCGCACCTTCAACTCGCCCTTGCACGGCTTGCTGGAGTGATTCTTCAGGTCCAGTTTGAGCGTAACGTCGGCGCGGCTTAGATTGCCGGCTTCGGGAAAGTGCGTGCTTGCAAAGACATTCTCGACGGTCACATCGCCTGTGGCCGTGAGCCTGACATGATTCCAGATGCCGGTGTCGCGGTCGCGAATGGTGGGCAGCCAGTCCCAACTGTCGCTGGCCAAAATGGTGGGTTCGTTCCTGGGAAACTCCGTTGGCCAATCGTAGCCGCTGAGTTTCTTGGGCAAAACCTTGTCTGGCTTGGGAACCGGCATGATGAGCACGGCGATGCAGTTCTTCTTGCCAGCCGTGACCAGGTCAGTGACATCGAACTGCCCGCGGATGAATGCACCTTCGATGCTACCGGCGCACTTGCCGTTCACATACACATAGGCACGATAGTTGATGCCGTCGAAGTTGAGCCACACCCGCTTGCCGGCAAAGCTCGCAGGCACATCCAGTTCGTTGCGGTACCACCAGTTTGTATGAGAGAAGAAGTCCGAGATCTGGCTGAGATGATCGCCATAGAACGGGTCAGGGACCGCGCCCAGGTTCAGATAGCTGGTGAGGATGGTTCCTGGGACCGTGGCGATGAGCCATTTGCTGTCGTCGTAGCCGAGAGTTGAAACCGCAACCGCCTTGTCGGGAATCGCTGCCTGGTCCACCAGGCGCCAGCCGCCGGAGAGTCTCAAGCTTCCGTCCGCTTCCGGTGGAGGCAGTTGGGAAGGAGTCGCTTCAAAGCCGCCAGAGCCAAAGACCTCGAACGAGGAGAGCTCGTAGCCGCCGGCCTTGGCCTTCTGGCTCATGAGCAGCCGAACGTAGCGCGCACCGGTCTCAGGAAGTTGAATCTGTTCCACACCGCCCTTGCCTTCCAGCGTCTGATGCACTTCAGACCAGTTTTCCACGAGTCCTGTCTCCGCCGAGGGCCCGGCGTCGGTTGATACCTGAACCTTGTGTGCCAGCGGATAGTTGGCGCCCCAGCGCAGCACGACCGAGCGAATGTTGCACACCGCTCCAAGGTCGACATAGATCCACTGCAAATCGGCATCCGAACTTTGCCACCTGGTGCTTGCCAGTCCGTCGGTGGACATGTGACCGGTGTTGATGAAATCCGCTGAGCTGGAGGCCCAGGCGGCCCGATTCAGCGCCACGTTGCGCTCCGTGCTGGCCTCAACCCACTTGGGCGACACAGCTATCGTTGACGCCAAGACTCCCAACTTCAGAACTTCCCGCCTCGACCATTGCTCCATGGTTCGGTTCTCCTTTTCGCACAAGAATCATATGCTGGCGACGGATGGCACGCAAGTTGAAAACCGGTGACTCTGGCTCATTCCGCGAGATGAGATATTGCGGCATTTTGACAGATAAATGTGATTGCTTTCATCTGGGGCACAATCGCGTGGCTTCATGCGGGTTGGCGGTTAGAGCCCGAGCCTTCTTGTCCGGCTGTTTTCTTGATGAACGCCAACGGGAACGCCGTCGGACCGAGTGCAGCACATGGGCTGGGGTGGCTGCATCCGTTTCATGCAGCGATACGAGTTGAGACCCAACAGCATTCCCAAACCGCGGGCTGTGAAGCGCTTCAATTTCGGCCTTGATCTGTGCGCAAGAGGCGTGTGGTCGAAGGCCCCTTTGCATGCGGTGAGCCGCAATGGTTTCGACATGCGAAATAGCGAGTTTTGCCAAACGCCCTTCTTCCCACGGCCACCATTCAGGACTAGAGTAGATGTTTGCTCCACTGGCAACCGGAAAGCACAGCGCCAAAATGCGCAGGCACTGCAGCCGGAGAGCAAGATCGATATTGGGGGAGGAAATTACCTTGAACTCTTTAGAGCGGGTGCGCGCTACCCTGGCCGGTAATCCGGTAGACCATTTGACCTGTCAGCCGATGCTGATGCAGTTCGCGGCCAGTTACTCGGATATGAAGTTTATCGACTACACGCGCGATGGCAGAAAGATGGCCGAAGCGCAACTGAGGGTGATGCGGGATTTCGATATCGATGTTTTGCTCACCTGCTCTGACCCGGCCCGCGAGGTGATCGATATCGCCGGCGACAGAAGCATCGAATGGTTTGAGAATCAGGGCCCGGCCATTCAGGAAGAGAAGGCCGCGCTGGCCGACAAGGCGCGCCTCAAGGAGTTCCGCATGCCCGACCTGCATCCCTCCGGACGCATGTTCGATCGCATCAAGGCCATCGAGATCATGCGGCGCGAAGCCGGGCCCGACGCCTCGATCTGCGGTTGGGTCGAAGGCCCGCTGGCTTTGGCTGCGGAGCTACGCGGAATCAACCGGATGATGACCGATTTCACCGACGATCCGCAGTTTTGCCGCGACCTGCTGCATTACTGCGGCGATGTGGCCATGATGTATGCCGATGCGCAGATTGCCTATGGCGCCGACACCATGGGCATGAGCGATGCAGCGGCCGGTCTGCTGGGTCCGGTGCTTTACAAGAACTTCATCGTCGCGGAGCAGATGAGGGTTTTCAAACACATCAAAGAGAAGCACCCGGTTGTGATCACCCGTCAACACATGTGCGGAAGAATCACCAAGTTGGCCGAGGACTTTGCAACCTTACCGGTGGATATCTACGAGATCGACTTTCCCTCGGATCTTGCCAAGATCAAAGCTGTGTTGGGTGATCGCGTGATCAGCGGCAACATCTCGACCATCTCCGACGTCTTTGAGGGCACAGCCGAGAGGGTCTACGACGCAGTTGGGCGCTGCCATGAGATCTGCGGCAAATACTTTATTGTGAATTGCGGATGTGAAGTACCGCCGCGCAGTCCCATTGAAAACGTCAGAGCGATGGTGCGTTACGCCAAGGAACATTGAGTCGCGCGATTCGCGCCATCCTGGCAGCAGGTCAACTTATCGAATTCAGCTCAGAGAGCGAGGTTCTTTTTCATGCAGCGGACAACGTTCAACAATCGCAAAGCGGTTCAGATTGAAACTGGATTGATTCGCGTCACGGTGACTGAGGAGGGCGGGCACATTGCCGAGATCCTCAACAAGGCCACGGGTGTGAATCCACTCTGGATTCCTCCCTGGCCCTCGATCGAGCCGAGCGCATGGTCAGAAGCGGCTCACCCCGAGTACGGCCCCTGGCCGGAGGCGAAGCTGCTCTCTGGCATCATGGGCCACAACCTTTGCGTGGATGTTTTCGGCATGCCCTCGGCTACCGAGCAGGCAGCGGGCGTATGCATCCACGGAGAGGCCGCCATTGTTCCGTGGCAACTGGAGGCTGCACCCGGCGGGCTGATTGGACGCTGCGTTTTGCCGCTCTCTCGGCTTGCGGTGGAGCGCGTCATCACGTTGGAAGGCGCAAGGATGAATGTCAGGGAGACGGTCGAGAATCTGGACGCCTATGACCGCCCAATCGCGTGGACGCAGCATGTTACGCTCGGGCCGCCGTTTCTGGATCGCGGGCGAACAGAACTCTACGCAAATGGCAAGTATGTTGGCTCCCTGCCCGGCGGCACCGACGCCGAGTCCGGCACGATCCGCGACAAGCCCGGACACGAGTTTCGCGAGACGCTGCCCAACGTGGAGGGCACAGGCGGCTTCCGCTCTTTCATGATGGAGAAAGATCGGGAAAGGTCGTTCTTCATCGCGTGGTCGCCGGCTCTGGAGACGGCAATTTCTTACTCGTGGAAGCGCAGCGACTTTCCCTGGATCGGCATCTGGGAAGAGAACAACTTCCGCGACTTCAAGCCGTGGAACTCGCACACGCTTTCGCGCGGCCTGGAGTTCAGCGCCTCTGCGTTCGCAGAGACACGCAGAGAGATGATCGAACGAGGCAAGCTGTTTGACACGCCCACCTGCCGCTGGATTCCAGCCAAGACCAAGGTCACGGTCGAGTACCACGCAGAGACGGTTAAGACGAAGAGCATGCCCGCATCCATCGCGGAGTTCGATGCTCTCGCCAGGCAAAGCGTCTGATCCTGTGGCCCGGTGGCCATCTCGCTCAGAGATGGCCACCGGAGACTCAGTTGCCGCGGCCTGCGGACTGCGCTGTAAGCGGCCGAATGACGAGAGCCTTGATTCTCGGCCAACGCCGTCAGAACGCCTTGCGGCTACACTGATGGCACGAGTTCTGGAAGATTCTGCATGAATGCAACCACAAATTTTCTGGCCGTGGACCTGGGCGCATCGAGCGGCCGGGTGATGGATTGCTGCTGGGATGGCAGCCGGTTCGGCCTCCACGAGGTGCATCGCTTTCCGAATGGCGGCATTCGCCTGGGCCAGAGCCTGCATTGGGATGTGCTGCGCATCTGGAGCGAGATTCAGAACGGATTGAAGCACTATCGCTCGCTTGGCGGACCAACACCGGCTGGAATCGGCATCGATGCGTGGGGTGTGGATTACTGTCTTCTGGACGAGCGCGGCAACCTGCTCGGCAATCCGCATCATTATCGCGACGCGCGAACGCGAGGCGTGCCGGAGAGGGTGAATGCGATCATGAGCGCCCACGAGCTTTTCCGCGCCACCGGAAACCAGACCATGGAGATCAACACCGCGTTTCAGCTTGCCAGCATGGTGCGCGATCACGACGCACAGCTTCAATGCGCGAATACGTTGCTCATGATTCCGGACTTCTTTCAGTTTCTGCTGTGCGGAGAAAAGCGGGCAGAGTATACCGAGGCCAGCACGACAGAACTCTACGACCTGCGCGCGCGTTGCTGGTCGCGGCCTGTGCTCGACGCGTTGGGCTTGCCGCCGCGCATCTTCCCGCAGGTGGCCTTGCCTGGCACGACGCTCGGCAGATTGCTGCCGGCCGTTCAGTCGGACTGCGGATTTGACGCTGCGTTCCCCTGTGTTACGGTTGCCTCGCATGACACCGCGAGCGCGGTCGCAGCCATCCCGGGCCTGGATGATGCCAGCGTCTTTCTCAGCAGTGGCACATGGAGCCTGATGGGTGTTGCCGCCGCCGAGCCGAACCTGAGCGATGAATTCTTCAATGGCGGATTTACGAATGAAGGCGCCGCCGATGGGGGCGTGCTGCTGCTGAAGAACATGACCGGGCTTTGGATTTTGCAGGAATGCGTGCGCATGTGGGAAGCTGCCGGACAACGCTACGCGTGGGCAGAGCTGGAGGAAGCCGCGCAAAAGGCGGCCGGATTTCGGTCGTTCATTGATCCCTCGGCCAGTGAACTGCAATCCCCGCCGCACATGCTTGCGGCGGTACAGGCCTTTTGTGCACGCGGCGGGCAGCCGGTTCCGCAGACCGTGGGCGAAGTGGCGCGCTGCGTCTTTGAGAGCTTGAGCTTCAGTTATCGTGAGGTGGTCGAAGGCCTTGAGCGCATTACCGGCCGCACTTTGCGAACCATCCGCGTAGTCGGCGGCGGGTGCCTGAACCATTTCCTGTGCCAGATGACGGCCGACGCCTGCGGGCGCGAAGTGATTGCGGGTCCGGTGGAAGCGGCCGCCCTGGGCAACGCCATGGTGCAGGCGGTTGCCACCGGTCATCTCAGATCCCTCGCCGAAGGCCGTGTTGCTATAGGCCGGTCGGTCGAGTATCAGCGGTATGAGCCCGCGTACGGCTCCGCGTGGGCCGAGGCATTCGAGCGCTACAAGCAAGCCATTGCGCGCGGCCGGAATGAGCAGGTTCGCTGACGAGCCGCGCCGCTTTCAAACTGCAGGAGTTTTCCGCCTACTTGTTCTCCGCGTGATCCACTTCCCGATGTATGCCCGCTACGGTGAGCAGCACCTTCTCGGTGTTGTCTGAGCTCGGACCCACCATCATCTCGAAGACGCCAGGCTCGACAACGCGGTGCATGTCGAGATTCAGAATTGAGAGCGTCTCCGGCATCACTGTGAACTCGACTGTCTTCTTCTCTCCGGGTTGCAGCGTGACGCGCTCAAAGCCCTTCAACTGCATCACGGGCTGAGTTACCGACGACACCTGCGGGTGAATGTAGAACTCGGCAACTTCGTCCCCTTCGCGCTTGCCAGTGTTGGTTACGTCTACGGTCACCTTCGCCGTCCCACCGGTCAATACTTGTTGCGGCTCCACGCGCAGGTTGTCAAAGCGGAACGTTGTATAACTTAGCCCGTAGCCGAAAGCAAAAAGGGGCTTGCGCGTGCTGAAGGCGTAGTCCACATTTGCCGTTGGCTTGTGATTGTAGAAGTCCGGCAGATCGCCCACCGAGCGGGGAAACGTGATGGGGAGCTTGCCACCCGGATTCACATCGCCGAAGATCACCTGGGCCGCAGCCGTGCCGCCTTCCTGGCCAAGATAAAAGCCCTCAAGAACTGCCGGCACCTTCTCGGCAATGTAGTTGACAGACAGAGCCCGGCCGCCGAGCAGCACCACCACGGTCGGCTTCCCCGTCTCCAGCACAGCTTTGACCAGGTCGTTCTGCGCGCCTAACAGGTCAAGCGAATCGCGATCGCCACGATGGTCTTCGCCGGCTTCGCGGTTGGTGCTTTCGTTCTCGCCTACAACGAGGATGGCCACGTCGGCTTTGCGCGCCGTCGCCACCGCCTCCTGGATCGAGGCGGCATCAATCTTTGGATCGATGAGCTTTACCGGATCTGACCAGAAGCCCATATAGCCTTGCGGCGCGGTGGTGATGCCGCAGCCCTGCGCATAGAGCACGGTTGCTTTGTTCCCCACGCGCGCGCGAATGCCATCCAGAATGCTCACTCCGCGGCCCGGGTCGCGGCTGTATCCGCCCAGGTGGACATCGGCGGCGTTCGGGCCGATCACTGCAATCGTCTTCAGCTTCGCAAGATCCAGCGGCAGCAGGCTGCCCTCGTTCTTGAGCAGCACAATCACCTTCTGCGCCGCTTCCAGCGCCAGTTTGCGATGTTCTTCGCTGTTGGTGATGCGCTCGACATAATCCGGATCGACGTATGGGTTTTCAAAGAGCCCAAGCCGGAATTTGGCCTCGAGAACCCGCGCTACGGCTTTGTCCACTTCGCTCTCCGGCACCAGACCCTTGCGCACCTGGTCAACCAGTGTGAGATAAACGCCGGTGTTGGATAGCTCCAGGGCGTAGTCTACGCCTGCCGCCAAGCCCAGGCGCGCCGCGTCGGCAATGTCATAGGCCACATGATGAGCGGCGACCAGCAAATCCAGGGCGTTGGCATCCGATGTCACGTAGCCCCGGAATCCCCACTCCTGGCGCAGGATTTTCTCGAGCAGCCAGCGATTCATATGCGAGGGCACGCCATCGATCTCGTTGTACGAGGCCATGATGCTGCCTACATGCGCCTCCTGCACTGCGGCTTGAAACGGAACCAGGAAGTTCTCGCGAATCACGCGCTCCGAGTAGTTGCCAGGCGCCGTGTTGGTGCCGCCCTCCGGCTGACCATGCACGGCAAAATGCTTGGCCGTAGCCAGCACATGGTGGCGCCCGATCAGGTACGAGTCGCCCTGCAAACCCTCGATGGCCGCAACACCCATGCGCGAAACCAGGTAGGGATCTTCGCCGTAGGTCTCCTCGGTCCGGCCCCAGCGCGGATCGCGCGCAAGATCCAGAACCGGCGAATACACCTGGCCGATGCCGCGCGAGCCTGCCTCGTCGCCTATTGCGGTGAACTCCTGCTTCACCAGCGCCGGATCCCATGTCGCGGCCATCCCCAGTGCTTGCGGAAAGCTGGTGCTGCCATACTCCATAAAGCCGTGCAGCGACTCGCTGTAAAACAGTATTGGAATTCCCAGCCGCGACCTCTCGCGCTGATACCGCTGCGCAGCGTTGCGCACAACCGCGAACTGGCGCGGCGCCACCTTCATCTCCTTGTCCCACTCGCTGAGGATGAGTTTGCGCGCCTGTTCGTTGGTAAACGTCCCGGTGGGGTCGATCAACTCGAGCCGGTGTTCCCACCCGGAAGAAAGCTGGTCGACCTTTTCTTCCAGCGTCATGCGCGGGAGCAGGTCGGCAACGCGATCCGCGATGGGAAGGCTCGCATCTTTGTATTTAGGAGTTCCGGCCTGAGGCGTGGATGCTTGCTGCCCGTTAGCAGCCACGGCAAACAGCATCATGCTCATCGAGAAGGTGGCAAGTACAGAGAGGTAGGCCATGCGCATGGAGTTTTTCATGATTATTCCGGAACCTCGAATCCAAGTCTTCGCTTGCAGCCAACAATTCTACTCAACTCCGGCGGATGCTTGCCATGCTCCGGCCCGAATCTGGCACAAGGGATCTCTGCTCGTGAATTAGTTTGCAGGACTTTCAACAGCCGCCGGATGAGGCGTTGCGGCCTTCAACAGGCTCAGATTAGCCTGTACAACCTGCCAGCGCCCCGGATCCTTTCGGGTCTCGATTGGCGCCGCGGGATTGGCATAGAACGCCAGTATGTTATCCCGAAGTTGGGGTGTCGTCTGCACAAACCCTTCCGCTGCTAGCCGGGACAAGAGGTTAGCGTAGGTCTCGTCAGTCAGTGTGTATTCCGCCGCCTTGGTCGCGGCGCCGCTGTCCAGATCGAAGTTCGGCAAGACCAACGTGCCCGCATCCTCCGCCTCAAGATGGGCACGATAATCATCTACGGTCGTGTTAATGCTCTTGATGTAAAGATCTTCAGTCTTGGGGGTTGGGTTGTTGAATCCCATGCCCTTGAACGGGCCGATCTTCGGCATAAATCGAAGCAGCGTTGCCAGAATGCGCGTTCCCAGCCCCGGCTTTGTGTAAGTCTTTCCCCACTCCCGTTCATAGTCAGAGCGCGAGAGGCGATAGAGAAACTTCTTCCTCGCAAAGTTGGGCTGCTCGCGCATCAGATCCTTCTGGTGCGTCTCAAGCGCAACCTGGGTCATCTTTGGGATCAGCCGGCCGATGAAGAAACGGTAGGAACCCACTGCAAGGTTTTCGTGCGTCAGAACATCTTTCAACTCGATCCCGTAGACGATCGGAAACACCCGCTCCAACAGCGGCTCAGAAACCTTGAACCCGATGAAGTCGTGATATTGTTGCGGTGCGTAGCGATTCTTTGCCACCTGCAACGTATCGAATCCGAACTCGGTCTTCAGGTGAGCCGTCTTGTCCTGGGCATAGCGGACCGACGGGCCGAACTTTGCCCTGAGCTTCGGATAGCGGAGCGCGACTGCCTCATTCACCGCCGGATGGCCGTCGATATCTGAGGTGTAGTGAGACAGAGCGCCGAGGGCAAACGCAAACTCGTTGGCGTCCCGGCTTTCAATCAGCAGTTCACTGACAAAGTCTCCGCTGCGCACATAGTGAGTCAGGTCGCTGAAATCCTTGCTGCCAAACGGATAGTAACCCAGATCCTGAATCACCGACCCGCCGTAAGCGTAGGCATGAGCATCCCTGATCTGCTCTGGGGTCAGGCCCGGAAAACGATGCAAGACGAGCGACCGAATCTCGGTGGGCCAGAGCAGGTCAACAATCTCTTCGTGGGTAAGAACGGAGTATGCCGACGTGCTTCCGGTTGACGTCAGAGCGATCAGCAGGAGGGCCGCAGGGCGAGCGATACACTTGCGCCAGATCGTTCTCATGGTGTGCCTCGCACTGCTCAGATTCGGCCCAAAAGCAGGAGCACCAGGACGACAACCAGGATGAGCCCCATTCCGCCCGACGGGTAGTAACCCCAGCTGCGGCTATGCGGCCAACTGGGCAGAACACCAACGAATGCCAAGATCAAAATCAGAACCAATATGAGTCCAAGCATGTTTGCCTCCGGCGGTCCGCGTTGCGCGGATTCTAAAGCGCAACAACCGCATGTCGAGCATTTCACCCTTTGAATCCCCCCAACTGAGCAATTGAATACAACGCGCAGCGGCCGAAGAGTTTCTGAGTTGCATCCCGGGCCCGCCGACTGCAATCATCCTTGCAATGGTTTGAATCAGGGGAGTCTTCCGATGAGATTGAAATCCATATTGGCGTTTGCTGCAATCGCCGCCTTTTCCATGAGCCTCGGCGCCCAACCCTCCGGGTGGCCCCCATCGGCCGACCACGCCACGATTGCTTTGTGGCCCAATGGCGCGCCCGGCGCGCCAGCCAAATCGCCCGCGGAGATGGATACCACGACCGCCAAAGACAACCTGGTTGCCGGGCGGCGCGTGGCCCGCCTGGGCAACGTTTCTGTCCCGACACTTACGCTTTACCAACCCAAAGGCAAGAACAGCGGCGCTGCCGTCGTCGTCTTCCCCGGAGGCGGGTACTCCATTCTGGCGATCGACCTGGAGGGTACCGAGGTGTGCGACTGGCTTAACTCGGAGGGCATCACCTGCATCCTGCTCAAGTACCGCGTGCCCGGCACCGGTCCTTATCCCAAGTCCGCTGCCGCCCTCCAGGACGCGCAGCGCTCGTTGGGCCTGGTGCGCTTGCACGCCGCGGAGTGGGGCATCGATCCCAACCGCGTCGGTGTGCTCGGCTTCTCTGCCGGAGGCCATCTTTCCGCGGCCATCAGCACGCACTTCGACCAGCGCCTTTACGATCCCATCGATGCCGCCGACAAGCTCAGTTGCCGACCTGATTTTGCCGTCGTCGTCTATCCCGGCTACCTGGCCCTACAGGACAAGAACTTCGCCCCCAACCCCGATATCAACCCAACTGCCAACACACCACCCACTTTCATCGTGCAGGCTGAAGACGATCCGGTGCATGTTGAAAATGCGGTGGTCTACTTCATGGCCTTGAAGAACGCAAAAGTCCCGGGAGAGCTGCACATCTATGCCGAAGGCGGCCACGGCTACGGTTTGCGGCGCACCGACAACGGCATGCGCCCAACCAGTGGTTTACCGGTGACGCTTTGGCCGCATTTGGTAGAGACCTGGCTGGAGACCATCAAGATATTGCCGCCCTCGCAAGAGTAGAGTCCATCTACAATTAACCCATGCTGCTCGCCGTTCTCACCATCTCCGACCGCTGCTCGCAGGGCCTGCTCACGGACACAGCAGGTCCCGCCGTCGTAGCACTGCTGCGGCAGGCTTGGCCGCAGGCCGAGTTCTGGACCGGGCTGCTGCCCGACGAGGAAGGCAGGATTGAAGCAACGCTGGAACAGTTGAGCGGCCAGGGCGCTTCGCTGGTGCTGACCGTCGGAGGCACCGGTCTGGGGCCGCGCGATCACACCCCGGAAGCAACGCGCCGCGTGATCGATCGCGAAGCTCCGGGACTGGCTGAGGCCATGCGCGCTCTGGGCGCATTGACAAATCCCTTTGCCTGGCTTTCGCGGGGTGTGGCTGGACTCAAAGGCGCCACACTCATCGTCAATCTGCCCGGAAGCCGGCGTGGAGCTGAACAGAGTCTGGCCTCCATTCTCACGCTCATTCAACATGGCCTGGATGTCGCGGGTGGCGGCCAGGCTCATCCCTGAGGGGATCTTCCGCACGCAAGATTCATCGCAATTTCCTCGATGCGTGGGGCTACCCGGCTTTGGGGAAGCTCTTTCCAGCGCCAGCGACTCGATAAGTCAAGGTGATCCCCTGCAATTAGGAATGCTGCCCAGCGCATACGATTTCAATAACCATATACGGCATACGCTTTACATATTCGTGCTACTCATGTGACAATCCTCTACAGACGAATCCACGCTACAGATTTGTCCAGGCTGTTTCCGGCCAGGGTACCTGAATCCTGGCCGGGCGGCCAGGCCAATTGCAGGCGCAGTAGATTGTCCAATCCTTTCAGGAGCAAGCGCAGATGCTCTTCCGCAGGTTTGTTCCCATTGCCCTGTTCACCGCGGCCTCAATGGGTTCCGCGCAACCGTATGCGATCGGCGAGCCTCTGCACGATCCGCAGGGTCACCCGGTCGGCACGATCGACAGGGCTTATCCGCCTCAGCTATCGGGAAGTGTCGTGGACACGACGGGCGCGGTGATTGCCGGGGCCACCGTGCAGGTTCAAAGCGCGAACAGTGTTGTTCAAAGAACCGCACAGTCGGGCACGAACGGCTCGTTCCTTATTTCCGGACTCGCGGCAGGGAGTTATCGGCTGGTCGTGTCGAATCCGGGTTTTGAGACCAAAGAAATCCTTGTCGCGATAGGAACCAACGGGACGACGGCCCTGGTGCGCATCGCTCTGGTAGTGGGCGCGGTGAGCACCACCATCAATGTGCAGGGCCGGGAGGATGACCTTATCGGAATTGCCGAATCCGGCACCCAGGGAACGGTGGGCGCAACGGAGATCGAAGATCGTCCGATTCTTCGTTCGGGAGAAGTCTTGGAGACGGTTCCCGGCCTCATCATCACGCAACACGCCGGCGGCGGCAAGGCAAACCAATATTATCTTCGCGGCTTCAATCTGGACCACGGCACGGATATCGCCATTTTCCTCGACGATATGCCGCTGAACCTGCCGTCGCACGCGCACGGCGAGGGCTACTCAGACATGAACACCGTCATCCCGGAGTTTGTGAAGCGGGTGGATTTCGAGAAAGGTCCTTATTACGCGAATGTCGGCGACTTTGGCTCGGCGGCATCGGCCCGCATGGAATTTTTCAAGACGCTGCCTGAGAACTTCGCCAAGGTGGAAGGCGGGACGCACACATACGGACGGGCCGTCTTCGGCGCATCGCAAAAGCTCGGCTCGGGCAATTTGCTGTACGGCGCAGAAGAGACTTACTATGACGGCCCGTGGGTGCATCCGGATGCTTATAACAAAATCAACGGCTTGCTCACCTACAGCCTGGGCGACGACGCCAATGGCGCCAGCATCACGGCCCACGCTTACCACGGAAAATGGCACTCGAGCGATCAAATCCCCGTTACCGCCCAACAGACCCCAGTCGCCGGCGAACCCTATGTTGGTTACTTTGGCACACTGAACCCGACGGACGGCGGCCACAGCCAGCGCTATAGCTTGCAGGGTGAATGGCATCACCAGGGCGCCGTTTCCGAGTCGAGAATCGCGGCCTACGTATTTTATTATGATATGGATTTATTTTCCGATTTCACTTACTACCTGGTGGACCACAACAAAGGCGACCAGTTCGAACAGCAGGATAGGCGCTGGGTAGGTGGGCTGGACGCACACCACACTAATTTCATTAAGTTGCATGGCCGCAAGATATCAAATACTTTCGGCCTGCAACTCCGCACCGATTGGATCAACAATGGCCTTTACGGGACAGACAATCGCCGGCGCACGATCAAGACCGATTATTCTGCCACCGGCATCTCTTTCAACGACACCATCTGTAACACCTATACATCCGCAGTTAGTATCAGTGTGGATGGAGGCGCACCTGCCACTTTTCCCAGCGTCTGCCCCAGGTTGCCCTCGAGCAGGGAGCGGGATCGCTTTACGGACATGATAGGCAGTGCTTATGTGGAAAATAGAATCCAGTGGGCGAACAAATTCCGCTCGGTCGTGGCACTGCGCGGCGACGACGAGAAATTCGTCGTCCACAGCCTGGCTTACCCCTCCGATATTGTTACTTTGCCCGACGGCACCACCGAATCGGTGAACGCGGCCAATTCCGGCTCGGCCAGCAAGTTTTTGCCCAGCCCCAAAGCCAGTTTGATCTTCGGCCCGTGGGCCATTACTGAGTTCTATCTACAGGGTGGATTCGGCTTTCACTCGAACGACGGGCGCGGCACAACACAAACGATAGAACCGGTTTCGGCCGACAATCCAGCCCCCAATACGCCTGGCGCTAAAATTCCTCCCCTGGTCCAAACCAAAGGCGGGGAAATTGGCGTACGCACGTTGGCCGTCTCTCATCTGCAAAGCACCCTTGCGCTCTGGTATCTCCGCAGTAACTCCGAACTGTTGCAGGATGGCGACACCGGAGGCACATCTGCTTCAGAACAGTCGAGCAACCGCTATGGCCTGGAATGGGCAAACTACTATTCGCCGACGGAACATTTGGCTGTTGATTTTGATATCTCGGATTCCAGAGCCCAATTTACCCGGATAGACCCGGATGATGCGACACAGTACGTCACAAATAGCTCCATCACAATCAATGGCAACCCAGTTGGCTTCTTCTATGCGCAACAGGGCGGCCCGGGGGGCAAGCTGGCGCCGGAAGCGGTCAGGGTGGTGATTTCCTCGGGCGTCGCATTGCACGATTACAAAGGCTTCTCTTCGAGTTTGCGCCTGCGCTACTTTGGCCCGCGCGATTTGACGTCCGACGGACTTTATCAGTCAAGTAAGACGGTGTTGCTCAATGGCGAGGTTGGTTATCAATTTCTGAAGAAATGGCACGTTACGGCTGAATTGTTGAATATGCTTGACCGCAAAGATGCCGACATTGACTACGCGTATCTCTACCAAATCGCTGCAACAGCCGCGCCGGGATTCGGACGCGTTAACCACCCCACCGAACCGTTTCTGGTGCGATTCGCGTTAGGAAAGAGCTTTTGATAAATGCCGCGGTGATCGTCCTTAGGGGGAAGAGAGGCGAGTCAAAACCTGACGATGAACCTCCGGCAGGCAAGAAGAAGATTCGCGCGTTCGCGCTCTGGACGAAGTGCGAGCCGCCTTCGCACTTCAAAGCAAAAACAAGCTACCAGAACCTCGATAACTCGTTTTGCATTTGCCCGGGAAGAGAGAACCGATCCTTTGACCGCAGTCAATCTTCCCAAACTGAGCCGGCATAGGGCTGCACCGAGTACCATTGGCTTTCCAAACGCCGGATGGACGCAACGATGCAAGGTATCCCCTGAATCTTTCCATTAGAATGCCTGGCGGCAGCCAGCGAAAGCGAATCCGTCGGATCAAAAACAAGATAGACCTTTGTGTCCATCCCGAACATTCCCCAACTGTCCCATTCGGCGTGCCTGAGTTCTCCGGGCGCTTTGCCTGGGTGGGCCAGCACCTGGCTTTTAAATTCCTTTGCCCCCCAAAACCATTTCAACTGCGCCCGCAAGCTTTCCGAGTTCACATATAAAGCAGCCGTGACAGCCCAATAAATGACGATCATGAGCAGGAGGGAGCGACCTGGGGCGCGCTTCTTGATGAACCACACGATGCCGAGAAACAAGGCCAGGAGGATAGTCAACACCGGCAGGAGAACAAAGAAATAAATCATGGCTGCAAGATCGAATTCCTTGCTCAGCATGATGGGAAGATAGACAGCCAGGGCCACAATTGCAGCGTAGAGCGAAGGTCGCCAGTTGAAGCCTGCCATGAAATGCCCCGATCTCGCTTCAGGATGAGCCCACCGCGATGGTAACAGGAACCTCGACTCTCCGGTGGCCTGGAGCAGGCTCCGGAACAGCTTCGACTATACACCCGATCAACATGGCAGCCGTTCAGGGGCTGGATGGCGTACACACCTCGTCCCACGCAAGCACCACCCTCAGCCATCGCTTCGCGAAAGGAGTGCCGCACTTAGCCGGCCTTAGTGCGGATGTTTGTGGGCGTGTTTGCGCACGCGTTTGCCCGCATGAAGGGCCTGCGCCGGCACGGTCATCACGAGCCGGCCGTGTTGCACGCCCTTCAGCCCAATCAGCCGGTCGGCAAACTCCCCTACCCGCGCGGCGGTGCCGTGCACCATCAGCACCTCGAGGCAGGAATCATGATCGAGATGAGCATGCATGGTAGAAACCACGAGGTCGTGGTTTTCGTGCTGCGCTTCCGTCAGCTTTTCCCCGATTCCATGCGCATGGTGGTCGTAGATTAGCGTGATGGTGCCAACGACGGTGGCTCCGGGCTCGGCCGTCCGCTCCCGCACCAACCGGTCGCGGATCAGGTCGCGAAAAGCCTCGGAGCGATTCGTATATCCGCTCTTCTCAATGGAACGATCAAACCGTTGCAGCAGTTCGGAATCCAGAGCAATGCCAATTCGTGTCAGGACACCCATGCGCACCTCCCGCGGCAACAGCCGACGCTCCAGGGACAGAACCAGAGTAGCGCGGCGGCGGAAATCATGCTACCGGCATCTTTGCCGCAATGCGAAAACGGCGGCTTTGTTCCAATCGAGTCGGCGAATGCAGGGGAACGCTGGATTCCGAGGTTTACGAGGCCTTGGCGTGCGGTTCGCCATCTTCGGAGGCTGGCTTGTCGGCGGGGGCCACGGGAACACCGTCCTTCTGAATCATGACCGGATTTGGCCAACCGGCCCAGATGGTCGCCTGATTGAAGTAGGCTTCGGTGGCCGCCTCGTCATTCGGGTCGTAGGGGCCATCCTCGGGATCGTAAGGAATCGGAGCGTCGGAGTCATACTCGCGCTTGACCCGTTCCCAGTCAGTTCTGCTTTTCTGCCCTGAAATTGTCATAATCGCGCCGCTGACCTTTTTACGAGGCTTTGGGAATCGGGAGATTGTCTTTTTGTCTGGCGGGATAGACGCGGTTGGCTTCGGTCAGAAACCGGTCCACGGCCTCATCGTCGTTGGGATCGTAGGGACCATCGTCGGGATCGTTGGGATCGTAGGGGACCGGAGCGTCTTCCGCAATCTGGTTCCTGACCCAATCCCAATCACTCATATCGCGATTTGGCAGCGACATAACGTCTCCTTTCCTTACGAGAGGCATAGCGGAACGAGATGAATCGAACGTTCCCGTTGCGAATAGTGTAAACCAAAGCAAGAACTGCGCCCTTGAATTCCACCAAGGAGACGTCAAGGAACCTCGCCTCCCGTTCCGACCTAAGGCGGTAGGTTATCTTCTCAGGGTCTTCGTAAACGAAGTGGGCAGCCAAGAAGTCGAGACGGTGCTTCCGCAGGTTCGCTTCGCGCTTAGCTTCGTCCCATTCGTACACGGGTAAATCATACCCCAAGTCTGGGCAACCTACAGAGAGCGGGAAACTGTTATGTCTTGTTTACTGACTTGAAGCCAGAACATTCTGTCATTAATGACCTTCTCGCCAAGCTCTTTTCTGAGATATGTGCGAATTACCTGCTGGATGTCATCCAGACTCGCGGTGTGATTTGCGGCCATTTCAAAGGCGAAGTCTTTCGTTAGTTTGATGGGGGCGGGTGATCCGAAGAGCTGGATATCTGCTATTGCCTGCTCAAGTTCGTCCGCGATTTCGTATATCCGAGGATGACGGTTGGCTTTCGTGAAAACTCTGTACGCATCGATTAGATACTTGATCCGCATTTCACGCAGACGCGCCTTTCTGTCTCGAACGCCTGAAAGCCAATGGCCCAAGATGGCGCAAACGACGCCTGCCAAAAGTGAGGAGGAAATGATTGACAAGAGCAGCGAGGTGTTCATTTCCTCTTCTCTTTTTCGGGATCAATTCAGGAACATGGTCCGGTAGAGTGTATCGCGCTGCACCGGCTTGAAGCCCGCGTCGCGGATAATGCGGCGCAGTTCTTCTTCCGTGGTGCAGTTGCTGGTGCCGGCGGCCTTGACCACGTTCTCTTCCAGCATCACGGAACCGACGTCGTTGCCGCCAAAGTGGAGGCCCATCTCCAGCACCTTCAAGCCTTGCGTGACCCAACTGGCTTGAACATTTTCGATATTGTCCAGATAAAGCCGTGAGATGGCCAGCACCTTCAAGTACTCCACCGACGTAGCTTCTTCCCACCCGCGGCCGCCCAGTGCGGTGAAGTTGGGTTGGAAGCTCCAGGGAATAAATGCCGTAAATCCGCCGGTTTCTTCCTGAAGGCGGCGAACCACTTCGAAATGGTTGATGCGCTGCTCGAAGGTCTCGCCCACGCCGAACATCATCGTCGCGGTCGTCCTCATGCCCAACTGGTGCGCAGTGCGGTGCACACTGACCCAGTCTTCGGTCTTGCACTTCAGGCGGGCGATGCGCTCGCGCACGTCGTCATCCAGAATCTCGGCGCCTCCGCCGGGGATCGAGTCCAGCCCCGCATCGCGCAGGCGCACAATGGTGTCGCGCAGGCCGATCTCTGAGTATTTTGCAATCGCAAGCACTTCGGAGGCCGTGAGGCAGTGCAGCCAGATCTGCGGGAACCGCTGTTTGATGCCGCTGAAGAGCCGTTCGAACCAGTCGATCTTCAGGTCGGGATGGATGCCGCCCTGCATGAGCACGCCGGTGCCTCCCATCTCCTGGGTCTCGGCAATCTTCTCGTAGATCTTTTCGAAGTCGAGAATGTAGCCTTCCGCCGACCGCGCGTCATTTACCCCGTTCTTTGGCAGCGGCCGGTAAAAGGCGCAGAAGGTGCAGAACTCCGTGCAGAAGTTGGTGTAATTGATGTTGCGGTCAATGATGTAGGTGACCACGCCCTCAGGGTGCAGGCGGCGGCGCACGGCATCCGCCTCAAAGCCCAGTCCGATCAGGTCAGGGGAGTGGAAGTGGTCGAGAGCTTGTTGGCGCGTAAGCGGCATGTTTTGATTCTAACAATTCAGCGGTTGCCGTGCGAAGCGCGCGCCTGCCGTCGCTACTTGTTTGGAGGCTTGCGAAAAAGAAACAGGCCACGGCTCCGCACGGGCCGCCCCTGGGTGCGGGAGAGATTCGACGCCGTCGAGATGCCGCTGAAGAGCATAAAGAAATCCAGAAATGCGCGCAGAAAGCCTTTCTTATCATTATTTGCCATGCGGAACAACCTCACAGACTGGACGCGGGGAAGCAGTATCATTCATTTCATTCGAGCATCGGACAAGGACCAAAGTTGCACGATTTCAAGAATCGTGTGCGCGGGCCCCGAGCCGGGCCCTAAGCGCGCGATTCCGGCTTGGCGGCTGGTTTGGCTGGCGGCCGCGCCATCTTCTTCGGGCTGGAGACGCCAAAGCACATCAGGAAGAAACTGAAGCCTTTGCGCAGCGAGTCAATGATACTCATGAGTCCGATCCCTTTCCGGTGCGTCAATTCAAGCTACTTTGCAGGCGGCGCAGGCTTTTGTGTTTTTACGGACGCCGAGCCTTTGGACGCTGCCGGCGGTTCCGGCGCCGTCTCGCCGCGCAAAATCGCCACTGCGGCAGGGGGCAACGGCTTGTCCGCATTGGCCAGCAGCAGGCTCACCTGC
>Ga0302320_10011019_pt1 | contig 19216 bp, 10 predicted proteins | sample Bog_T0_3_FD_202130 | JGI IMG/M metagenome (GOLD analysis project Ga0302320, IMG submission 202130) | Peat permafrost microbial communities from Stordalen Mire near Abisko, Sweden - Bog_T0_3 | ecosystem: Environmental > Terrestrial > Soil > Wetlands > Peat | place: Sweden: Abisko, Stordalen Mire... | reverse complement strand
GCAGGCCTTTGTCGCAAGTGGCAATTCCAAGAACGCCTTTGCTGGTGGGCAGTGACCGCATAAGGCGGCGCAGCACAATGGCTGCATCGTTGCGGAAGGCCAAAGAATCAAGCATGCCGGTGGTGCCCTGCGTGCGACCGTCGCAGGGATCTGTGCAAGCTCCCGCGAATGGCACGGCATTGAGAGCCTTTAACTCCCGAGCAGCTTCGGCAACGAGCAAGCCCACTTCCCAGTGGCCGGTATGAAAGCCGAGTGCAATCGGCTCACCGTTGTCTGCACGCAGTCCGCCATGGGTGCTCAAGATTAGAAATTCTGGATCGAGCAATCGTTGCGGATCCCAACCCATGCCGGCGTTTTGAGTCAGTCCAAAAAGATTGCCCGAAGGCTCGGTAAGCAGCATCTCTGCTGTCAGAGGCAAAACTCCCGCAGGCCCGATGGCGTGGGTCGAAACGCTGAGAAGAGCGGGATCGGCAGTTTCCAATACCGATGAGAGCGAGATAGTTGAGATTGGGTGCGTCCTTTCCAAACTTGAGTATAGTTCCAGCTTTCCAAGTGCTATAAAACTTGTGTGGTTCGAAGAGCCGGACAAAACTCGGCGTCTCCCTTGCCGGGTTTGCGGCGACGCTGGCTTTATTTCATGCCGGCGGTTTTCGTCACCTACAGCCTTGCTTACCTGGATCGTGCTAACTACGGATTTGGTGCGGCTGCCGGGATGGCGCAATCGCTCCACATCAGCGATTCACGTTCAGCTTTCCTTGGCTCGCTTTTCTTCCTTGGCTATTTCCTGTTTCAGATTCCCGGTGCGGCCTATGCGCGACGGAAAAGCGCCACGCGCCTGGTGTTCTTCGCGCTGTTAAGTTGGGGAGCACTGGCAGCGTTGACCGGAGTGATTCAACAATTTTGGCTGCTCGCGGTGGACAGGTTTTTGCTCGGTGTGGCCGAAAGCTTGATACTGCCGGCGATGTTGATTCTGCTTACTAACTGGTTTACGCGCGCTGAGCGATCGCGTGCCAACGCAGTGCTGATCCTTGGCAATCCGGTGACGGTGTTGTGGATGTCGGCGATTACGGGGTACCTGATCAACGCTGTCGGTTGGCAGAAGACGTTCATTTTCGAAGGAATCCCGTCGATCCTTTGGGCGTTTGTCTGGCTTGCGGTTGTGCGTGACCGTCCCAGACTGGCCCCCTGGCTTAGCAGCGATTGCTGCGATCAACTCACGGCAGCGCTTGATGCGGAACAGAAGGCGCTACCTCGATTCGCGAACTTTAGGTCGACGTTGCGTGTCCCAGGAGTGCTCCTTCTATGCATTCAATATTTCTTTTGGAGCATCGGCGTTTACGGCTTTGTCCTGTGGCTTCCTACCATGATCCGCGCCGGGTCCGCGCGCGGTATTGAGGCGGTCGGTCTTCTGAGTGCCGCTCCGTTTCTCCTCGCGGTGATTCTGATGATGGCGGTGGCCTATCTTTCAGACCGGACGCTCAACCGTCGTCGCTATGTTTGGCTTTTTCTAGTTCTCTCCGGTATGGCATTATTCACGTCCTTCCTTGCAGCCAATCAGAATTTCTGGGTCGCGTACGCGTTTCTGATTGTTGCCGGCGGGTCGATGTATGCGCCCTATGGCCCGTTTTTCTCGATTGTTCCGGAGATGTTGCCGGCCAATGTAGCAGGTGAGGTAATGGCGCTGGTGAACAGTTGGGGCGCTTTGGGAGGCTTCCTGGGCACCTGGCTCGTGGGTTTACTGCAGGCGCTTACGGGAAATTCTCGCGCCGGCTATGTCTTCATGTCGGTCGCGCTCATGCTGGCGGGCGCCATCATCTTCGGGTTGAAAACTGCATCCCGGCCGTCCTGAAGTTTGGATTCGGCTCAATACTCATGCCTTCGGCACAACCGCATCCCGCGTCAATGCGCCGTTGATCATGCGCCAGACGCCGAGGGGGTTTTCATCCTTCAGTTCATCTGGTAACAATGCTTGAGGAAAGTCCTGAAAACATACCGGGCGCGCGAATCGGAATATTGCCTGGCTGCCTACCGATGTAAAGCGGCTGTCGCTGGTGGAGGGGTACGGACCGCCGTGAATCATCGCGTGACACACTTCAACCCCGGTGGGATAACCGTTAACAATCAGTCTTCCGGCCTTCCCTTCCAACACTTGAAGGAGATCGCCGAATTCCGCAAAATCCTCATCGGTTCCGTGGACCGTCGCAGTCAGTTGCCCTTCCAATGCATTTGCGAGGGCGAACAGTTCGTCTCGATCCTTATAACGAGCGATGAGCGTACACGGGCCAAAGAGTTCCTTCCGTAATTCCGCGTCTTGCAGCACATCTGACCCGGAGGTTTGCAGCAGAGCAGGCAAAGCATCAGCTTCGGTCGCAGAGCCAGCTTGGGCCAGCATCTCCACACCGGCGTGTCGCTGTCGCTCCTTGACGCCCGAAATGTAGTGATTGTGAATCCCTTCCGTCAGCATCGGAGCAATCCCGGCCGCATTGACGTGCCCTGCCAATTCCTTCACAAATAAATCAGCGTCTCCGTTGACGGGCAAAAATATGAGTCCGGGTTTGGTACACATCTGACCTAAGCCCAATGTGAAAGACGTAAACAAACCGCCGGCGATCGAAGAAGCGCGCGCCTTTAATGCCTCGGGGAGAACGAAAAATGGATTGGTGCTGCTCATCTCCATGAAGCACGGAATCGGCTCCAGGCGCGACGCTGCATGCTGCATCAGAGCCTTTCCACCCGCGAGTGAGCCCGTGAAACCAACCGCCTTGACCTTGGGATGAGTCACCAGTGCGACACCGACCTCTGTTCCCGCGTCAAAGAGCAGCGCAAAGGTACCGGCAGGCAAGCCGCACTCCTTCACGCTGCGATTGATGACTTGCCCCACCAGTTCGCTCGTTCCCGGATGCGCCGGATGCGCCTTCACAATGACAGGATTGCCCGCGGCGAGTGCCGACGCCGTGTCTCCACCTGCGACAGAAAACGCCAACGGGAAATTGCTCGCTCCAAACACGGCCACCGGCCCCAAGGGCCGAAGTACTGAGCGGATGTCGGCCCTGGGCAGCGGTGTACGCTCCGGTTCCGCGGGATCGATCCGCGCCATGGCCCACGACCCTTCTTCGACAAGCTGGGCAAACATGCGCAACTGATTGGCCGTTCGCGCAAGCTCCCCCTGCAGGCGCTTTTCAGGCAAGGCAGATTCGAGATGGGCCCGGTCAACGAGTGGCGTCGCGATCCCTTCAATTCCAGAGGCAATGTGGCGGAGGAATTTTGCTCTCGCGCTTCCCGGTAGTCGTCGATAGACCGCGAAAGCGTCCTCTGCCAGGCTTGCCGCCCGGTTCGCGTCATTGACCGATGCCGAGTGGAAGATTGGCTCCAGCTTTTCACCGGTGGCCGGATTCTTTGCAGAAAACGAAGCTCCGCTGCTCGTCAGGGATTCACCATTCAGGATGGACATACCAAGAACCATAATGCGGCGATTCTAGCAAACGAGGGGTTGGTAGGCTGCTTGGAGGATCAGTGCATGGCGAATAAGGCGCCACGAAGCTTGGAGTGCGCTTCTCTCAGCGGCAGCAAAAAAGGGCCCGGATATAGGCGCCCGAGCCCTTTCTTCTTGATCAACGTCCTAGCGCGCTTGCCTGCGTAACCTCTACCGCAATACCTGGAAGGTGAGCGTGGTTGTTTCCTTGGTACTTCCGCTTGTTCCAGTGATCGTGATCGGATAGGTTCCAACCTTAGCCGTTCTGGAAACTTTGAGCGTGAAGTCCGAAGTACCGGATCCTGTGATCGACGTTGGGCTGAAGGTCCCCGTTACACCAGTAGGCTCGCCTGACGACGAGAGCGCGACCGGTGAGTCGAATCCGCCTGTTGCCGACACCGTCACCACCGCATACCCGCTCTGCCCCTGATCCAGCGATCCGGACGTGGGTGAGACGGAGATAGTAAAGCCTCCCGAAACCGGCGCAGTCACGATGAGTGATACGGTGGCCGTATGCGTAATTCCACCGCCCGTGCCCATTACCGTGATCGTGTAGGTGCCGGTCGCGGTCGATGTAGCAACAGCCAGGTTGACTGACGACGTACCAGAGCCGGGAGCGGCAATCGACGTGGGATTGAAAGTGACCGTAACACCTGCTGGCTGTCCACTCGCGCTCAATGCGATTGCCGAGCTAAAGCCTCCGCTCACGCTGGTTGTAATTGTCGAGCTACCGCTGCTTCCCTGCGGAACGGAGACGGTTGCAGGAGAAGCGTAGATCGTGAAGGCCGGAGATGTTGAGGTGGATCCGGCGAGGGCGTTGATGAGGCTCGAACCGTTCGGACTACCCCAACCAGTCACAAGGTCATATCCGGTCACCGCCGAATAACTTCCGGAAGTGCCGCTGGTGATGTCGTGGAAGTCAGTGCCATAACTTGAGGTCACATTCTGCGCGTAAATTGTCGGGTTGATAAATCCAATTGTCTTGCCACCGTTCGCAACCGATTGCTGGTTAGCCAGTGCAATATAACCGGCCCACATAGGCGCCGCAAAGCTGGTACCGCCATATTCGTTCGCAAGGCAGGTGGTTTGATCCGAGCAGGTGTAGAAAGTGAAATTGGCATTTGCGGAAACATCCGGTCCGTTTCGAAGCGTCGTCGAGCCCTTGTTGCTGGAATTGATCACACCCGAAAGCTGCTGCCAGGACGGGATCGCTATCTGGTCTGGAGTGATGCCGCCGCCACTGTCGGCCCAGGCCGTCTCTGAACTCCACGGGCCGGCTCCGCCATTTGTCACCAGGTCAGTTCCACCGACTGAAACTACATAGGCATCGTCCGCTGGCCACGCTTCGTTGCTGGACGACCACGTGGAACTGTCGCCGGAGGCGGCGAAGAAGTTCTGTCCCTGCGCGGCCATCTTCTGGAAGTACGGATCAAGCGTACTGGGATCAGCCGGCGTCCAGCCCCACGAACAGCCAATCGTTGTTGGCAGCGGGCTGTGCGTCGTCATCGCGCTGATGATCGCCGTGTCAGTTGAACCGATGTACACAACCAGGCTCGCCAGTCCGGGAGCCATGCCAATGGCCTGCGTCATGTCGAGGGTTTGTTCCGTATCGTCGCAATTGCCGCCTGCTCGTGTGTCAACACAACTGGTGCTGGTTCCATCAACGGAAAGCAGCGTGACCGGCACATTGTTGGTTTGTCCGACGTTTTTGAAGTAGGTCGTGAGGTCAGCAAGATCGGTGCCTTCGTACTCAAACAGTCCAAGATTCTGGCCGGCTCCAGTAAGTGCTGTTCCGCCGTAATAAGCGGCGCGCATGTCACTTCCAAGAAACGAAGCAGAAGGCCCTGAGCCTGTCGTCGCGTGAGAAACCACCTTTTCCGCATCGATCCCGTGCGCAGCTGCGAAATCGCTCTTCTTCACGAGCAGCGGATGCGGGATCGAGTAGTTATCAAGTCCCGACACATGCCAAAGCTGGAAAGGCAGGTCGATCGTTGGCTCACGATCAGGTGAGAAGAATGTGCGCGCTTCGGTTGGATGCTGATAGGTCCGCATATTTACGTGGAGTGCGGCCTCGACTACCGAAACCGGCCCTCTGACCTGCACTTCCATTCCATCACGCGAACCTCCTGCAACCGCAAGGCCGTGAGCCTTCGCAAACTGCACAACCGCGTCATAATCCTTTTGCGTAGGGCCAAACTTATCAGTGAACTGCTGGACAGTGAGGAATTGGTGATAGGAAGGGCTTGCCGGGTCATAAACTTCGCCGAGAAACTTGGTCAGCCCCGCCTGATCGCGTATCGGCAACACCAAGTCGAGTTGTAATTCCTGGCTTGCGGCTAGGCGGCCTACAGGTTTGGCTTGTCCGGTGAGGACCGCTTGGCGCAAATGGCGCGTCATCAGGGATCCGGACTCTGCCCGGAGACTGAGATTGCTGGCTGAGAGCATTGCAACGACCGCCAGTAGAGACAAACCAATCTTTCGAATCACATATTCTCCTTGAACCGCGTAAGGGTGAAGGTTTTCCGCCTTGCGTGCAACGGAATGGTCCCTCATTGTCACAATGCCCAGAATGACTGTCAAGGAAGATTTGCTTGCCGGCACTAACCCCCGTCACCAAAACAAGCAAGTTTGTGTGATACGCACCGGCTCCGCACTCTCGCGAAGATTGAAAGTCATATCAAGAAATTCTTATGCAAAAAGCTGCGCATTCTTGAAAGACGTTCCAAGGCAATCCTTGTCGGAAACAATCGCTTCCTGATGTGAGATCGGCCAGGAAATCCCAAGGTCCGGGTCATTCCATGCGATGGTTCGCTCACCGGAAGCACAGTAATAGTCGGTCACTTTATATGCAAATCCAACGCCGTCGGTGAGCGCGAGAAAAGCATGACCACAGCCGATTGGAATCCAAAGCATCTCGGCATTCTCGCTGCTCAGTTCAATGCCGATATGCCGTCCAAAGGCAGGAGAACTACGTCGCAAGTCCACAACGACGTCATAAACAGCGCCATGCGTAACGCGGACCAGTTTTCCCTGCGGCTGAATAATCTGATAATGAATGCCGCGCAGAACGTTCATTTTCGAGATAGAAAAGTTATCCTGCAGCCACACGGAAGGCAGACCTGCCTCCGTCATCCTGGCGTGATTGAACGTCTCAAGAAACGCTCCGCGATTATCACGATAAATCTGCGGGGTCAGAATTAGGACCCCCGGAAGCGCTGTGCCGGTAATCTTCATGGCGCCATCACCTTCGATGCGAAATGCGGCTCGCGAAGAATAGCCAACAAATATTGGCCGTAGCCGCTCTTGCTGATCGGTTGCGCAAGGGCCTCCAACTGTTCAGCAGTAATGAATCCTTGCCGATATGCAATCTCCTCCGGGCAAGCGATATTCAGTCCTTGACGCCGTTCGATGGTATGCACAAAAAGTCCCGCCTCGAGCAGCGAATCGTGCGTGCCAGTGTCAAGCCACGCCATGCCGCGACTCATCATTTGCACATTGAGACTTCCGGCGTCGAGGTAACAGCGATTGAGATCTGTAATCTCCAGTTCGCCGCGAGCGGAAGGACGCAGCGACTCGGCAAACCGCACCACGTCATTGTCATAGAAGTAAAGACCCGTAACCGCGTATCGTGATTTCGGCTGCTTCGGCTTCTCTTCAAGACTGATCGCGCGTCCGGTACCATCGAATTCCACTACTCCGTAGCGCTGAGGATCTTCCACCGGATAGGCGAAGACGATCGCGCCTTTTTTCAGTTCAGCGGCCACCTGAAGCTGGTGTGAAAATCCTTGCCCGTAAAAAATATTGTCTCCCAGGATCAGGGCGCTCGCATCTTCCCCTATAAAATCGCGCCCAATCAAGAACGCTTGCGCTAGACCATCAGGGCTTGGCTGAACTTCGTACTGGATGTTGATTCCCCAATGATGGCCATCGTTCAACAAATCTGCAAAGCGGCCAGTATCCTGCGGAGTAGAAATAATGAGGATGTCGCGCAGACCCGCCAGCATCAGCGTGCTCAGCGGGTAGTAGATCATCGGCTTGTTGTAGACAGGCAAAAGCTGCTTGGAAACAACATGGGTAACGGGATAAAGACGCGTGCCCGATCCGCCGGCCAGAATAATCCCTTTCATAGCGCAACCCGCGCGGTGTAGTTCTGATTGATCCAGTCAAGATAAGCGCCGGTTCTCACATTTTCAATCCATTGGGCGTGGTCAAGATACCAGCGCACGGTCATGCGCAGCCCCGCCTCGAAGGTTTCCGCCGGCCGCCATCCTAGTTCGCTCGACAGCTTCGACGCATCGATGGCATAGCGGCGGTCGTGGCCGGGCCTATCCGGGACATAGGTGATCAGGCTTCGGCGAGGCTCGCGTGCGGACCGAGGCCGCATCTCGTCCACAAGGTCGCAAATCATACCGACGACCTCAATGTTCGTTCGTTCGCTGTTCCCGCCGATGTTATAAGTTTCGCCAACACGGCCATGATTCAAAACTGCGCGGATCGCAGCGCAATGCTCTTCCACGAAGAGCCAGTCGCGAACGTTCTTCCCATCCCCGTACACCGGAAGCGGTTTTCCCTCAAGTGCATTCAGAATCATCAGAGGAATCAGTTTCTCAGGAAACTGAAATGGCCCGTAATTGTTGGAGCAGTTCGTGGTGAGAATGGGGACTCCCCAGGTGTGGAAGTATGCTCGCGCCAAATGGTCTGAAGCCGCCTTCGAAGCCGCATAAGGGCTGTTTGGAGCGTAGGCAGTGGTTTCACAGAACGCTGGGTCGTTCGGCCCGAGCGAACCATAAACCTCGTCGGTGGAAACATGCAAGAATCGAAAAAAAGAGCGATCGGCTTCGGCCAGGCTCGACCAGTACATTTTGGCTTGCTCAAGAAGAACAAAGGTGCCTTGAACATTGGTACGAATGAATGCTCCTGGGGAAGCAATGGACCGGTCGACGTGACTTTCCGCCGCAAAGTGTACCACCGCCCTGGGCTGATGCTTGTCGAAAAGTTTCCCAACCAGCTCTCCGTCGCAGATGTCACCCCGGACGAGTTGGTAGCGCGAATCACCTTCCAGCGAGGAAAGGTTTTCCGGATTCCCCGCATAGGTGAGCAGGTCGAGGTTGACGATTTCTGCCCCCGTGGAATCAATCGAGCTCAAGATGAAATTCGAGCCGATAAACCCTGCCCCGCCCGTCACCAGTACCACATCCTGCATGCTTTCGCTCCGAGCCAACAGTATAGGTCACCTCAGCATTCATAGGCTGTAAGCCACGCGGATCCGCACCTCGGGCGATTTTTTATCATTCCTTGGCTTACAAACGAAAGAAATCGGGCCTTTTCACAAAAGGAAGTTCTGACCGGACCACTTTTTTCGTTATATTTAGATTGTCAGCTTAGTCCCGCGCGCGATCAGGCTTGCCATGCGCAAGTCTCTTCATCGAAGCATCAAGGCGATCTTCCACAGGGAATCGCCCTGGATTCGTGTATCCCTGCCATACACTGCATTCTGCCTGGAAATCCATTAAGAAGGTTGCCATGCGTACATCGGATTATCGCCGCCGCGCACCACGATCCCAAGGTCTCTATAACCCACGGAATGAGCATGATGCCTGCGGAATGGGGCTGGTTGCAAGTATCAAGGGCGAGAAGAGCCACGACATCATTCGCAAGGGCCTTGAAGTGCTTATCAACCTCACCCATCGCGGAGCCGCCGGTTGCGATCCTGAGACGGGGGATGGCGCGGGGATACTGATCCAGATTCCGCACGCCTTCTTTGCGCGCGAATGCGCCAAGTTGAGCATTCAGTTACCAGAGGAGCATGCTTACGGCGTCGCCATGTGCTTTCTGCCCGTCGACAAGCAGGACCGTCTGCTCTGCGAAGGCGTTCTGGAGCGTATAGCCCAGGAAGAGGGCCTCGCCGTCCTCGGTTGGCGCGATACGCCGGTAAACGGCGATGCGGTGGGCCGGGAAGCGCGGGCATCACAGCCTTATATTGAGCAATTATTTGTCAGCCGTCCCAATGACCTGGAAGAGGACGCCTTCGAGCGTCTTCTTTACCGAATTCGCCGTCGCACTGAAAATGAGGTCGCCGCGTCGGAGATCGAGGACAAGGAGACTTTCTACATCCCCTCCTTTTCGTGTCGAACAATTATCTACAAGGGATTGATGCTCGCCCCGCAAATTGAAAAGTTTTACTTTGAACTCGCCAATCCCCTGGTGACCAGCGCCCTGTGCCTCGTGCATCAGCGTTTCTCAACCAACACATTTCCCAGTTGGAAGCTGGCCCATCCCTATCGCTACGTTGCGCACAACGGTGAAATCAATACCATTCGCGGCAATGTGAGCTGGATGACTGCACGCCAATCCGTGCTCGAGAGCCCGCTTCACGATGGCCAAATCGAAAAGCTCTATCCAGTTATTTCCCCGGAAGGCAGCGATTCTGCTTCGCTCGATAATGCCGTTGAATTCTTGTTCCAATCCGGCCGCTCCCTGCCTCACGTCATGGCCATGCTCATTCCCGAAGCGTGGTCCGGCAATCCAGATATGGATGAGGAGAAGCGAGCGTTCTACGAATATCACGCCTCGCTGATGGAACCGTGGGACGGCCCCGCCGCTATCGCTTTCACCGATGGCCGCATCATCGGCGCGACGCTCGATCGCAACGGGCTTCGTCCGGGCCGTTACATCGTTACCAAGGACGACCTGGTCGTTCTCGCGTCCGAGGCAGGCGTCCTCGACGTTCCCGCTGAAGACATCCGCAAGAAGGGCCGCCTGCAGCCGGGGCGCATGTTTCTTGTCGATACTGTCGCAAAGCGCATCATCTCCGACGCAGAGATAAAGAAGCAGCTGGCCGGCCGCCAGCCTTACGGAGCATGGCTCCAGCAGCAACAAGTCACGCTGGATATGCTGCCCGAGCCCTCCCGCGTCATTGCTTCGAATCCGGAAACACTTCTGCGTCGCCAGCGCGCCTGCGGTTACAGCGAAGAAGATCTCAAGGTTCTGTTGGCCCCAATGGCAGCGGAAGGCGCGGAGCCCATCGGATCTATGGGCACGGATGTCCCCCTGGCGTGCCTCTCCGATCGACCGCAGCCGCTCTTCAATTACTTCAAACAGCTCTTCGCGCAGGTTACCAACCCACCCATCGATCCCATTCGTGAAGAGATGGTGATGTCGCTGATCAGCTACATCGGTACAGAGCGCAACATTTTGGATGAAGCGCCTGAAAATTGTCATACGTTGAAGCTGCCTCATCCGATCCTGACCAATCGCGATCTTGAAAAACTTCGCCGCGTCTCGTCAGGCGATTTGCTAGCAACCACGCTTCCGACGCTCTTCCGTGCTGCGGACGGCGAAGCCGGTCTCAAGCACTCGCTCGACGATCTCAGCGCGCGCGCCGCACATGCCGTTCACTCCGGCTACACGCTGTTGATCCTGTCCGATCGCGGTGTAGATCCTACGTATGCACCCATCCCCAGCCTGCTTGCCATGGCCGCGGTGCACAACCGCCTGGTTCGCGAAAAGACCCGAACCCTGGTCGCGATCATCATTGAAAGCGGCGAGCCTCGCGAAGTGATGCACTTCGCGTTGCTGATCGGCTATGGCGCCAGCGCCATCAACCCTTACCTCGCCATCGAAACGTTGCACGATCTCAAGCGCCGCGGTCTCTTGCCTGCGAATGTCACCGCTGAATATGCCGAGAAGAATTTCATCAAGGCCATCAACAAGGGCCTGCTCAAGACCTTCTCCAAGATGGGCATCAGTACCCTGCAAAGCTACCGCGGTGCGCAGGTTTTTGAAGCGGTCGGATTAAACAAAACGCTGATCGATTCTTACTTCTCCGGAACCGCATCGCGCATTGAGGGTGTCGGACTTGACGTGTTGGCGCGCGAAGCCCAGCTTAAGCACACTTACGCCTTTCAGCCACTCACCGATTCCGAGACCGACCTCGTGGTTGGTGGACATTATCAATACCGGGAGGGCGGCGAATATCACCTCCTCAACCCACTCACAATCGGCAAGCTTCAGCATGCGGTGCGGCAAAACAACCCGGCAACGTTTCAGGAGTACACCGACCTTCTCGACGAGCAGAGCCGCCACCTGTGCACGCTCCGCGGACTATTGAAGCTCAAGTATTCTGACAAGCCGATTTCAATCGACGAAGTGGAATCACCCAAGGAAATCGTCAAGCGCTTCACCACGGGCGCCATGAGTTTCGGGTCCATCAGCAAAGAAGCGCATGAGACCCTAGCCATCGCCATGAACCGCATCGGCGGCATGTCAAACACCGGCGAAGGCGGTGAAGATGAAGCCCGCTTCCAGCGCGATGAAAACGGCGACCTGCGTCGAAGCGCCGTCAAGCAGGTAGCCAGCGGGCGCTTCGGCGTGACCGCGAATTACCTGGTCAATGCCGACGAGCTTCAGATCAAGATGGCCCAGGGCGCAAAGCCTGGTGAAGGCGGCCAACTCCCAGGTCACAAGGTCGATGACTTCATCGCCAAACTGCGCTATTCCATTCCCGGCGTCGGCCTCATCTCGCCGCCGCCGCATCACGACATCTATTCCATCGAAGATCTCGCCCAACTGATCTACGATCTCAAAAACGTCAATCCAAAAGCGCGCATCGCCGTCAAGCTGGTTTCTGAAGTGGGCGTGGGAACCGTAGCAGCCGGAGTCTCCAAGGCTCATGCCGACGTCGTTCTCATCTCCGGCGACAACGGCGGCACCGGCGCTTCACCTCTCAGTTCAATCAAACATGCCGGCTTGCCATGGGAACTCGGCCTCGCAGAAACCCAGCAAGTCCTGCTCCTCAATGACCTGCGCAGCCGCATTCGCGTCCAGACCGACGGCAAGCTCCAGACCGGCCGCGATGTCGTGATCGCAGCCTTGCTCGGCGCGGAAGAATACGGCTTCGCCACCATGCCGCTCATTTCCATGGGCTGCATCATGATGCGCAAATGCCATCTGAACACCTGCCCGGTCGGCATCGCGACTCAGGATCCGGTGCTGCGTGCACGCTTCCAGGGTCAGCCGGAACACGTCGTGAATTTCTTCTTCTTCATTGCGGAACAAGTTCGTCAGCATATGGCGAAACTCGGATTCCGAACCGTGGACGAAATGGTCGGCCGGGTCGACAAGATCGACGCCGCCGTTGCGGATGTGCACTGGAAAGCCAAGGGCATCGATCTTTCTTCCATACTTTATTCACCTACGCTTCCCTCCCGCGTTGCACGTCGACGCATCCAGGCCCAGGATCACGGCCTCGGCCAGGCATTGGACCATGCGCTCATTGCCAAGGCGGCGCCGGCTCTTGAATCGAAAACGCCCGTCACCGGAAGCTTCGCCATTCGAAACGTCCATCGCACGGTCGGTGCGATGCTAGGAGGCGACATCGCGCGCCGATATGGTTCCGCCGGACTTCCCGACGGCACCATCCATTTCCGCTTCCACGGATCGGCCGGGCAAAGCTTCGGCGCATTCGTTCCTAGCGGCGTGACCCTCGAACTTGAAGGCGAAGCCAACGACTATCTTGGCAAAGGGCTCTCCGGAGGCCGCATCATTGCCTATCCACCAAAGACTTCAAGCTTCCTTCCCGAAGAAAGCATCCTCGTCGGCAATGTTGTTCTTTACGGCGCAACCACCGGGGAAGTTTTTCTCAACGGAATCGCCGGCGAGCGCTTCGCTGTCCGTAACTCCGGCGCTACTGCAGTGGTTGAAGGCGTGGGCGACCACGGCTGCGAATACATGACCAACGGCACCGTCATTGTGCTCGGCACCACAGGGCGCAACTTCGCAGCCGGTATGAGCGGCGGTGTGGCTTACGTCTACGACGACATGGGCGACTTCTCATCGCGCCGCTGCAACAAGGCCAGCGTCGATCTTGAACCACTCGGCTCCCAAGAAGATATCGATCGCGTGCGCGGACTTCTTGAGCGCCATCGCGATCTCACCGGCAGTCCCCGAGCCGCGTGGATTCTGGAACACTGGGCTGATGCGCAGCCTCGTTTCATCAAAGTCTTCCCGCATGAATACAAGCGCGTGCTCGGTGTGGGCCGAGTAACCGAGGTTTACGCCCCTCCAACGAATTCAACGCCGCTGGTAGCTACAACGGCGGAGGTGCACCATGGGTAAGGTCACTGGCTTTCTTGAAATACAGCGTGAACAACCCTCTCGTCGTAAGGTAGAAGACCGTGTCCAGGATTGGTTCGAAATTTATGAGCCATTCGGCGAAGTGAAGCAGCGCGCACAGGCCGCCCGTTGCATGGACTGCGGCGTTCCCTTCTGCCACACCGGCTGCCCGGTAAACAATCTCATTCCAGACTGGAACGACCTCGTCTACAACGGCCGCTATGAGGCCGCCGTTCGCCGGCTCCACGCCACCAACAATTTTCCAGAATTCACCGGCCGCATCTGCCCCGCACCTTGTGAGGCCGCTTGTGTATTAGGCATCAACCAGCCCGCAGTATCGATCAAGCTAATTGAGCGCAGCGTTGTGGAACGGGGCTGGGACGAAGGATGGATCAAGCCCGAGCCGCCTGAACAAGCCACAGGCAAGCTGGTGGCGGTTGTTGGCAGCGGCCCCGCAGGCCTGGCAGCCGCGCAGCAGTTACGCCGCGCCGGCCACTCCGTTACCGTTTATGAGAAGAACGATCGCATCGGCGGCCTGATGCGCTACGGCATCCCTAACTTCAAACTTGAAAAGCATGTACTTGATCGCCGCATTCAGCAGATGCGTGCCGAAGGCGTAACCTTCAAGACCAATGCCCATGTGGGCGTGAATGTTTCAGTTGAATCCCTGCGGGAGCACTACGACGCGATCCTTCTTGCTGGCGGCTCCGAACAGGCGCGCGACCTGAAGATTCCCGGGCGCGAACTGAAAGGCGTCCACTTCGCAATGGAATTCCTTCCCCAGCAAAATCACCGTTGCGAGGGCGATGTAGTCGATCCCTCCCTTGCAATTCTTGCCGAAGGCAAGCGGGTTGCCATCATCGGCGGCGGCGACACTGGCGCGGATTGCCTGGGAACCAGCCTTCGCCAGGGCGCAAAATGCGTCCACCAATTTGAGATCATGCCTAAACCACCCGATCTGCGAGCCGCTTCAACGCCGTGGCCGCTATGGCCGCTGCAACTTCGAACCGAAAGCTCTCATGAAGAAGGCGGCATCCGCGACTGGAGCTTGAATAGTGTCCGCTTTAACGGCGACGAAGAAGGAAACGTCAAGCAGCTTCACCTGGTTCGAGTAGGTTCTCCGCCAAAATTCGAGCCCATCGCGGGTTCCGAATTCGTCCTCGATGTGGACCTCGTCCTGCTGGCGATGGGATTCCTTGGTCCCGTGCGTTCCGGAATGATCGAGCAGATGGGCCTCGCGCTCGATGGCCGCGGCAATGTGGACACCAAAGGCGGCTACATGACATCCGTTGACGGCATTTTTGCCGCTGGCGACATGCGCCGCGGCCAGTCGTTGGTAGTATGGGCTATCTCAGAGGGCCGCAAGGCTGCGGCTGCAATCGACACCTACCTGGCCGCTCAAGAACAGCCCGCCATTCAGCACCAGCACGCGCTGGCCTGATCTTCAACCACGCTCCGAACACGCACCGCATGTCCTGGGCTTCAAACCGACAATGCTTCGGCGTCACGGTAATTGAATCGATCGCAGAAAGCACTGCGATGTACTGGCGCACCTTGGAGACCAGAAACGCCGGTACCTTTGAATGAAACTCCGCCTTTCGCCCCACCCAATCCATACTCTTCAACTGATCCACCAGCACAGCTCCTTCGACATCCCCTACCGTGACCGGCAGCGTGAACGGGTAGGGCTTGACCTTCGATGTCAACGGGCAAACCACCACCAACCCACTCGCCCGGTTGTATCGAAGGTCGGTCAAAACCAGGGCCGGGCACCTCTTGGCCTGCTCACGGCCAACCTGGGGATCGAAATCGATGAAGACGATGCTTCGCGGTCCTCGACGGAGCGTCAGGCTGGGTTATTGAGTCACGTGCGTAGGGGTGATGGAGAGTGGGCGTCGCCTTTGTTGAAACAGGTGCCACGATTGGTTTAGAAACGAGCATCGTCGCATATACGTAACATAGAATTCAATTCAGATCGAAAAACTGTGCGTTCTCAGCCCTTTGCTGACTTAAAATTCCGCCATGCGAACTGGCTGGATATTCCCCGCTTTCCTGCTCTTTGTACCTGCATTGCCTTACGCCCAGGTTTCCCCCGCTCCCACTCCCCCCATTGCCGAGAAGACCCATACTGAAAAACCGATCAACGGCGCCGTCCTTGTCGATGACTATGCCTGGCTCAGAAATAGGGCCGATCCGCACGTCCGTGCTTATCTCGAAGCCGAGAACGCCTACGCCGAACAGTTCACCGCTGGCGAAAAACCTTTCGCCGATGCCCTGTACAACGAGACACTCAGCCACATCAAGCAGACTGACACGTCAGTGCCCTACCAATCTCACGGTTACTGGTATTACTCGCGCACCGAAGAGGGCAAACAGTACCAGACCTTATGCCGCAAGAAGGATACACTGACTGCGCCTGAGGAGGTCATCCTCGACGTGAATGAACTGGCCAAGGGAGAAAAGTTCATGTCATTGGGCTCGTTCGCAATAAGCGACGACGCCGATTTTCTCGCTTACAGCACGGACAACGTTGGTTTCCGCCAGTATCGGCTGCACATCAAGGATCTGCGCACCGGCAAGCTGCTGCCCGACACCGCTGAGCGCATCGATTCGCTCGGCTGGGCGGCGGAGAACAAAACGCTGTTCTATACGACGGAAGACGCAACCACCAAGCGCAGCAATCTTGTCTTCCGGCACGCACTCGGAACAGACGCCAAGGCCGACCCCGTGGTCTTCAACGAAAAGGACGAGCGCTACGACGTCTACGTCAGTCGCAGCCGGGACCGAAAGTACGTGCTGATGGCCTCCAGCAGCCACGTCACCAGCGAAACCCGGTTCCTCCCCGCCGATGCGCCGACTGCCGAGTGGACCATCGTTGAACCGCGCAAGGAGGGCGTCCGCTATGACGTAGACGAAGGCAACGGACTCTTCTACATCCGCGTCAACGACACCGACCCGAGCTATCGCCTCGTCACCGCCCCGGTCTCCTCTCCCGGCAAAGCGCATTGGACCGAGTTAATCGCAGCGAGGAAGGATGTACCCCTTGAAGATATGGATGTGTTCAAGGACTTCTATGTGGTCACTGAACGGATCAAGGGGCTGCCCGTGCTCCGCGTCATCCAGTTGAACAAAGCTGGGATGTACTCTATCGAAGTTCCTGAACCGGCCTACTACCTCGGCCCGGCTACCAATGCGGAATTCGACACCGGCGCATACCGCTACGGCTATCAGTCGCCCATCACGCCAAACTCCACCTTCGAGTACGACGTGGCGGGAAAGACCTCCACCCTCCTGAAACAGCAGGAGGTCCCCGGCGGCTACGACAAGTCCAACTACACGGTCGAGCGGCTTTTTCTTCCGGCAAAAGACGGAACCGGCATTCCTGTCACCGTCGTGTATCGCAAGGACAAGTTCAAACCCGGCAACAATCCTCTCTTTGTTTACGGGTACGGGTCATATGGAATCACCATGCCTGACACGTTCTCTGTCAACCTTCTCCCCCTCCTCGACCGTGGCGTTGTGACAACTGTGGCCCACATTCGCGGTGGAGGTGAACTAGGAGAAGCATGGCATGATGCCGGCAAGATGATGACCAAGCGGAACACCTTCACCGACTTTATCGATGCCACTGAAGGCTTGCTTGCAAAAGGCTATGGGAAGCCTGGACAGGTCGGCATTGAAGGAGCAAGTGCCGGCGGACTGCTCATGGGCGCCGTCACCAACATGCGCCCCGACCTCTTCAAAGTCGTTCTCTGCGAGGTCCCATTCGTTGACGTGATGAACACCATGCTCGATGCCAGCCTGCCGCTTACGGTGTCTGAGTACGAAGAATGGGGAAACCCCAACCAGAAGGCCGCCTTCGATTACATGCTCACTTACTCACCGTACGATAACGTTGCTGCCAAGGCGTATCCGGCCATTCTCGTGCAGACCTCCTTCGACGACTCGCAAGTCATGTACTGGGAACCGTCAAAATATGTGGCAAAGCTGCGTGCCCTCAAGACCGATAAGAACCCGCTCGTTTTCTTTATCAACATGCACGGAGGCCACGGAGGATCGAGCGGTCGCTACGACCGCATACGTGAAGCCGACCGGCGCTATGCCTTTCTGCTTACCCAACTCGGAATCACGCAGTAACCCGGCGGCGGCCGATCGGAGCTCGCTATCGCAATAATCGGCGCAGCCGCCACGCAAAGGTGAGGGAGGTTCATGCAAGCGTTGCTCATCCGCAGTCCGCACATTGACAAAATCCTTGACGATAAGAAAACTCGGAGACTTCACAGAGTGATGCACGGCACATTGCTCACGCCCGTTGGTTCACTATCCTAATTCCAGGTTCAAGATGCTTAGAAGTCGCTGGCTGACCTTGATGGTAGTTTTGCTTGCCCTGTCGTTCCTGTTCCACACCTCCTCATCCTTATCCCAAGCGCCTGCGCCACAAGACCACTCGCAGTCGGGCTCTCGGCCGAGAGTCATTGTTTTTGTGTATGGAATTCACGGGAGCCGCGAGTCCTGGCGGGCTTCGAACCAAGCCTACTGGCCGGATATGATTCGGACGGACCCACGCTTCGCCTATTCCGACGTCGAAGTTGCGGAGTATCCGACGCCTGCATCCAACGGCAAAATGTCCAGCGTACAGTTGGCAGACATTCTCTGGACTCACCTCAAGCAAGACCACGTTTGGCAACATCGCGAAGTGGTTTTCATCGCGCACAGCCTGGGAGGCATCCTGGTCGAGGAGATGCTGTTGAGACATCCCGCGGAGGCAGGAAGAGTCAAGTTCATTGTGTCCTACGGAACTCCGCACGAGGGCTCGTTGATCGCCCGGATGGCTTCGATCTACGACAAGGATCCGCTGCTCAGCGATCTCACCGATGCAGACAATAACGCCTTCCTAACCCATCTGGAAAGTGACTGGCGAGGCCACAATTCCGTAAATGGCATCCATCGGTTTTGCGCTTTTGAGTCCGAAGACACAAGGCCAGAAAACGCGATCGGCCGCTACCTCAAGACTCACGCACGCGTGGTCGGCTACTTCAGCGCGACCTATGGATGTGATGTGACCACACCCCCGCAGGAGATTCATGCTGATCACCTGAACATGGTCCGGCCTCTTGACCGGAAGTCGAGTGCCTATGATTTTTTCTACCGAGCGTACCGCGACAACCCGATACTCGAAGAACAGGTGGTCACCCGAGACAACGTGATCGCGGGCCTGGAAGCCGGCTGCGATCAAACCAATGCGAATCCTGACCTGCAAGTGCCGATAGCCCTTGATGCCGCAATGCACGAGAAAGTAGTTGCAGCGGTTGCCACCTTGATCAATACCGTCGATATACGAGGCGTGAATCCCAACCCGCCCGTCGTCACCAGGATCGATCCAAACGGCGTAGCCCATGTGCAATACGGATTCCGCGGGCCGAGCAAGAAGCTCTTCGTTTGCCTCGGCACCGCGCATGCATCTTTGCACGTTCAGTTTTCTATCGACCAGCAACTACCGATTCGCGAGCCGCAGAATTGAGTTTGCGTCTGAGACGGCCAATCTGGCAACGCTACGGTCGGTGCTTCGGCAGTTCGGCCCAAGGAGATTCATAGGGGGAGCCGCGATTTCCGCAAACAGAACGCCCCCTT
>Ga0302320_10011018_pt1 | contig 19217 bp, 19 predicted proteins | sample Bog_T0_3_FD_202130 | JGI IMG/M metagenome (GOLD analysis project Ga0302320, IMG submission 202130) | Peat permafrost microbial communities from Stordalen Mire near Abisko, Sweden - Bog_T0_3 | ecosystem: Environmental > Terrestrial > Soil > Wetlands > Peat | place: Sweden: Abisko, Stordalen Mire... | reverse complement strand
CCATTGGAGGCTCAACCATTGTTCCAATCCTCTCGGGAGACGATTGGAACAATGATAGCCCTAAAGCGTAAGAACAAACACGGGGACTGCCGAATGTCCTGACCTCGCCCGAAGCGAGGTTCCTGCCGGGCGCCACAAACTCGACCCGCCCATAAACTACGGGTGGCCATCCCTGTCCTTCTCAGGCCGCGAGGGCGAATGCCCGCAAAGCCCGTCCAGCCTACGCCCCAAGGCGGCGAAGCCGCGTCTGCCCCACCGCAGGTGGATGTAAACTTGACCTTTCACCCGTCACCGCCCATGCCCACCCCCGACCAAGACCGCACCCAGATGCACCGCGCCCTCTCCCTCGCCCGCCGCGGCATCGCCCTCACCGCGCCCAACCCCGCCGTCGGCTGCGTCCTGCTCGACGCCTCCGGCCAACTCGCCGGCGAAGGCTGGCACCAGTACGACCGCAAAAACCACGCCGAAATCGCCGCCCTCCAATCCGCGCAGCAATCCGGCAAATCCGTCACCGGCGGCACCGCCTACGTCACCCTCGAGCCCTGTAACCACACCGGCCGCACCCCGCCCTGCACCCAGGCCCTCATCGCCGCCGGCGTCAGTCGCGTCGTCGCCGCCACCATTGACCCCAACCCCGCCGTCGCCGGCCAGGGCCTCGCAGCCCTCCGCGCCGCCGGCATCGAAACCGAAGTCGGCGTCTGTGAAGCCGAAGCCCGCCGCCTCAACGAGCCCTTCGCCCGCTGGATCACCTCCCGCCGCCCCTTCGTCCTCATGAAGGTGGCCATGTCCCTCGACGGCCGCATCGCGCCAGCCGCGGCGCATCACATCCCCCGCCAGCCCTACTGGATCACCTCCGAGCCCGCCCGCGCCGCCGTTCAAACCCTCCGCTGGCAGGCCGACGCCGCCATGGTCGGCATTGACACCGTCCTCGCCGACAACCCCCTGCTCACTGACCGCTCCGGCCTCGCCCGCCGTCGTCCCCTCCAGCGCCTCGTCCTCGACTCCGCCCTCCGCATGCCTCTCGACTGCAAGCTCGTCTCCACCGCCAACAACGACGTCCAAATCTTCACCGTATCCAACGACGAACCCCGCATCCACGAGCTCCGCGCCCGCGGCCTCCGCGTAGAAGTCCTCCCCGCCGTGCAAGGCCGCGTCCCGCTCGACCAGCTCCTCGCCAAGCTAGGCGAACAAGGCATCCTAACCCTCCTCACTGAAACCGGAACCCGCCTCAACACCGCCCTGCTCTCCGCCAACCTCGTCGACCGCATCCAACTCTTCGTCTCCCCCCAGATCATGGGCTCTGACGCCGTCCCCGCCTTCAAATCCATGCCCGCCCCCCTCCCCCTCGCCGAAGTAGAGGTCGAGCGCTACGCCAACGACCTCAGCCTAAACGCCCTCCTAAACAACCCCTGGCCCGAAGACCTGAAAGCTGAAAGCTGAAAGCTGGCAGTTCTCACAGTCAACGACAACCCGAAAAACCCAAGCCTTTTCAACGCCTTACGCCCTCAACCCACCCCATTTCAACGCCATTTGCGCAAAACAGGGTCAATTCAAAGCAACCCAACCCCCAATATGTACAACCATGTAACGTTCCGTTTTCTAAAATGCGCAACCATCTAACGTCTGTTTTGACGGTTTTCCTAACCATCCAAGCAAACCTTTTGCCACTAAAGCGCACCATGCAAGCAAACCTTTGGCCCCTTTTACGCACCTTGCAAGCAAACCTTTAGCCCCCCGCAGCGCCCATCTCCGATCCCTGATCTCTGATCTCTGACCCCTGTAAAATGATTCCATGTTCACCGGCATCATCGAGCAAACCGGCACCCTCATCAGCCTCGAATCCCGCGGCGGCGTCCGCCGCATCACCGTCGCAGCCCCCGGCCTCGCCGCCCGACTCCGCGAAGGCGACTCCCTCGCCGTCTCCGGCGTCTGCCTCACCGCCCTTGACGTTGATCCCAACCTCTTCCACGCCGACCTCGCCCAGGAAACCCTCGACAAAACCTCTCTCGGCGCACTCGCCCCCGGCGCCAAAGTCAACCTCGAACTGCCCACCGCCGCCGGCAGCCCCCTCGGCGGACACATCGTCCAGGGCCACGTCGATGGCTGCGGCGAACTCCTTTCCCTTGATCCGGTGATCTCTCCAACCGACCCGGCCTTCGACCGCCAGACCACCGACTGGACCCTCAAAGTCCAGGTCCCCCAGAACGTCCGTCCCTGGATGGTCCACAAAGGCTCCGTAGCCGTTGAAGGCATCTCGCTGACCATCGCCGACTTCGACGGCGAAGCCATCTCCATCGCCATCCTCCCCCTCACCTACTGGCGCACCAACCTCCACACCCTGGCCCCCGGCGCCCCCGTCAACGTCGAGGCCGACGTCCTCGTCAAGCTAGCCCACGCCCAGCTCCAAGCCCAAAAACCCAGCCTCGATCTCACCGAGTCCTGGCTAGTCGCCAGCGGCTATTGACTCCAACCCAAATCAGCGCCAAACTTGTCGCGGAGAAAAAAATGATCTGCGTCAAGTGCGGTGAACAAATGCGCATGACCGAGAAGGACACCTCCTCCGGCCGCGACATTCGTGAATACGCCTGCTCTGCCTGCGGCCACAGCGACTGGGAAGAGTACGGCACGGCCCTCTGGCAGATTCTTTCCGACGACAGGAAAGAGCTTGAAGAGGCCGACCTCATCGACGAAGAGTAATGTCAGAGGCCGGATGAAATTGAAATCAGTGGCTGAGATCGGCTTGAAAATCACCCGCGCCCAGCGCGAATACTACCGCTACACCGGCGCATCGGCACAACTGGAACTTCGCGGCGCAGGCTCCTCGCGCGCGTCTGCCACCTGGGTTCGCCGTACCAAAGAGCAGTCCCCACCCGCACGGAATCCCTCGACCCATCCTGGAACCGGACATCGCTAAGGCTTCGCCGCCAATTTCACCGGAGCGGTCACAAACTGATCGGTCACATACTCGTCGCCCGTCCTGGTCAGCAGCAGCTTCCGCCGATCATCGAGCAGCTTCAACCGGCTCGTCACCTCGATAAATTCCTTCTGCTGCTCCGCGCTCAGCGGCGTCGCGGGCGTGCTCATCTTGCCCAGTTCGGCAATCTTGTTCAGCTCATCCAGCCGCGCCTGCAGCAGCGGCATCTCCCGGTCAATCAGCACCGGGTGAATCACCGGCGTTTTGGCCCGTCCCGTCGCCAGTTCGTTGCGATTGTTCTCTCCCCACACCGGCAAGATCCCTACGTGTCCCAACTCCACCCGCACACCCGCCGGACCGTAGTCTTTGCGCACTGCGGAAAACAACCCGATCATCGAGTCCCGCGGATCGCCGTCCTTGTCCGGCATCAGCCCATCCACATACGTTCGCGACTGGTTCGACAAAAAATTCCCCAGCGAATAAAAAATTACCGCATCCCGCCCATCCGCGGTCCGGTAAGTCTCCACCGGCTGCAGCACATGCGGATGGTGCCCCACAATCACGCTCGCCCCAGCCTCCAGCATCTTGTGCGCCGTCTCCACATCCTCCGGCCGCGGCGCCGGCGCATACTCAATCCCCCAGTGAATCGACACCACCAGAAATTCGCATTGCCCGCGCGCCTGCTTGATCGCCGCCAACACCCCAGCCTCATCCATTCCCGGCGCGCCGCCCGCCTCACCCGGATACGGGAAGAAGTTCACATGCGGCTGGTCGTCTTTATCCGGATTCCGATTCCCGTTCAACCACCGCGTCATCCCCAGCCAGCCCACCTTGATGCCGTTCGCCTCCGTGATCACCGGTTGCCATGTCTGCTGCGCCGTGTCGCCCGAACCGGCAAACAGCATCCCCTCTTCGCGCAGGTGCTCGCGCGTCTCCGCAAACCCTGCCCAGCCCTGGTCCATCACGTGGTTGTTGGCAAACGAGACAATCTTGATGCCGTTGGCCTTCAGGGCCTCCACCAGCGCCACCGGCGCGTCGAACATGAACGGCTTCGACCCCTTCGAGTGCGACGGAGCCACCGGCGTCTCCATGTTCACAAATCCAAAATCCGCCCGCTTGAAAACATCGCTCACATCGGCAAACAGCGATCCCCAACCCGCTGCGCCATCACCGGCCGCCGTCGCAGCAGCCCGCACCGGCTCATGCGGAATCACATCCCCCGCCACGGCAAAACTCACCTGCGCCAGCTCATGCGGATAAGGAACAACCACCGCTGCCAGCCTGCCGCCATGCAGCCCGGCGGCCAGCACTCCGCCAAGCGCAAGCGCCGCGACGCCCATCACCACCCACCAGTGCCTGCGCACGCCAGCAACCAGTCTCGTCGCGAATCCCCAACCGAGCGGCCTATCTTGCGGTGCCATTTCCATTGCCTGCGCCAAGCTGCTCTCCTTCATCGCACCTCAAGAGAGGAACGCAATCAGAATACATTGAGGAGAGCTGACCAGGCTCCGAAGCATCTGCAGGCAGCGGCCAGTTGCCTAAGGCAGATTCTCCGCGGGGCAACGGTCCGCCGCGCGATCTTCCGCCACGTAATACCTTCTCCGTATCCAGAACGCGACATTGACCAGCCCAATCAACGCCGGCACTTCAATCAGCGGACCCACCACACCCACAAACGCCTCGCCGGATCTGAGCCCGAACACCGCCACGGCCACCGCAATCGCCAACTCAAAGTTGTTCCCCGCTGCTGTGAACGAAAGCGTAGCCGACTGCGCGTAATCGGCGCCCAGCCGTTTACCCATCCAGAAACTCACCAGGAACATAATGAGAAAATAAATCACCAGTGGAACAGCAATACGCACCACATCCAGCGGCAGGCGCACAATCAGATCGCCCTTCAGCGAGAACATAACCAAAATCGTGAACAGCAGCGCGATCAGCGTCAGCGGGCTGATTCTCGGAATAAACCTCGTCCGGTACCACTCCTCACCCTTGATGCGAATCAGCACAAAGCGCGTGATGAATCCGGACACAAACGGGATCCCAAGATAGATCGCAACGCTCTTCGCAATCTGACCGATGCTTACCTGCACCACGCTGCCCTCAAGCCCAAACCACCGCGGCAGCACCGTGATAAACACCCACGCATACAGGCTATAGAAGAGCACCTGGAAGACGCTGTTGATGGCCACCAGCCCCGCAACATAATCCGTGTCGCCTTCCGCCAGTTCGTTCCACACCATCACCATCGCGATGCAGCGCGCCAGGCCAATCAGAATCAGCCCGCGCATGTACGCCGGTTCGCCACGCAGAAAAACGATCGCCAGCAGAAACATCAGCACCGGCCCGATAATCCAGTTCTGCACCAGCGAAAGCCCCAGCACCCGCTTGTTCCTGAAAACCTCGCCCAGCTTTTCGTAGCGCACCTTAGCCAGCGGCGGGAACATCATGATAATCAGCCCGATGGCGATAGGAATATTCGTCGTCCCGCTCTGAAAGCGGTTCACAAACCCGGCCGAGCCCGGAACAAAGTGGCCCGTCGCCACGCCAATCGCCATCGCCAGAAAAATCCATAGCGTCAGGTAGCGATCGAGAAACGACAGCTTCTTGCGGGCAAGCGGAGCGCAGGTCTGGCCTTGCGTGTAGGGTGTGCTCGACATTCTTGTCTAACCTCATGTGCGATGGAAGACCCAGCCGCGACCACGCGCGGCCACACGGGATTTATTGCTTGCCGATGCTGTCGATCTCTTTCTTGATCGCAAGGCTGTCCAGCGTCGCCAGCGGCAACGCGAGAAACAATCCGACGCGCCGGTCGAGAATTGCGAACGCATCCCGAAACGCCCGCTCGATCTCCTCCTCCGTGCCCTTCACCGCCGCCGGATCGGGAATCCCCCAATGCGCGGTCATCGGCTGCCCCGGCCAATACGGGCACACCTCGTTCGCCGCGTTGTCGCACACCGTAAAAACAAAATTCATCTGCGGCGCATCCTGTCCGGAAAACTCATCCCACGATTTGCTGCGCAGCCCTGCCGTCGCAACCCCCGCTGACTCAAGCTGCTTCAGCGCCTCCGGCCGCACCACTCCTGAAGGGTGGCTGCCCGCGCTATAAGCCGTGAACACACCTCTACCCTTCTTGCTTAGAATCCCTTCCGCCAAAATGGACCGCGCGGAGTTGCCGGTGCAAAGGAACAATACGTTGTAATGCGAAGCCATTCTCTCAGCCCTTCCCTTCTACTGATCCGCCACCGCAGCAACCCGGCGCGCAGCACGCGCCCGACGTAGCAACCGCCGGTTTTGTAGCGCGGATAAACGCGCTCATAAACTTGCCCTCAACCAGCGGCGCAATCTCGTCCACTGCCACCCCGGCCTCGGTGAGAAACTGCCGCGCATCCTCGATGTTGTAGGTCCGCGTCGGCTCAAACTCCACATCGCTAAAGCCCGCCGCCAGCAGCTTGGCGCGATAGTCCTCCACCTCCAGCGCTCCGGCAATGCAGCCCACCCACAGCAGCATGCTCTGCCTCACCGCCTCCGGAACCTCGCCCCGCACCACAACATCCGATACCGCAAACCGCCCCCCCGGCCGCAGCACGCGAAACGCCTCCCGCAGCACCCGGCTCTTGTCGGCAGAGAGATTGATCACGCAATTCGAGATCACCACATTCACCGAATTGTCCGCGAGCGGAATGTTCTCCATCTCGCCCTTCAGAAACTCCACATTCTCCGCGCCCGCCTGCCGCTGATTCTCGCGCGCCAAGGCAAGCATCTCGTCCGTCATGTCCAGCCCGTACGCCTTGCCCGTCGGACCCACGCGCCGCGCCGAGAGCAGCACGTCAATGCCGCCGCCCGAGCCAAGATCCAGCACCGTCTGGCCCGCCTTCAACTCAATCAGCGCCGTCGGGTTCCCGCAGCCCAGCGAAGCCAGCGCGGCCTTGGCCGGAATCGATCCCATCTCGTCGGCGCTGTACAAGTTCGTCGTAATCGGATCGCAGCACCGCAGCCCTGGATCGCAACAAGCCGCCAGGGTTCCTTCTTCGCTGATCGCGCGCGCGGCGCTGCCGTATTTCTGCTGCACTTCTTCCTTCATCGGAGTTGAAGTATTCATTTGAATCCTCCTCACATGCGTCAAAGCGAATATATCCCCCTCTGGACATATCTGTCAATGCGTATATCATGGATGTATGGTTTCGCGAGCCAAATCCCGTCCCAGCGCCGGTCCGCTCGCCCTGGCGCCCCTCTTTGCCGCCTTGGCAGACTCCACCCGCCTCCGCCTGCTCAACCTCATCGCCGGCCATGAGGTCTGCGTCTGCTACCTGGTCGAGATCCTCGGCCTCAACCAACCCAAAATCTCCCGCCATCTCGCCTACTTGCGAAAAGCCGGCGTCGTCGCCGCCCGCCGAGAAGGCAAATGGATACACTACCGCCTCGAGAAGCCCGCGGACCCGGCAGCCGCCTCGATTCTCACCGCGCTACTCGACTCCCTGAAGACGAATAAGGAGATGCAGGCCGACCTCGCCCGCCTACAACGCGCCTGCTGCCAACCCCAGCGCTTCGTCACCCTCCAGGGGGCTCCGGTACCCGCTCGCGCTCAGGTGCGCCGTGGCTAGAAACAGTTTCCTCGCCGGCGCAGCCCGCGAGTTGCAGCCGCTCTACTCCGCGCGCAGCGCCCGCATCGGGTCCACGCTCGCCGCGCGCCCCGCAGGCACCGCGCTGGCCGCCAGCGCAACCAACGCCACCGCCGCAACCGCCAACAAATAACTAGCCACATCCAGCGGCTTCACGCCATAAAGCGCCGAGGCCAGCGCCCTCCCCACCAGCATCGCCAGCGGAACCCCCATCACCACTCCCGCCGCGGTCAGCATCAGGCTGTCTTTGAGAATCATCCAAACCACCTGCCCGCGTCGTGCGCCCACCGCCATGCGTACCCCAATCTCCGCCGTGCGCATGCTCACCCGATACGCCAGTGTTCCGTAGAGCCCCGTCGCCACCAGCACCACCGCCAATATCCCGAAGAACCCGGCCAGCCGCGCAAACAGCACCTGACGCGAAATGGTCGTATCAAACTGCGCGCGCTGCGTCATCGGCTTGATCAATGGCAGGTTGGGGTCCATCCCCTGCACCACCTTCCGCGCCGCCGGCAAAATCGCCAGCGGCGCTCCATGCACCCGCATCTCCACGTTCATCGCGCCCACCACCGGAATCTGCGCGTACATATACCAGGCCATGGGAAGCGGCTCTTCGTCGATGCTGCGATACTTGTGGTCCTTCACCACCCCCACGATGGTGACTGCGATCGGTGGCCCAAGGTCCGGTCCAAACGTGTGGCCCAGCGGATTCACATTGGGCAGAAAACGGCGCGCGAATTCCTCGTTGATGATGCCCACCATCGGCGACTTTGCCGTATCGGAATCCGCAAAATCGCGGCCCGCAAGCACCGGCACGCCCAGCGTGCCGAAGAAATCCGGCCCGGCAACATTCCAGCGCACCGTCCTCGATGCCCCGTTCGTCTCTTCCGGCAGCCTTCCGTCCACCCTCATCGCGCTGTTGTTTGACCACCACGATCCAAGCCGCTCGTCCATCACCGTCACCGACTCCACGCCCGGCAACACGCGCAGCTTGCTCATCAGGTTCGCATAAAACTCTTTACCCTCGGGAACCGACCTAAAATTCGGCTTCACCCCGAAGACCACTAGCCCATCCACCTTCATCCCAAGCGGCGTGTTTTCCAAATTGCGCAAGCTGCGGATCAGCAATCCGCCGCCCACCAATAGCACCAAGCAAAGCGTCATCTGCAAGGCCACAATGATTCGGCCGGCACGCGATTTGCCCGCATCCGCATTCGATGTCGCCGCCGACGTCTTCAGCGCCAGCTCCGCTCCGCCTGCCAACGCCACGCGCAGCGGCGCCAGCCCAAACAGCAACCCCGCCAGCGCCAGCACGCCCAGCGTGAACAACAAAACCGTCCGGTCCGGCGCAAGGCTCGACTCAATCTCCGCCCACTGCCCCAGCAACCGCGTCGCCATCTCCGCAAACACCCACGCCAGCCCGCCGCCCGCCGTCACCAAAATCAAACTCTCAATCAGCAGTTGCCGGAACAACTCGCCGCGCCCCGCGCCCAGCGCCAGCCTCACACTAAACTCCCGCTGCCGCGCCGCATTCCGCGCCAGCAGCAGCATCACCACGTTCGCCAGCGCAATCAGCAGCACCAGCCCCACCATCGCCATCAGCATGCGCAGCGGGTTGCCGTACTGCGCGTCATATCCAGGAAAGCTCTTCGCATCCGTCAGGCTCAAAACCGGCGGCTTCGCTCCGTCCTTCGGCGAGCCCAAACCAATATACGCCGCCGATTCAAACACCGGCTCCAACTGCGCAACCGCCTGCGCCCTCGCCGCGCCCGGCGCAAGCCGCCCAATCAGCCGCAAACACCACCACTTCGGATCGGCAATGTAGTTCTTCCCGTCCTCCAGCGGATTGCCCCACGCATTCAGCTCCGGGCGGTCTTGCAAGGGTAGCCAGAAATCCGTCGACATGCCCGCCTCAACCCCTTCGAATCCCTCCGCCGCCACGCCCACAATCGTCATGCCCACGCCATTCACAAACAGCGTTTTTCCCAGCACGCCGGGGTCGCGCGCAAATCGCCGCGTCCAATAGTTGTAGCTGATCACCGCCATCGGCGCATGGTCCGCCTCGTCCTGCTGGCTGAAGCCGCGGCCCCGCGGCAGGCTCACGCCCAACCCCGAGAAGAACGTCCCGCTCACCATCTCCCCTTCCGCCTCTTCCGGCTCCGTCCCATATCGCACCGCGACCTTGCTGCCTGACAGCGGCACGTACGCCATCACTGGCGTGAGCGCCCCCTGCTCCTGTCGCAGCGCATCGTAGACCGCATAAGAAAACGTCTCGTTCGAATCGATCGTCCCCGTCCCGCGCGGCGGGTTCGAGGTCCGCAGATAAACCAGCCGCCCCGGATCGGCCACCGGCAACGTCTTCAGCAGCACCGCGTTCATCACGCTGAAAACCGCCGTGTTCGCGCCAATTCCCAGCGCCAGTGTCAGAATCGCCGTGACCGCAAATCCCGGGCTCTGCCTGAGCGACCGAAAACCAAACCGCAGATCGCGGAAAAACTTGTCCAGCCCAACCCAGCGGCCCTTCACGTAAAACCGCTCCTCGGCCGCACGCACGTTCCCAAACTCCCGCCGCGCCTTCCACTGCGCCTCGTCCTCGCTCAATCCCTCGCGTCGCAGCTCCTCGGCCTCCAGCTCAAGATGCGCCTCAATCTCCGCCGCAAAATCCTCCTTGCTCCGCTTGCGCCTGAACATGTTTATCCCTCCTCCACCTGCAGTTCGCTGCCCGCGTCCAGAATCAATCCCATCGCCCGCGTCAGCCGCCGCCACTCCCCGGTCTTCTCCACCAGGTGCTCGCGCCCCTTCGCTGTCAGCCGATAAAACCGCGCCTTGCGATTGTTCTCGCTCACCCCCCACTCCGCGTTGATCCAACCCTTGTCTTCCAGCCGCTGCAAGGCCACATACAGCGAGCCGTGATCCACAAGAAACACATCCTCACTCCGGCGCTGAATCTCCCGCGCAACCCCCTGCCCGTGGCACGGCCCCAGCACCAGCGTCTTCAAAATCAGCAGGTCCAGCGTCCCCTGCAACAACGCAATCCGATCGAATTGATTCTCTTGGGTAGTCATTCGACCCAAGTATCCACCTCTTTGGGTAGAATGTCAACCCAAGAGATGAATTCTTTTTGATACCGCACATTCCCGTACGTAAACCCTCTGCGCCGGCATGCTTCCCACCCCCGAGCGCTCCATCCCCCAATCGCGTCTATCTGTTACGGGAACTGCGGGCGGGAACTGGTACCCTGAGAGTTGAGCGGCAAAAGCCGCTACAGCGGTTCCCGAATTGGTGTATGCCGAAGCCGATGGTGCTGTGTGGCATTTTCCTCAAGAAAATGCCACCTGTCGCTGCATCGAAGAGGCACATGAATTCGGGAACCGCTCCAGAGCCGGCACACTTCACCCGGCAGGCAGAGGCATGGCAGAGTTCGTTATCAAACTGGCCGATGAGCGCGGCCGCGTGATGGAGCAGGTGCAGACAGCTGCCACCGCCGAGGAGTTGCGCGCCCGCTTTACCCATGCCGGCTACCACGTCTTCAGCGTCAAGGCCCGCGGCGGCCTCGGCCTCAGGCGCGGCAAGGTCAAGCTCGAGCCCTTCCTCATCTTCAACCAGCAATTCCTCACCCTCATCCGCGCTGGCCTGCCCATTCTCGGCTCGCTCCAGATGTTGGGCAAAATCCAGAAAAACGCCCAGTTCTCTGCCCAGTTAGACGACGTCTCCACCCGCGTCAAAACCGGCGAAGCCCTCAGTTCGGCCTTCGAGGCCCAGGCCGGCTTCCCCATCATGTACACCACCACCCTGCTGGCCGGCGAGCGCTCCGGCAACCTCCAGGAAGTGCTCGAGCGCTACGTCACCTTCCAGAAGGTCTCCCTCGCCTTCCGCAAAAAGCTCACCGCCTCGCTCATCTATCCCGCCCTGCTCATGACCCTGGTCATCGGCCTCATGGTCTTTCTGCTCGCCGTGGTCGTCCCCCAGTTTGCCGTCCTTTATGACCAGATGGGCTCCAAGCTCCCCGCCATGACCGTCGGCCTGCTGGCCTTCGGCAAATGGCTCCAGCACAACTTCATCTGGCTGTTTCTCGGCGCGGTCGCGCTGGCCATCGCCTTCTACCGTTTCGCCGCCACTGAGCGCGGGAAAGACGTCATCGACGGCGTCCGCATCGGCCTGCCCGTCTTCGGCAACATCTGGCGCAAATATCAGGTCGCGCTCTTTGCCCGCACCCTCTCCACGCTGCTCACTGGCGGATTGCCGCTCGTCCCCTCGCTTGAAACTGCCGCACGCTCCATCTCCTCGCGAAAAATCGCCAAGGCCGTCTTCTCCTCCATCGGCACCGTCCGCGAAGGCAAAAGCCTCGCCGAGTCGCTCACCAAAACGGGAGTCTTTCCCGATCTCGCCGCGGAGATGATTACCGTAGGCGAGCAAACCGGCGCATTGCCCCAGATGCTCAACTCCGTTGCCGAATTCTTTGAAGAGGACGTGGCCACCGCCCTCGCCGCCGCTCTCGCTCTTATCGAGCCCGCCATCCTCATCGTCATGGGCGTGGTCGTGGTCTTCATTCTCATCTCGCTTTACCTGCCCATCTTCTCCCTGGGCCAGGCCGGAGGTCAGGGTTAATCCGTTATGGATGACGCAACCGTAATCGCCAACCCGGAAACCACTCTCCAGCAAGCTCCGCTCTCGGCGGGTCCGCTGGCTGCCCCGCTATCCGCTGGTCTCGACGAACGCGGCCAGGCCGAGCTCCTCGCCGCCCGCTATCACGCCGAGTTCGTTGACCTCAAAAACTTCAAAATCCAGCACGACCTGTTGCGCACCGTCCCCGTCGAGCTGATGTTCCGCTACAACTTCGTCCCCATTGAGCAGCAGCAAGACGCGCTGGTCATCGCCGTCAGCGACCCCTCGCGCCTCATGGTCCTCGATGAGATCTCGGGCCTGCTCGGCCATCGCATCATTCCCCGCGTCGCCACCCTCTCCCAGATCACTGACCTGCTCAAGAAAACCGAGCAGTCCCAGCGCGTCCTCGACGAAGCCAGCGAAGGCCTCACCTTCGACGTCCTCACCGGCGACGAAAATCAAGACGAAAACATCTCCATCGAGAAGCTCACCAGCGAAGAAGACATCAGCCCCATCATTCGCCTGGTCGATACCACCATCTTCACCGCTCTCGAGCGCCGCGCCTCTGACGTTCATATCGAAACCAACGACGACTCCGTCGTCGTCAAGTACCGCATTGACGGCGTGCTCCAGGCCGCCATGGCGCCCATCGCCCGCGAGCACCACACCACCATCCTCTCCCGCATCAAGATCATGAGCGAGCTCGACATCGCCGAGCGCCGCGTCCCCCAGGACGGCCGCTTCCGCGTTCGCTACAAGGGCCGCCTCATCGACTTCCGCGTCTCCATCATGCCCACGATTCACGGAGAAAACGCCGTGCTCCGCGTGCTCGATAAAGAGTCGATGAGCGAGAAATTCCACAACCTCACGCTCGATGTCGTCGGCTTCGCCGAGGAAGACCTCCGGCGCTTCCGCCGCTACATCCGAGAGCCCTACGGCATGGTGCTGGTCACCGGCCCCACCGGCTCCGGCAAAACCACCACCCTCTACGCCGCCCTCAACGAAATCAAAAGCGACGAAGACAAGATCATCACCATTGAAGATCCCGTCGAGTACCAGATCCGCGGCATCACCCAGATTCCCGTCAACGAGAAGAAGGGCCTCACCTTCGCCCGCGGTCTCCGCTCCATCCTGCGCCACGACCCCGACAAGATCCTCGTCGGCGAAATCCGCGACCAGGAGACGGCCCAGATCGCCATCAACTCCGCGCTCACCGGCCACCTCGTCTTTACCACCGTCCACGCCAACAACGTCGTCGACGTTCTCGGCCGCTTCCTCAATATGGGCGTCGAGGCGTACAACTTCGTCTCCGCGCTCAACTGCATCCTCGCCCAGCGCCTGGTGCGCACCAACTGCGAACACTGCACCCGCATCGTCACCTACAACGACGACGCCCTTCACATCAGCGGCCTCGACCCCGCTGAATGGCGCGGCTTCGAGTTCCGCGAGGGCCAGGGCTGCATGGAGTGCGGCGGCACAGGATTCCGTGGCCGTACCGCGATCCATGAGCTGCTTGACTTGACCGACCCCATCCGCGAGCTGATCCTGGAAAAGAAGCCCACCTCCGAGGTGCGCAAACTCGCCCAGAAAGAGGGCATGAGCTTTCTCCGCGAGTCGGCCCTTGAGCGCGTGCGCCGCGGCCTCACCACCCTCAAGGAAATCAACAAGGTCACCTTCATCGAGGCATCGAGATAGTGGATTCGCTCCTAAGCAAGATCAAACTCGGCTCCCAAACCGGAGGCCGTCCTCCGGCCGCGGTAGAGATCTCGCCTGAAGGCGTGCTGGCCGCCGCATTGTCCGGTTCCGGCGAGGCTGCTTTCGCCTTCGAGGCTCTGCCCGCCGGCGCTTTGCTGCCCGGCATCGGCGAGCCCAATCTGCGCGCCCCCGAGCTCATCGCCAACGCCATCCGCAACGTTCTTTCCCAGGTCGCGCCCCGCACCCGCTCCGTCACCCTCGTCGTGCCTGACACCGTCGTCCGTGTCTTCGTGCTCGACTTCGATTCCCTCCCCGCCAAGCCCGCTGAGGCCTTCCCCGTTCTCCGCTTCAGGCTCCGCAAAATGGTCCCCTTCGATGTGGAGCATGCCGGCCTCAGCTACCAGGTTCTCGTCCAGACCAAAACCGACTGCCGCGTCCTCACCGCCGTGCTGCCCGGCGCCATCCTGGCTGAATACGAGGCCGCCGCGCGCGCCGCCGGCTTCGAGCCCGGCGCCGTGCTGCCCTCCAGCCTCGCGGCGCTCGCCGGTCTTGATGTGCAACAGCCGGTGCTCGCCGCCAACCTCACCCGCGTGGCTCTCACCACCTCCATCACCAACGGCGATGACCTGCTGCTCTATCGAACCCTTGACCTGCCTGAAGATTCCGCCCTCCATCTCGACGAGGTCCGTCGCGGAATCGCCGTGGCCGCGGCCTACTTTGAAGACAAGCTGGGCGTCCGCCCCACCCAACTCCACTATGCCGGCATCGGCACCGCGCAGCAGTTCGCAGCCTGGGTCGACGATCCCGATCTGGCTGTCGTCGATCTCGCGGCTCGCCCTGCCACCGGCGTCATGACAGCCCTCGGAGATGCAAGCATTGCCGGTCTCACCGGCGCACTGGCGGGGGCACGCTGATGAAGATCGCTCTTAACCTGGCCACGCGGCCTTTTGCCGATCTCGGACCGGCCCTCAAGCGCCTGCGCATCGCCATGGGCGTTCTGGTTCTGGTCTCCGGCCTGCTGGCTCTCGGCCTTCACTTCTTCCACCAGCGCGCTGAAGACGCCCGCGCTCGCGACCACTCGCTCGACGGTCGAATCGCCGCCATCCAGCAGGAACGCCAAAACTACCAGCAGATGATGCAGTTGCCTGCCAACGCCCAGTTGCTCACACAGGTCGGCGTCCTCAACCGCCTCTTTGAAGAGAAGACCTTCTCCTGGACCCTCGCCATGGAAGACCTTGAGACCGTCCTCCCCGGCGGTGTCCAGGTCTCTACCCTCGAACCGGTCCGCGCCAAGAACGGTACCATCACCCTTCGCCTCCGCGTCACTGGACCCCGCGACCGCGCCGTCGAACTCGTCGCCAACCTCGAGCACTCTAAATACTTCCTCCTGCCCCGCATCGTCGGCGAAAACGCTGAGTCCAGCGGCGCTCCCGGCGAGCGCGTCGAGCCCGTCAGCGCTTCAAACCGGGTCAACTTCGATCTGCTCGCCGACTACAACCCCGCCGCCGCCGCCGAGCACAAATCGCCCCGCAAGCAGGCAGATGCCTCTGCCGAAGCGGCCCCGGCCCCCGTTGCGCCGCCGCAGCCCGCGGCGCCGGTTCCAGGCTTCCGTCGGCTTCCCGGCTTTGGCCAGCGGCCCATGGGCGCCGCCCCAGCCCGGCGGCCCTTTCAGCCCGTTCAACCCATTCCCCAGCCCATTCCCCAACCCATTCCAGGAGATCAGCGATGAGCATCCGCCCAACTGCACCGTGGCGTGAGCGCCTCACCTCCCCGCTCACCTGGCATTACGCTGGGTTCGCGCTGCTTCTCGGGCTAACCATCGTTCTCGCCGTCCGATTTGCCCTCGACTGGGTGGCCACCAGCTCCAGCCACTCTGACGCCCTGGCCAGCAAACAGATTGAGCTCAAGGCCCTCGACCTTGAGACCGCTCCCCTGCGCGGCCTCGACAAGCGCGTTCAGCTCTCCCGCGACCAGGTCAAGGACTTCTACCTCAAGCGCATTCCGCCCAACTACTCCTCCATCGCCACCCGCATCGGCGAGCTTCAGGTCAGTGCCGGCGTCCGCCTCACCGGCGTGCAATACTCCCAGGGATTGCCCGGCGCCGACCTGACCGAAATCTCCATGGAAGCCGGCATCAGTGGCGGCTATCCCGAGATCATGCGCTTCGTCAACGCCCTCGAGCACGACAAGACCTTCTTTGTCATCCGCGCCATGTCCCTCACCGGCCAGCAGGGCGGTCAGGTCAAACTCCGGCTCCGTGTCTCCACTTGGCTCCGCCCTGCCGACGCCGCCGCCAGCGGGCTGCCACCCACCCCCGCGCCCGGCGACTCAACTGCCAGCGCCCCCGCCAAGGAGGGTGAGTAGCCATGGCCATCGCGCTCGGAACCGAAAACAAAAAACAGGTCTACATCGTCGTGGCGCTCTTCGCGGTCATCCTCGGCGTCGGCGGATACGAGATCTACGGTTCGTTCTTCAGCTCGCCCAAACCCTCCACCCCTCCACCGGCGCCAAAGGTCAATTCGGCCGCGCGCCCAACTTCGTCAGCCGCCAAAACCACCGCCGCATCCACCCCGGAAGCCGCCGGCCCTGACGCCCAAAAGCTCACCGGCGACAGCATCGATCCCACGCTCCATCTCGACAAGCTGGCCCAGAGTGAGAGTGTGGAGTATGCCGGCACCGGCCGCAACATCTTCTCCGCAGATTCCGCTCCGGTCCAGATTGAATCCCCGGCCAAAAGCGCGCGCGAACACGAAGAAGCCGTCGCCGCCGCCGCGGCAGTCGCGGCTGAGCCGCCCCATCCGCCCGCCATTGACCTCAAGTACTTTGGCTACACCCAGACCAAAGACCGCAAGCTCCAGGCCTACTTCATCCACGGCGAAGACATCTTCACCGCAAAAACCGGCGAAATCGTCGACCATCGCTACAAGATTGGCGCCATTGCCCCCGGCAGCGTCCAGGTCACCGACCTCAGCTACAACAACACTCAGACCCTGCAACTGTCGCAGAGTGCTGCGCAGGATCATTGAAGCAATGAGCCCACGCCTCCCAATCCGCCGCCCAACAAGCTCTCTTCAAAAGGCCGACGGGCTCCCCTTCGGCACATTTTTTGACCCTAAAGTGGCACACCTCGACCCGCAATTCACGCTTCGTACTGCGTCTAACTGGTTATGAGCAGCCTCCGCCCACCCCGCCGCCAGCCCAAACCCCGCCTGCCCAAACCATCGGAAGAGGGTTACATGCTGCTGGCCGTCATCGTGCTCCTGGCTCTCATGATGATTGCCATGTCCGTCGCCCTTCCCAAAATCTCCAAAGAAATTCAGCGCGACCGCGAGGTCGAGACCATGCAGCGCGGCAAGCAGTATATCCGCGCCATCAAGATGTACTACAAGAAAAACGGCGCTTATCCGCCCAACCTGGACGCGCTCGTCAAGCCCACCGGCATGGCCAACATCCGCTACCTGCGCAAAAAATATGTTGACCCCACCACCGGCAAGGACGAGTGGAAACCCATCCATTTTGGCCAGAACAAGGCCCCCACCGCCATGGGCTTCTTCGGCCAGCCCCTGGCCGGTTCCTCGGTTGCAGGCGTCGGCCCTGCTGCCGGAGGCGGCATACCCGGCGCACAAAGCATCGGCGGAGGCTCTTCGTTCGGCTCCAGTGGCGCGGGCGGCTCCAGCTTCGGTGGCTCCAGTTTCGGCGGATCAAGCATGGGAGGCTCCAGCATGGGCGGTTCCAGCTTCGGCGGTTCCGGCCAGGGCGCAACGGGAGGAATCGGGTCCGGCGCAGGCATCGGCAGTGACCCCTCCGCCCCCGGCGGTTCTGATAGCTCCGGCCTCACAGGCCAGACCTTTGGCGGCCTCGGCATCATCGGCTTCTCCCCCGGCAGCCCTAAACCAGCCATCCTGGTCTACAAGAAAAAGACCCACTACAACGAGTGGGAGTTTGTCTATGACCCGCTCGCTGACCAGATGATGGTCGGCGCTGGAGGCGCGGGCGGCGCGGGTGCCATCGGCCAGTCCGCAACCAGCATCTCCACTGGCATCGGCGGCAGTACCGGCGGCAGCGGCTTTGGCGGCGGCAGCGGCTTCGGCGGAGGAGGAGGCTTCGGCGGCGGCGGTGGTGGTTTTGGCGGCGGCTTTGGCGGCTCCGGTGGCCCTACGCCCACAGCTCCAACCCAGCCCACGCAGTAGTCCCAGGTCCCAGCCAGACTGCGCCGGCGCTCGCCAGAGCCGGATCTTCCCCAGCCGTAGCATTCCAATTCTTGCCCCGACAGCCATCCAACCAAGAACAACAAGGCCCGCCTCCGTGCTGGAGGCGGGCCTTGGCTATGATCTTGTAGCCCGGCGCGGCCGCTTACACGCTGAACGACGAACCGCAGCCGCAGGTCGACTTTACCTGCGGATTGTCGAACTTGAATCCGGCCGCTTCCAGCGACTCCACGTAGTCCACCGTGCAGCCGTTCAGGTACATCAGCGAGGTGGCGTCCACAAACACCTTCAGATCTTCAAAACTGAAAACCTTGTCCATCATGCCGCTCTGGTTCTCAAACGCCATCGAGTACTGGAAGCCTGAGCAACCCCCGCCAACCACGCCAATGCGCAATCCGGCGGGCAGAGGGTCCTGGGTCGCCATGATCTCGCGAACCTTGGCGATTGCCTGAGGGGTCAGGTCGAGAGGTGCCTTCTTGACGGTTTCCTGCGTGGGTGTGGCGGTCGTGGTGGCCATGGTTTCTCCCATACTTTAAATTGCGTGCGCTTACTGGTAACTCTACCGGTCTCTGGGCCCGGATTCAAGGCCCGCAACGAGCTTTCCTCTCATTGGATGCTGCCCGAACTGCCAAAGTCGCACGATATGGTCCAATTTCCGCGCTCCTGACCCGGCAGATCCCTGCCTCCAGAGCGCCCAGAATCCCGCCTCGCCCCTCCAAATCAATGGCAGTGATATTTGTCACCACAAACCTGAGGCTCCGGGACTATTATGGTCAACCGAAAGGCTTCCGTCCGAGCAAGGCCGCTCTAATTCAAGTGGTCCGGTCGCCGCCGGTAGTCAAGAAACACCTTGGGAGGTGGAAATATGACGTTTGTACCTGTAATGTGGGGAATTTGGGGCGGTTTGGTGCTGCTCTTTCTCATCGTCCATCTGTATCAATCCAGACTCGCCCGCGACGAAGACGACGAAATCTTCCTCGGTGAGGGCTTTGAGAACGAACGCGCCGCCCAGGCTGAGATTGCCGCCAAGGTCAACAAGGTCGAGCCCGTGCTGAAAGCGATTAAGTGGCTGATTGCCTTGGCCACCGTCTTCGTCATCGGCTACTACATCTGGGACATCATCAACCAGTTCAAATAGAACTCTGTCCTTCCACCTCGGCAGGCCCGGCCGTC
>Ga0302320_10011017_pt1 | contig 19217 bp, 15 predicted proteins | sample Bog_T0_3_FD_202130 | JGI IMG/M metagenome (GOLD analysis project Ga0302320, IMG submission 202130) | Peat permafrost microbial communities from Stordalen Mire near Abisko, Sweden - Bog_T0_3 | ecosystem: Environmental > Terrestrial > Soil > Wetlands > Peat | place: Sweden: Abisko, Stordalen Mire... | reverse complement strand
TGAGTCGCGCGTAAAACCCGGAGCCGGACGTGAGCAGTGGAGTGACGCTCTCGATCTTCTTCGCAAGGGAGGTGCAGGGGGCTCGATGACGGTAGAAGGCTTGCTCCACCAAATGCGGAATGATTTTTATCACAATCCCGAGCTTCAGTTACTAGAGAATGTCTATCTTAATAAGATCAGAGGGAGAAGGTGACGTATGGCTGGTGCTCCACCGACAAAGGCATTAATCGTGACTGCGCTACCTGTAGAGCGCGGAGCCGTCATCCGGCATTTAAATAGTGTTCACTCGGTGAAGCACAAAGCGGGCAATGATTATATGACGGGGCAGTTTTTGTCGTGGCAAGTCTGTGTCTCCCAAATTGCACCCGGCAACTCTTCCGCCGCTCTTGAGACTGAGAGAACGGTTCAGCATTTCAATCCCGATATCGCGCTATTTGTCGGGATTGCAGGCGGCGTTAAGGACGTGCAGCTCGGAGATGTCGTGGCAGGAACAAAGATGTACGGGTATGAGAGCGGAGCTGACCGCGAGCATTTTCAGCCGAGACCCGAGGTTTTTCTCACGAGCTATCCACTAATTCAGGAAGCGTATGTGGTCAGCGTGCGCAACAGGTACTGCATCAGCACCGATTCCTGGCACGCGAATTTTGTGCTTTCCGATCTTGGATTTTCATCCTCGCATTGGTGCCATGTCAATGTCAGATCGGACGGAGACTGGTAGGCCTGAAACCGCTCCACAAGGAGTTTCGCCGCGGTCTCGCCGCCGAGGCTCGGGTCGGGCGTCAATCGATCTTCGATCCGGTTCTGAAGAATATGACTTACCTTGGCAAACACCGGCTCGGGTTTTTCGAGAAGTGTGGCATTAGAGATGGGATTGGGATCGGCAAACCATTGGGTTGGACCGTTGGCTTCGGATCCACGAAAACGGTCGTAGGCCACCAGAGGCGTGACGACAGGCGCCTGTCCGCCGGGTTCCACGCCGGTCTCAACGTTGCCGCTCTCGTGATCTCTCTGCGCCTCGCTGACGATAAGGTCGATGTTCGGCGCAGGGCAACGGTGATCCGCGCCGGGACAGTCAAAACTGAAACGTTTGAGGTCGGTGTGCACATGGGCGCCGAGTTCGTCGGCTTCGGTGTGCGGCATCTGCGCCATCACGACAACGTAGTTAAAATCGCTGCCTTTCATGCCGTCTAGACGGGCAGCCCACGCAGCCCGCAGGATGGCGGTAACCGCGTTGCGGGGATTTCCCACATTGAGATCGAAGGCGGTTCGTTTGCTCGCGCCGCTTGCGACTGGCAAGCCAGTGGAACGGCTCTTTCTTTCTTCCAGGGCCGCTGTCCGGTGGGTACAGACAGTCTTGAGACTGAATTCGCTTTCAACCACGCAATCGTTGGCATCGGGGAATACGGTGAAGTAGCTATGGGTGATTTCCTTCATGGTTTCTTGCCCCACCACCCCGACAATCAGCACGCGTCTACCGTCCGGCTGCTGTGCGATCGTGTAGCCTACATCTCTCTGCTCGCTGGCAATCAGATGCAGAAGCAGGCGCACGGCTGTTTCCCGGATGGGAACAGGAAGCAGGGCCTGGCTGCCCGGCGCGGCTTTGTCGAAATCCGATTGCAGCGCGACGCAGAGCGCCTTAACCACGGCGACAAGCGATTCTCCGTCGCTCTGGTAGACCTTATCGCCGGCTGAGTCGGCGATAGCATTGCATGTCTGCGGGAACGTCGCGTGTGTTTTCGAGTCCTGCTTCTGCAAGTAATCATTCAGATTCGATTCCACTGCCGATTCGTGGCTTTGCACTTGTGGGGAACTAGTCGTCGACTCGGGATTTGCCTTGTCGATCGTCGTCTCGACCTTCAGGAATTTATCCAGACCTTGCAATTGCGGACATTGGTAGCCGGCCAGGATCGTGGAGACGATCGCAAACTGGTTGGTGAGCAATCGCCGGCGAAACTGTGAGTCCTGTTCAGCCCGGCTGGTGAGGTTCTTTTCGACCGTGTCCGAGCTTTCAGCCAGCGAGCTGCTGCTCGCATTCGCTTCGGAGTTTTTGGGAAGCGTCTGATCGATACGTTGCAACCAGTCCATTTCCGCGGAGATGGAACTATCGCCGGCTGCGCATTCCGGTCCAACGGCCAGATCCAGGGAAAACAGCAAGGGGCAGGAAGACTTGCCCGCTCCCGCGCTGCCGGCCGCGGGCTTCTTCTTTGGATTAGTGGCGACACGAATGTTGGCAGCAAGCAGTTGGAGCTGATGGTCCTTGTTTTCGATTGCTGCGGAGCCCCACGATCCCACCGTACGGTCGGCTTCAGGGAAAGGATTGCCCCCGAGAAGCGAATGGTCGCTGGCCCCGCGCAGCAGCACGGCAACGCGGCGGAGCCAGGTGGCGCTATAGATGAAATCCTCCCGGCCGGGAACGATGACGCGATAGCCGGCAGCCATCATAAACCGGGCGACGTTATCGCATTCAGCCAGCGCAGGCAGACGCTCTTCCGATTTGTACAGCGTTTCAGGAGCGAACTTCGTCCACGCTCCGCTGTCCGCTGGGCTTTTTGGATATGGCGCGGGAGCGCTGCACGGGCTGGGGCTCGGACCGTTTGTCGATGACAGGAACTCCTGCTGTATAGCGGCGCCAAATTCGGGAGAGAAGTTGTCGCCCATGCCCAGCAGCAGATCGCGGGAGGCCGCATCGGACTTTAGCGTTTTGAAAAACGATTGCACGAAGGGCAAAGTGGGAGATGTCATTTCTTCATTTGCCTCCATACGATAGTAGCCAAAGAGCGAGCCGGCAAACTGGATCTTCAATGTATCTTTGGCCGGCTCCGGTGCTTTGGGCGGATGGGCGGTCGCCGAGTTGCTGAGAAGGAGGGGAAGGGAGCAGAGCAACAGCCCAATCCTGAGGGCCCTCGGACAATATGCAATCGATGCGCAACGAAGTGGGGTGTACATGGCCATCCTTTCAAGTGAAATCAATCTGAGTTCCTTGAGATAGGCGGGGGATTGCAAACACTATAAATGCGAATGCAATCGCCGTCCCAATAGAATCCATGCCGGCCGATAAACGGGAAACACATCTGCATTGGAGCAGCGTGAAATCTCAGCCCGCAGCTAACTAGGGCGTGTTCACACTACTAGACGACTTGGACTTCTGGGGCGAAAAGGAGACAGCCAGATGGAATCCACTGATCGGGCTTGCCGGGGCTGTTGTGGATGAACCGGTCGTGGTGCCTGAAGCGGGTTGAGAAGACTGGTAAATCTTTGCATTGCCGTAGATGTACTGGAATGAGATTCGGATGCTTTTTGAGAATTCGATTCCGAAGGAGGCCTGACCGAGAAAGGACGCTTTCGGGACGGACGGACCGATCTTCTGTGCAAGGGCGGAAGACAGAATTTCGCCCGCCGGCTTTACATCCAAAAAGAGAATTGCCGGTGTCGCAGATTTGCTTATCGTCCCGAACTGGGCGTAAAGCTCGACCGGGAGATTGAACGTATATTCGGTGGTATTCGTGATTGTGCTTTGCGAGCCAAGCCCATTCACGTTAAATCCCAGGTTCGGCGTCAAGAATCCATTGACGCTTGCGAAATCGTTGCCGTGATAAAGCAGGGGGATTGGAAACCGAAGGTTGAAGTCCCCGCCGTTCTCGATCTTTGAGACAGCTGTCTGCACTGAATCCGTCGATGTGGAAGTACCACTTCCTGTGCCGGTTCCCGTTCCGCTGGTGCTTGATGAACTCGTGGATCCAGAACCGGCGGTCGCAGTCCCTGCCAGAATCGCTTGAAATCCCGGTTGGAATGTCGCGGTTAACAGATCGCCGCTCACCGCATTTGAGGACTGCTGCGCGTTGTAGAGATACTGAACCGCGCTGGCTTCCTGCAGCAGACCATCCGCGGCAAAGAAAGCCTGTATTTGGTCGTCCGAGTGACTATCCGCATGAAACAGCGGGAACAGAACCTTTTTTGTGTTGATGGCTGGAGTTCCAGCTTTATCGCTCTTCACTTCTGCTTCGGTTTGTTCGCCGTCCGTGACTTTCTCTCCCGGGGGCAGGGCCGCGCGCATTCGCGAAGTGACCTGGCCCGGCGGATTCGATTGTGCGTTAGCGACGATGGGTAAGAGCGACAACAGTGTTGCTCCAGTTACGAGGGCTGAAACGGGGATCGAAGTGTAGCGCATGGTTGGCCTCCTGAGTTGAAAAAGAATTGTCTTCACTCAGTAAGGCGCGGAAGAATTGGGAAAGGGGACATTCGCAAGAACAAAAAAACTGATTCTGCGCAGCTACCGCGGTGATTGCGGCTCGGCCCTAAAGGGGGAAACGAGATACTCGGGCTGCGACACCGTCATCCTCGCTCATGGTGCGCCATTCGACGGGTCGGTCCCTGGCTTGGGCGCTTGAATCGACACGTCCGCGGTACTCCACACAAAGTCTGTGCACACGACGCCCTGTTGGCCAGCATAATCTTCACTCGATGCGCACCCGTTCGACGGGCGGCGTACCACGGAGGAGTAGTTCATACCGTGCAGGGGGTCTCCTCCCGAGCTCGACATGGATGTTGAAGTGCTCGTGTTGTAGGCGGCGTAGTAATGGCAGTTCACGCAGTTCGACGCTGCTCCGAGCCCCTGCTTTCCCTCCAAATAGGGATTGAAGCAGACATTGCTTCCCGCCCCAACACTAGGGGGATCGATCCTGAAGTTCTGGGTGACGTTGATTTGATAGTATTTCCACGGCGATGGAAGTTTCGTTCCATTGTCGATGCCGGTCCACCAAAGCGTGATAAAAACCCATGAAGAAGCGCGGTTGCCGGGAAGAGGATCGCTTTTCCGCAGGCGGATCATGAAATGAATTCCCATCAGTGCAATGTTGCACTTAGGCGCATCTCCGCATCCACTGTTGATCGTTAACCCCTCTTGCGTGTCTTTCGTTAGTTCTGCTGCCTGTTTCAGTGAAAGGCTTACTGGAATGTAGTTCATGCATTTCCATGGCAACTGACCGGATTTCACTGCGCAATGGACGGGATCGAATTTCCAGTCGGCGCCGGCACTGGGAACAGTCCATGCAGATTTCACTCGGTCGTATTGCTTCCAACTCGACAGGATATTGGGAAGTGCTGGAGTGTTGTAGGTTTTGTTCCAACTTGCTTCGTAGGTTGGTTTGGAGCTGTCGTTTTCCTGCAGGATAGACGCAAAAACTGGGGTGTCTTCCTTGATGTTTCCAGAGCTATCGAGTGGGAATATTCCCCAGACGGCCTTTGCGATGATCGACCCTGGTTCAAACTGAGGAATCGCGCCTCGCCTAAGATTGGCACTCAGGGCGTCCGGCGAATCCGGGAGCGCATCTTTAGCCACGCTGTTAAAAAGCACAGAGGCAAGAGTGGCATTCGCCGAGTTATTGGCTGGAGCGCCCATGATCTGGTCGCCGCCTCGAAACTGAACCGGTTCCTTTGCACTCTTCAAAAGCCTCAATTCAAAACTGGTGAGGCTTTCGAGTTTCTTCGAATAGGTATCCACGCCAGTGGAATTGGAATCTGCCCTCTCAGATCGAAGTTTTAAAACCGAGTCGGCGATTACTGGACTTGCCGGTTCGGGGCATTGATCGAGGTGCACGTCGCACTTTGTACTCCAAGATGTTTCCCAGTCAGGAATCGCCGTATCTTTTACGAGATAAGAAATGACACCGCAACCGAAGGATTGCAGTGGGCCTTGTTTTGATCGAATCCCACATGGGTCGCCGGTTTCGGCATACGTAAGGATGCCGGGTGGACCGTCGCCTGGTAAAGCCTGCCGCTCGGCGCGAACAGGCTTGACCTTCGAATCGACAGCGCAAAGAATGGAAACGATCGCAACGATGGTTGCGTAGGCAAATGCCGATGCACGAGCCCTCATGGTCTTCCTCCATTGCAATGGAAGCGGTGGGCTACCGAGCCAGCGCACCGCTTCACTTTATAGGGCATTAAGTTGAGGCTGAGTGGAAACGTCTGTGGGCGCAGTTCTCACATTCCCAGGATGTTAGCGAGTTCCACTACCGTGGGATGAGTACCGCCGCCCGTCCAGTCTGGAGCGGACCCAGCCGCAGGCTGAAAAGCTGTGCTGGATATGCTGTCTGTCTGAGTCTTGAGGCCAAGTAGACTATCGGCCATGAGATTTGAAGGGTTTACGCATGTGACTGAGAAAACGTATTTGCATTCATCCCAATTCCATGTGCTGCCAGGCCTGGCCGCCGTGCGGAAGTCCAGACTAATCTTGTCTAGCAGAGCCTGACCGTTGCCGAAGCCGCCATTTTTCGGACTGTAAGTTGTCGTGCTTGTTGTCGCCAGGATATGAAGCAGGAGCAATTCCTGCTTCAGCTTTGCATTATTGATCGGTCGAGTGAGTGGGACCGGTTTGCAGGGAGTAGCCATTTTCGAGTTTCCTTTCAATTTGCCAGTGGGCAAAATTCTGGTTAAGGGTCATGGATGTCCTATTCGCGAATCGCTGGAGATTCTGTTGTTATTGGGTTCCGAGCGTTGCCGCAGCAATTCGACGTACTCAAGTTGTGCATTTCGAACTTGCGGTGAATCGTCGTTGAGTTTCTCCGCAAGCCATAAGTAGCGGCCAGTCTCGTCTGCATGGAGGCCGGGCGGGCTATTCATGACATTGCAAAAGATGAACGCAGGTTTCAGAGCGACGACCGCGTAGGCCGCTTCCGCCCTTTGCAGAAATTCTCGTCTTGTTTTCTCAACAGGTTCCTGGCCGGCAACGGCGACTAGCGCGCGGGCGAGGTATTCGCGGTCGCCTGCGGGTGCGTCCTGCAACGCTGCTTTTTCGAGACTCCGCAGAGCGAGTCTTGGAGTTCCATCTGCAAGCTGAATTTCTCCCTGGGTGCGAAGTCTTAGGTATGCTGTGAATCTTCCGTAGTCTCCGGCCGAAACCGAGCGCGCGACGACTCCGAACTCGAACCCGATCCGGTGAGCGAATGGTTGTGGAGCGGATGCCACCGCCTGGCCGAGGACCGTGTCCGCGATACTCGCAGATTCAGGCGTGGGGTTCAGAGTGAAGCCCGAGTGCGCGTCCTGCAGGCAACTTTCAAAACGCCGAAGTTTGCACTCAAGGTAAGCGCGGGCGAGAAGCTTTGCCGCCTGTTGAGCAGTATTGCTTTGAGATTTATCTTCGACGATTCCCTGATTGAGGGTTTCGATTGCGTTAGTCAAATGGCCGGTTTCTGCCTGGACGCTGGCGAGTTCCTGATAGCTGTAACTGCGCTGCATCGCGCTGGAGGATGTTTCCGTTGATTGGAAGATGCGCTCCGCCTGGTCGTAACGGTGATTCAGAAGGGCCAGGGCTGCTTCATCTTCAGCTGCCGCATCTCCGTGGCGATGCGCCTTCAGATACGAAATCCACTGAGGAACCTCTTGCAGGCGTCCGACGATCATCAGTTCCTGCGCGAGGGCATATGGGGCAAATGCAGCGTCGGGGTCCAGAGCAATTGCTCTGCGCAGGTTCGAGATCGCCTGTTCATCTCTATTCAGCATACGCAACGGAAAAGTTGGGTAGACCCATGCGGCAACATCTGTTGGATAGTTGACAGCCAGATCGTGAAAAGCGTCGACCGCAAGTTCATAGTCTGCCCGATCCGCAGCCCGCATTCCACGAATGCGATCCTCCTCCTTGCTCGAAAGGCGGCTTTGCAGGGAAGTGTCGAGCCCCTCGTCATAAGCAGCGTAGCCTTCCAGGTCACGGTGCAGAGAAACCAGCACATCGCCCATCGAGGCATACGCTAAGGAAAAATGTGCATCTGCCTGCGTGGCTTCTTTGAGCTTATTAACTGCGTCTTCCGGGCGATTCTCGCGCAAGAACCGTTTAGCCTGGGCGAAATCCGCGAGCGCTTTCCAGTTGCCAGTGGTCACGTCTTCGGGCGGCACGTCCAAGCGCGCAATATCGTTGGCCGACTCGCCTACCTTGTTGCGGATCCAGTCGCTGGAATTGCGAACGGCGCGCAGAAGTTCGGCTGGAACCGTGGCCGACGCTTTGGAGGAACTTGAGGCTTGCCATTCGAAGCTCTCCTGCCAATGCTCACGATAGCGGGACGGGCTTGTGGCGTCGGGCTCCTGAATATCGATGTGGAGTTGATAGCGGCCGCCGGAGCGGTTCAGTGAGGCAAAGATGACGCGGATAGCGCCAGTACGCATTGCAATCTCACGAGCAAGGGTCTCGTCGATCTTCGTATCCGGGGGTTCGGTCATTAGATGCAACGCGTCTCCCACACGACTTTGGTCGAGCAGATTGAATTGTGCGGATTGGCTAAGGGTCACCTGCAACAGCTCAGTCACATTGTTAAAAGATCCTTCGCCGGTCAGGTTCTTTACCTCGGTCAGGTAAACCAGCGCCCCCGGAACGATCTTGGAATCTGCACTCGATCTATATAGGCGATTTACGACAAAGAAAAGGGCCACAATGACGGAGAAAATTCCGGCCAGCGCCATTATGCGCGGAAAACGCAGCCAAGAGATCACAATCGTTCGTCGGACCGAAGAGGGTTGGGAAAGAATGTGCGGATTTGTACGGCTGCCGTCGAGGATCGCAATCGCATCGGTGGCGGACTGAAGGCGGTCTTGAGGTTTGAGTCGAAGGCAGCGCTCGATGGCGCTGCACCAGGAAACGGGCAGGGTTGGTACGATAGCCTGCGGTGATGGCGGGGGGCCGTTGAGGCGACGGGCGATGCCGCTGAGAAGGCCCTCCGATGGAAAGGCGCGAGCACCGGTGACCATCTCAAAGAGAATCAAGCCAAGCGCGTAAATATCGGTTGCGGCCGAGACCGATTTGCCATCCAACTGCTCGGGAGCCATGTAAGAAAGTGTGCCGATGGGCCGGCCACTGTGGGTGAACGCAGATCGTTCCGTTTGCGGGAGCGCAGTGTCGAGATGGGCAAGCCCGAAGTCGGTGACGACGGCACGGAAACCGTGGGCGCTGGGCGATTCCGCTGGAACGAGCATGATGTTGGCGGGCTTCATATCGCGGTGGACGATACCCATGGCATGAGCGGCGGCGAGCGCGTCTGCGATCTGCCGGGCAACATGAAGAGCTTCCTCCAGCGGTAAGGAGCCGATTCGCTTTATCCGAGAATCAAGAGTCTCTCCTTCGAGGAACTCCATGGTTAGGAAGACCACTTCCTGGTTAACGTTTCTTACCGGATCCACAACACGTGTCTCCCGGTCTATATCGAACGTGCGGCACACGTTTGGATGGGTAATTCGACGTGCGAGGCGGACCTCCTGGCGGAATCGGGTCAGGGCTTCAGGGTTGGAAGCTATTTCAGGCCTGATGATTTTGAGGGCGACGCGAACAGCAAGTTCGGAATCGTAAGCTTCGAAAACATGGCCCATGCCCCCTTGACCTACCGCTCGGAGAATGCGAAACCGTTCGCAGAGCACATCTCCGGGATTGAGCGAAAGATCGGGATTCGTGAAGAGATCTGCCGGCATTAGGGGGGATTCAAGATAGTCTCCTGCATCCTCATCGGCTTTGAGCAGGAGCTCAACTTCAGCTTGTAGCTCTTGATCGCCATGGGAGGCGCTTAAAACATACGCCTGACGTTCACTCGAGGAGACTTCGAGGGCAGCGTGGAAGATGTGATTGATAGTCTTCCAACGATCCTGATCCATTCTCACCCCGGCAACTGGCGAAGCAATGCCGCGCCCAATTCGACTTCAGCAACTTAGTTCTTTGAAGAGCCACGCTTTGGCGACTCTCCAGTCCCTTTTGACGGTGCGGGTCGAGATGCCCAGAACATTGCCCGCTTCGTCCTCGCTCATTCCGGCAAAAAAACGCAACTCCACGATCTTTGATTGACGTTCGTCGAAGGTCGCTAACTTGTTTAATGCTTCGTCCAGGGCAAGGATTTCTGGCGCCCGGTCCGGCGAAGGCAGGATCGCCTCATTGAGACTTACGGCATCCCAGCCGTTGCCCCGCCTTCGGGCGTGGCTTGCGCGCGCATGGTCTACCAGGATGCGACGCATGAGCGTTGCTGAAACTGCAAAAAAGTGAGCGCGGCTCTGCCAGTCAATCTCCTTGATGCCGGTCAATCGCAGGTAGGCCTCATGCACGAGCGCAGTTGGCTGAAGCGAGTGGTTGGGAGCCTCGCCGCGGAGATGGATGGTTGCTATACGGCGCAATTCTTTGTAGACCAAGGGGATAAGGCGGCCCTCGGCATCCTTGTTCCCCTGTCTCAATTCGAGCAGGAGATTGGTGACCTCGCCAGGTGTTGCACTCACGAGAATCCTCTGTAAGAGGGAAAGATCGCAGATATGCCATCATTTATATCATTCGAATGGCCAGAACCTACTGAATTCTTGATTATCACGAAAACATAGCCCAAATTCAGCTGGTGGAGGGTGGATGAGCTGCCGTGGCGTCTACGCAGATCATGGCTCGCGCACGCGATGACCGAAGTCTGGACGCAGTGAGCCCCGCCTTCGAGGTCGTCTAAGGGAGCGCCATCAATTCAACCGCGAGTGCCGAGGGCTCTTCGGACTGCCGCCCATGCGCGAAACGCCGTAGCCTGTCAGAATCTCTGATAGGCCGCTTCTCAGTTCGTGGTTTATGCAATCAAAAATCGCTCAATCATCGGCGCCGCCGTAGTGTCTGAATCGAGAACAGCACGTGCGAGTATCGTTCCAGCGTGAGTGAAATTCACGCATGTCGCGCCCGAGATAGACGCGGACAAGCCAGGTGCTCGCCCCGCGCGTAATGATCTGCCCTGCTTTTCGGGCCATGGGAATACCCTCTGGTCCTAAGCAGGCACACAACTCGCACACTTGTGCGATGGAGATCAGTTTTTAAAAGGGGTTTGAGAGATGTGTCACTGATCGGGGAATTCAGTGTGCCCTCGGGATATCTCTTTAGGATTCTGTTCGCAGATTCTTTACAGGCCGTCTCAAACGCAGCCAAGGCCCGGAACAGCTCTCGCTGTCTTCTCGAATACAATGACAGCGCAAGGGATGGCCCCAGGATTCTTTAGTCGTGTGTGGCTCGTATCTGCGCTTGGCTTGATGCTGGGATATGCCTGAGAGTGCTGGAGTCTAATGTCGAGCAAGCCTTGCAATCTAGGCCGAGCGTACCTGGTGGGGAAGTTGCGGGAGCGAGGGGTGTCGCGCAGGCTGTCGGTCCTCATTCTTGAGATGGTCTTCGACGCAATGAACCAGGCGCTGGCTCGGGGCGAAGAAGTTGAATTTCCCTTCGGCCTGCTGTATCGAGTGAAGCATGTAAGCAGAAGATGGGAGTTGGCGGAGGACGAGCCGATGGAAGCGCATACAGTCGAGCATGATCTGGATGCAGCGGGCTATAAGGTTCTGTTCGGTGCTGATGGCTCAGCGGAGCTGGATTTGCTGTCCCGGCGGCGGCCGGTGAAGCGGTCCTGGCGGGGCCTAAAATTGGTGCCAGCAATTGGTAAGTAAGTTGCGTTGACCGGTCGTTTCTGAAAAGAAGTGATACTAGGGCACCCGAAAACGACCCGCAAAAAGGGTTAATTGGCAAATAACCTCCAATAGCCTGGTTGGTACATGCCATGTACCGGGTCTCGAATGTAAAAACTCCGCCCGGACTTATTGAGCCCATGCGGTCTTTTTTATAACTATTTTCTGACCCCGAAAACAGACCCTTCCGGAGTGATAGAGAGACCCCCGAGTCCAGTGAGCCTGAAGTCCTTGAAGTGGCCAGATAAGCCACGGAGTGAAGCCCTGCAGCCGGGCTTGAGTCCTGGGTTCCTATCTATATAGATAGGGTGCTCGCCGCCCGGCCCTTGCTGCCCGGCAGTGCCGGGGTTCCGGCCGGGCGGAAGTGTGGGCGGGGGTGAATGGCCTGGTTCTCTCCTCTCGCGCACGCGCGTGGGGTTTTGTTGTGCGGCGGAGGGGAGGCACCTAGTCTGGTAGCGATGCAGGTCCACATACCCGTGCCAGACAGTCGGGCATACCCCTCATCCATCTTGATGTATGGATCACCCTTCTGGAAGTTGACCAGGTAATCTTCGCCGGGCATCCAGCTCGGCATCTGGTTCTGTATTTCGTTGACCTGTGGATCATAACCTTCAGGCTGAATGAACCTGCGCAGAGGTTCTGTATATCCCATGAAGCCCTTGTCGAGATCAAGGGAAGCAAAGTAGCCGGCTCCAAGGTTCTTCTCGTAGTAAGAACGGGACGATGAGTCCATCTGGCGGGAATCCTGGAGATAGACAGGTTCTTTAGACCCTCCTTTTGGATAGGCTGCGCTGTAAGCGGACCGCATGATGAAGCCAGGCAGGCCTATGAAGTCTGACATGGTGAAGACTTCACGCTTGAAGGCATCCTGGTTTTGGCTGCAGATCGTAATGAGTACATACTCATAGTGGAATTCAAATCTGCGCAGTCCCTGCCTTGTTGACAGGGAGCGCTTATCAGGAGTATGTGTATATGAGTATCATTTCTCACCCCGACGCCGACTACACCCTCGGCCGCCAACTGTTTTGGGGCCGCACCTTCGGCCTGTTCATCAATGAGAGCCGTGACAAGACGGGCCGGTCAGTAGAGGAGGCCGCCCTCCTGGCCGGCATGGAAGCCAGGAGCTGGCGGGCGATGGAGGCAGGTATAGCTCCGGATCACGAACAACTTCACCCCGTAGCCGATGCCCTTGAACTCGGATATGACGTGGTCGAGATGCTGGCCGTGTTCTGTGAGTATGCCTGGGACGACTAACCAGACCTGCCGCCGATGCCCGGATCTTCCGGGGCGCTGGCGGCCGGTACTCACAATCACATATGCTCATCTCTTGGAAGGGAGGTGAGTCAGATCGCGAAGAAGGAAGGAACAGGGATAAAAAGAGTGAACATCAATCTAGAAGTCAACCTCCATAACGCCTTCAAGGCTGCGACCGCAGCAAAGGGCGTCGATATGACGACGGTGTTGCAGCAGTTCATCAAGGAATATGTCGCCAGCTACGGCAGTCCGAAGAAGGGACGGCGCGGTTGAAACGCGCCGCGATCTATGCGAGGGTCTCCACCTATGACCAAAACCCCCAAACGCAGGTCCTCGATCTGCGTCAACTGGCCGTTCAGCGCGGCTACGAAGTTGTAGCGGAGTTCTCCGACAAGATCTCCGGCACGAAATCCAGGCGGCCCGGACTCGATGAGTTGCTGGCCGAGGTCCGCCGTGGACGTTTCGATGTGGTGATGGTCTGGGCCTGTGATCGCATCGCTCGTTCGACTCGCCACTTTTTAGAAGTGCTGGATGAGCTCAGCAGGCTGAACGTCGAGTTCGTCTCCTTCAGGGAGGCTCTCGACACCTCCGGACCACTGGGCCGGGCGATCGTCGTCATCATCGGCGTCGTCGCCGAACTGGAGAGAAGCCTGATCGTCGAGCGAGTGCGTGCCGGCATGCGGCGAGCGCGTCTGGAAGGCCGGCCCATCGGCCGCCCGGCGCTTGACATCGATCGTCAGGCTATCTTTACAGATCGCCAGCAAGGACAAAGCCTCGGCCAGATCGCCAAGACTCACAGCGTCTCCCGTGCTACCGTCCATCGCGTGCTCCGTGAACACGCCTCAGCCCACCAGGAGCACGTCCTATGAACGAACACTCACTTGTCCTGCTCGTCTGCCTGGCCGTCATCGCAGTGTTGGCCATCCTTATATATGTCTCCGGCCGCAGCCAGGCATCAGCGCTTACCGCCGTCTGCGAACTTCGCAAGGCCCTCAACCAGGTCCTCGTCAACACCGAGGAGACCAACAGCTCACTCGGCGACCAGCGCCGCATCCTCAACGACGCCCACAAGCGAATCTACGCTGTTACAAAAGGGGTCGAAAAACCCACCCCGTAAACCCAACAAAATCAACAGCCGGATCTCCCCGATCCGGCTGTTCCAAAAGGTGTGCGCTTAGTGACAGACGGGTCAACAGCGAGTTGAAGTATTGGGGTCTGCAAATGGGGTTTCCAGGTTGCGCTAGAAACGTGCATCGGCATGTTAGCGTCAATCGAGCGATACTTCCGGTAAGCCTGTAAATCGATCAGAACCCGAGTGGCGGTTCTCTTGGTGACTCAGCAATTCCACATCTATCCAAATGAATTTCGTCAGATTGCATTGCGAATCCCTTCGGCCGACTGCGGGACCTAAGGCGCTGACTTCGCTGAGTACTCCGAAGCCATCGGTGTCAGGGCCGGACATGATTTCAGGACCCGAGATTCATAGCGGACCGTCCATGCAATTAAATATTCATATTTGCCCTGCATACTGAGAGCCATGATTTGCATGACTCGTAACCCCGTTGGGATTCTTCTACTTTGCGCAGCAGCCACGGCGTTGCCCCGATCCATTGCTTCCCAAACGAGCGTCCATGCAATCCTGCCCAACGGCCGCGAAATCCATCCCGCCGGCAACTGGATTCCCGTGGCTCCGTATCCATTTGCCTTGTCTGTGCGGCCAGACGGTGCTCAGATTGCCGTGCCTTCCATCGGTTTCCCCTTTGCCCTCAATGTAATCGATAATCCATCCAGTCCAAGCCCGGCAGTTCGCCGTTGGCCTGCAGCGGGTGGCAATGACCCTTCGGTTGAGGTGCATGCCGGCCTCGCGTATTCACCCAATGGCGCCCTTCTGTATGTTGCCACTGGCGATTCCGGCAAGATTCGCGCCTATCGCACCGACGATTGGAAGCAGGTGGCCGAAGTCTCGCTCGATGGCTCCGTCGCCAATCCCTCCCCGGAGACGCAGAATAATGATTTCCAGCAGAGCTTTGCCGCCACACTCGTGATCACTGCCGACGGCCGAACCCTCTACGCGCTTGATCAGGGAGGATGGCGCATCGTCATCCTTGATGCCGCAACGCTTGAACGCCTGGCTTCAATTCCAACCGGCAGCTACCCCTATGGACTCGCGCTCTCTCCCGATGGAACAAGGCTCTACGTCACGAACACCGGCCTGTTCGAGTACACCACTATTCCTGGGAGCAGTGAGAAAGACCCTCTCTGCACGGGCCTTCATTTCCCGCCGTTCGGATACCCGTCAAAGCAAGCCCGTGAAGGAGCTTTCGTTGAGGGCAAGCAGATTCAGGGACTGGGTGACGAGAACTCGAACCGCGGCAGTTCGCTGTGGACTTATGACGTGCATGATCGTGCGCATCCATCGTTGACCGCCAAACTGCGGCTGGGAGAGAAGATTACGGAAGTCAGCGGCCAAACTGTAGGCGGAGCCGCTCCCAGTGGCGTGGCGGCTGATGCCGAAGCGGTATATGTCGCATTAGCTCACGAAGATGCGATCGCGAAGGTTACCGCCGACGGCAGCCGGCTTGTGGGGCAAGCCGAGCTCTCACCGTTCACCGAGGCCCAATTTCACGACGCCCACGGCCACGCCTTGCGCGGAGTCATGCCCAGCGGTCTAACCCTGCGCGATGGTCGTCTATACGTTGCCGAGTCTGGCATTGACGCGGTCGGAGTGCTCGACGCGGACTCGCTCAGGGTGATCGAACATATTCCGGCCGGCTGGAACCCATCCGCTGTCGCCTTATCGCCCGACGGCAAGACACTTTATGTGGTCAACACCAAGGGCAAGGGCGCAGGACCGAATGGAGGCAAGCTGCGCGGCCCCAGCGAGCCGATTTATGTTGGCGCTTTGGAGAAAGGCGCCGTCAGCGCTATCTCACTCGCCGACCTGCCTGCGCCCGGGGTTCTGATTCAGACTGTCGTCAGCGCGAATATGGCGGCCATCGCCAAGCTGCCTTCCTTGCCCCGGTTGAAGCACTGCTTCCTGGTGATCCGCGAAAACCGCACGTACGATGAGGTGCTGGGCGATGTGGCGGGCGCAAACGGCGACCCCAGTCTCACCCGCTTTGGGCTCGACGGTTGGGCTGAGGAGTTGAAGACCGCGACGCATCTCAAGGTCACTCCAAACCTTCACGCTCTCGTAGCCCGCTTCGCCATGAGCGACAACTTTTTTGTAGACAGTGATGTCTCAGCGGACGGCCACCGTTGGGTAATGGGCATCGATCCGACTCCTTTCTTCAACACCGCCTGGACCTCCGGCTATGGAGGACGTCGCCACGATTACCCAGGTGCAGCCCAACCAGGCCGAAGGGCGCTTTTTGGCGGCGCGGACGCGCCCATGCCTGAGGACGAACCGCAGTTCGGCTCGCTCTGGGAACACATAACCGCGAGTGGGAAGGGCGTTCTGAATTACGGCGAAGGACTTGAAGTCGAGGGGAATGGCGAGGTTGAAGGCTCCGAGCCGGAAGGCCAACGTCTCTTCCTCAATTCGCCGTTGCCAAAACCTGTGTTCGAATTCACGGACCGGCGTTATCCAACCTTTAATCTCGGTATTCCCGACCAGTTTCGCGCAGACGAATTCGAGCGCAACTTCAAGCTCAAACTTGCAACGGGTAAGATTCCCGCGCTCATCGTCATTCGCCTGCCCAACGACCACACCTCCGAACCTCGCCCTGGGGACGGCTACCCCTATCGCGCTTCTTTTGTTGCCGACAACGACCTTGCGCTCGGAAGGATCGTGGAGTTTCTCTCGAAGACTTCCGTCTGGAAGGACTCCGCGGTTTTTGTCACCGAAGATGACTCGCAGAGTGGCGTAGACCATGTAGATGCGCACCGAAGCATCTTGTTGGTGGCTAGTCCATGGGTCAAGCCCGGCTCAGTCTCGCATGAACACACCAGCATGGGTTCCATAACTCGTACTATTGACGAGCTCCTTGGATTGGGTCCCCTAAATCTTGAGGATGCCCTGGCCGGAAACATCGCGGGGATTTTCGATATGGAACCGCATGAGGAACCTTTTGCCGCGCTACGGCCCGATCACCGGGTCTTTGATCCCGCTAAAGCCCACTTTGCCAAGCCCAAAACCAAGCAGGAAGCTGCCGCGCTGCGAGATGTAGACGACGCCGACAAGATCCGCAATGAAATTGAGAAATCCGAACCTACCCTCCGCAGGCCCGCAAGTACCGATTGAAGTTCGGTCGCAAGGAGATACCTCAGTTTTCACCGGCTTCAGCTTATCCATTGCCGCGCTCGATTTTTACCTGCCCCTAACAGAAGTCCCGCAGTCCTTTAACGAAACCCAAATAGCCTGAATCCATCGCCGACGCGAAGTCGTAGAACCTCTCTGCTCTCGTGCGAGCGAAGTTCTGAAGACACCTTGCCTCCACGTTGTGGGCGGTTCAGCCCAAGCCCTATTGATCCATTCGAAGCCTTTCAACGCTAAGCAATCAATTGGCCATTCTTTAGGAGAAAGTGACCCATGCAAAAGTTCATACTCTTTTTCTTGCAACAGTCCCGGCAGCGGTCTGGCGCGCTAATCGGCTTGCTGTTAGTGCTGGCCTGCATTCAAGGCCGGGCGCAATCCACGCAAGGTGCAATCGTCGGCTCGGTCAAAGACGCCTCTGGCGCGGTTGTCTCCGGAGCGACCGTAACACTGACCAATAACGACGAAGGTGCGGTCCGCACGACCAAGAGCAACGGCGTCGGTGATTACCGTTTCCAGGACGTGAAGTCCGGCCACTACTCGGTCGAGGTCGCAGCGGCTAATTTTGAAAAGTGGGCTGTCTCCGGTGTGGTCCTCGAAGTACGCCAGGAGTTGCGCCTGGATGCGAAGCTGGCGGTAGGCGCCGTGCAGCAGGAGGTTCAAGTCAACGGTGATTCTGTGAGTGCGATCGAAACCGACTCACCCACCATCAGCGGCGACTTCACCGCCGACGACGCCAACAGTCTTCCTGTAAATACACGCGCCAGCTTCAGCGGCACAAGCGCTGCGGGCATTCTGGGCGCGCTGCCGGGGATGCAGGCAGACAGCTCGGGCGTTTCATTGCAGGGCGCGCTCCCTTACCAGGTAGATGTGACCATTGATGGCGTCACCGTCAAGAGTGCGACAGGCGGCAACTTCATTCCTGACACGTTCCCTTCCACTGAGTCGATCTCCGAAATTCGTGCTGACGGTGTGCTGGCCAATGCCGAGTTCGGCAATCCGGCACAAGTAGTAGTGACTACCAAAGGCGGCTCGAACCACTTGCACGGATCGGGCTTCTGGTATTACCAGAACTCCGCTTTCGACGCCATTGCGTACACCTTTCCGACAACCACCACCAAGCCCAGCGTTACAGGCAACACGTTCGGCGGAAGCGCAGGCGGACCGCTAGTAATTCCGCACCTCTACAACGGCCACAATAAGACCTTCTTCTTCGGCGCGTACGAAGGTTGGCGCCATCCCGCGCAGACCACCATCAATGAAGTAGTGCCCAGCACACTGATGAAGCAGGGTGACTTCTCCAAGTACAGCGCCAACGGGTTCACCGGCCTGACGAACCCCAATACCGGCGGCAGCTACGGCACATCCATCCCCAGCGGCTCCTTGAGCCAGATCGCTCTGAATACCCTCAAGCAGTTCTACCCCGATCCGAACATTGGAGATCCCACTTCCTACACGGACAATGGCGTGGCCAACTATCAGACCAACGTTGATAACAGCGGTCATTCGAATCAATTCGATGTCCGCGGCGATCAATACTTCGGTTCGAACCAGAAATTCCTGCTGTGGGGCAAGTTCACGTGGAAGGATTTTCCCGTAAGCAATCCTGAGGAACTGCTAGTTCCTTCGTATCTGGCGATCAGCCAGAACCGCGGATTCAAAGTGGATACCAACTGGACGATCAAGCCCAACCTCATCAATGAGGGCGGCTTCGGATATACGCTCTACACCAGCGGACAGAGCGACAGCTTTAACGGGAACGCATTTACCGTTGCACAGGGCTGGCAGGGCCTGCAAAACCTGTTCTACAACGGCATCCCGGAAATGGACTTCAACAACCTGCAGAGTTTGAACGCGGACCGGTTGACGAGCTTGACGAAATCCAACACCTACGACTACAGCGATGTACTGATCTGGACTAAGGGCAACCATACCGTCAAACTCGGCGGTAATATCCAAACGCTGGAAGCGATTACGCCACTTGGCTTCAACGGCTCCGACAACTACGGCACATACCAGTTCAATACCAAGGGTAGCGCTGGTATGTTCACGGGAGTTGACTTCGCCGACTTCCTGATTGGTACACCAGATCAGACGTTCTACGACGTGGTTAAGCAGGATAACGACGGCGTCTCCGCTCACTACCACTTCTTTGGCCAGGACGAGTGGCGCCTCAGCCCGCAACTGACGATCTCCTACGGACTGCGCTACGAGCTGCATCCCGGCTACTACGACAAGTACGGCGATATCGGAAACTTCGATCCCAGCG
>Ga0302320_10011012_pt1 | contig 19222 bp, 11 predicted proteins | sample Bog_T0_3_FD_202130 | JGI IMG/M metagenome (GOLD analysis project Ga0302320, IMG submission 202130) | Peat permafrost microbial communities from Stordalen Mire near Abisko, Sweden - Bog_T0_3 | ecosystem: Environmental > Terrestrial > Soil > Wetlands > Peat | place: Sweden: Abisko, Stordalen Mire... | reverse complement strand
TTGAGATTCTTGATGCCCGGCCGAGCAACGATCATGTCATTGCCATTGGAGTAGTCCGTGACCATTACCATCAAATTGCGGGCGCCACCAGCACCGGTGACGAGAGCATCGCCATTGGTCATCAGATCAGCGTCGATCTTGCCTGCGGCGAATGCATCCATCGAGGCTGAATAATCGAACCACTCGAATTTCACATCCAGGCCAGCGTCTTTGAGCCAGCCCTTATCTATGGCTACCTGCCACGCAACCCAGCCCGGCCAGTCGCTGTAACCGATATTCAAGGATGCCGCGCGGCTCGTACCGGCGGCGGCGATCATTCCGACCAATAAAACTGCATGCAGGCAGCGCCTGAGCCCCGTGCCTTGGATCACGCAGCCTCCCCGGATTTCTTCGTGATGAAATGAGTGGCACGGGCCTCAATGCAAGTCCCGTACCGAGCACCACGGGCAGCAACGCTCAGGGATTGCGCTTTGACGGCACCAGCATGGTGCGAGCGCAGTACAACGAGTGCTACGATGGTGCGCAGCCGGCACTTTACGAGCGCGGGCTGGATGCACTAGCGTGTCGGCTGCACAAATTGCCCTATCCAATTCAATGAACGGACCCATGAGTAGCCCTACCGTCTCCGGCGCGCAGCGCGTGATCCCCACCCCGGGCCCCACCCCGCCGCTGCTCTGGAACGAGACATTGAGTGCTGGCGAGCACTGGTCCGGGATCCTGCGCCGGGGCGTGTCTCTGCGACTTACAGCGCTTGAGTCCAAGACAAATGTTTCGGCTCTGTTTTATAACTTTGAGTTGCTATCCGAGCGCTACAGCATGGCCGATACGCTCAAGGCCCAGCACACGGCTTTCCTGACAAAGGACTGTGTCTGCTATTCGGATATGGGCCGAATCATGTGCTCAATTACCGCCGACAGCTGCGGCTGGCACGATACTTTTTCGGGCTTATCCGATGCGTCGATGGTCGCTGAACGCTACGGTGCGTCCCGTTTTCAGGAGCAAGGTAATGCGGCCCGCAAGAATGGTCGCGACAGTTTTCTCAATGAGCTTGGAAAATACGGCCTCGGAAAGCGTGATCTGACCGCCAATATTAATTTCTTCAGTCGCATTGCGGTGGACGAAAGTGGCGCACTAAAATTTGATACACAGCATTGCCGCGCTGCAGATTACGTGGATCTGCGATTTGAGATGCATACGCTGGTCGTGCTGGCTACCGCGCCCCACCCACTCGATACGGGAGCGAAGTATGAGCCACGGCCTGTCCGGTTGGAGGCGTGGCACTCGGGGCCTGCTCCAGCAAACGATGCGTGCCGCAATCGCTGCAGCGAAAATGCTCGAGGCTTCCGCAATACTGAGATGATGTTCCTGCCATGAGCAACTCGCTGGCGCCAAAAGACGCTATTCAAGACCTTACCGTAGCGGCGGGCGAACCCTGGCTCGGCAAGCTGGTATGCGGACAGACTCTGCGAATTGTTGATCTCGAGGGAAACCAGGCCGTCGACACGCTGTTCTACAACGCCCATGACTGTGAAGAGCACTATAGCTGCTGCGACACCATCCGCGGCTCCGGCAACCTCTATCTCACTAGTGGGGTCACACTGCTTTCCAACCTCGGCGCGCCGATGCTGACGATCACCGAGGACACGTGCGGTCGGCATGATACGCTGGGCGGCGCCTGCTCGGCAGAAAGCAACACCGTGCGCTACGCGTTAGAGAAGCGGCACATGCACAGCTGCCGTGATAATTTTCTAATGGCGCTGGCACAAAACGATGTCGGTATCGAGAAGCGTGACCTGGCAAGCAACATCAACTTCTTTATGAATGTGCCGGTCACTTCCGATGGTGGCCTGACTTTTGCTGATGGTATCTCTGCGGCCGGACGGTATGTGCAGATGCGCGCGGAAATGGACGTGTTGGTACTGATTTCCAACTGTCCACAACTGAATAATCCCTGCAATGCATACAATCCTACGCCGATACAGCTACTGATCTGGGCGGCGGGCTGAAAATCCCGCCGGGCCGCGGGACGACCCGCTGGTCCTACTCTCCAGCCAGGACGGCCCGGCACCGTTAAGGAACCCGGATGTTCAGCAAGATCCTTATCGCCAATCGTGGCGCCATCGCGTGCCGCATTCAGCGCACGCTCGCTCGGCTGGGTATCGCCTCAGTTGCAGTCTACTCTGATGCAGACCGCGACAGCTTGCATGTACGAAATGCCGATGAGGCGGTATGGGTTGGCGCGGCTCCAGCCGCGGAATCCTACCTGCGCTCGGACAGGATCCTGGAGGCAGCACTGGCCCGTGGGGCACAGGCCATCCATCCGGGGTATGGATTCCTAAGCGAGAACGCACAATTTGCCGAGGACTGCGCGCGCGCTGGAATCGTATTTATTGGCCCAACGCCGCAGCAAATGCGCAGCTTCGGACTCAAGCACACGGCCCGCGCTCTGGCGTCTGAAGCCGGCTTGCCTCTGGTGCCCGGCAGCAACCTGCTCGTCGATCTTGAGGAGGCACACTCAGAAGCCGAACGCGTGGGCTACCCCGTAATGCTCAAGAGCACCGCGGGCGGCGGCGGCATCGGAATGCAGCAATGCAATGATTCGTCTGAATTGAGTCTCGCGTTTGACAGCGTTCGCCGGCTCGCCGGCAGCAACTTTAGTGACAACGGAGTATTTCTTGAGCGTTTTGTCGCGCGTGCACGGCACATTGAGGTCCAGCTATTCGGTGACGGCGCCGGCCACGTCGTTGCGTTAGGCGAGCGCGATTGCTCGAGCCAACGACGCAACCAAAAAGTTGTCGAAGAAACGCCCGCACCAGGCCTGAGCATCGGGCTGCGTACTGCCCTATCGGCGGCGGCCGTTCGACTTGGAAAAGCTGTTCAGTATCAGTCCGCCGGCACGGTTGAGTTCATTGTAGATGCCGACCGTGCAGCGCACGAGTCGGCAGCCGACAGCGCCTACTACTTTCTAGAGGTGAATACTCGGCTGCAGGTGGAGCACGGTGTAACCGAAGCGGTAACGGGCATAGATCTGGTGGAATGGATGCTGCGGGTCGCCGCGAACGATCTTCCGGATCTGAGCGCCTACCGCCATGAGCCAAAAGGTGTATCCATTCAGGCGCGCCTTTACGCCGAGGACCCCGCGCGCGGATTTCGGCCTTCAAGCGGCCTGCTCTCGGAGGTTGTACTGCCCGACAGTTTGCGCGTCGACAGCTGGATTGAAGCGGGTAGCGAGGTTTCGCAATATTACGACCCGATGCTCGGCAAACTCATTGCTCACGCCGACACCCGCGAGCTGGCGATCAGCCAGCTCGATGCTGCGCTTAAGCACACTTCGGTCTATGGGGTCGAGACCAATCGCGATTACTTGCGCGCGATCATCACCAGCGATGTGTTTCGCGCCGCGGAACACACTACGAGCTGGCTAGGTACGCTGCCCTTCAAGTCGCGGTCAATCGAGTGTCTCCAGCCAGGCACTCACACGACAGTTCAGGATTGGCCCGGAAGGCTGAACTATTGGGCCGTGGGAGTTCCACCATCCGGTCCGATGGACGCTTTGGCTCTGCGACTCGCTAATCGTCTGGTAGGAAACACCAGTGAGCGCGCAGCCTTAGAAATAACCGCCACCGGACCGACCTTGAAATTTGGCTTCGGTGGCGTCATGGCACTGGCCGGCGCACCCATGAAGGCGAAGCTCGATGGCAAACCCATCGAGTTTTGGCAAGCGATTGAATTCAGTGGTGGAAGTGTGCTGCAGATCGGGGCGCTCGAGGGCCATGGCCAGCGCGCTTATCTCGCGCTGCGCGGCGGATTCGAAGTTCCAAACTACATGGGGAGTCGCGCGACCTTCACGCTTGGGCAGTTTGGTGGCCATGTCGGTCGCAATCTTCGAGTCGGCGACGTTCTGCATATCGGTACAAGCCGCCAAGGTGACGACCAGATTGCAAGATCTGCTCTGCCCGAGCTGTCGCGGCCTAAGTACAGCACGCACTGGGATATCGCCGTTCTGTATGGGCCGCATAGCGCGCCGGACTTCTTCACGGGGGAGGACATTCAGACCTTCTTTCAGACTGATTGGCGAGTGCATTACAACTCAAGCCGCACTGGTGTGCGCCTGATCGGGCCTAAACCCCAATGGGCGCGACGCGATGGTGGAGAAGCAGGACTTCACCCCTCGAACATCCACGATAACGCCTACGCGATCGGTGCAATCGACTTTACGGGTGATATGCCGGTCATTCTCGGGCCGGATGGCCCCAGTCTGGGCGGCTTTGTATGCCCGGCGACGGTAGCACTTAGCGATCAGTGGAAAATTGGACAGCTGCAACCCGGCAACACAATTCGGTTTCATGCCATAAGCGCCTCCACTGCACGAGATCTGCTGAATCTACAGGATCAGTCAATAGAGCAACTACAGCAAGCGCAGGCGGTTGCGGAGCATGACCATGGCGTCGTTCAGCTGCGTGCGATTCTTGAAAAGCACGCCGCCCAAGGTTCGCGCCCGCAAATCTGCTATCGGCAGTCAGGTGAAGACAACATACTCATTGAATACGGCGAGCCGCGTCTCGACATCGCCCTGCGGTTTCGCGTTCAGGCACTTCTCGATGCCCTCAACGAGAGGAGACTGCCTGGCATTATTGATCTGACTCCCGGAATACGCTCGCTACAGGTCCACTTTGACTCCCGCACGGTGAATCGGCGCTTATTACTGCGTGAGCTGCAGCGCCTCGAGGACTCACTACCTGCCATCGAGGATCTTGAGGTCTCCAGCCGAATCGTTCATTTGCCGCTTTCCTGGGATGACCCGGCAACACAACTGGCAGTCGATCGCTACATGCAATCGGTTCGTGCCGATGCACCTTGGTGTCCCAGCAATATCGAATTCATCCGCAGGATAAATGGCCTGCAGCGCGTTGAAGATGTGCGTCAGATCGTGTTTGAAGCAAGCTACCTGGTAATGGGTCTAGGTGACGTCTACCTGGGAGCCCCAGTGGCAACTCCTCTTGACCCTCGTCATCGTCTGGTTACAACCAAATACAATCCGGCACGCACCTGGACTCCGGAAAATGCTGTTGGCATCGGCGGCGCATACCTGTGCGTATATGGCATGGAGGGACCTGGTGGTTACCAATTCGTGGGTCGCACGATTCAGATGTGGAATCGCTACCGGCAGTCCACCGAATTCAAGGAAGGCAAGCGCTGGCTGCTGCGATTCTTCGACCAGCTGCGTTTCTATCCCGTTTCGGCCCCGGAACTTGAGCAGCTCAGGGGGGATTTTCTCTACGGCAAGGTGGGTCTGCAGATAGAAACAGCAAGTCTTCGACTTCGTGACTATCAACAGTTCCTCACGGACAACGCTGACTCTATTCAAGATTTTAAGTCGCGGCAGCAGGCTGCATTTGAGGCCGAGCGTGAGCATTGGCGGACGATTGGCAACAATCATACCGCGGAACGCACTGAAAACAGCGAAGCCCCCGCCGAAATCGGCGAGAGCGCGGCATCGGCCTCACCGTCCCAAGAACTACCGCCTGACTGCGTGGCAATCTGCTCCCCAGTCAGCGGCAGCGTATGGAAAGTAGTAGCCCGGGTGGGAGACCTCGTAGCTGAGCGCGGCACGTTGCTTGTAGTTGAGGCGATGAAAATGGAAATCGCATTACAGGCCGAGCAGGCAGGTATCGTTGTCGAACTTCGGTGCCGCCAAGGCCAAGCGGTCGCAGCAGGAGAAACTTTACTGGTCTTAAGACCAAGGACAGAAGCGCCGTGAGTGCCTCAGCCATTGAATCAGCCCGTAGCCTATTGATATCAGATTTGCGAGCTCAATACCGTGCTGGAACGCTGAAGCCCACAGAGCTAGTCGAATCACTATACGAGCGAATCCATGCATTCTCCGGGCGCGGCATCTGGATATCGGTGGTCCAGATTGAGCGCACACTTGAGCAGGCACGTGCTCTGGGAGAACACGATCCGGCGTCTTTACCGCTCTACGGAATTCCTTTTGCTATCAAGGACAACATTGATCTGGCCGGGACGCCGACTACCGCGGGCTGTCCGGCCTACGCGTACACACCACAACAGTCTGCCTTCGTCGTGGAACGCCTAATCGAGGCCGGTGCCCTGCCGATTGGCAAAACCAATTTAGATCAGTTTGCTACCGGGCTGGTCGGTACCCGATCGCCTTATGGTGCCTGCCTCAACAGCTTTAATCCGGAATTCATAAGCGGTGGCTCCAGCGCCGGATCCGCAGTTGCCGTGGCGCTGGAACTCGTGAGCTTTTCGTTGGGGAGCGATACCGCGGGCTCCGGACGTGTGCCAGCCGCCTTCAACAACCTGATCGGCCTAAAGCCGAGCCTTGGCCGCTTGAGTCCGCGCGGGATGGTTCCAGCCTGTCGGACACTGGATTGCATGTCGATCTTTGCGCTCGACGCTGCGGATGCGGCCCTGGTCTGCCGCATTGCCGAAGGCTTCGACCCTGAAGAGCCCTACTCCAGGGCCATTCGGGAACCGCGCCGCCTCGCTCCGGCGGGCTCTGGCGCATTCCGGTTCGGTGTGCCCCGCGCTAATCAACTACAGTTTTTCGGCGACCCTGATTCGGCGCAGCTCTTCGAACAGGCGGCGCTGCAACTCGAACAACTGGGTGGGAAGCGCAGTGAGGTCGATTTTGAGCCGTTCGCGGAAACGGCGCGGCTGCTCTACGAGGGGCCATGGCTGGCAGAGCGCTATTTGGTAGCTGAAGCTTTGCTTGAGCGTGCCGGCGATGCTGTGCTGCCAGTAACGCGCCAAATTATCGAACGTGGCCGAACGCCCAGTGCCACCATGGCATTCAGCGCCCAGTACCGGCTCCAGAGCCTGCGGCAAGCGACCGAGCGCGTGTGGCAGGACATTGATGTCTTACTGACTCCAACCGCCGCTACGATTTATCGCATCAGCGAAATCCAGGCCGATCCTATACAGCTGAATACCAACCTCGGCTATTACACCAACTTTATGAATTTGCTGGACCTGGCTGGCGTCGCAGTGCCGGCGGGGTTTACTCGCCGCGGCCTGCCGTTCGGAGTAAGTCTGGTTGGGGAGGCCTGGAGTGACCACGAACTGCTTGCACTGGCATCCCGGCTTGAGCGCAGCGGATCGAGGCCACTCGGTACACGAGGTCAAGCACACGATTGGTCGGCCAGGATTGGCGGCACGAGTCTCAGTGATGGAATCTCGATCGCGGTCTGCGGTGCCCACCTGGAGGGATTACCACTTAATCACCAGCTGTTAGATCGCGGCGCCATACTGTTGGAGCGCACTCTAACTGCGCCTGCGTATCGGCTCTACGCTTTGCCGGGCGGCCCACCCTACCGTCCCGGCCTCGTCCGCGTCACTGAGGGCGGCGCTCCCATTGAAATTGAAATTTGGAGAATGCCCGCAGCTGGATTCGGCAGATTTGTCGCGCAGATTCCAGCGCCGCTTGGCATCGGCAAGCTGCTACTGGCCAATCACACGCAGGTCTGCGGATTCCTGTGTGAACCCCACGCCGTTGCAGGTGCCGAGGACATCACTGGTCTCGGCGGCTGGCGCGCATATCTGGCTCGACCGAAGTAGCAACCTCCAAATTCCACCAAGTTCACCTGCTGGCTGCCGCGCAGCACCGTTGTGACGCAGGCTGCCCCGATGGTCGCGTTCGGGTGCACTCTAACGAGGCAGCGTGCAAGCCCGTCCGCTGGTGCTCACCAATGCGCACGGATATCTTTGCACTTCGCAAGCCACTGTTTATTCACCAAAGACAGCGCCAGATTTAAGGGCCGCTGCCTTCGGGCACACTACTTGCAAGTTCCTCGTACGAAATGTGCATCTAGGGTTCCGGCCTGCATAGCAGGTGACTGGTCCGAGAGAGGCAGTCCGAGATTCTTTGGTTGGTAACTGAGTACTCCACAGCAGCTGCTTGCCGTGGGCAAGGATGTTACGCCATCGAATTCGGATACACGGCGGGACAAAAGCCCGGGAGATCCTCGCGGGGAGGCGCAGAGCCCCGGGTTGGTCTCTGTTGCCGAGACAAAACCCCGGTTTAGCTCCAAGTCGCTCCGAGTGTACGGCAAGACACCGCTTGAGACAGGAGATTGGCCCGATGACACATCTGCGCGCAAGACCGTCAGCGTTCCAAGGCACCAGATGCGCGCTGCTGACCGCAGCCTTTCTGATTAGCCGCTGGGCGCTGGCTGCTGACACCACTGCGACAGCTCCCATCGTCGTTGCACAGAACGCCACCGCCGATACCGGAACGCTCGAGGAAGTCGTGGTTTCGGCGAATAAGCGCTCAGAGGACATCAAAGATGTACCCATCAGTGTGACCGCCATCAGCGGCGACGAGCTGAACGAGAAGCATCTGACCGACTTCGATGATCTCGTTCGCGACGTACCCGGCGTAAATTTCAATTCGCTGGCCGGCAGCGAGGGTACAACCAACATTGAAATCCGAGGCGTGAGCTCCACATCTGGTTCGGCAACAACTGCCCTATACATCGACGATGTCTCGATCACCACCAAGAATTTCTTCTACGACGGTGCCGCCCAGCCCCGATTGTTCGACCTAGAGAGGCTTGAGGTGCTTCGAGGGCCGCAAGGCACGCTCTACGGCGACAGCGCCGAAGGCGGAGCGATTCGCTACATCACTCCAAAACCAGATTTAACGAAGGCCAGTTCGAGCTTCACCAGTGATTACTCACAGACCGAGCACGGTGGCAATAATTACTTTGAGGGCGGCGTTTTCAACTGGCCGGTAGTCTCCGGCGTATTTGCAATACGTGGCAGCGTCGGCTACACCAGCGATGCCGGTTTCATCGATCACTACACCAACCCGGGAGCAAGCAGCGCCGTCACGTTATCGCAAGTCACGCCTTACTTCGAATTGCAAAAGGCTGGCGTGAACAATGACGCCATATTCGTAACCCGACTTAACGGCTTGATTCAGGTTACCAATGATCTGACGATCTCACCCAGTTTCTTCTATCAGCGCTTCAAGTACGGCGACAGCGATGCGTTCTACCCGCCCGGACAGCTTTCATCGCAGGATCCCGTTGGGCCGCCGATACCCGGACTGTGGATCCAGGACAAGGAAGTACCCGAGCCCGGCCTGGACGCGTTGATACTGCCAAGCCTCACGATTGCCGACAAGCTTGGATACATGGACATTACATCGGTAACGGGGCTGTTTCTCCGACAGTACGCCCGGCAGATTGACGGCACCTATTACAACAGTGGCGCATTTGCATCGCTAATTAACGTGCCGTGCCCGACGCCGGGCCCTGGCGTTATCACCTATCCGAACGGCACCCCCAACTGCGACCAGGCGCAGATGGGACTGGTTAATTCCATTATTGCCAACCTGCCTTCGGCCGTGCATCTGAGCAATCACTATGGGCAGCTTTCACAGGAGCTGCGCTTTTCCTCGCCTGCTGATGCCGGCGGCGCTCTGAAATGGGTCGGAGGCGCGTATTTCGAGAACTCCTGGATTCATGATCTCGACTTCCAGCAGATTCCTGGTATCAGTACGGCCTTCACCAAGATTTTTGGTGTCCCTATGGAGGACACGTACGTTAATACGCTCTACGGACCACCCGCCGCTGGTACCACGCTGTTGTTTCCAAATGACGTTGATGAATCCGACCACCGCTTCTATAACGAAGTTCAGTTAGCCGTATTCGGCCAGATTGACTACGATTTTTTACCTACCCTTCATGGGTCACTCGGTGGCCGCTATGCCAGTACGCATGAGTCCTATGTCTCCACAGAAAGCGGCTTCTACCAGATTCCTAATATCAGCCCTTACTACCAGTCCGGCACTTTCAGCGCATTTACTCCAAAACTGGTGCTGACCTACGACCTGACTGGCGATTCGAATGTCTATGTATCGGCAGCTAAAGGATTCCGCAATGGAGGCCCCACTGGACCTATTCCATTTGGCGGACTGGGCGGGGGCGTCTGTGGTTCGAACCTGGCCACTTACGGTCTGGATTCGGGACCGACGAAGTTTGACTCAGACTCCCTGTGGACTTATGAGCTTGGCAGCAAGAATCGTTTGCTGGGCAATCATTTGTCGATCGACGGCGCAGTATTTGCGACCAACTGGAAGAACATTCAACAGTCGCTGTACCTGCCGACTTGCGGCTATTACTTCACGGCCAATGTTGGCGACGCCAAGATTTATGGTACCGAAATTGAAATCAATTACCGGCCCATCTCGCAACTAACCGTTGCGCTATCTGGCAGCGCCGAGCACGCCTACATTTCAGATGCGGCAAACCCTAGCGAAGCTACTGTGGGCTCCTGGCTAATTGACGTGCCGGAATATACCTATGACACCTCGGCCACCTACAGCCTGCCGCTGGCCAGCGGCGCCAACCTTGTGGGCCGCATTGACTATGCCTATAGCGGCAGCTCCTACGGCAGCTACCAGCCTCTGGACTACTTGAATGATCCACCAACTACTAACCCGAATTACCACAACCCCAGCTATGGCGTGCTCAATTCCAGTCTGGGCTTTACCGGCCGTGGCTACGAAATCACCGCCTACGCCAAGAATCTCGGAAATGATCGCAAGATCATTCAGCAACCTGAGGTCAACACAGTGTTCGAGGCCTACACCGTGCATCCCCGGACCGTAGGCTTGACGCTAAAGCTCTGGCTCAACTGATAGCGCGCCGCTGGGAGCTGCGGAAACGCAGCCGCGGTGCTGGCGAGAGATTGCCTGGCCTGCGTTTTTAGTTGTTGTACTTCAATAAGTTACATCTGCCATGCGATGTAGATAATAGAAACAATCGGCGCGCGCTTGGCCTCAACCGCGCTGCTGCGCGAGGCCAGCGCGTCAGCCGAGCGCGAGAGCCGCGTACGACCTGAGGGGCGACAGCCGTCATTTGCCAGCGCGAACATGCGCTTCGAAAGCGTAGCTGATCGGCCCGATGCCCGATCTGCTGCGCAACCTGCGCCCGGCTGCACTATGATTTCCACCCACAACGTATCAGCCCAACCTGTGCCCCGCACTCGCGCCAAGAGGCCTGATACTCGGCGGCAGTGCGAACTGGTCGTGGCATACACCGGAGGCCAGCTGATCATGGTAACGCAGCGCTGTGCATGGGCGGAGAGCGATTTGCTGATGCGCTCCTACCACGATGACGAATGGGGCGTACCCCAACATGATTCGCGCATGCTCTGGGAAATGCTGATGCTGGAAGGATTCCAAGCCGGCCTTGCCTGGATCACCGTCCTGCGAAAGCGCGAGGCTTTTCGCAAAGCCTTTTCCGGGTTCAACCCCAGCAAGGTTGCCCGCTTTGGCAACGCAGATATAAAGCGCTTGATGGGCAACGCCGGGATCATACGCGGCCGCGCCAAAATTGAGGCAACGATCCGCGGTGCTCAAATCTATTGCGATATGGCGGACAAAGGCCAAACCTTTGAAGAATTCTGCTGGTCGTTTACCGACGGTGCCGTGCTGACGAGCAGCGGTCGACGCAGGGTCACCTCATCGCGCCTGTCCGAGCGCATTTCCAAGGAATTAAAGCGCCGCGGATTCAAGTTCGTGGGGCCTACGATCGTCTACGCCTGGATGCAGGCCGTCGGCATAGTCAACGATCATTCGCAAGACTGCTTCCGCCGCACTAAAGTCAAACGATCACGTTCGCGGTACGGCGCCAACTAAATTCTCAGAGCTCTCCGGTAATGGGAAGCCAGGATAAGAATTTCCACTCAATACGCTGCCATATGCTCCGGCGGGGCTCACGTGTATAGGTAACCGCGGCGCCATTCTCCACTGTAACCCATTCAATGTGCCCTCTAACTCCGCTGGCGGGGAGCCGCCATTGCAGTGCGTAGGCATTCTCAGGCTGAATCATACGTTCGAAGCGCGTCATGGTCTGCTGTGCCAGCTCATCGCTATCCAGCAGAAGCCCGATCTCGGTGTTCAGCCGCTTCGAGCGCTCATCGAAATTCATGGAGCCTATGAATAGTCTGTCGCGATCGAATACAAACAACTTCGCGTGCAGTGAATAGTTGCCATATCTCGAAACGACGGCGGTTTGCCCGCTGCCCCTTGTGTTTCCCAGCAGCGCACGTAATTCATAAATCTTCACGCCTTCCTTCAGCAGCGGGACGCGATATCGGTCATAACCCGCCTCGGCGGCAAGGTCAGCCGTAGAGACCAGGGAATTGGTCAAAATACGCACCGCCACATCCTGCGCCCGAAGAGTGGCAAGATCCTCCAGCTCATCCGCGCTCGGGATCACATATGGGTTGACCATTACTACTTCGCTATGCGCGGCCAGGGCCGCCTTCATCACCGAACGAGCCATCAAACGACCGCCGCGAGCGCCACTCTCAGCATTTTTTTTATCTGGACTGTCGCTCACGACGGTAGCGGATGCCCACACTAGCGGCGCCTTGCCGCTACGCAGGTCCGAGTATGGTCCGCCAGCCGTGATGCGCGAGGCGTAGTCCACCCCATCCGATTTAAGGGTCTGCAGATGTTGCTCGGCATATTGAGCCGCCTGCGTCCGCCGCGCTTCCAGCGCAGCGGCTGAGCGCTGGCGCTTATAAAGTGCCGCCGCCGGCACGGCCAGTGAACTGTTCCAAAACTCATCGAAGGTCGCGGACAGCTTGGCAGCAATCGGACCCGCAGCTAGCAGATCGTCATCAGCGAACTGTAAGTCCGGATCCACCTGGAAATATTGGTTGCTTACGTTGCGGCCACCGATGAGGGCAACCGAATTGTCCGCCACCATGAGCTTGTTATGCATTCGATAGTCGAGTCTCTTGTTCAGCAGAAACTCAAGCGACCGCCTGATAACATTGTGCCCGCGATATCTGAATGGGTTGAATATCCTTATTTCTACATTCGGATGCGCATCGAGCGCGATGACCTGCTCGTCACCTTTCATCGTTGCGCCATCATCGATCAATAGCCGAACTCGTACCCCCCGGTCGGCCGCGCGCAGCAGAGCATCCGTGATCAGCCGGCCAGTTTCATCGCCGCGATAGATGAAGTACTGCAAATCAAGAGTGCTTGTGGCGGCGTTTGCCAATTCAATGCGCGCCACCAAACCATCCACGCCAACCGAGAGAATTCTATAGCCCGACATGCCGTTGTGCTGGGCAGCGGGCAAGACAAATTCTGCACCCATGGGGGTGGTCTCGGGATTGGCCAATGCCACCGAGACTTTCTGAGGGTACTGCGACCCTGGCGGGTGCAGTGCGCAGCCCGGCAGTGCGCACAGCAATGCGAGCAGCAGGACTGCCGCGGGTACCTTTCGGCCCCGGATCAGTGGCCTATGGATACATGCCGTAATTGTCATTACAACACGCACCGTCGCTAACTGTCAGCGACGATCCATCAGAAATCTCCGGATCATCCTGAGTACGAGGAGCTGGTTGCATAAACTGGCGAAGCCACACGGAGCACCGCTGCTCTGGGATGCGCTGTTCTAGGTGATATAACCCCGGTGAATTGGCGCGCGTTCCGAAAATTAGAGAGAGCGGCCGCGAATGACTCGAATCAGGATCACTACAATAGCGAGCACGAGCAATATGTGGATGAAGCCCCCCATAGTGTAGGACGTCACCAGCCCCAAGGCCCATAAGATCAGCAAAACGATGGCAATGGTTTCTAACATGATCTAACTACCTGCATATTTTATCAGCGCAACGATTGGAGCTCTTAGCATAGGGGGTGCGTTGGAGGTGTCTAGTCGTCCTAGTCCTACAAGTCGATAAGACAAAGCAACCAATCGCGCGGGCTCCTGACCCGGCAGATCCGACTCCTTTTTGCACTAATCTGAATGCGGATGGCCAGCAGGAGTTCGGGACGCCGGAATGAAGAGCAGATCACATTCGCCAGCGCCTGGGGTGATCTTGGAGGCGGTCCGTGCACGGGCTCCAAAACGCGCCGGTTGCCACACCACCTACACAATTCAGATGCAACCTCGGCGCACTGCCTGACCTGCGACTCCACGAACAAATGCCCGCCGCATAGAGACGATTGCAAAAACTTAATCTCCGAATTTTCCATTTCTGATGCAGGTTGTGCACGCACTCGCCGCAGGCAGGCCCGCTGCGCGCCAACTATCCGCAGTGGAAAAATGGGGACAGCCATTTGGACCTGCCTAACCGCGGCGCAGCATGGCGTTTGTCCCGATATTTGGCTACTTTTCACATCGCGGCCAGACCATTTTGTCGGGAATTTGCGGCCGTTGCCGATGCGCACGAAAAGCCGCACCGGAGATTCGCCACGTTGAGGTGACCGCATCGGTACGCCCATTGACAGCGGAGCCCTGCGGCTCCCCGGCGATCAATGGCGAACAGCGAGCGGCGTGCTTTTGCTCTACGCTTGTTATGGAGTCCACGATGAGAATGCGTTCTATGCGACACCTTTGCTTCCCAAGTGACCGCCGAACTCGCCCCGGCTAAAGGAGCGCTGCTGCCTGCTCATGGAGCGCCGGTTGTGCTGCCCGAACACGTCTGCGTTGTAGATGAGGAAGGTGCAGTTTACACCGTCGATGATGGGTGGCCGATGTATGCCGCGGCGAATTACGCCGGTCCGGAGAATGTTCTCATCGGGAGCAACTATGTCCTCGGCTGCGAGAGCAACTTCGGCCCCTCTCGAAAGCACGCGAGCGCTTTTGCCTCCGGACTCCGCTCGGTACTTGGAAACCGAAGTGATCACTTCACGATCGAATACTCCTGTAGAACTCCGACGACGCAGCATTGGGTCGAAGCGCGTGTTGCGCGCCTCCCGGGCGCGCTAAATCATATTGCGATTATTCACCGGGATGTCTCGGCTAGACATCGAGTTGATCAGGAGCTGCACCGCCTGCGCTCCCTACTCAGTGCGACGGATGACGCCATCATTTTGGTAGACCCCGTCACCCAGACGATAGTGGACGTAAATGAGGCTACCGTACGGATGCTCGGCCGCGAACGTTCGAGTTATCCTAGTATCCCGGTCGAAATGCTCCTCTCCGAGTCCGAGCAGGAAGCACAAACCATGGCTTCTTCACTTCTTGCCGCCAATCCAAGCGCTAATCCATTTGAGACCACACTGCGCCACGCCGACGGCCGGCATATTGCGGCCGAAGTTAGACCGCGCGAGGTCCAATTTGGCGAGCGGTCGCTGGTCGCCTTCGTATCGAGCGATATCAGTGAGCGACGAAGAGCAGAAATGCTGCTTCGACGGCAAGCGCTGCAGCATCACCTACTTGCGCAGTTTGGGCAGCTGGCATTGGAGAATCCGCACCTCACTATTCTGACATCGAGGGCAACAGACATATTGCGGAGTGGGCTGGATGTCGAGCTGTGCCGCATGCTGACCTTCTGCGTGGAGGACCATATTCTCGTGCAGGTGGCGGGCGCCGGCTGGGAAGACGGGTGGGCTTCCCAACCGGCCTTTGACGCAGAAACCGAGACCGAAGACCATTTTGTCATCGGAACTCGCGAGGCCGTTATTGTCCAGGACTTCAATTCGGTATCTCGGTTTCCACCGTCACCGATCCTCGCTGCCCACAACGTACGCTCGGCAGTCGAAGTGCTAATTTGCGGCAAGGAGGGGCCTTACGGACTGTTGGGTGCCTATGCCCGAAGCCCGGGCTGCTTTGACACCGACAGCGCCAATTTTGTTCGAAGTGTTGCCAACACGCTTGCTGCGGCTATCGATCGGGGGAGAGGTGATGAACAACTCACACGCCTGGCGCAGTTCGATTCACTCACGGGCCTACCCAACCGCAGTCTTTACTTGGATCGACTCGGCCAAACCCTGGTCGAGTCCAAGCGCGATAAGCGCCCGGTGGCCGTACTATTTGTCGACATCGATCATTTCAAGTACGTCAATGACACCCTCGGTCACGCGGTCGGCGATCAACTTCTGATGCAGATCGCAGATCGGCTCCGAGCTGAGGTGCGGCCTGGCGATACTGTAGGCCGCCTGGGTGGAGATGAATTTACGGTTACGTTGGCCCATCTCGGTCACGACGAAGATGCGGGGGCAGTCGCTAAGCGGATTGTTGAATCGCTGGGTGCTCGTTACCAGCTCGGCGAGCACGTCGTGCACGTTTCAGCCAGCGTCGGAGTGAGCCTGTACCCAAACGATGGGCAAGATGGGAATGCATTGCTGAAGTGCGCCGACACCGCAATGTACCGGGCAAAAGAATCCGGAAGAAGCACCTACCAATTCTTTCTTCCCAAGATGAATGACCGGGCGGTCGCGCGCATGAAGTTGGAGGGTGAACTGCACGGCGCACTCGAACGCGGCGAGTTCCTCTTGCATTATCAGCCGCGCGTAAATCTCACAAGCGGCAAGATTAGTGGCATGGAGGCGCTCTTGCGTTGGCAGCCAGCCGCCGATCGGCTGGTGGCGCCAGATGAGTTTATCCCCAGCCTCGAAGAGACTGGCCTGATCGTACCGGTGGGTGAATGGGTGCTCGCTTCCGTGTGTGCGCAAATTACTCGATGGCAGCAAGATGGGGTCAAGCCATTGCCAGTTGCTGTCAACTTGTCGGCTCGTCAATTCAGGCATATCGACATAGATGCCGCCATTGGATTGATATTAACGCGGAGCGCGATAGATCCAGCGCTGCTTGAGGTCGATTTGACCGAATCAACGCTTATGAATGACTCCGAGGCGGCTATTGAGCCCCTTCGCCAACTGAAGGCGCGCGGCATTCGTATTACCGTGGATAACTTCGGCACCGGTTACTCGAATCTGATGTATCTGAAACGCTTCCCGATCGATTACCTGAAGATCGACAGGAGCTTTATCCACAACCTTACCTCAGACTCTGACAGCGCCGAGATTGCTGTAGCAATTACCAACCTTGCACATAGCCTAGAGTTACAAGTCATTGCGGAAGGCGTGGAAACGCGCGAGCAGATGGAATTCATTCGCGCCAATGGTTGCGACGAAATGCAGGGTGAGTACTACTCTCGAGCTCTTACTGTGCAGCAGGTTACTGAGGCTTTGCGAGCCGACCGTCGCATGCTGTTTGCCGTTGCGGGCGAAGGTATCATCGTCGGCTAGTCGATGATCTGGCGGGTTAGTGGCAATACAATCCAGTTCTTCCGGGTCTGCAGTTCGCCTTTGAAGAACGCCTTGCGTATCGCGCTTTTCGCGCCTGCACTAATGACTAACGGATGGGCGGGCGGTAAGCTCAGTGGCGGCCTCATTTGAATACGTGTCATGCGCGAACTTGAAATCCTGCATCGAACTACTTACAAGTTTCCTACCAAGGTGCGACTCGGACCCCACCGGCTGTTACTTCGGCCGCGCGAGGGCGCCGATCTTCGGATTGAGCACTCCCAGCTAGAAACGACACCAAAAGCGACGCTTCGCTGGCTGCGCGACGAGTACGACAATGCGGTCGCAATTGCGACTTTTGAATCCAGTACCTCGCAACTTGAGATCACTAGCAAGGTTATCGTGCAGCAGTACAATGTAGCGCCGCTCGATTTTCTGGTGGCAGAGTCCGCCGTCAACTATCCATTTGCTTATGATGAGGAGGCGGCAATAATGCTGCAGCCGTATCTTGTGCGACCCAGCTCAACTGATGCGGCGGCAATACAAACGTGGCTTGCCAGATGGTGGCAGCGCGGCGAAACGGTGCAGACCTATAGTCTCTTGGATCGATTGTGCACTGGGATCAATAAGAGTTTTACCTACCAGGTTCGAGAGCAGCCCGGCGTACAGTCGGCGGCCGAGACCATGCGGCGTGGCGTCGGGTCTTGCCGGGACTTTGCCACGTTGTTCATGGAGGCCGCCAGATATCTCGGACTTGCGGCAAGATTTGTAAGCGGGTATCTGAATTCCCCGGCGCCTGATGGCGGCAGTGGATCTACACACGCGTGGACGGAGGTGTACATTCCCGGGGCCGGCTGGAAAGGATTTGATCCGACAATTGGGGAGGTTGCGGGAAGCAAGAACATTGCGGTGGCGGTCGCGCGGGTCGCAGATGCAGTATCGCCGGTGACCGGTTCGTATTTCGGCCCGCTGAGCGCAGAAATGCTGGTCGGTGTTTGGGTGAAGGAAGTTCCCGCAAAGAGCACCGGCGCGACCTGAGCGACCGTGCACGGCCTGAAACCCATCCAGAAACCGGCCGCTCTCTGACACAAGCCCTCAAACTGCGGCAACGGGACCGCATCGGCCGCGCATAAGGTCGGCACTGGCTTCCGACCACCGGTAGCGGCGCCAGAGCCCCAATTCGAGCTATGCTTTGCCCGTGGGCTATTTCATCAACGGAGCACGGGCCAAGAATGTACCAAGCCGCAGCTGATCGCTATCAGAGCATGACCTACGCACACTGTGGCCGCAGCGGGCTGCAATTGCCGCGAATTTCGCTGGGACTGTGGCAAAACTTCGGCGCGGATTCGTCACCGGAAAGCGCGCGCGAGATGCTCCTGAAGTCCTTCGATGCGGGGATTACCCACTTCGATCTTGCCAATAACTACGGGCCGCCGCCCGGCTCCGCTGAAGAGCAGTTTGGCAAGATTCTGGCCACCGACCTGCGCGCTCACCGCGACGAACTAGTTATTTCGACCAAGGCCGGTTATCGCATGTGGCCCGGTCCGTATGGCGAGTGGGGATCGCGGAAATATCTGATCGCGAGCCTCGACCAGAGCTTGAAACGTATGGGCCTCGACTACGTTGACGTTTTCTATTCCCATCGATTTGACCCAGATACGCCTCTTGAGGAGACAATGCTGGCCTTGGACAGTGCCGTCCGCAGCGGCCGGGCCTTGTATGCGGGGATCTCCTCGTACGAGCCGGCCCAAACTCGGCAGTCCGCCGCCATATTGCGCGAACTGAAAACGCCGTTTGTTTTGCACCAGCCTTCCTATTCTTTGCTCAACCGGTGGGTTGAGAATGGGCTGCTCGAGGTGCTCGAACACGAAGGCCTGGGGTGCATTGTATTCTCTCCCCTCGCCCAGGGCCTGCTCACCGACCGATACTTGAACGGCGTGCCCCCTCAGTCCAGGGCAAGCCAGGGTGGCTCCTTGCAAAGAACTATGCTTACGGAGCGGACGCTGGCGCGCGTAAATTCACTTAATAAAATCGCTAACGGTCGCGGCCAGAGCCTTGCCGAGATGGCTATTGCTTGGGTACTCAGGAAGCCCGTCGTAACCAGCGCATTAATCGGTGCCAGTCGCTGGTCGCAGGTCTCGCAGTGTCTGCGGGCGCTAAAGAATCTGGAATTCAGTTCCGAGGAATTGATCG
>Ga0302320_10011011_pt1 | contig 19224 bp, 13 predicted proteins | sample Bog_T0_3_FD_202130 | JGI IMG/M metagenome (GOLD analysis project Ga0302320, IMG submission 202130) | Peat permafrost microbial communities from Stordalen Mire near Abisko, Sweden - Bog_T0_3 | ecosystem: Environmental > Terrestrial > Soil > Wetlands > Peat | place: Sweden: Abisko, Stordalen Mire... | reverse complement strand
AAGGCGGACCCCGGGCGGACCCCCCGGTCCGCGGCCGACGCCCACGTCGGCCTGCCACCGCCCGCGCGAACCCGGTGCGGACCCACAGAATCCCATAATTTTAATGCCAGGAATTACGTGAGACAGGAGACTTGGGGTAGCCTCATTCTGAGCCGCGACCGCCAGGGAGGTGTTGCAGCTTTTTAAGACTTAATCGTCTTCGCGCACCGGAAGCCAAGGTGGTAATTGGCGTGGCTGTGTTCATCCATCACCATGGTTCCGTGCCAGAACGGCGCGCGCCAGCGGCACCAGTCATCGTGAGCCCGATAGGTGTCGAAGATAAACCAGCTCCCTTTCATCTCCGTATAACCCAGCGTTTTGCTGCCAAGACTGGACATCTGGCTTTCACTGAGCGGTAGGTTCATCTGTTCGGCCGCGTTGCCGTTCAGATCGTACACCTCGAGCGGACTGTGGCAGGCCGGAAAATCGCCTGCCGGGTAGGTATTGGAGCCGCACCCAGTCCAGCTTCCCCCGTTGCATCCGTCCGTTTTGGTGCTCCCGGTGGCGCAGACACCGGTCTTGTATTCAGGTCCATAACTCCAGCTCTTTGTCGGCGCGTCGGCCTTGTTATGCAGGTAACGCATGCGATCGATTGCCGCATTCGGGCTCAGCCCCTTCAACTGCTCGAAATGGTAATCCGGCGGCTGAAGGTCGCCTTCGCAGGCGCCTTCCCACTCATGGGCATCCGCCAGACGCTCGCCTTCCGCAAAGCAGATTTGCGCGGCCTCCCGCACCTTCACCCAAACAACCGGATAGTCGCAGGGGATATCCGGGAACTCGAACTGGTCGATGCAGACCTTGGCATCTTCGGGTTTCTGCGTCTTCGGGTCATAAAGAGGCGCCAGGTACTTCCCGCCGCAGATCTTCTCGAACCGCGCGTTCTGGTATTCGACGCCCTGCTGTTTCAGCTTCGCCTGGCACTGCTCGGGAGTCACGGGATGCTTTGTGACCGCCGGATTCCCTTGGCCTATATAGCCTGAAGCTTCAAATATTTTGCGGATAGCCGCAACCTGATCGTCGGAAAGTCCGCGGACCTCTTTCAGCTGGCGAAACAGAATCTCGTTCTGCGCCTTGAGTTGCTGGCCAACCACTCCGGGGGCCGCGTCCAGTCCGGTCAGTCCGGAAAAACAAATCAGACCCAAAACCAAAAAACACAATGACTTCATGCTTCCCTCCCTCGCTCAGCGCCGCATCACATAAAAGAAGTCCCGGTTATCAGGGTAGCCCAGAAACCGAGGCACGACCTGGCCCGCCGCCGATTTATCCAGCACGCTCATGCCCGTCAGCAGATGCTCCACTGACAAATCGTTCCCCGACCGCCGGTACACCGCCAGATAAGTGTGCTCCAGTGCGTTCATATCCGACAACATGCCATAATCCAGCCGGTAGGCCTGCAAAACACGCGCCATCGCCGAAGGCGTCGCGTCTGAAAACACCGCATAGATCAGAAAGCGTTTATTGTGGTTCGTCTGCATTCCCAGAGCGGCCCGGATCGTCCGCAGCTTGTCATTCTCGGAGCCGGACCAGTTTCCAGGCCCCCACAGATTCACAAACCGGCCGGGCGCTGTCGCCTGTGCCGTATCGTCGAATTCCACCAGCGGAACGCCGTTTTGCCGGGCATATCGGACGCGGGCCAGAAGCCTGTTATCCGCGTCCTGCCACGTTTTCATCTGAAGCGTGCCGTCATCCAGCACGAGCACCGTTGCCAAACCCGGCTGCAGCTTACTCAACACAACGCCATTCTGGATGAAGCCATAGTGACTGCCGTGGTTTTTACTCGCCAGTTCGCCATAGCGGAACGCGCCATGTTCGCGTTTAAATCCGCCCGTAAACGATGCGACAGTTCTGCGGCCGTCTTCCGGCGCGATCAGCCCCGTGGAAATCAGCGGCGCAATGGTCCCGATCCCGTCCGGCCCCGGCAGCGCGGGATTCTTCATGGCCGGGAGAACCCGGGTGGACCAGTCCACTTCGGGAAACGAGGTGCCGAGCGAATATCCCAGTTCAAAACGATCCACATCGAAGGCGATCAGGTAACAGAGTGACGACAGTTCGACACTATCCAGGCTGCCAACCAGCTTCGGATAACTGTGCAGGATAGCCGGGTCGACCAGGTTCGGCTGTAGAACGCTGAGGTAAACGCCAGGGTTCCCGGCGGCCGGATACCACGCCCCCGGGGTCATCCCGCTCTTAGCTGCGCTCTGCGACTCCAGCGTGACTCCCATCCCGATCGGAGCCACCAAACGGGTGGCATTCTCGGGAGCGATTTGTGCGGCCAGCGGTCCGCCAGCCGGGTTTCCCCCATTCGCGGACGCTTTCCCCGCCTGGAGCTCTCCGGTTTCCCGATACCGGTCCTCCAGCAAGTGATGGAAAATGTCGATCACCTCTTCCCCGCCCCAAACCTGGTTGCGGAGAAACTCCGTCGCCGCTTCGAGCGCCGTCCGCGCTCCCTTGGCAGGATTTCGCAGGTAAAGACGACCCTGGCACAGCGGGTAATAGATCTGCTGGGAAGTTCTGCCCTGTTCAAGCGCCTGAAACAGATCGCAGGGCGAGCGGTTGCTCCCATCGGCGATGACTACTCCCGAGGGATATTTCTCGTCGAGAACGATCCGAGCCTCGCGCGGCTTTGGGTTTTCCAAATGCCAGACCGTTTCCTGCGCGCCTCCGCGTGAAGGATCATTCCAGGTCAGAGTCAGCAGAAACCAGGCATTCGAAACGGGGTTCAGATTGACCAGCGTGGCCGTGCCTTCAATGTTCCCTCCAAACCGCGCGTGGATCGAGCTTGTTTGCCGGAATTGCTGCAATTCGATAACAGTCTTCGGAGCCTCCGCGTTGTATTGCGCCACCTGGCCCACCGGCGCTTCCACTTTTTCGGGAATTCCCAATGCGAGTACACCGGCAGCCAGTACAGCAATGATAGCTGCCAAAATTCGCTTCATAGTCAACAAGATCGATTCCACCCCTGATTGGATTCAGGCTTGTAGGAGCACGTACGATTCCAAACGTTTGGTCGTTATCGGGTCCCCAATCCGCCCAAAAACCCGGAACCTCCGGCCTATCCCTGCGCAATACTGAAGGCAGGACATAAATGAAGGACACGTGACACGTTTCCTCGCCGCGCTTCTTATCACCGTGTGGCTCAGCGTGGCGCAAACGCTTCCGGCCTTTGACTGGGCAGAGCAAATTGGCCGTGCACAGGGAGCTCTCACCGGCGTAGCCACGGATGCGCAGGGCAACACTTACCTCGCTGGCGTCACAGGCTCGGCAACTTTTCCCGTCCAGGCCGCCATCCAGCCCCAACTCGGCGGGCACCAGAACGTCTTCGTAACCAAGCTCGACCCCGCGGGCAACATCGTATACTCCACCTTTTTTGGCGGGAGCGGCTCCGACGGTGCCACCGCGATGACGGCTGACGCCGCAGGCAACGTCTACGTCACCGGCACTACCACCTCGACCGATTTCCCAACGACGCCTGGAACCTTCGGACCCTCCCTCGCGGCATTGCCCCAGACTCCCAGTCCGGTCGGCGTCACCAGTGCCAGTTTCCTTTTCAAGATGAAGGCCGACGGATCTTTAGGATATTCCACGTATTTCACATCCTCCCAAACGACGCCCATCGCGATAGCAGTGGACTACGCCGGCTCGGCCTACCTCGCCGGAACTACGTACGGTGGGCTGCCGACCACCCCGCGCGTGTACCAAACATCGTTGAACGGGCCAATTTTGCCGGACTTTTTCTCGGTGCCCCCGCCCCCCACCAACGGATTCGTGACCAGGTTTGATGCCGCTGCCTCCTCCCTGGTTTATTCGACATACGTGGGCGGGCAGGAATGGGAATCTGAAAACGCAATCGTCGTAGCTTCCGACGGCTCCGCATATACCGCAAACGAGACTGGTCCCGTCTACCTGTTCGATCCGACAGGATCTTCATTAATCGCGTCGTTTAACCCGCAAATACTGGTACAAGCAATGGCCCTGGGGCCGAGTTCGTTATACCTGGCGGGCCCCGGCTTGGCGCAAGGCACGGCGGGCGCCTACCAGACATTCCCCCGTTTTCCGCCGAACATCAGTTCCGCACCGGCGCCGATTGCGAATCCTCCAGCCGCGATCGTGGAATTGGACCCACAGCTCCACGGCGTTCTCGCCGCTACCCTTTTTGGAGGCGCCTACAGCACTTTAGCCAACGCCATCGCGGTCGACCCGGCGGGCAACGTCTATTTGGGCGGCTCCACCTCGCCGCTCGACCCACCCTCCCGCACTCCGTTTGTCCGGGGCTTCGGAATCCAGACCACCGGATACGTCGCCGAGTTCACCGGCGATCTGTCCACTCTTCTTTTTGCCAGCGATTTTGGCGACGAGGAGACGTTCGGAGTCTCTTCGCTCGCGATTGGTCCCAACGGCAGCTTTGTGCTCGGCGGGGGCGCCGGCTGGGTGAACAGTGTCACTCCGGGCCGGCCACCGGCCCTGCGAATCGATTCGATTGTGAACGCCGCCAGCCAGCTGAGCGACCAGTTTTCAAGCGGCGAAACGATTTCCGTGAACGGCGCAGGCTTCGGACCTGACGCGCAGCTCACCTTCGATGGCGCGGCCGTCCCGGCCATTTCGATCACCCCGACGGAAATTACCGCGGCCGGACCGGTCTACACCGCCGCGCCCGGAACGCTCAGCGTCACGAATATTCAGGTGCTGTCCGGCGGGGCGGCTTCGAACCCGGTCCTTGTCGCCGGAGGCGGAATCGTGTCGCTCGGCTTGTTTTCCGCCAATGGCAGCGGACTCGGACAGGCCTATATTCTCAATCAGGACGGCACTCTGAACACGCCACAAAACCTCGCGAAGCCGGGCCAGACGATCACTGTGTACGCAAACGGCCTCAATCCGGAGTTTGCCGCGAGCCTTTATATCGATGGCATCCTTTGCCAGACGGTATCGGCCGTCACAGGACCGGTCGCGGGATTGCCCGGTAATGTCTACCAGCTGACAGCGTACGTCCCAAAACCGCCAGCGAACACCACACCGGACACGGAAGTTCCGATAGTGCTGCAGGTCAACAATTCCACCAGCCAACTCGGTCTCTCTATCGGCGTCGCCTGGGAATGAGCAGTGCAGCGACCGCCAGCAACGTTACGCCAGCGCTCAGCACACGGCAGATCCAGCCTTCCCGTGTAACGCCGAAAGAAAGATCGATCTGGCAGGGGCCTGCACAACCCGGCTCGATCACCATCAACCCGAGTTGATCGCCGCGAACCGGAACTTTGCGGCCGCCCACCCGCGCCTCCCACCCTGGCATCCAGGTCTCCTGCACTGAAATCACATGCCCAGGCTGCATGGCCGTCCGAATCACGCCCCGCGAAGGCGAAAGCCACGTCAAATCGGCCAGCGGCAAAGTGGTATCGTCCAGCGCCGCCACGTAAGCTTTCGCTGGTTCGGTATTGAGCCCATGAATCGGCTTTCGAACCACCACCGCATCGCGCGGAATCACATGCGCGAGCGATTGCGACCGCTGTGGAACCCGGAAAATCGTATCGTCTTCCTCATGCCAGAGCACCGGCAGAATGCCATCGAACTTATGCGGATTCACAACGGGATGGTAATGTTCGCGGCTGGACGGCCCGGGCACGTAAATCGCCTGATTCCCATAAGCCTTGAGCCAGAAAATGGAATCTTCCGCATCGCGATCTCCGGCATTCATGCCCGATTGGATCGTGAAGACCGCTACGCGCTGCATCCAGTTGGGAGCCGTCGGCTCGTGGCCCGCGCTCATTTGCGGGTTGTCCGAAAACAGGTTGAAAATATATTCCGTATCGCCCGCCAGCAAAGTGCGCTGCCCCGGCAGATTGCGGTCGACCCAAACCGCCGTCTTGTATTCGATTGTTTTCGTGATGTCGATCGGCTTCACCATTACGCCGGCAAATTGCCTGAAAATCGACGCCTGGCGAATCCCCAGCGCTGCCACGATCACAAACAGCGCGATACGCCCCCAGGACGGAACCATCTGCCAGATCCTGCCGACGACGCACCCCAGAAGCAGGCACACCGCCATCTCCAGTTCCAGTTGATACCGGCTCGATTGCGGCACAATCGTCAAATGCAGCCAAAAGTATCCGGTCGGGATGGCGACCATCCAGATGCCGAACAGGCAGGCGAACCTTTCGAACGACCCGAGCGATGATTTTAGCCCCCGGGTGAGGAACCAGATCGCCGCGAAGGCCAGTACAGCCGCAGTGACCGCAATGTAAGCCCGCGTATTGGCCTGGTAAAAACCTTCCGCCGACCACGCGCTGCGGCGGATCCACAAAATCAGCGATGGTGGCAGCCAGGGCGATACCCAGCAATACGAGCACACCCCCACAATCAGCACGCGTTTCACCCCGCGCTCCAGCGCCAGAACCATCGAGAACGCGCCCAGCGCCACACTGAACGCGCCGAAAGCATTGGTCAGCGCGACCGCCCCGGAAATCGCGCCAGCCAGCACCATATTCCACGCCCCGCCGCGCACAATCGCGCGATAGAGGAACAACAGCGCCACCGGAAGCATAGCCAGAGCCACATTATGCGGGGCTTCGCCGTACCAGACAATGTTGTTCAGGCGCAGTGGACCCCAGTGTGCCTCCGAGCCCATCCGCAATTCCCGGATCAGCCACTCCGCCGGCGAAGTCAGACTGAACGCCAGCGCGGCCGCAACACTGAGCGCCAGCGACTCCGACCACTCCCACGCCAGCCAGAAAAGCGCCACCGGTCCGCAGCAGTAGGCAAACGCCAGCACCGCGTGTAAAGCCCGCGAAGCAGGCCATCCTGTCACCGCGCCCGTTACTGCGGCGATGGCGGGCAGTAGCGGCTGATACGCGTACTCCGTGGCCATGCCAACGTTGAACCAGGGAAACCAGCGATGATCCAGCGGATGCTCCCGGAAGAAACGGCCCAGCGCCGCAAAGATGCCTTCGTTCGAGAGAAGATTGTTCACGAAGTCCGCCGTGAAAAGCTCGCGGCAAATCCAGGCATTCAGGGCAAACAGCAAAATCGAGATGGCAATGGCCTGCCAGGCGCGCTTGATCGGCATGAAAGCTCCATTATCTTCTGCTTGCACTGCAAGGAAGCCAAAAACTCCGCCCTCAGCAAGGAATTTCGGGAGAGAACGGTACACAACTTCAGCCGCGTTTCGCGATTTGAGCGTAACCGGGCCGGTGCCGCGTGATGGAAAGAGCGCGGCTGCCGCACGCACCTCTTCCCTGTCTGGTTATTTCGCAGACACTACAGTTGCGATTGCAGCCGTCTTGATATGATCCGGTTTATGCCGGAACAGGAACCCAAACACCAACTCGCCACCCTCGCGCTCCATGCAGGTCAGGAGCCCGACTCTGCCACCAACGCGCGCGCGGTCCCGATTTACGCGACCACCAGTTACGTTTTCAACGACTGCGACCACGCGGCCAATCTGTTCGCCCTGAAGGAATTCGGGAATATCTATTCCCGGATCATGAATCCGACCAACGACGTTCTGGAAAAACGCATGGCAGCGCTCGAAGGCGGCGCGGCGGCCCTTGCCTTCGCGAGCGGTCAGGCGGCCATCAACGCGGCCATCCTTACCATCGCCCACGCCGGGCAGAATATCATCTCCGCCACCAGCCTCTACGGCGGCACCTGGACCCTGTTCACCCAGACCTTCAAAAAGCTCGGCGTCGAGGTGCGCTTCTTCGATCCCGATCGTCCCGAAGAGATCGCCAAACTCGTGGACGCCAACACCCGCCTGGTCTACCTGGAATCCATCGGCAATCCGAAGAACGACGTGCCCGACTTCCAGGCAATTGCCGATATCGCGCATGCCCACGGCTTGCCAGTCATGATCGATAACACCGTGCTGACTCCCGCGCTGTTCCGCCCATTCGAGCACGGCGCGGATATCGCGATTTACTCGACGACCAAGTTTCTGGGCGGCCATGGCGTCCACGTGGGCGGCATCGTGGTGGATAGCGGCAAATTCCAGTGGGCCGATAACCCGAAGAAATGGCCGGAATTCACCGAGCCCGACCCCTCGTACCATGGCGTGATTTTCACTGAGGCCCTGAAGCCGATGGGCAACATCGCCTACATCATTTACATGCGCACGCACTGGTTGCGCGATACCGGCGCCATGATGAGCCCCTTCGCCGCGTTTCTGTTCCTGCTCGGCATAGAAACGCTTTCGCTGCGCATGGAGCGTCACGTGCAAAACGCGCTCGCTCTCGCGAAATGGCTGGAGAAACATCCGGCGGTTGAGTGGGTGAATTATCCGGGCCTGCCGGGCCATCCCCATGCGGCGAATGCGAAAAAGTATATTCCCGGCGGTCCCGGAGCGATCGTCGGATTCGGCGTCAAAGGTGGCCGCGAGGCGGGCATCCGCTTCATCAACCATGTGAAACTCGCCAGCCACCTGGCGAATATCGGGGATGCAAAAACCCTCGTCATCCACCCGGCTTCCACGACTCACTCGCAGTTGACCGAATCCGAGCAGGCCGCAGCCGGCGTGAAGCCCGAATACGTGCGCGTCTCCGTCGGAATCGAGGATATCGCCGATATCGAGCAGGATTTCGATCAGGCATTATCCCACGTCTGATTGCCGGGCCTATTCCGAAGGCGGGATCTTGCCTTCGAGCCAGGCCTGCGCAACGGAGTCGGTCGGAAACTGGGCGAGTAAATCGCGCGCCGTGCGCTCCAGGTCCGCGGTGTCCCCTGAATCGTGGTAAATCCACATCAGCAAATAGCGCGCGTCCAGATATGCCGGGTTGTTTTCGATATTGGTATTGAGATTCTGAATCGCCTCGCTGTAGCGCCCCCGGTCGCGTAACCATGAAGCGTAAAAATAGAGCGCCTGGGCGTCCTGCGGGGCCAGTTCGATCGCGCGCGCGAAGTGCTGCTGGGCCTCTTCATCGTTGTTCAGCGCACCATTGGCGATGCCGAGATTGATCTCCAGCACGTAATAATCGGGACTGTACTGCACGGCGCGCGTAAAGTAGTTGAGCGCCCGCACGTAGTCGCCTTTTTCCATTTGCGTAAGACCGTAATTCATCAGTCCGCGCCCGTTCTCAGGGCTTTTGATTGTCACGTCGTACCACAGCGTTTCTTCGTTATGCCATACGATGTTGCGCAGATACGTCCCGTGCGCGGCGGCCGCAAGGATCAGGCCGCACGCCGTCGCGAGAACAGCGGGCTTCCGGAGCCAGCCACCACGCTCCACCAGCAAAGCCGCGCCATAAACCAGACTCAGAACCAGCCCGACAAACGGAAAGTACATACGATGGTCGTTCTCGATCTCCGCCAGAGGAAATATCGAGGTCGGAAGCAGTGCCAGAATGTACCAGTAAATTCCGAATGCAATGGGCCGCAGTTCGCGGCGGCGTCCAAAATAAACGGCCGCCACGATCAGCCCGATCACAAACAGAACGCCCAGCCAGGCGTAGCCGTGAAAAATGCTGGATTCCGCCACGTGGTCGGTATCGGCGGAAAGCTGCAGCGGCAGAAAAAAATTGCGGAAATAACGCAGCGCGACCAGCGGCTGGGTGATCCGGTAATCGAACGCGGGCCACGCACCGGGATCGTAGCTTTTTGGAGTCATGGCGCCGGCCAGAGCCCCGAGTCCGAGCGAAAGCAAAAACGCCGGCAGGCATCGCGCCAGAGCCCGCGCAGGCCGTGCATCTTCGAACAAAATCAAATACGCGAACAGGATCGCCGGAAAAACCAGGGCAGGCGGTTTGCTCAGCAAGCCCAGCGCCACGGGAATCAGATACAGGCCCTGTCCGCGGCGCTGCGGCCAGCGTATGTAAATGAGCAGACCGGCAATCACACCAAGGGTCGAATAAATGTCTCCACGCTGGATGATGTAGTTCACGGTCTCGGCAATCGCAGGGTGGACACCGTAGAGCGCCACGGCGAACAGCACTGTCCACCGGTTGGAGCCTCCCGCGCCGTCGGGTCTGGCGAAATCCAGAATGTGCCGGAAGAGCGCATACATCAGGCAAAGCTGGACGAGAAACCAGAAAAAATCCGAGGCCTGAAAATAACCTGGCTTCAGCCCTCTCGCAATGAAATAGTCGATGGCGAGTGACGTAGTTACGAGCGGCCGCCAGCCCCGGTTTGCCGGCAGCGTGCTAAAGGTATCGGCATCTTTGAAGATGAGCGGAATGTTTCGCAAATCGCGGATGTACGGATTCGTGGTGACCGTGTGAAAGTCGTCAAAATGAAATCCGTTGTGGACGTGATTGGCATACGTGACAATCACCAAAATGAGGACGGCGAGCAATGGCAGAAGGGTCTTGCGGCTCGGCATAGGCATGCGGTCAAAGCCCGGAGGCGTGGTCGGTGAGCGGGCTCCGCCTGAAAATGAACGCGCGTTGGACGGCGAAATTCGCGACGAACAGAAGAGTCTCCGCCACTATCTTAGCGAGGATCACGCCGAGGGGCGTATACGCCACAATCAGCCGTATGCCGGCGTAAGCAATGGCCGCATTCACGCCGGCCAGCGTCAAATATCGCGGCAGCACGATGCGATGTTCGTGGTGCGAGAAAAACACCAGGCTTCGCACCAGCCGGTAGTTGACGAAGACCGACACGCACCGTGCCGCGATCTGCGCTCCCAGAATAGTGCCCGTAGCGTGAAATACCAGATAAAAAGCCAGATTGTCCACCAGCGCGCTGACGAGTGAGATTGTCGTGAAGCGCAGAAACACGATGTGGGTTCTCGTGGAATCGCGCAGCGCCTGAACACGGGAATTCATATCGCCTCACCATTGTCCTCTGCCAGTTCTGGCGCGCCGTTCTGACCACACTATCGGTACCGTCTATTCTAAGAAGGAATTTGCCGATGTCCCGCCACCTGATCCTGATGGCCGCGCTGGTCTGCCTCGCCGCGGGTTTGCGCCTCGCCAATCTCGGCAACGTGAATTCGCGGACTCCGGACGAGCGTGTCTACACCTGGCAGGCGAAAACGTGGCTCCAATCCGGTCAGTCTGGTTTGCGTTCCATGGCGGATGAGTATAAAGCCGACCCCGAGTCCCGGTTATATCCGCCGCCCACGCGCGTCGGGATGATTCGTCTGGTGGCGGATCTGATGCGATGGACCGGCCGTTACGACGAAACCGTCGGCGCGAAAATTTCCTGTGCCGCGAGTATCGGCTCGCTGCTGGTGGTGGCCCTGATCGGAATGCGTTTCCTGCCTCCCTGGGCAGCATTGACCGGGATGCTTCTCTACGGGGTGCTGCCGTCGGATCTGGCGATCGCGCGCCGCACGTGGACGGACGCGCTGGTGGAACTCGCCGGGCTTTTGCTGATCTGGATCGTTTGTGAGATCGCGCGAGGCTCCACGCGCCTGTTCTGGTACCCGCTTTTCGCGCTGATCGGAAGCGCCTCCCTGACGGTCAAGGAATCCATGCCGGTCCCATATGCGTTGTGTGCCGTTTGGATTCTGTGGGTACTGGCGAAACGCCGCGCATGGCTGCATATAGGAATTCTTCTTGCCACAACCGCCGGCGGGATGTCCTTCAGCCTGTGGTGGCTGGCGCAGCAGCTCGGCAGTCTGTCGGACTACGTGGGAATCGTCACAGGTATCCCGAAAGCCAACGCCGCCAATCCCTACGCGCTCGAATATGCGTCGGGTCCGCGTTATCTGATGTTGTTCGCTTTCTGGATTATTGCGCCGGTCACGTCGCTGCTGAGCCTGGCAGGACTATTGGCTGTCCTGAAAAGACGAGAACGGCCGTTGCTGTGGCTGGCGTTTTTCACGATCGCATATGTCGCGATATCCATGGCTGTCCCGCACTGGATCAATCTGCGCTACGTGGGAAACACGTTCGGGCCATTCTGCCTTCTGGCCGGCCTGGGCGCCTGGTACCTGAACGCCGCCGCGTGGGATTGGATGGATACGCGGGACCGGCGTCCGTTTGCGGCGGTGGCAATCGCGATTATTCTGGGCTCCGCCATCGCCGACTATCTTCGTTTCCAGCGTTTCTTTATACGGGACGAAACCGACGACCTTGCGATCAAAACCCTGATCTACGAACACGATCAGTGACGCATCAGTTGCGTAAGATTTGCGTTTGCCACTTCGTCGTCGGGAGCAATCCGGATAGCATTTTCGGCGGCATTGGCAGCTTCGTCCCACCTCCCCAGCCGCATGCACGCCAGCGCCAGGTTATTCCAGACGTCCACCCGCCCCGGATCGAGCGCGACGCCGGTCCGTGCCGCCACTACGGCATCCTGATAGCGGCCCATTTTGTAATACCGTTCTGATAGCAATGCGTCCTCGTGAGCGCGAAGCGTAATCAGCGCGGCATGGTCCTCCGATGCCGGATACCTGCGCGCATCGACCCGCGCCAGTTGGATCCACGCAGGATATACGATCGCCGGAATCACGGCCATCGCCAGTAATATCCGGGTGCGTACCGCAGGCAGCTTCGGACTCCCATTCCATGCCGACCATGCCAGCACGGAGACGGAGACCCAGCAAAGCATCAGCAGATAATCGATATGCCCGGAAAAATCCCCCACGTAATTGCTGTCCGCCAGATACCAGGGAAAGCCTCCCGACCAATAGTTGTAGACGGCCAGCAGGAATGCACCACTGGCCAGCGTGAAGAACGTGACCGCGATCATCCCCACTCCCACTGTCCACGGCGTCAGCCACGCCAGATACTGCACTCCAAAACCGTTGCTGAAAGTCAGAAAGAAAAACAGGGCCATGCCGGTCTGCGCATAGAGCGTCGGGCGCCAAGGTCTGCGGTTAACGATGAAGGCCATAATCGCAATCATCGCCAGCACCACGAATGCTCCGTAATTCTGGAAAGCGTCATGCCACGCATCGCGGAAAAAGGTCAAATGGCTGGCAATCCACGTGAGCCCCCAGTGTCCGTACAGACTCTGGTAGCCAAATACCTGATGTACGATCGACACCGGATCCCGGAAAAGATAGGGCGACCAGCAGACCACCATCACCGCGCCCGCTGTTCCCAGAAACACGATGCGCCGGCGCCATCCGGGCCGATAGAAAAACAGAACCGGCAGCACGATGAGTGGCAGAACTTTGACGCACATCGCGGCGCCCAGTGCCGCGCCCGAGATCCAGTCGGCCTTGTCATCCTCCGTCGCCCAAACCGACAGCAGAACAAAAAACATCACCACTGGATCTGTGTTGCCATGAAACCCCGAAACCAGAATCAAGACAGGCGAACCTGCCAGAAGCAACAACGACCATCGCACGGCAGGCTCATCCAAACGCTGTGAGAAAATCTTCCAGACCACCCAAAGTCCGGCCGTATCGGCAATGATTGCAGGCAGGCGCAGCCAGAACGGAAAGAAAATTCCCGTCTTTCGCGTCAGCCACATGATCGCGGCCAAAACGTGAATCATCGATGGAGGGTGGTTGAACGCCGCGTCGTTGCTGTAGAGCCCGGAGCCGAAGATTGCCGACCAGCGCGCGAAACGTTCCCAGGCATAAACATCGTTTGTCCCGTAGGTGGTGAGCGCGAGCGAGACCTTGCAAAGAAATGCCAGCGCCGCCGCTGCCACAATCGCGACTTTCCAGCGCCTCGCGCTTTCAGGCATGACTACAGCACGGATTCGAGCGCGCGCACCTTGCGGTCGGATTCCTCATGCGCCGCTTCCAGCAGAGAGGCCACCGTGGGCCGCGGCTTGATGCGGGCAAAAATCTGATATCCGAACAGGCCGCGTGAAACGTGAATCAGCGCCTGATCCAGGCGCAGCAGCAACCGGCTGAACCATGTATCGCCCAGCGCGAGCGGAAACGGTCCCGGCACGGCTCTCATTTCGACGACATCGAAACCGCCCTGTTCGAGGCACCTGCGGAAGGACGAAAACGTGAACAGGCGGGTATGGGTAACATCCAGAATCCCGCGCTTCCCGTAATTGAACTGCCCGATCATCAGCATGAGCCGCGGGATGATAAACCCGATATTCGCCGTGCTGATAACCACCTGAGCGCCGGGATTGCGCGCCAGGCTTTGGTGCAGTTGATCCAGGAAACGTTCCGGCGACGCCAGATGCTCGATCACGTCGAGCATCAGAACCACGTCCTGTCCGGCGACCGGGATTCCATGCAGACCTTCGTTGAGATCCCGCAGGTAGAACTCGTCCAGCTTTACATCTTCTTCCAGCGGAAACGCATCCACACCGGTCACGTAACAGCCTTTGCCCGCCTTGAGCGCCGCGGCCATGTACCCGCCCGCGCAACCGAGGTCGAGAACCCGCGAATGCTCCGGAACCAGCTCGAACGCCATCGAATGCGTGCTGGGATATTCGAACTTCGGCGTGTAATGTTCCAGCGCAACAGGCGCACAATCGTAGCGCCGGTCATAAAAAATCCCCAGCTCCTGAAAACGGGCTTTCAACGTGGAGAGTATCACGTTGAGCGCATAACTCATCCCGTTTACGCGGCAAATTTCATCGCCGTAATATGTCGGGATGGGTAATTCGCGAATTTCCCGTTTGGCGAAAAACATCAGCTGGATGATGATTTCGGTATCGAAATGGAAGTCGTTGGAATTGCGCTCGAACGGGACGGTGCGCAGCGCGTCGACCGAATAAAGCCTGTAGCCGGAATGGAACTCGCTCAGATTGGAGCGCAGCAGCCGGTTCTGCGTCCATGTCAGGATCTTGTTGCCGACGAATTTGTAGAGCGGCATGCCGCCTTTGAGTGCCCCGGCCTTGGTGAGCATCCGGGAGCCGTAGACGGCCGCCGGATCGCCTTCGCTAAAGGCCCCCAGAAGCTCTGGCAAGCACTCCGGCGCATACTGGCCGTCGCCATGGAGCAGCGCCACGTAATCGTAGCCGCGCTCGATGGCATACCGGTATCCGATTTTTTGGTTCCCGCCATACCCCTGATTCACGGGATTGAAGAGGACGCGGACGTCGAACGGAATCCCGGCCTGACGGGCCGCTTCGTGACTCCTGGCGAAAGTCAGATCGCGCGACGAATCGTCGATGATCAGTACGTCCACCTCGTAAAGATCGATCAGGCTCGCCGGAATACGGCGCAGAACGCTGGCAATGGTCGTTTCCGCGTGGTACGCCGGAATGAAAATCAGGACCCGTTTTTTGAATGATGTTGCCACGTTATTTACTTATATAACTTTTCCGGCACAAATGGCATTAATGATTCTTAAGCCTTTTCCCGCGTTTACTCAGGCGCTAAACCAAATGACGGAGGGCATTACGCATCAGTTTCAGGCCATGATCGCCCTGCGCCGTGAGAATCGATTCGGGATGAAACTGCACCGCCTCGATCGGAAGTTCGCGATGCCGAACTCCCATGATAACGCTCTCCTCGCCAGCCCCGCCGACCGTCATCGCCGTAACCTCCAGGCAATCCGGCAGCTTTTCGGGAATCGCATAAAGCGAATGGTAGCGGCCAACTTCAATCTCCTCCGGCAGACCGCTGAAAACTCCCGTCCCGTTATGCCGCACCATCGACGGCTTACCGTGCACGGGATACGGCAATACGCCCAGTTCGCCGCCGAACGCCTCCACAATTCCCTGCAGGCCCAGGCAGACTCCAAAGACCCGGGTACCCGACGCCGCAGCATGCAGCACCAACGCGGGAACGCCGAAATCGGCGGGGCGTCCCGGACCTGGCGAAATCAGAATCAGGTCGGGCTGAACCCTGTCGAGCACTTCGAAAGGCACCCCGGCCCGATAGGTGACCACTTCCGCTCCTGCCTGCCGCGCGTAATTGGCCAGCGTGTGTATGAAGCAGTCGTCGTTATCGATCAACAGAAGCTTCCGCTTCAGGGGCTCGGCTGGCGGCGCAGCGGCGGGGGCGGCGGGCTTCGTGCCTAATAAGCGAAAGAACCCGGTCGCCTTGAGGCGCGTTTCCTGCTCTTCGGACGCCGGATCGGAATCGTAGAGCAGCGTCGCGCCAGCCGGATAGCTCGCATAGCCGTCACGCAAGTACGTCGTCCGAATAAGGATGCCCGTATTGATATCGCCATTGAGCGACAGCATGCCAACAGCGCCACCATACCAGCCGCGCGCCGTTTTTTCCAGACGTTCGATCGCATTAGCTGCGGCCTTTTTGGGCGCGCCGATCAGCGTCACCGCCCACATGTGGCTGAGGAACGCATCGAGCGAATCAAATCCTGGTTCCAGACGCCCCGTTACGTGATCCACCGTATGAAACAGCCCCGCATACGATTCGATCAGCCGCCGCGCGATCACCTGTACCGTGCCAGGCCGGCAGACGCGGCTCTTATCGTTGCGGTCCACATCGGTGCACATGGTCAGTTCCGATTCTTCCTTGGTGGAATTGAGCAGCGCGCGGATGTTTTTTTCGTCCTGCAATGGATCGCCCGTGCGGCGGGCGGTCCCGGAAATCGGGCAGGTTTCGACAAGATCGCCTTCCACCCGTACAAACATCTCGGGCGATGCGCCAACCAGTTGCTCTTCGCCGAACTGGATCAGAAATTCGTACGGGCTCGGATTGGCCTGCTGCATCAGCCCGAACAGATCGGAAGCCTTGCCCGAATACGGCGTGCTGAACGTCTGACGCAGCACCACTTCGTAGAAATCTCCCTGCCGCATGCCTTCCCGCACGGTTTCCACGTTGGCCATATACTCGGCGGGAGTGTGATCCGAAGTAATCGGACCGGGCTTCCGTTTCGGCCCGCGCGGCACCGCTTCGCCGGTTCGCGGGAGCCCGCGGGTAGTCAGTTCGCCGGTTGACAAAGCAAGATCGAAGTCCCAGGAATAGCGCTCGATTTGCTCTCGCTTCCGGTCCATATAAATGATGTCGTCGAAGAGAAAAAGCTGGAGATCTTTTCGCCGGTCGCGCGGAAGCCGCAGCGGCACGGGCTCGAACTGAAAGAGCAGATCGTATCCGAACGCGCCCGCAAATGCCAGTTTGTCGTCGGCGGCGTTACGGAATTCCGAGGTCAGCGCGCGCAGAATCGAGAAAACGGACGGCTGTTTGCTCCGCTCTTCCTCGGGAAAGCAATCCGGCATTGGTTTCAGCGTGCCATGCAGGGTCCCGCCTTCTTCGTGGAAATCGGTCCAGTGAGGATGGTCGCTGAGCACCGCGGCCAGCATCTTGTTAATCGCGACGCCCCGGTCGTTCAGCGGCCGGAACGTCACTTCCCGCTGGAAGCTGACCAGTTCGAGAGGCGGGCGGACGGCCACGATATCCCAGCGGGAATAGCGGCCTGGATATTCGTAGCCCGAAGAAAGATAGATGCCGCGATGACGGTCGAGATCCCGCCGAAAGCGATCCAGCCCTTTCGCGAAGGGGAGCTTGCTGGTGACACGCGACACGCGGATGCCGCGCGGCGTCTGATACTGGACTTCCCGCATGATGTATTGGGGTGTAAATACCAGTATCGCCGATGAGGGTTTTTCAGGCCGTGCTCAGGCCGTGTGGGGGAGCCTATGCGTGGCTGGCCGGGAGAAAACAGCGCAGCACGTTGCCGATATCCATGAACTCGCCATAGGTAATCGGCTTATGAAAATAGGCGCTGGCCCCCAGGCGCATGATTTCCTCGCGCTCGGTCTGCGATCTTGAGGATGTCATGACGATGGCCGGGATCGCCGCCAGCCGTTGACTTCGCCGCAGATGCCGGAGCACCTCGGGCCCGCTTCTGAGCGGCAGATTCATGTCCAGCAGGCACAGGCAGGGGCCGTCGGACACGGGATTTCCGTCAATGCTTTCGATATATGAGATCGCGAGCGCGCCGTTCTCCACAACATGTACGCCTACGTTCAGTTTATGCAGGGCGATGGCCTCTTTGAGCAGAAACACATCCGCATCGTTATCCTCCACGACGAGAATATGCCGCCTGGTTGGCACCTGCGCGTCGGTCTGGACGGATTCTGTCACGTTGGCCCTGTCATGCAGCACTTTGGTTCAGGTGGGAACGGTAAAAATGAAAGTGGAACCTTTGCCTGGCGCGGACTCAACCCAGATCCGCCCCCGGTATCGCTCCACAATCCGCTGACAGATCGCCAACCCGATTCCCGTGCCCGGATATTTCTTGTGGGTATGAAGACGTTTGAAAATCCCGAAGACCTGTTCCAGGTACTCCGTCGCAATGCCGATACCGTTGTCCTGCACCGAAAAAAACCAATACCCATCGTTCCTCAGAGCCGATATTTCCACCCGTAACGGCTCGTCACCGCGATATTTTATTGCATTCCCAATCAGGTTTTGAAAGATCTGCTGCAGATGGACCTTCCGCACCCGGACCGCGGGCAGCGACGATGCAGTGATCGTAGCATTGCCAGGTATTGTTTCCGAAAGGATGGATAATGCGGCCGCGAGCGCGGCATTGGCGTCACACTGTTCGACCGGTTCGTCGGCAATACTGGCGGCCTGGGTGTAACAGAGCAGGTCGGAAACCATGGTTTGCATGCGGTACGCCGCCGACTTTACGTTGCCCAGGAACTCCAGTCCGCGCTGATCCAGCACCTGGTTGTAACGCATGGAAAGAATATCGCTGTAAATGGCGACGTTGCGGATTGGTTCCTGCAGATCATGGCTGGCGGAATAGGCAAACTGTTCCAGATCGGCGTTCACCCGGGTCAGCGTCTCCTGCCGGCGTCTCATCTCATACTGCCGAAGCCTGGCGCGCAAAGCCGCCCGCATGGAGCTGAGAACGGTAGCGGGACGAACCGGACGCTCGAGGAAAGTGATGTTGCCCAGGACCCCGAGTTCGTGGGCTCTTCTATTGGTCGCCGGATTCGGGCGGCCGCCGGAGGTCAGCACAACAAAAGGTATGTCGGACCAGGGCGCCTGACTTTCCAGAAACCTCGTGATTTCGGTCACACATTCCCGGGTGAGTGCCTCTTCCGCAACGATGGCAGCCGCAGCTCCTTCGTCCAGCCACTCCACCAGGCTGGACGCATCGGGGCAAACGGCCGTATGAATTCCGTCCTCGGCAAGAGTGCCCGCAATCAGATTCGCATCCCGGCCTCGCGGTGCCAGAATGAGAATGCGCTCCTCTGTGTCAGCCGGCGTTGGGGCCGCCAGCGTCGCGGTTTCATTCATTTTTTGGCTGCAAGAGAGGCTTCACCGATCCGTTGTAGCGCGGCACACCAGTGAGCACTCCCTCAAACTCCCTCAGCGGCTCTCCGACCGAGAGCCCTCGCGGACTGAGACGCATCTCCCGAATCGTCCGTTCATGGCCCGAGCGCCGTTTCTTAACGACGGAGATGGCCTGG
>Ga0302320_10011009_pt1 | contig 19224 bp, 13 predicted proteins | sample Bog_T0_3_FD_202130 | JGI IMG/M metagenome (GOLD analysis project Ga0302320, IMG submission 202130) | Peat permafrost microbial communities from Stordalen Mire near Abisko, Sweden - Bog_T0_3 | ecosystem: Environmental > Terrestrial > Soil > Wetlands > Peat | place: Sweden: Abisko, Stordalen Mire... | reverse complement strand
AGCTCTCTGACAGTCGCGACCCAGGCCACTTGAATCTTTACGGTGGATCGCTCGACATCTTGCGTGTGTTCGATCGGCCCGCAAAGGTTGCGCCGTATATTTCATTGGGTATCGGTGCGGTTCGGGACAGCGCGGGTGCTGGCTCAGTTGCCACGAGCTCGACTGATTTCATGGCTCAGGCTGGCGCTGGCTTGTTCGTCAAGCTGTGGGAGAACTCAGATGCATCGCGCAGCTTTGGTCTCCGGCCCGACTTCAAAGCGCGCTGGGACGATACCAGCGGTTCCTCCTCACATCCGGTAGATTTCCTCGCGAGCCTTGGCTTCCAGTTCTCTTTTGGCCCGGGCCGGGTACCGGTGGCAGTTGCGCCGCCACCGCCGCCACCGCCGCCTGTAGCTCAGGCACTCCCGCCGCCGCCTCCGCCGACCCCCGCGCCGCCGGTGCCGGTCAGCAAGTGTCCGGATACCCCCGTGGGTGTGGCAGTGGACAAGGATGGGTGTCCAATCAAGGGTTCGATCACTTTGGAAGGGGTGAATTTCGAATTCAACAAGGCAATCCTTACCGGGGAATCCAAGCCCGTTCTTGATCAGGTGGCTTCCGGCCTGAGCAAGCACCCGCGTCTGCGCATTGAACTGCAGGGCCACACGGATAGTGTGGGCAGCGGCCCCTATAACCTGACGCTGTCGCAGCATCGGGCTGAAAGTGTGCGCGATTACTTGATTGCGCAGGGTGTCTCTTCGGCAGAACTGACCGCGGTTGGCTACGGCAAGACACAGCCTATTGCGGACAATAAGACCGCGGAGGGGCGGGCACTGAACCGGCGTGTGGTCATGGTGGTGCTCGATAATCCGAGCGACATTACCGTCACGATCGAGGGCGCAAGCGATCCGCAGTAGTTGAGGAGCGCATTCATACGGCCGCCGGCAGCTGAGCGGCGGCCGTATGCTGGCTTCGATGCAGCCGACGGCAAAGCAAACCCGCTATCTCCGAAGGCGCTGGAGCCTCGCTCTCAAGCCGCAGCACCGACCTCCACGATGGGGCTCGTCAGTTCACCGATCCGATCAATGCGGGCAACGACCAAATCGCCGCCGCGCAGCCGTTGCGTAGGCTCCATTGCAAAGCCGACGCCAGCGGGCGTACCCGTACAGATGATATCGCCGGCATCTAGCGTCAGACCCGCGGAGAGCGAGGCGATGATTGTCGGAATGTCGAAGATCATCTGATGAACATGGGCCCGCTGTCGCTCCTCACCGTTCACGCTCAGCGATAACTCAAGCGTGCGCGGATCGCCAATCTCCTCCGGGTCAATGATCCACGGGCCCATAGGCAGCGTGGTGTCCAGCGACTTGCCCTTGAACCACTGATCGTGCCGGCGCTGCAGGTCGCGGGCTGTCACATCGTTGGCGATCGTGTAGCCAAAAACATGCTCATAAGCCTGCTCGGCAGCGATATCCCGCCCGCCGCGCCCCAGGATGACTGCCAACTCGACCTCGTAGTCGAGCAGCTTGGTCAGCCGTGAATCGAGCCGAACTGCCGCGCCGGGTGCATTGATGGCATGCGTTGCCTTGGTAAAGAATTGGGGCACCTCCGGTAATTTCACATCGGCACCGCGCTTGGCGTATCCCTCCTTGACATGGTCCAGGTAGTTTCTGCCGACACAAAACGCATTGCGCGCCGGCACTGGTATGGGCGCGAGCAACTGCACAGCACTGGCGGCCAGCAGCGCAGTGCCGAAGGCGGCACGATTCTTCTCGATCCGCCGCAAGGTCTGCCAGTGGGCATTGCCGCCGCGTGCGATTGCGAGCACCGAGGAAAAATCGACGTTTTCACCCGCCAGCGCTGCGGCTGCCGGCAGATCCAGAACCTGCTCCCCCAGCCACAACCCTGGTCGGGCCTGCCCTTCAAATACGAAGCTGATCAGTTTCATAGCTATTGGTGCCTCAGCGTCCCGCGGTTACTTGGTAGAGTTGCTCATAGGTGTTGCGAAGTACGTTTTTCTGGACCTTTCCCATTGTATTGCGTGGCAATTCCGTCACAAACAGGATGCGCTTGGGACACTTGTAGCGAGCCAGGCGCACCCGTAGCTTTTCGAGCAGCGCCGCTTCGCTCAAGTCGGCGCTCCGGGGCTCCGGCACAACGACAGCCGTAACGCCTTCGCCCAGATCCGGGTGCGGCAGCCCGATAACGGCTGACTCGGCAATCCCGGCGAGCGCATCGATTTCGTCTTCGATTTCCTTGGGGTAAACGTTATAGCCGCCGGAAATGATCAGATCCTTGCCGCGTCCAACGATATGCACGTAGCCGCGCGCATCGATCTGGCCGATATCACCGGTAATAAAGTAACCGTCGTGGAACTCGGACTGCGTTTTTTCCGGGTTGCGCCAGTAGCCGGCAAATACATTGGGGCCCTTGACCTCGATCATGCCCAGTGCGCCGCGCCCCAGCGGCTTGCGGCTTTCAAGATCAACGATGCGCAGGTCCACATCTGGCAGTGGCAGGCCAACCGTGCCCGCGCGGCGCTCACCCTCGTAGGGATTGGAGGTATTGATGCCAGTCTCGGTCATGCCATAGCGCTCGAGGATGGCCTGCCCGGTACGCGCATGCCATGCCCGGTGAGTCTCGGCGAGCAGGGGTGCAGAACCTGAGACAAACAAGCGAATGGTGGCTGTGCTCGCCGGGCTGAGCCGCGGATCCTGCAACAGCCGAACGTAAAACGTCGGCACGCCCATCAGGACCGTTGTGGCGGGGAAATGGCGAAATACCAGATCAGGATCAAATCTGGGCAACAGCAGCGCGGTTGCACCTGCCGCAAGCGTCACATTAATGGCTACAAAGAGCCCGTGGATGTGAAACACCGGTAGTGCATGAAGCAGTCGATCCTCGGCATTGAAGTGCCATGCACTGCGCAGCGCCCGGGCATTGCTGAGCAAATTGCCGTGGGTGAGCATTGCGCCCTTGCTACGCCCTGTTGTACCCGAGGTGTACAGAATCGCCGCCAAATCGGCCTCCGACCGCGCGACATCGGCGAACGAGTCGGGCCGCGCATCGGCCGCCGCGCTGAGGGTGCCGGCGCGACCACCGGCGCCCAGGGTTTCGAGCGATCCGACCCCCACGTGCCCAGCCATCGGTCCGAGGGAGTCGGCGCGCGAGGGATCGCACACCAGAAGTCGTGGTGTCGAATCCTTCAGGAAGTATTCGAGCTCAGTTAACGTGTAGGCCGTGTTCAACGGCAGGTAGATTGCCCCGAGCCGCAGTACGGCCAGGTACAGCAGGATTGCCTCCGCACTTTTCTCGACCTGAACGGCGACGCGATCACCCGCTTGCACGCCGCGTTCGCGTAGCTGGTGCGCCAGCTGGGCTGAGCGCCTGTGAAGCTGGCCATAGCTGACGAGCTCGCCCTCCGGCCCGGTCAGGCAAGGGTGCTCGGGCGGCGGGAACTCGCGCTGCAGCGCGCTATAGAGGTTTTGGTTCATCAGCGCCCCGGCGCTTGCCTCGGCTCAGCCCAACTCGAATATCTGCTTGGGCGTGCGGTGCACGCATTCTCCAGGACCCTCGGCCCCGATGAAATAGATGTCGGTGTTATGGATGAACATGCGCTCGTTGAGTAAGCCCGGGTGGACAATGATGGCCATGCCAGGCTCGATGAGCATGTCTTCATCGGCGCGGATCAGCGGCCGCTCCACCATGTCGTAACCCATTCCGTGAATCGACAGGCGTCGCTCTTCAGGCATGCGCTGCTGGCGCAGCCACGCATTGTGCTGCTCGAACACCTCGCGCGCCGCCACGCCGGGTTTAAGCAGCGTGAGCGCGAAGCGCTGGGCTTCGAGTACGCGGGCGTGAGCCTCCCTCAGTTCACTTGAAGCCTTTCCAAGCACAAAGATCCGAGAAAGTTCCGTGTAGTAACCGCCGGCGCCGTTATTCTCAATCAGCTGCGAGTAGACGTCACCCGCCTGCACAGTGCGACCCTGGTTGAAGCGCGACTGGAATTTGGCCGCTTGCCCGGCCGGTGCGGAGGATCCTAGAAAAATGCCCTGTTCACTGCCCAGCTGCTGGCCAACATATTGGGCGTAGGCGGCGATCTCGAAGTCACGCAGCCCCGGCCGGATGAAGCTACGCAGGCGCGCCATGACCTCGTCTTGCAGCTGCGCGACCTGGCGCATCAGAGATTGCTCCTCGGGGCTCTTGATTGCCTTGAGGTGATCTACAAAGTCTGTCGCGTCGCTCACTGTGACACCGCTCGCCTCAAGCGAGGCGCGCAGATGGGCGCCAAAGAGGTGGTACATCGCCGCCGGCGCCACCATGCCCACATGGCGCACGCCCAGTCGTCGGCACTCGCTGAGCGCAAGGTCAGCATCGTAGTGGCCGGTATAGCCTACGGAGGGGTAGCTGGGCGTCGTCAGGCGTCGCGCGATGCCGTGCGTCGCGCTCTGCGCATCAAGTGCCGTACGTTCGCCCCTGAACGGGCCCTGCTCGATCAGTGTCAGGCCGCCCTCGAGCGGGAACACCACACTCGAGGGATAGCCGTTGGTCGCAGGCTCGTTGCTAAACCAGCGAATATGGCCGCCGACCCAGTCACTGGAGTTTTGCAGCACCAGCGCATCGATACTCCGCGCACGCATCTGCGCGCGGACCGCCTGCCAGCGCCGTTGTAGCTCCTCGGTCGAAACCCGGTTGACTTCGCGTTCGCTGCTCTGTGGCATTTGGGGGAACTGCTCCGGTTCAGGACGGCGCGACGGAGGGCAAGCCCCGGATCGCAATGGGTCGTCAATATAGCAGGCTCGCAGTCCACGCCGCGGCGACAGGCACACGGGCCGCGCGGGGCGCCCCGGGATGACTCCGGCGCGCTCGGATTGCGGCCTGCCGGCGCTTGGATTGACGGAGCTGACCTTGGCAAGCCAGGTGCGGTAAAATTCAGGGGCAGCGGAGCCGGTACAGGATCGCCCTGGGGTGAGCGATGGCTTGGCTGGTGTCCGGACGCGCATGGAGCAGCGCGGCGCCCCGTGGCGCGAATGCTTCGGGGGGGGGCCATGCGCAGCATCTGTTGGGGTTGGGGCGCTTTAATATTGCTTAGCGGCTGCACTCTGCAACCGCAGTTGCGACCTGCACAAAGTAAGGTTCCGATGGAGATTTCACCGACCGCCTTCTCGATTCGCGGTCCGCGATTCACGCCGGGTGAGGTAGCCGTCGTGAAAGTGTGCGTGCATGCGAACGGCGCAATCGCCAGCACCGCGATAGTCCAGTCCTCAGGCGAGAAGCGCTTCGATGACTCCGCCGTGCAATGGGCTCTGCACGCTGGCTACCGGCCTATGCGTGTGGGCGGCGCGCCAATTTACAGCTGTGATGAAGTGCGCGTGGAGATGCACCAAGTCACGAGCCCTGGCGCAGGGATGGGCTCCGACAGCTCGCTGGGTTGAGGCCAACGAAACGCCATCGGAAGTGGCGGCTGAGGGAACCTACGGCAGGGGAGGCTAATTGCGCGATAATCGCGCTCCCCGTAGCAGGTGTGCCGGGATTCCCGGGCGCCAACGCCTGCTCGGAGTGCCAGTGGGCTTATTCATTTTCCATTCAAGGGGACTGAGCCAGCATGAGTGACAGCGAATCCGGTTCAGGGGCCAGCGAGGCGGCCAATCCGTGGTCACAGATTCAACCCATCGTGGGCGCAGAGCGTCTGGAGCGCATGGGGCCGGAGGCCTTGGGGGGCTTCAAGCGCTTGCTGATCGAAGCCGCTGCGGAAGGCAATGACGGGGAAGGGCCGGTGCGCGAACTGTTCGGGCTACTGGGCTCTCGATGGAGCGGACTGATTCTGCAGCTGGTGCATTACGGCCCATTCCGCTTCTCCACGCTGCAGCGGATCATCCAGGTGATCGATCGCGCAGGCATCTCGCGGCGCATGCTCGCGCTCAAACTTCATGCCTTCGAGCGCGATGGCATGATCTTGCGCGCCGTCAGCGGCTCTGCGCCGATGCACGTTGAGTACTCGCTCACCCCGATGGGAGCACAGTTCCGGGACCGGGTTTTGGCCATGGTGATCTGGCTGGGCGAGAATGCCAAGCAGATCGAGGCCGCACGCGCCGCCTATGAGGCGCGTGAGACCGCCGATATTTAAAGCAGCTCGGCCGAGGGCATAGCGTTCTAGCGCTTGCGGGGTGGTGGCCCAGCGGGGAAGCCGTTGCTGATCAGCCACTGCACGGCCTCGCCTTCACGTGCCTGGGCGCGTTGGCTGGCCGGCAGGGCGCAGACCCGGGCGCTGTGCTCAGCCAGCCGCGGAAAGGGCGATGGATCAAAGCCGCCAGCGACAATCTGGCTCCAGATCCACTCGACATACCAATCCACCGCTGAACACTGAGCGCGCATCCAGGGCTGAGCACTCAGGCGCTGCTCAATGATCTGTAAGTGCCACCTGATTGCATCGCCCGCCATGGCCCAGACGCGCCCGATGCCATCGGGCGTGTCGCAGAACAGTTGGGGTAACACAATGTGAGTGACCAGCGGATGAATGCTCGACGCGCACCAGCTCAGATCGGAGAGGGCTTCACACTCCTCATGCAGATTGGCGCCTGTCGGTAGGATGCCCGCCGCCGGATAGGTTCGAGCCAGCCAGCTTAGGATGGCAATATTCTCGGTCAGTACCCACTCGCCCACCTGCAGCGTCGGTAACTTGCCCTTAGGATTGAGCTTCAGGTAGGCCTCTGAACGGTGCTCACCGATAGGCAGCTTGATCAGTTGGGTCTCGAAGCTGGCGCCGCTCTGCTCGAGCGCCGTGAGCGCAACCCGGGCACAGGTGCCGGGGAAAAAATACAGCTTTAGCGGTGACATCGTTAGGTTCCTGCCAGCGGGGTGATTGGAATTCGCAGTGCGCGCCGCCGCGGTTGGTCAACGGGGCTTGCGCGGGCCGATTGTGCGCGGGAGCGCCGAAGGGCTCAAGGCGCCTTGGATAATTGTCCGCCTTGAACGGGCACATTCATGTGCCGCCGCGCGCGCGGTTGAGTGTTCAATTATGCTGCCGGCCGACTCTGCGCTCGCAAGCGAACTGCGAGGCGCAGCGGCGGGTCAGCAGTACGAAGCAAGGATGACCATCGATGAGCACATTAGAGGGGAAAGTGGCGATTGTGACCGGCGCATCAGCCGGCATTGGCCTGGCCACCGCCAAGGCGCTCGCGCAGGCGGGCGCGAGCGTGGTCCTTACCGGTACCCGAGTGCAGAATGTGGAAGCGGCTGCGGCGGCACTGCGCGCCGCGGGCGCGCGCGCGCTGGCGCACGCCCTGGATCTGGCCGATGAGCACTCTATTGCGATGCTCTTCAGCGCCGTGATCGCCGAGTTCGGGCGACTCGACATTCTGCACAATAACGCCTCGGATCTGTCCGTGACCGAGCGCGACATGAACATCGAGAACATGGCGGTAGAAGTGTGGGATCGGGTCTTCCTGGTCAATGTGCGCGGCACGATGCTCTGTTGCCGTGCGGCGTTGCCGTTGATGGTCCGTCAGGGCGGAGGCACGATTATCAACACGGCTTCGGCCCTGGGCTTGCAGGGGGCCGACGTTCAGGCGGCCTACGCGGCTTCCAAAGCGGCCGTTATCCAGATGAGTCGCTCCATCGCCGCCTCCCACGGCAAGCAGGGCGTGCGCTGCAATGCCGTGGTACCTGGCTTGATCGCAACCGAAGCTGCCAAGCTCCATCTGCCGGCCATGCTGTGGCAAATTCAGGAATCGGAAAATCTAACGCCCTACGTCGGCGTCGCGGAGGACATTGCCCAGACCGTTGCATTCCTCGCATCGGAGGGTGCCCGCTACATTACCGGTCAGGCGATCGTGGTGGATGGGGGCGCCTCATCCCACATTGCCGGCTTTGCCCAGCTGCGCGCGCTTGGGCCACCGCCAGGCTGATGGAGCCTGCGCGGCACGGGCCAACCCGTGCCGCACTAGCACCTAGTCTTCGAACAGCACCAAGCCGCCGTTCTTGTACCGTGAGCCCATACGAATCAGGATGAAGCGGCCGCCGGCCACCGGGTTGTTCTGCAGCAGGTACATCACCGAGTAGTCCGTGGCCAGCAACGACTGATCTCCGGTTACAGCAAACGTTCCGAAGCCGCGCCCGGTGGTTGAATCAATCGCGAACTGGCCGTTGGCGTATTCGGAGCCGACAACCCCGCCGGTCAATTCGGTTTGCGGCAGCAGTGAGAGCGGGCCGGCCGAGGGCTGGAACGGAGAGCCACCAATGTAGGCGCCGTCAATCGTGCTGGGGTAGGGCTGCTGGATCTGGGCAAAGACCTGTCCGGCGTTGCCGGTAGCACTCCCGGTTTCGATGATGTAGCCGTCGGAGACATCATCCAGATAGATGACAAACTGCCGCGTTGAGTTGGTCACCGTATCGGGGAAACTCACCACCGCGCGGCCGTTGGCCGCTACCGAATAGGCAGCACCCGGGAAATACTCGCCAATCTCATTGGTAGCCTGGATCGTCTCGTCCAACTGGACATTGAGGGTGCCGTTGATCGTGTCGCCGGGGGAGGCCGGCCACGCGCCTGAGAGCCGGCCCAGTCCAAGAACTGCCGTAGGCAGTACGTTGCCGTCGATGCCAGCCAGGCTGAACACGGCCGGTGAGCTTGCGCCCAGTGCTTCGTTCGTAAAGGGCGGTGCTGCACCGGTCAAGTAGCCCTGACGGGTCAGGTACCCCGCCACGCGCGGTACCGAGGCAGTGGAGTCATCGTCCATCACCAGCAGCTTGTTGGAGTTGACCACGTAGTACACCAGCGTGAGGTTCAGAGCTCCCGCGGACAGATTCATCGTGCCTCGCCCGGTGGTTGCGTCGGGCTTGGTGAGCATTGTGACGCTGAGCGCCTGCGCACTATAGGGCGCGGCCGGATCATTCGAATCGAGCAGTCCGGTGGCAGAGGTGGCGAAGGAATCAAAGCTCATCTGGCCTATCAGTCCAATATGGTCGCCGCCGGCATTGCTCCCATAGAGGCCGAATTCAAAAGTTGCCCCGGCAAATATCCCAGCAGTAAAGGCGCTCGGATCTTGCTGCAGCAGCGGCCCTTCGCCCGTTTCCGCATCGGCACCGCTGGTCAGTTGCAGCAGTCCGTCGCCAAAGGTATTGGTCACCGCAAATGAGTACTGCGGCGTTCCGTACCCGGTGAGCGTGATGCGGCCGTTGTTCAGCTCGCGATCGGTACAGTTGCCGGTCACCGACTGCGCGGCGGAGCCGACGAAGGAGGTACTGGCAAAGCGGGCTTCGACGACGCCGCTGGCGCCGCCCCCCGAGGTAAAGGCAAGACTGCCGATGCGCGTTGCGCTCTGGCCGTTCAGAAAGCCGGTCTCAAGGAATGCGTATTGAGTTGCCAAGTTGCCAGCGGGTGGCGGACTACCAAGAATGCACTGGGTGGTGGGGTTGACCGTGAGCGCGATGTACTCCGAGGTCGCTGTCAGAGGGATCGAATCGGTGACTTCAAACTGCAGCAAAATAGGTTGCCCGACCGGCGTGGCTACCGTCGGCGTACCGGCGATGGTCACGTACGAGGAGGTCGTCGTAGTCAGCGTCAGTCCAGCCGGTAGTGTGTTGCTGTCCACACGTGTCCATGTGAAGGGCGCTTCACCGCCGTCGACATGGATCGTCGCGCCATAGGGCTCATTCACATAGGCCGGGAACAGCGTAGTCGGCGGTATTACTGGCTTGCCATCGACAACCAGCACGGCATTGGCGAAATAGAACGCATTGGCGATCGAGGTCGCCGTGATCACCGGCGTAATCGTGCCCGGGAAAGTGTCGGGCGGGGCGGTATAGATGACTTCGTAGTTGGTCGGGTCGCTGAGGGTGCCGTAGCCCGAGCTGGGCGTAATCGACCACTTTACTCCCGCATTGGTTGGATCATTCTCCACCGTTGCGGCAATCAGCAGTTGCCCGTCCGCAAGCACCGTGGTCGAGCCGGTGTTGGTGGTAATTGCAATTTCGCTGGTATTGCCCGCAACGCCAGTAATCGTGGTTCCAACCGTGCTGCTGTTGCAGGCGCTTAACCCCGCCCAGAACGCGCCCAACAGCAGGGCGCGCGACACGCCCGATCGCAGTGCAAAGACCTTGAACCTCAAATCCACTCTCCTCAGACATACCCGCAGCACGAAAAAACCATCCACGGGGTATCCGGGGATGGCTAACCTCATAGCATAGCGACAGTTGAACCCAGATTCAGTTCAAATTGAGGGGCCCAAAAGGCTGTGGCGGGCCGATACTCGGCCGAAGGCCGCCATCGCACCGCCTGCCGGCCGCCGGCACTTCGCCCCCGGATGGGGCAGCGGGCAACGCTTGACGCCACCAGAAGGTGCGGGCAGGCGCCTGGAATGGGCCAGTGCTTCAGCGGCGGCCCAAGCACAGATCTTGCACAGAACAGATTTGGGGGGCGAGAGCCCAGAGCCGCTGATTGGAACAAAATTTATTCGAGGGGTCCGAATCGCGCCATGACGACGTCTTCAATCCCAGCAGCCAAGCCCCTGGTCGATGATCGCATCGGGTTTTCCAAAGAGGCGCTCAAGCACGCCTTCCTGGACAATCTGTTCTATATCCAGGGCAAGTTCCCTGCTCTGGCCACTAAGACGGACTACTACATGGCACTGGCCTTCGCGGTGCGCGATCGCATGTTGCAGCGCTGGATCAGTACGGCCGCCGCATACACCACGCAGGGTTCGCGCACCGTGGCCTACCTGTCGGCTGAATTTCTGATGGGTCCGCACCTGGGCAACAACCTGATCAACTTGGGGATCGAATCCACCGTCCGCCAGGCGGTGGCCGAGCTGGGTATGGACCTGGATGAATTGCTGCGCCACGAGGACGAGCCCGGGCTCGGCAATGGCGGCCTCGGCCGGCTGGCCGCCTGCTTCATAGATTCGCTGGCAACGCTGCAGATTCCGACGCTTGGCTATGGCATACGCTACGAATTTGGAATATTCCAGCAAGACATCATTGATGGCTGGCAGGTGGAGCGCACCGACAAATGGCTGCGCTATGGGAACCCATGGGAACTGGTGCGGCCCGAGTGGGCGGTCGAGGTCAAGTTCGGCGGTCATACTGAGCGCGCCACGGATCCGAGCGGTCGCACCTTCAGCCGCTGGGTTCCGAACCGCATTGTCAACGGCGTACCCTACGACACCCCGATTCTTGGCTATAAAAACAACACCGCGAACACGCTGCGCCTGTGGCGCGCAGAGGCCCCGGAGTCCTTCGATTTCTCGGTGTTCAACCGCGGCGATTACTACGGTGCGGTGAACCAGAAGGTGAGTTCAGAGAATCTGACCAAGGTGCTCTACCCCAACGACGAGCAGGTACGCGGCAAGGAGCTGCGGCTCGAACAGCAGTACTTCTTCGTCTCCTGTTCGCTCCAGGACATGCTGCGGATCATCCGAGTGCAGCAGATTCCAGCCGAGCGCTTCCATGAGAAGTTTGCAATCCAGCTCAATGACACCCATCCCTCGATCGCCGTGGCCGAGCTGATGCGCCTATTGGTCGATGAGATGGCGATGGACTGGCCGCTCGCCTGGTCTATCACCAGCCAGACATTCTCCTATACCAACCACACCTTGCTGCCCGAAGCCCTGGAATGCTGGCCGCTGGACCTGTTTGGAAGACTGCTGCCGCGGCATCTGGAAATCATCTACGAGATCAACGCCCGCTTTCTGGAAAAGGTGCGCATGGCCTTTTTCGGGGATGAAGGGCGCATCAACCGGCTGTCACTGATCGATGAGCGCGGCGAGCGCTCGGTACGGATGGCCCACCTCGCAAGCGTTGGCAGTCATGCGATCAACGGGGTCGCGGCGCTGCACACCGAGTTGCTGCGCAGCGATGTATTGCGTGATTTTCATGATTTGTGGCCCGAGAAATTCAGCAACAAGACCAATGGAGTGACGCCGCGGCGCTGGATGGTGCTGGCCAATCCGCGCCTTGCCGCGGCGATCACTGCCCGCACCGGCGAAGGCTGGATTCGCAATCTCGAGGAGTTGAGAGGTCTTGAGCCGCTGGCCGGCGATGCAGCTTTCCAGGCCGAGTGGCGCGGCATCAAGCGCGCCAACAAGGTGGTGCTCGCCGGGGTGATACGCGAACGCACGGGCGTGCTGGTGGACCCGGATGCCATCTTCGATATACAGGTCAAACGTATTCACGAGTACAAGCGACAGCACCTCAATATCCTGCACATTATTGCGCTCTATCACCGCCTCAAGACCCAGCCGTCACTCGATTTGCCACCGCGCGTATTTGTGTTTGCCGGCAAAGCGGCGCCCGCCTACCATCTGGCCAAACTGATCATCCGCCTGATTACTGCGGTCGGGGAACTCATCAATCGTGATCCGGGCGTGCGCGAGCGTCTCAAGGTTGTGTTCCTGCCGAATTTCAACGTCACCAATTCGCAGCAGATCTATCCCGCCGCGGACGTCTCCGAGCAGATCTCTCTGGCCGGCAAGGAGGCCTCAGGGACCGGCAACATGAAATTCCAGATGAACGGCGCATTGACGATTGGGACCATGGATGGCGCAAATATTGAGATCTACGACGCGGTGGGCGCCGAGAATTTCTTCATGTTTGGCCTGCGGGCCGCTGAAGCGGTGGCATTGCAGCGCTCCGGTTACCAGCCCTATGAGTGGTATCAGTCCAACCCGGAACTTCGCGAAGTCATTGACCTGCTGCGCAGCGGATTCTTCTCCCGTGGCAACGCCGAGCAGTTTCGTCCGTTGATCGATAATCTGCTCTACCACGACCCCTACCTGGTACTGGCCGACTATCAGGCGTACGCCGATTGCCAGCAGCAGATCAGCGGCGCCTGGCTCGACACCGAGCACTGGACCCGCATGTCAATCCTGAACGTGGCGCGTTCGGGCCGGTTTTCTTCCGACCGGACTATCCGCGAGTACTGCGAGCAGATCTGGCGGGTCTCGCCGGTGCCGGTACGTCTGATCTCGCAGGAGGAAATACAGGCCGGATTGGTGCAGTAGGGGGGGCTCGGCCGCCCCCGGGTTAGCGGTCAATTCCAGCCGCTGCATCACCACCTGAGGCTGGTGCGCAGGCCGCCAGCCCGGCGGCCGCGCCTGGCAGGGCATGGGCGTATCGGAAAGCTCGCTTGCGGGACGTGCATCTGGTCAGTAGAGTTCGTGGGTTTTTCGTGCCAGAAGTAGTCTTTGATGAGCCCATCAGACCCCCGCGCCTGGGTCGTACATAAATTTGGTGGATCCAGCGTCGCTGATGCCGCGTGCTTCGAGCGCGTTGCGGCCATTTTGGAATCCCAGCCGCGCGAGCGCCTCGCCGTGGTGCTCTCCGCCTGCAAGGGAGTGACTGACGCGCTGCTTGATCTGGTCAAGCAGGCAGAACAGCAGTTGCCTGATTGGGAAAGAAATCTGCAGGCAATCCGCGCTCGGCATGCCCAGATTGCAGGCACGCTGCTGCCAGCTGCCGAGGCCGCGGCTTATCTGGGGGATTTTGACCGCGACTGCGCCGTGCTCGGCAGCGTGCTCAAGACCACGCAGGTCATGCGCACCGCGGATCGGACCATACGCGACAAGGTCTCCGGTTATGGCGAGATCTGGTCAACGCGGCTGTTCGCCAGCTATCTGCAGCAGCGACAGCAGCGCCGCGGCATTCAGTGGCTCGATGCCCGTGCCTGCGTCATCGTGGAGTGGGGCCCACTCGGGCCGCACGTGCAGTGGGAGGTCTCGGGCGAGAAGACGCGCGCGGAGATTGAGCCACACACACAGACGCTTATTATTACAGGCTACATCGCCACGAATCCGGCCGGCATCCAGACCACACTCGGCCGCAACGGCAGCGATTTTTCAGCTTCGATCTTCGGTGCGCTACTCGAGGCGGCCGAGATCCAGATCTGGACCGATGTCGATGGCGTGCTCTCGGCCGACCCGCGGCGCGTGCCTGATGCACAGGTTATCGGCGCGCTCTCGTATCGCGAAGCCATGGAGCTGGCGTATTTCGGGGCCAAGGTGATTCACCCGCAGACGATGGCTCCGGCGGTCGGGCGCGATATTCCAATCTGGATCCGCAACACTTTTGCGCCGGAAAAACCCGGAACCCTGATTTGTGCGCACCCCGATTCCGACCAGCCGGTCAAGGGCATTACCAGCATCGAGAATATCGCCCTGATCAACCTTGAGGGCGCCGGCATGATCGGCGTTCCGGGAACCGCATATCGGCTCTTCGGCGCGCTGCGCGAGCGCGACATTTCTGTGATCCTGATCTCACAGGGCAGCTCCGAGCACTCGATCTGTTGCGCCATTCCGGCCGAGCAGGCCGAGCGTGCGCGGGATCTGCTCTCCAGTGCTTTCGCGCGCGAGCTGGCCGATGGGCAGATCCAGAGCGTTGAAGTCACCAGCGATCTGGCGATTCTTGCTGTGGTCGGCGACGGCATGGCGGGGATGCCCGGCGTGGCGGGCAAAGTTTTCAACGCGCTCGGCAGTGCGCACGTGAATGTCCGCGCCATCGCTCAGGGTGCATCGGAGCGCAATATTTCGGTCGTAGTGGAGGGCCGGCATGCCGCCCGCGCGCTACGCTCGGTCCACGCCCGCTTCTATCTATCGCCACACACCCTTTCAATCGGGCTGATCGGCCCCGGCACCGTCGGACGCGTGCTGCTCGATCAGCTCGCTTCGCAGCGTCAGCGCCTTGCTCGCGAGTTCAACATCGATCTGCGGGTGCGCGGCATACTCAGCTCCAAGAAGATGAAGCTGAGCGACGGCGGCATTGAGCTGACGCGGTGGCGTGAAGAATCCGAGGTCGGAGCCCAGAGCGCGGATCTGGAGCGGTTTTTCCAGCATCTGCGGGTCGACTACCTGCCTCACACCGTGCTGCTCGATTGCAGTGCCAGCCAAAGCATTGCCGATCAGTACGCCCACTGGCTCGGCGCCGGTGCACACATCGTGACACCTAACAAGAAAGCCAACAGCGGCTCGTTTGCCTATTACCAGAGCCTCAAGGCGGCCCGGCGCAGCAGTGGCGCGCACTACCTGTACGAGGCTACGGTTGGTGCCGGGCTGCCGGTAATCCAGACGCTGCGCGATCTGCGCGAGACCGGTGACCAGATCTCGGCCATCGAAGGGATCTTCTCGGGGACGCTGGCCTATCTGTTCAACGTCTATGATGGGCAGACACCCTTTTCAGCAATCGTGCGCGATGCCAAGCAGCGCGGTTACACCGAGCCGGATCCGCGCGATGACCTGTCGGGCACCGACGTGGCGCGCAAGCTCATCATCCTGGCGCGCGAGATGGGCCTGAGGCTCGAGCTCGGCGATGTGCAGGTTGAATCACTGGTTCCGGACAGCCTTGCCGGTGGCAGCAGCGAGGAGTTTCTGGCGCAGTTGCCGAAGTTCGACGCGGCCATGCGCAAGCGCTTTGAGCAGGCACGCGATCGAGGCCGCGTCCTGCGCTATGTCGGCCGCGTGTCGGCCGATGGCAGCGCCACGGTCGGGCTGGTCGAGCTCGAATCCCGACACGCATTTGCCAACATTGCCCTGACTGATAATGTGGTGCGCTTTGCCACGGAGCGCTACTGCGACAATCCCCTGATTGTGCAGGGACCTGGCGCCGGACCTGCCGTTACCGCTGGCGGTGTGTTCGCGGATTTGCTGCGGCTCGCGGCCTACCTGGGAGCACGGATTTGAGTCCTCGAAGTGTTGCAACGGCCTTTGCCCCTGCATCGGTGGGGAATGTGGCAATCGGCTTCGATATCCTCGGCTTTTCTGTCAACGCAATCGGTGATCGGGCTACCGTTCGGCGCACCGACGCGCCCGGCGTGCGAATCAAGGCAATCCGAGGTGTGGTGCGTGATCTGCCGCTGAACCCCGCACACAACACGGCCGGCCGCGCACTCGAGGCGATGCAGACGGCACTGTCACTGCCCTTTGGATTTGAGCTGGAACTGGATAAGGGCATTCCGCTGGCTTCGGGTCTGGGCGGTTCGGCTGCCTCCGCGGTCGCTGCAGTGGTTGCCGCCAATGCATTGCTCGAGGAGCCACGTAGCTCGCTGGAGCTGCTCAAATTTGCAATGCAAGGAGAGAAGGTCGCCAGCGGCTCACTGCACGTCGATAACATTGCGCCCTCGCTCTACGGCGGGCTCGTGCTGACGGTGGGAATTGATCAGCCGCGCGTGAAGCAGATACCGGTCCCGCCCGCTGTGCGCGCTGCGATTGTGCACCCGCACATGTTTTTGTCGACCCGGCAGGCGCGGGCGATCCTGCGCGGCTCGGTCGCGATGAAGGATTTCGTCTGGCAAACCGCTAATCTGGCCGGCTTCATTTCCGGTTGCTACACGAATGATCTGGATATGGTGCGGGAATCCTTTGAAGATGTCGTGATTGAGCCGCAGCGCGCGGCCCTGATTCCCGGATTCAGTGCGGTGCGGCGCGCAGCGATATCTGCAGGAGCGCTGGGCTGCTCTATTTCCGGCGCCGGCCCGACGGTATTTGCCTGGAGCCTTGAAACCCATGTGATGGCTGTGCGGGAAGCCATGGTGGTTGAGTTTTCCCACAACAACCTGCAGGCCGATCATTGGATATCGGCCATAGAGCCGCTCGGCGCCCACGTGGTGGACTGATGCGGTTTATCAGTACTCGAGAGCCCGAGCATCGCGTCAATCTCAGCACGGCCCTGATTCAGGGGCTCTCACCGGAGGGCGGGCTGTACGTGCCGGAACGCTGGCCGGCGCTTGACCCCATGCACCTGGACAGCAGCGATTCGCTGGCGAGCCTGGCGGCGAAGGTGCTGGCACCTTTTGCCGAAGCCGATCCCCTGGCCGCCCAGCTCCCGCAGATCACGGCGGAGGCGTTCAATTTTCCAGCGCCGCTGCGCGCCCTGGGCGATGACGGGCAACTGTCAGTGCTTGAGCTGTTTCATGGCCCGACCGCTGCGTTCAAGGATTTTGGGGCGCGATTTCTGGCGGCCAGTTTTGCGCGGCTGCGCGCGCCAGCTCAGCGGCCGCTGCAGATACTGGTGGCCACCTCTGGGGACACTGGAGGCGCGGTGGCGGCGGCTTTTCATGGCCAGCCCGGCATTCAGGTCACGGTGCTCTTCCCGCTCGGAATGGTCTCCCCGACGCAGCAACAGCAACTGACCTGTTGGGGCGATAATGTACTCAGCCTCGCCGTGCGCGGCACTTTTGATGAATGCCAGAGGCTTGTAAAAGAAGCTTTCCTGGACCCATCGATGCGCACCGAATGGGAGCTGTCATCGGCCAATAGCATCAACCTCGGACGGCTGCTCCCCCAAACGATCTACTACGTTGCCGCAAGCCTTGCCGTGGCACTTCAGGGCCGCGGCAACGCCTCATTTGTCATACCGAGCGGCAATCTTGGGAACGCGACCGCCTGCGTGTGGGCGCGGCGCATGGGCGCACCAATTGACCGGATTGTCCTGGCGCACAACGCCAACCGGACGGTTCCGGATTACTTCGCTGAGGGCGCGCTGCGCGTGCGCCCCAGTGTGGCGACGCTCGCCTCGGCGATGGACGTCGGCAACCCGAGCAACCTGGAGCGGCTGCGTGCGATTTACCCGGATATTGATTCGCTGCGCGGGGCGCTGAGTGCCGTATCGATCGACGATGCGGCGATCGCCGCGCGCATTCGTACCGACTTTAAGCGCTTTGGTGTGATCTGGTGTCCGCACAGTGCAGTGGCCGCCGAAGCCTGGGCACGGTTGCCGCCCGAGCAACGCGCCCAGGGTCCCTGGGTGCTGGTCGCTACTGCCGATCCGGCCAAGTTTGCCGAGGTTGTGGCCCCGCTGATCGGGGCGAGAATCCCGGTGCCCGAGAATCTCGCGCGACTGTTTGAGCGGCCTTCGAAGTTCAGCGAGATTGATCCAACACTGGCGGCGCTGCGGATTGCGCTCATGGAGCACCATGCAACCGTTTGAGGTGCCGCCGTTGCCATTCACGTTGCCGTCGCTCGACTTGGAGACAGTCGGCTATGTGCTGGGGGCGGCGACGCTGATCGCGGGCCTGATTTGGATATGGCGCTGGTACCGGCGTTTGCGGGCACGCAAGGCCATGCTGGCTGCCGTCACCGGCACTTCATTTGATTATCTGCGCGATGTACTGGTGCCGGACGGGCAGGGTGGCTGGCTGCACGTGGATTTTCTGCTGCTCACTGCGCGCGGCGTGGTAATCATTGATTTGCGCTACGTGGTCGGCAACATCTTTGGCGGCGACCAGATGAATGAATGGACCGTCATGCAACGCGGTCGGCGCTTTACCTTCGTTAATCCCCAGACCGCGCTCTACGATCGGCTCGCCGCGGTACGAGCGCTGGTCTCTGAGCTGCCCGTGGACGGCCGAATCCTGTTCATGGGCGGCGCACTGTTCCCCAAGGGGCTGCCACGTTTCACGCTGATGCTGGACTCGCTGCTCTCGGAATACCCGGGTGTAGATCGGATGGCGGTTTCCTCGCTCCTCGGTCGCTGGCAGCCAGAATGGGATCAGTTGCGCGCCGCCTGTGTTCCCAGTCGCCTGAGCGATCCGAGGCCGGCTGTCTAGGGCGGCGGCAGGCCGAACAGGCTTCTGCTGGCGGCACTGGTGTGCGCGGCACACGCCGGCAGGCTCTCACCACGAAGTTGCGCGACGACAGCCGCGATGTGCGGCAATAGCATCGGTTCATTGCGGCGTCCCGGTGGCGCCGGTTTCAGATCACGCGGTAGCAGATAAGGTCCGTCAGTCTCCAGCAGCAGGCGGCCCGCCGGAATGCGAGCCACAAGCGACTGTAGATGACGGCCCCGCCGCTCATCGCAGATCCAGCCCGTCATGCCGATCGCCAGGCCAAGATCCAGATACGCCTCGAGCTCCACCTCCCCCGCGGTGAAGCAGTGGGCCACGCCCTTGGGCAGCACCGCACGATACTCCCTCAGGATGCTGATGAAATCCTCGTGCGCGTCGCGCTGATGCAGGAATAGCGGTTTGCCCGTCTCAATGGCCAGCGTCAGCTGCGCGGCAAATGCGCGGCGCTGCCCCTGATGCGAAGAGAGATTGCGGTAGTAATCGAGCCCGCATTCACCCACGGCCACGACCGCTGGCGAGCGCAGTAACTCGCGCAGCTGCACCAGCGTCTCGGCAGAGAAGCCATCAGCATGATGCGGATGAACGCCGGCGGTCGCAAAAATGGACCCTGCGTGGGCCATTGCCAGCGCGTTGGCTGCGAGGCTGCCCGTGAGGCTCGCGCCGGTCACGATCAGCTGCCGCACGCCGGCAGCGGCGGCGCG
>Ga0302320_10011008_pt1 | contig 19226 bp, 14 predicted proteins | sample Bog_T0_3_FD_202130 | JGI IMG/M metagenome (GOLD analysis project Ga0302320, IMG submission 202130) | Peat permafrost microbial communities from Stordalen Mire near Abisko, Sweden - Bog_T0_3 | ecosystem: Environmental > Terrestrial > Soil > Wetlands > Peat | place: Sweden: Abisko, Stordalen Mire... | reverse complement strand
ATCTTTACGAAGATGCCATCGGGGAGTTCGCCGCCCAGTAAGTGGACTACGCCGTCTTTCACGTAGCCTTCGAGGATTTGGCGGGCGGGCTTGGCGGCTGGCTGCAGAGCGTGGGTCGGGAGACCCACGCTACAGCCGGCCAGGAGGCCGGCGCTACGGTTTTGTTGGCTACGGCTCGGCAACGCCGGAGGGAGACTATTCTCTGATACCTGATCTCTGATCTCTGACCCCTGCTTTTTCCCCATGCCGCGGTCCATGGCTTCGTTGGCGAGGCGGTCGGCGGTCTTGTTGCCGCCGCGCAGGGTGTGGCGCATCTCGAAGCGGTCGATGCGGCGCGAGAGGCGGCGGGCCTCTTCAAAGAGCGGGCGCAGGATGGGGCTTTTGACCGCGTACTTGCCTTGCATCTGCTTGACCATCAGCTCGGAGTCGCTGACGACCGAGAGGCGCTTGACGCTGTGCGCGACGGCCCACTTGAGCACGCCGAGAAGGCCGGAGTACTCGGCGAAGTTATTGGTCTGGATGCCGAGGTACTCGCTCAGCTCGGCGACGACGCGACCCTGCGCGTCTTCAATGACGGCGCCGAAGCCGCTGGGGCCGGGGTTGCCGCGCGAACCGCCGTCGCAGTGCGCGGTGAAGAGTTCGCCAAGGTCGGCGGCGGGGGTGGGAAAGAGGCTTGGGTTCATCGCTTTCAGTGTACCGGGTCCGGCGAAAGGAGCGAATATCCGGTGCGAAGCGCGGAACTTGTTAGTGCTGAAAGCAGTACTACTCATTGAATCCAAAGTATGCGACACACCCTCCCACCCATTCCGCAAAAAGCGCGGAATGGATGATGTGAAAGAATGGCGATAGGACACTCGCGCGGCGCACAAGAATGGCAAACGAGAAGGCAAAGCACATTCGGCTCGATGACCTGATGGTCTTCCATCAGGTGGCGCGCTCGCTCACATCCAGCTTTGATCTGGATGCGATTCTGCGCACCATCATCGAACACATGGAGCGGTTCATCGAAGCGGAGCTGTGGACGCTGCTGATGCTTGACGAGGCGCGGCAGGAGCTTTACTACGCGATTGCCGTGGGCGCCGACGAGGCCAAGTTGCGCAATCAGCGGGTGAAGGTGGGCGAGGGCGTGGCCGGCTGGGTGGCGGAGCACGGGGAAACGCTGCTGGTTCCCGCGGCAGAGGACGATCCGCGGCTGATGTCCTTCAGCGCCGAGCCGAGTACCAGCAAGCCAACGCAGTTGCGCTCGGTGATAGCGCTGCCGCTGCGCGGCCGCAAGGGAACGCATGGCGTGATTGAGATTCTCAACCCGCGCGCTGATCAGCTTACCGACTACACCATCGCCTTTCTGCACATTCTGGCCGACCACGCGGCCATCGCAATTGAGAACGCGCATGACGTGGCCCGCATTCAGCAGTTGACCATTATCGACGACTGCACCGGCCTCTACAATGCGCGCCATCTCTATGAAGTTCTGGGCCGGGAGCTTGAGCGATGCAGCCTGAAGAAGCTGCCCGTGAGCCTGGCCTTCCTTGATCTGGACCACTTCAAGCTGGTGAACGACGAGCACGGCCACCTGGTGGGCAGTGAGCTGCTGGCGCGCGCCGGTCAGCGGCTGCAGCAGTTGAGCCGCAAGCAGGACTGGTGCTTTCGCTACGGCGGCGACGAGTTTGTGCTGCTGATGCCGGAGACCAGCGCCGCGGCCGCGCTGGCGCAGGCCACAGCGTTGAACCGCGCGCTGGCGGAGACCGAATTTGTAATGAAGAACGGGCTGAAGCTGCGCGTAGGCGCCAGCGCCGGCGTGGCTACCGCCCCCGCCGATGGAGCTACCGTACACACCATCATCGGAGTGGCCGACGCGCGGATGTACGTGGTGAAGGCCACTGGGCGCGGTGCGGTGCGGGGAGGGTAGGGCGTTCAGTTGGCAAGCCGCACGCCGCGAGCGGCGAGGATTTGCCGGTACTGCTGCTGCATTTCTTCGCTGGGAACGGGGATGCGCGGCTCCGGCGGGCACAGCCCCAACAGACCGGATTTGTACTGGCCCGTGTCGTGGTAAGGAAGGATCTCAATGCCGCGCAGGGCGGGATACTTTTGATTCAGAAGAGCGATGGCTGAGATATCCTCCTCCGCGTCATTGATCCCCGGCAGAAGCGGGCAGCGCAGGATAATGTTGGCGCCGGAGCGATAAAGAAAGTCGAGGTTGGCGAGAATCAGCTCGTTGCCGGCGCCGGTCCACCGCCGGTGCTCTTCTGAGTTGGTCAGCTTGTAGTCGAAGAGAAACAGGTCAACCAGCGGAAGCAGCTCGGCAAAGGCCTGCTCGCCGGCGTAACCGCTGGTGTCAAGGCAGGTGTGCAGGCCATTGCGGCGGGCTACAGCGAGCAGTGAGCGGCAAAAATCGAATTGCAGCGTGGGTTCGCCTCCGCTGAGCGTGAGACCGCCGCCGGAGGCCTCGTAATAAACCCGGTCGCGAAGGACAATGCGCATTACTTCATCGACCGGCATCCGTCGGCCAAAGGCGCGAAGCTGCCCTGAAGAATCAGGCTCGGCGGCGACCTCAGGCTCCTCAATCCACGACTCCGGGTTATGGCACCAGGCGCAACGCAGCAGGCAGCCTTTGAGAAAGACCACGGTGCGCACTCCCGGCCCGTCGTGCAGCGCGGCCCGCTGAATGTCGAAGACGACTCCGGTTTGGCTTTCCATGGGCAATTCGCTAAAAGATTGTTCCTATTGGTGTAGTGTACGAGATTTGTGCTTTCCCACCCATTTCACAGAAAACGTGAAATGGATGGGGCACGGAAATGCCTTATACCACAAGTGAAAACGCCTCAATCATAAAGTGTGCGATGCAGCACGTCGAGCTGCGCCTCGCGGGGAAGATCGATGAATCGCGCGCTGAAGCCACCCACACGCACCATCAGGTGCCCCCATTTTTCCGGCTCGCGCATGGCGGCTTCCAGGTCGCCTCGACTCACAACGGTAATCATCGCCTGACTGCCTCCCTGGCGAAAGTAGCCGGTCAGCAGGGCCTCCAGTTGGGCGCGATGCTGGGTGAAGATCGACTTGGAAAACTTCATGTTGTGCACGGCCCCGGCATGAATCGCCGGATCGAGCTTGACCAGGGAGTTGAGCATCGCGGTCACTCCGTTGCGATCCATGCCGGGAGAAGGATTGATGGCGTTGGCCAGAGTCTCGCCTGCAAGCCTGCCCTGCGGCGACGCGGCGGTGGTCTTGCCAAAGAGCGCATTCGCCCAGTTGTTGATGATTACCGCCATATAGGAATCCAAGCCAACCTTCTGGGCCTGTGACTTCGCCGAATGGCAAACGTGATTGTGAACCCGCTGCGCCATGCTATCGGCCTGGTCATCGTCGTTGCCGAACTTGGGCGCGCGCTGCAGTTCCTCGCGCAGAGCTTCATGGCCCTCGAAGTTGGCGTCGCAGGCCGCCACAATCTGCCGCAGAGTAAAACTCCCCTCGTCGTAGACCAGCTTCTTGATGGCGGTCAGGCTGTCGGCGGCGTCGATGTTGCCATAGGTCTCCAGCGTGCCGCCCAGGTATCGGACTCCGCCCTGAAAGATGGGCAGGCCGCGCTCCAGGCAATCGTCGTAGAGCAGGCAGAGAAAGAGAAATAGACTCGTGCGGCCCACAACTTCGTACTCAATCTTCTCTTGCAGCGCCAGAGCTTCAACATGAACCTCAACCTGGCGGCAATAGGCCTCCCACAGGCTCTCAAAGCTCGCGAAGGAGTCCAACGCGCCGGTAGAGATGCCCAGCGGCTGCCCGGTGACCGGGTCCACGCCCTCGTGCAGTGTGACTTCAAGGCATTTCATCAGGTTGATCACGCCGTTGGGAGTTCCCACGCCGCGATGCTCCAATACATACTCGCCGCAGCCGAAAGGCGTGTAATCGACCGCCTCTTGGTAACTAACATGAAACGCCGAGGCGACGGCGGCAATATTGACATCGTCGTTATAAAGAATGGGAAAGGTACGGCCCTCGCCAAGACTGGTGACGGCCTTGTTCATCAGCGCGGGATTCTGCCCCGCATAAAATCTCAAGGAAAGCTGGGGCTGGTTCAAGGCAACCGTGCGGCTGGCCTCCAGCGCCAGCAGCGCAAAGCGGTCAGCAGCAGCTGGATTGGGACGGCCCAACCCGCCCACAAAAACCCGATTGTTGAATTGGTTGGAGTAGCCATCCATCAGCCGCCAGAGCGATTGCAGCAACGCCAAGGCCTGGTCTTCGCTCAGAACTCCCGTGTCGAGATCGCGCGCCAGGATCGGTCCCAGATACACGTCCATGCGGCCGTAGTTCCATGTGCCGGAAAGCAGAGCGTAGAGCCAGAAGAGCTGCAGCGCCTCCCGAAAGTTTGCGGGCGCGCGCAGCGGCAACTCCGCCAGCGTCCGCGAGAGGCCCAGCAGTTGCTCCCTGCGCGTGGCGTCCGCTATGCCCTCGGCGGCCAACCTCGCCTGCGCTCCATAGTGCAGGCAGACCTCCTCCAGAAGCTCGATGGCCCCCAACATTCCGCCAAACAGATTAGTATTTGCAAGGCTTCCAGCGCGGCGTTGCTCCAACTCCCGCCGCAGGCCCGGAACTCCCTCGCGCATCAGCTTGGCGTAGTCGAGCACGGTTCCCGCCATGCGGTAAAGCGGAAAGGCGATTCCGCTCTCGACCGTCCAGTTATCGCTGGGCAGAGCCTTTTCCACCGCAGGCGGATAAGCCGCGCGGGTTCTGGCTTGGGTGTTCTCGCTCTTCCAGAAGGCGAGCATCTCCTCCACTTCGCGCTCTTGCACGGCGGTGAACTGGGCGAGGCGCGCGACCTCGCGAATCTCCTCCTCACGGCAGTAGAATCCCAGCCCCATCGCCTCGGCGCTGAAGCCCGCCAGAGGATAGAGAATCCTGCCGGCGAGCAGATCGCCTGCCTGGATGGGTTGCAGAATCGCGGGAAAGAGCGCCCTCAGGCAGTGCAACTCTCGCGTGGCCGGCTCCGCCTCACGGTTCTCCCGGTAGACGCGCGTGAAGTGCAACTCCAGCGCCAGCGGATTGCCGGTTTGCCGGCGGGCCTTTTCATAGGCGGCATCGACCGAGAGTTCATTAAGCGTCTTCATTTGAGGGTCTCGCCTCCGGGCGGTTCTTCCGTAATCTGCTCGCCGGCAAGCCGCTCAAGCTGGTTGCGCCAGTCCAGCCGCTCGACAAAGCTCTTCGACTCGCGCCAGCCCGGCTCGACAATCACGTGCAGTTCCAGGTAGACGCGCGTTCCCAGCAGCGACTCGATCTGCCGCCGCGCATTGCTGCCGATCTCCTTCAGCTTGGAGCCGCCCTTGCCGATCAAAATCGCCTTCTGCCCGTCACGCTCGCAATAGATCGCCGCGGCAATGCGCGTCAGCGGCAGCCGCGCCGGAGCTTGCCCTTTCTTCCGCGGGGGCGCGGGTGGCTCGGCCTCTTCGTAGCGCTCAATCACCACCGCCGAGGCGTAGGGCACCTCTTCGCCCGTCGCCGCCAGAATGCTTTCGCGGATCAGCTCGGCCACCATGAAACGCTGCGGCTGGTCGGTGTACTGATCCTTGGGATAGTAGCGCTCGCCCACGGGAAGCGCCTCGACGATCTTGCGGGTGAGAATATCGAGTCCGTCGCGCTTGCGGGCGCTTATCGGAATCACCTGCGCAAAGCCGAAGTGCCGAGTGAGCGTATCAATCAGCGGAAGCAGTTGGTCCTTGCCCACCAGGTCGATCTTGGTCAGCAGCAAAAAGACCGGGCAGTCCAGCTTGCGAATCAGGCCAAAGAGAAACTCATCCTCGCTGGCCCAATTGGTGCGCTCATGCCTGGGTGCAGGGGAATCTGCTCCGCTTGGCTCCGCCGCCGCTTCTAGCTGCACCCGGCGGGTCGCGTCCATCAGCACCAGCACCAGGTCGCGCGTCTCCAGCGCCTCGTAGACCTCCTGCAACATTCGCCGGTCGAGTTGCGAGCAGGGCTTGTGCACACCGGGGGTATCCACAAAGACAATCTGCGCCGCCGGATGAACGCCCTTGCGCGCGGGAACCTCGACCACGCCGGTGATGCGGTTGCGCGTGGTCTGCGGCTTGGCCGAGACAATCGCTACTTTTTCGCCGGTCAGCACGTTCAGCAGGGTGCTTTTGCCGGCATTCGGCCGGCCCAGAATGGCAACAAATCCAGATTTCAAAGAGAGACGCTCCTAGTCTATTATCGCGGATTGCAAGGCGGAGCGCCGCCACAATCGAGCAAAGTGAATTGCAGAATGGAGCGGCGCTGGGAGAGGAAGCGGACGGCGCGTAAAAAAAGCAAAAATATCTGTTGCAATTCGCCTTCTATTCGCTATAATGCGCACATGGCTGTCACACAAAGGCAAAAAGAGATTCTCGACTTTCTGGAATCATTTGTCACACGCAACGGCTACTCCCCGTCGTTTGAGGAGATTGCGCGCGGCATGGGGCTGAAAAGCCTGGCAACCGTGCATAAGCACATTACCAACCTCGAAAAGAAGGGGTTGCTGGATCGCGTACACAATCGCAGCCGCTCGATTGACGTGCTGCCGTCGGGAACCCGCAGCCGCACCAGCGACCGGCTGCCGCTGGCGGGGCGCATCGCCGCCGGAATGCCGGTGGAGGCGATGGAGACCGAGGAGACCATCTCGCTGCACGACGTGGTGGGCAACCGCGACGTTTTCGCTCTGGAAGTGCGCGGCGACTCGATGCGCGACGAGCACATCATCAGCGGCGATTATGTGCTGGTGGAGCGCACCCGCACGGCGCGCCAAGGCGAGATCGTGGTGGCCCTGGTGCATGGCTTTGAGACCACGCTGAAGCGGTTTTTCACCGAGGGAAGCCAGGTGCGCCTGCAACCCTCGAACGCGGAGATGAGTCCCATCTTCGTCAACGCCACGCAGGTAGCCATTCAGGGCCGTGTGCTGGGCGTGCTGCGCAAGTACCATTGAAATTGCGGCGAAGGCAGCGTCCTGCAACGCAGGGGCGGTGACCCCTGATCCCTGACCCCTGTTTTACTGATTCACTCCGCTGGCCAGGAATCCGCCATCCACGGCGATGATCTGGCCGGTGACAAACGAGGCGGCCTCGGAGGAGAGAAAGATTGCTGCTCCCGCCACCTCCCGCGCCTCGCCAAAGCGGTGCATTGGCGTACGCATGAGCAACTCTTCGCCGCGCGGCGTTCCCGCAATCAGCGGCCGGTTGAGCGGCGTGGGAAAGACTCCCGGCGCCACGGCGTTCACGTTGACCCCGCTCTGCGCCAGTTCAATGGCCAGCACTCTGGTCAGCGAGGCAATCGCGCCCTTGCTGGCGGCATAGGCTCCCACTTTGGAAAAAGCCACAAACGAGGTAAGCGAGGCGACGTTGACAATCCTCCCATAGCCGGCCTTCACCATGGTTGCGCCAAAGATCTGGCAGGCGCGCAAGATCCCGGTCACGTTGGTCTCCATCACCCGCGCCCAGTCGGCCTCGTCCAGGTCCAGTATCTCCGCCTTGTGCATGATTCCCGCCGCGTTCACCAGAATGTCCACCTTGCCAAAGGCGCCGAGCACCGCGTCGTGCAACGCCTGCACGGAAGCCCGGTTGGCCACATCACTGGCCAGGCGCAAGCTGCGCCGGCCGAACGCCTCAATCTCCGCCGCTGTCTTGTCCACCTGCTCCTGGCGGCGCGAAGTAGCCACCACATCCGCTCCGGCGCCAGCCAACCCCAGGGCAATCGCATGGCCCAGCCCGGATGTTCCGCCGGTCACCACCGCTACTCTTCCATGCAAATCGAATAGACTCTCACTCATGATTGAATTACCCCTTGTGTGGTGATTCCGCGAATTCCCTGCGCAGACCCCACTGCAAAGACGTTATCATGCGAGGCGGCTTGCGGCGGCTACAGCCGTCCCAACGGACGGCACGGAGCTGCGCGACGCTCAACTGTTTCTGCGCCTACCCTGCTCAGCCAAGTCTTCAGCGGCTTCGGGCCAGTCGGGAAATTGAAACTCGAAGCCGGCGTCGAGCAGGCGTTGGGGGACGGCGCGGCAACTGCCCAGCACCAACTCCGGCTCGGTGCGCAGCAGCAAAGCGCCGAGTTTGATGGCAAGAGCCGGTGCGGGCAGGCCGTTGGGCACATCCCAGGCCCAGCGCAGCGCGGCCATAAAGGCGCGATTGGGCAGCGGGTGGGGCGCGGTGAGGTTGAAGGGGCCGCTCAACTCCTCGCGGGCAATCAGGAACTCGACGGCGCGGGCGAAGTCGGCAGAGTGAATCCAGGCGACGAACTGGCGACCGTTGCCCTGCTTGCCGCCCAGGCTGAGCCGGACGAGATTGGAGAGCACGGCGAAGGCGCTGCCCGGCTCGGAGGCGAGAACGATGGCGCTGCGCAGGGCGATTTTGCGGGTGCGCGGCGTTTCCGCGGCAAAAAACGCGGCCTCCCAATCTTTGGCCACGCGGGCAGCAAAGCCGCAGCGCGCTGCCCACGGCGCGGCAAGGGAGCGGGCCGGCAGTTGGTCGCCGCCCAGCTCGCCCGTCACCTCGTCCAGTGGAAGATCAACTCCATCGGCGTCAAGAGCGCGGCGATAAATCGTGGCCGCCGAGGCATTCAGCCACACCCGCGGCGGCGCGGCGAGTGAGCCGATCACCTGGCCCAGCAGGCGCGTCGAGCGCAGGCGCGACTGGTAGATGGCCTTGCGATTGGCCTGCGTCCAGCGGCAGTTGATGCTGCGTCCGGCCAGGTTGATGCAAACGTCGGCGCCTTCCAGGTAATCGGTCCAGGGGCCGGGATTTTCGCCGTCCCAGTGAACCGTCTGCCAGGGCGCAGTGTAAGGGCCGCGCGTCAGCACAGTCACTTGATGGCCTTGCAGTTGAAAGTGGCTCGCCAGCAGATTGCCCAGCAGGCCGCTGCCGCCCGGTAGGACGATGCGAAGGGGGCGCGAGGGCGGGAGCAGAACGCCGCTATCCATACATCAGTCCAGCCTTGCGCATCTCATCGAGCGACTGCTCGTAGTTGCGCGCTTCCAGGCGCTCGCCGCTGGCCCAGGCGAGGAACTCCCGCAGGCCGCCGGCAAATTGCCGGCTGGGGACGAAGCCCAGCGTCGCCCGCAGCCGCTCCACGCTGGCGCAGTTGTGGCGAATGTCCCCCAAGCGGAATGCGCCGGTCACGGTGACTTGAGAGCTGCTGGAAAAGTAATCGAGCGTGTGCTTGACGACCTCGGCGACGGTCACGGCAACCCCCGTGCCGACGTTGAGCGCGATGGGCCGCTGCGCCGACGCCTCGACGCAAAGTCGCGTCGCCTCCACCACGTCGTCGATGTGAACAAAGTCGCGGCTCTCGCGCCCATCTTCAAAGATATTGATCGGCTCGTTGGCCCGCGCCTGGTTGGAAAAGATCGCCAGAATTCCGGTGTAAGGATTTTTGAGGGATTGGCCCGGCCCGTATACGTTCTGGTAACGTAGCGCAAAGCCGTTGATGCCCAGCGTGGCGGCGTACATCAGCACCATCTGCTCCTGCACCTGCTTGGTCAGCCCGTAGAGCGACGAGGGATGGAGCGGAGCCTCCTCGGAGGTCGGAAGCATCGAAGTCGCGCTGCCGCAGTGGGGGCATTTCGGCTCGAAGTCGCCGGCTTCCATCGTATGCCGGGAGCGCGCGTCGGGATAGACCAGGCCATGCGCAGGGCATTGCGCCGCGCCCTCGCCGTAGATGGCGCGCGAAGAGGCGACAACCATGGTGTGCAGCGGAAATTTGCCGCTCAGCAGCAACTCCATCAGGCCGGCGGTCGCGCCGATGTTCACTTCTGTGTAGTGGCGGACGCGATACATCGACTGGCCGGTTCCGGTTTCGGCGGCCAGATGGACCAGAACCGTCTGGCCCTCCAACGCACGGCGGCAAAGCTCCAGGTCGCGCACGTCACCGCGAAACAACTGGACCGAGGAGCGCAGATCAGCGGGCAGATCGGCGTTGTCGCCGTGAATCTGCGGGCTGAATTTGTCCAGGATAGAGACTTCGTGGCCCAGGGCCAGCAGCCTGCGCGCCAGGCGGGAGCCGATGAATCCCGCGCCGCCGGTGATAAGTACGCGCTGCGGCGCGCTGGGCTGCGGGCCTTTGTTTTCAGCTTCAGAAAAAGAGTTGCGATCTTCCACGAAAAATCTCCTGATAAAAACGCACGGCAGACGCGCTTTACGAACAAGTCTACACCGCGCGCGGAAAACCGGAGAAGCTCAGCTCACTGATCCGGCCCCAAAGAAATGCAACAATCCCTCCCACCCATTCCGCAAAAAACGCGGAATATATGGGGCACGGTGCAGAGCCGATCTCCGCCAAGCGCGGACGAAGACGTCCGCGCTACAGCCGGCCAGGAGGTCGGCGCTACCAATTCTCCTAGAATTCAAACCTCATCCCCAGTTGAATGCGGCGGGGCGGGGCGGCCGAGGTGATCTGGCCGAAGGACGAGGAGGTTTCCACCGGATCTATGCCGCCGCCGTTCACGTGATTGACCACGTTGAAGGCGCTGGCGGAAAGGCCCACCCGCGGGGCGTCGTCGTCCTTGTTGGAGGTGAAGGCGAAGTCGTGGCCCCAGCGCACGTCCACGTCCACGTAGCCGGGAGTGGTCTCGGTGTTGCGCGCCATGCCCTCGGGCCGGGTGTTGAAGAGGTCGTCTCCGTAGGCATCGGCGCCGGTAAGGATCGTCCACGGTGAGCCGGTGTTGGCAAAGACGCCCGCTGACAGATTGAAGACGCTCTCCGGCTGGAACATGGCATACATTCCCACGCGGTGGCGCCGGTCAAAGCTGGCGCGCGCCCACTCATCGTTAGGAGCGAATTGATTCTGCGGATACCAGCCTATGCCGTTGGTGTCAGAGCCGTAGTGCGACCAGGTATAACGCCCGAAGCCGGTGAAGTATTTGTTCAGGCGGCCGCGATAGGAGATGTCCATGCCATCGCCCTTCCAGAAGCCCTTGGGCTGCATCTGGCGGATGCGGCCAAAGGCCGGATTGGGCCGCACGGTGTAGCCCGAGGCGGGCGTGGGCGCGTTGATGTCCACCGAGCGGAAGCTGTCAATGCCGCGCGACGCGTAACCGCTGATAATGGCAGTGGCCTTCTCGCCCAACTGCCGCTCCAGCGAGAGTCCGTATTGAATCTGGTAGGGAATCTTGGCGTTGGGTTCAAGTTCAACCAGGTTCGGCGGCTGGGCCGAGATCGTCTGGCAGTTGGTAATGGGGTAGCAGCTATCGGCGGGATCGGCGGGGTTCAGCGAAAAAACCACCGAGCGGCGCAGGGGCTTCTGGTAGCGCGCCAGGTCTTGCAGCGGGCCGGCGCCAATGCGGTCGTAGTAGAGGCCGCCGCCGCCGCGCACGATCAGCTTGGAGTCTTCATCGAGCACCCAGGCAAAGGAGAGGCGCGGCGAAAAGCCGAGGCGGCGCGTGGAGAGGAAGTTCTGCCAGTCGTAGCGCAGGCCGGGAGTGATGGCGAAGCGGCCGTTGAACTTGAACTGGTCCTGCACAAAGCCGCCCATCTCGAGCAGCGGATAGACGAAGTGTGTCTGGCCGGTATTCTGCGAGAAGGCCGAAGGGAGGCCGGCGGCATAGTTCTGTAGCGCCGTTTGCAGCACGGTAACGCCATCGGCGGCCACCGTGGGCGCATAGGTGTAACTGCCCATCGCGTTGGTGTTGTCGTCCAGCGCGCGGCGGCTGATGTGGGGTGTGCCGGCGCCAATCTTGAGCAGGTTGCGCCCGCGCGTCCAGGTCGCCATATCGTAGATGCGGAAGTTGTACTCGGTGCTGCGATAGTCAGATTGCGCCGAGCCGCCGGAAAAGTCGCCGGAGACGTAGACGCGCGGTGCTTCGACGCTGTTGCTGCTGCGATAGGAGTCGTGCTCAGCCACAATCGAAACCTGATTGATCATGGTTGTGGAAAGCGTCGAATCCATGTGGGCGACGAGGTCGTCTTCGCGGTACTGCGTGTTGTAGCCGATGGCGGCCAGCGCCTGCCCGCCCACGCCCTGGTTCTGGTTGGTCGCGTCCTGATAGCTGTACTGCGCGTAGCCGGAGTGCTTTGCGCTGATCTGATGCGCGGCGCGCACACTGAACTCGGTGTCACGCGAGGGCGCGGGCACGTTGGCCGTGTAAGCGGCGCCGTTCGCCGGATCAGCCGCCGAGGCGACAGTCGCCCTCACCACCGCATCCTGGTCAAAGATTACACGATTGAAGGAACCCAGAAAGCTGCTCCTCTCAGCGTGCGGAATCGGCCCGGTAATACTGCCTTCGTAGTTCTGCCGCTGCTCGAAGGGCTTGGAGGGCGCCAGCGCATTCTGCGCGTTCAGCGCCGAGTTGCGATAGATGAAGTTGAACTCGCCATGATAGTTGTCGGCGGCGGACTTGGTGATAATCTCCATCTGCCCTCGGCCCGGCCAGTAGTATTGCGCCGAGTAGGGGTCCTGATTGATGCGAATCTCCTGCACTGCCGAAGCGGAGACCGTGGCCCGGTTGGCTTCAACGCCATCCACAATCAGGCCGGTTCCTCCGGTGGCAGTCGCGCTGTCGTCCAGAAACGCGCTCATCGCCGACTGATAGTCGTTATCGAAGAGAGGCAGCTCCTTCAGATCCTTGGCGGTCATCACCGAGGAGTCGCGATTCTCCTCCGACGAGGTCAGGTCGGCGTTGGTCTCGGCGCTCACCCGCACATTAGTAGAGAATCCGGCGATGGGCAGCACGATGCGCATGGGCGCAGCCAGCGTGATTGCCGCCGGAGTAGAGGCAACAGAGCCGGCCGGAGCTTTGATCGTCACCGGCGTCTTCACCGTCTCGAAGCCCTGCTCGCTGACAACCAGGGTGTACTGGCCGACGCGCGGCGCTGTCAGTTGGAAGCTGCCTGCGCTGTCCGTGTGAACGCTTCCGGCCACTGCGCCGCTGGCGTCAACCAGATCAACCTCCGCGCCGGGGACGATGGCGCCGTTTTGATCCGCCACAACTCCATGCAAGCTAGTGGACGTGGATTGAGGCATAGCGGAGGTGGTGGACGCCCAGACGGCGGCCGGCAAAAATGGGATCAGAAGCAGTGCGGGCGTAAAAAGGCGCATCAAGCAATTCTCCATAAAAATCCAAGTAATAGCGCAAAAAATCAAGCGAAACAGGCCGTTCAAGGATGCAAGGCGCTGCTCTGTTTCAAAGCGCACCCCCAGCTTCATGGATGCGGGAAAAAATGCTCGTCTTTCGCGCGCGGTCAGTGTTACTGAATTGACGCAGCCGTGAGCCTGAACGCTCAGCGCGGCGGGGGGCGCGCAAACGGCTGAAAATTGTGGGCTGCGCCCTCGCGGGCTACGGCTCCGTATTGATTTTCGCCGCTCCGAGCGCTGTCGTCCAGTCGGCCGGCGAATCCACCAGAATATCGGGCGGAAAGGCGGTCAGGCTATCGGGGGCAAGGCCGAAGGTGCAGCCCACACACCATGCTCCGGCGTTGCGCGCCGTCTCCACATCCACCTGGCTGTCGCCGATCATCACCGTCTCTTCGGGCCGTGCTCCTGCCTCGTTCATCAGAGCCAACAATCCCTCCGGATCGGGCTTTTTGCTCTGGAAGCTGTTGCCGCCATAGACGCGCAGGAAAAACGGAGCCAGATGCAGCGCTTCGCAGATGGCCTGCGCCGGGCGAACCGGCTTGTTGGTCAACACCGCCATCAGCGGAGCCTTGCCCTGCGGCCGGTCGTGCAACTGCCGGAGCGCGGCCAGCGCCTCCAGAACCCCTTCATAGGCGTAGGTAAAGTCCAGCTTGTGCTGGCGATAGTAGTCGAGAAAGAAGGCATAGGCCGCGGCCAGCAGTTGCTCATCCACCGGGGCGCCGCTTTCCGCCGCGCCACTTTCCGCCGCATCGGGCCCAAAGAGCGCCCGCCGCACCAGCATGATGGCGCCGTCGCCGATGTAACTGGCCACCATGGTGTCGGGCAGTGGTTCGCGCCCAAACTGGGCCAGCGTCGCATTGACGCTGTTGCACAGGTCTTGCGCCGAGTCGATCAAGGTGCCGTCCAGATCGAAGACCAGCAGCTTCAGCGATTGAACGGGGATGGCGCGAAGAATGTGAACCATGATTCCAGTGTAACGGCAAAGCGGAGCGCGCCGGCGCTTGAATCTGGCAGAACGTCGGTTTGAGGATTGAGCCTGCTCTGAGGCCATTGATTGCCGCGCCGATGGATGGCGATGTGTTATGCTAGAGCCATTGGATTTCCGTACTGACTCCTCTTTTGCGCGAATTTTTTGTACGGGTCAGCCAAGCTGACCTGGAAAGCAGCTTAAGGATGCATGTTCTTTTCTATTTCGTCGTTGTCCTGCACATTTTGGTGTGCCTGTTCCTGATTGGCGTGGTTCTGTTGCAGCAAGGCCGCTCGGCCGACCTGGCGGGCGCTTTCGGCGGCCAGGGTTCGCAGACCGCCTTCGGCCCCCGCGCCGCGGCCAATGTGCTCACCCGTCTGACCACCTGGTCGGCCATCATCTTCATGTGCACCTCCATCTTCCTGACCGTGCTCTATGTGCGTTCAACCAGCAGCTCTCACTCGGTGCTGGAGAACTCCAAAACAGCGCCCGTGTCAGCCCCCGCCAAGTCTGGAAAATGAAGGCCTGCGCAGAGGTTGGGCTACCCATTCCGGGGTGATATCTTGTCTCTGACGGCACATCGATGAACAAGCGCGCCCGCAGAACGCTCTGGATACTGGCCGCGGTCCTGATCATTTTGGCCGTGGCCATCTTCCTGCGATACATCGCCCCTCCTGAGGCCGCGCGCCTGCTGCCAGAGTCGGACGGCATTGTCTACCTCAACCTCAAGCCGGCGCGCGCCTTCTTCCACAAAGAGCTGAAACCGCCCCAGTATGCGCCCGATTACCAGCAGTTTATCGATGCCACCGGCATCAACTGGGAGCGCGACCTGGACGAGGCAGCCATCGCGCTGCACCGCATGGCGGACCCCAACGGGCCCAACGGCCCCGTTGCCTATTCGATGGTGCTGGTGGGCAAGATTACCGGCCCGCAGCTCAAAACTTGGCTTGAGGCGCACGCCACCAGCCGCGAGCTTTACGTTGGCCACACCGTGTACTCGATTCCCTCTGAAGGCCGCACCGTACGTGTCGCGCAGATCGGCTATGACATGGTGGCTATCTCCAACACTCCCACGCCAGAGCAGATTCACTCCATTCTCGACCGGCACGCTACCGCTGCACTGCCCTTTGCCGGCTCCACGCTGCTCGCCCGCCACTGGGATTACCTCTTCTGGACGCCGCCGCTGCCTACTGTGCCGCTTCTCTCCCGCAGGCTGGCCTGGGGCGTCGGCCAAATCGGGTTGCCCTTCTCGGAGAGTTGCGATGGCGAGCCAAACCGGGCGGTTTCGCGCCAGGGCCGCGGCCAGGCCGGCCTGCCCGTCCCCCGCAGTTGCGCCATTAGCATCCTCGGCTTTTCTCTGCCGCTCAAGGCCGACACCGCCCTTGTAGCTAGCCTGGCGCCCGCGCTCAACGGCTCGCTGCATCTGCGCGTGGAGGTGATCGCCCCCAGCGACGCGGAGGCCATGCGCCAGGCCGACGCGCTCAATCTGCTGCTGATCATGGCCCGCGACTTTACAGCCCCACTGGCCGACAACACCACCGGCAACGGAGTGGCCAACCGGGGCCTGAAAGAAGTGCTGAAGAGCGCCGAAGTCACCCAGAAGCGCAACTGGGTGGTGGTTACGGCCACGCTGGACCACTCTGTCTTCAGCGCATTGAGCGCCGGCCAGAACGCCCCGCCTGAATCCCCATCCGGCCCAGCCACTTCCAAGTAGCAGACAGTTCTGCGTCTTTCGGCGTACCCTCTTCTTTCATCGACCGGCAACCTTAAGCCAAGCAGGTGATCCACTCTATACCAAAGGCAAAATGCTCCAAAAACACTTCGGCTCCCTGTCGACGGGAGCCGACGCGGAAGGCGATGGGAAGCAGGAGCTATTTTGCTGGCGGGGCGGCGCTGGGGCTGTCGTTGAAAGCAATCTCTGAAAAGGATGTGCGCAGATACTTGTGGGGATTGACAGGAACATTGTGGACGCGCACTTCATAGTGCAGATTGGGGCCGGTCACCCGGCCCGACTGCCCCACGTAGCCGATCACCTGGCCGCGAATCACATGCTGGCCAGGCACAACCGCCATGGCAGAGAGATGGGCGTAAACCGTGACCACATCGTGGCCGTGGTCGATTCTGACCTGGCGACCGTATCCGTTGCCCATGTCGGCTTCGGTTACGTCTCCGTCGGCCGCGGCGCGTACCGGTGTGCCGGTGGGCGCATCAATGTCGATGCCGGAGTGGAAGGCGCCTTCGCCGTTGATTGGATCCTGCCGCTCGCCGAAGCTCGATCCGACCCGCCCCTCGACCGGCCAAAGCGATGGCGCGTCGGCCAGTTCCGTCCAGTCGCCGGCAAAGTTGGGCGACAGGCCGCTCTCCAGGGCGCGGGAGACGCGGCCGGACATGGCCTGGGTGCGCAGCAGATAGAACTGATCAATGGAGAGCTTCACCTGCTGCTGGTCCGGGTCGTCGGTGAGAGCCAGACTGGCGGGCGCCTGCTCGACTGCGCTGGCGCTATTGGCGGGCTTGGCCGCCGCCAGCTTGTTCTGCCGCAGTCCGTAGAGCGCGGTCACTTCGTTGGCCAGAGCGCCCAGCGAGGCCACCTGCACATTGCGGTCATGCGCAATCTGCGCCATCTGCTGGTAGTCCTTGCGCAGAGTCATATGCTCCTGGCGGAGCTGATTGAAGCTTTCTGTTTTGAGCAGCATCCGGGTGTAGGAACCGGCCAGTCCCACGATTGTAAATGCACCCACCAGCGCGGCGGCGACAAATCCATATACATACCGAAGCGGGAGGGGAATCTTGCGAACCTCTCCGTCCTCGTCTCTGGCGACAAAGATGACGTAGTAGCGTTTGCGCAGCATTTTCGCCTTTCATCCCAGCTTTTCGCAGAGCCGCAATTCGCCGTGTACTGAAGAAGAGCTTTTGGCATGGGAGCCTTACGGCTCCTCAAACAACCGATTCACAAGTCAGGCGCGCATCCCGGAACGTTGATACAGGCTAACAAACAAGCCCTGGGTTGGTCAAGCCATTCAAGACCATCCACATTGCCTTTCTGGATGCATGATCGGTGCAAAACCGTTTCGTATCAGGCAGCCGCTCAGAATCCGCCCGTTTGCCTTATCCTCTAGGGATGAAGCAAACCGATTATGGAGGAGGCGAACTCGCCCTGCTCGGCGCGATTCGCCGGCGCGCAAGCAGCGGAGGCTCCTTCGCCGGACTTCGCCTGGGCATCGGCGACGACTGCGCGCTGCTGGTTCCGCGACGGGGCGAAGAGCTGGCTGTCACGACAGACCTCTCCATTGCCGGCCGTCACTTCCGCCTCGACTGGCACCAGCCAGAGGCCGTCGGCCATCGTGCCCTGGGGCGAGGCTTGAGCGACCTTGCCGCCATGGGAGCGCGTCCCGTGGCCGCATTTCTCTCCCTGGGAGTGCCGCGCGAGCTGACCCTGGCTGCCAAACGCTGTTCCTGGGTGCAGCGCTTTCTCGACGGATTTCTGGCCCTGGCCGAGGCCCATAGAATTCCTCTGGCCGGTGGCGACCTGGCAGAATCCCCCGTCGCCGTAGCCGACATCGTCCTAGTGGGCGCCGTTGCTCGCGGGCGCGCGCTGCTCCGCTCCGGCGCAAGGCCCGGCGACCAGCTCTACGTGACCGGCGCCCTCGGCGGAGCCGCCGCTGGACTTGCCCGGCTGGCCGTAGTGGCCTCGGCGGCTCACGGCAACCCTCTGCGCATCCCCAAAAAGATGGGCAAGCAACTCGCCCCGCATCTCTATCCGCAGCCGCGCATCGCACAGGGGCTTTGGCTGCAACGACGCGGGTTGGCCTCGGCCGCCCTCGACGTGAGCGACGGCCTCTCCAGCGATCTGGCTCACCTGTGCGCTGAGTCGGGCGTCGCCGCCGAGGTCGATGCCGCGCTCGTTCCCATTGCTATGGGATCGACACTGGATCAGGCGCTCGATGGCGGCGAGGACTACGAACTGCTCTTCACTGCCCCAGTTGTCGCTCGCCTGCCCCGCTCGATTGCCGGCGTCCCGGTGACCAGAATCGGCCGCATTGTGAAAGCCCGCAAAGGCCGGCCGGCCATCACCCTGCTCACACCGCAAGGCGCGCAGCCGCTGGAAGCGCGAGGATGGGAGCATTTCTGCTGATGTTGTTGTTTGGGCTTTGACTGTAGCACTACTCAAGTTCTTAGAGCAGCCGCAACTCCGGGAAAATGATCACATTCTTTACATCTCCCGTCAATCAACCGCATAGCAGTTCGACGCTTCCCTCCCCTGCATAGGCCGCATCATTCTCCGCCGCTGGAGGCTCCGCGCCGCCCTCAAGTTGGGCGGCAAAGAAGGCGTCCACCTGGGCCAGCACGTCGGCGCCGGTGCGCGCCTGATAGATGGCTGCTCTGAGCTTGGCGCCACCCGCCACGCCGTGGGTAAACCAGGTGGCGAACTGCTTCATCCTGCCCGCCGTCTCGCCCAGCCGCGCGGAGCGAGGCAGATCTTTGGTCGCCTCTGCCTCGTCGAGCAGCATCTGAAAGTAGGCGCGAATCATGCGATAGCGGTCATTGTTGGTGGGCTGATCGTAGCGGCCGGTGGCAGTGTACTGCGCTATCTGGCGAAAGATCCACGGGTTGGAGGGCGCGGCCCGGCCAATCATCACCGCGTCGCAGCCGGTCTCGGCGCACATGGCCGCCGCCGCTTCGGGGGTATGAATGTCCCCGTTGCCAATGACCGGAATGCTGACCGCCTGCTTGACCCGCGCGATCCACTCCCAGCGCGCCTGGCCGGTGTAACCCTGCTCGCGGGTGCGAGCATGCAGCGCCACGGCGTTCAGCCCCTCGGCCTCGGCCATGCGCGCCAGCTCAAGGCAGACAATTTCGTTGTCGTTCCAGCCAAGGCGGAATTTGACGGTGAAAGGGATCGTCACCGCCTTGCGCACGGCGCGAAAAATCTCTCCAATGCGCGGCAGGTCGCGCAGCAGGCCCGAGCCGCCATTGGAGCAGACAACACGCTTGGCCGGGCAGCCGAGATTCAGGTCCACCAGGTCAAAGCCGGTCTCTTCGACGATGCGCGCCGCCTCGGCCAGCGTCTCAGGATTGGCCCCGAAGAGCTGTGCGCCGATGGGATGCTCGTCGTCGTAAAAGGTGAGGTAGCGCTGGCGCTTGCTCTCGCGCATACGCGCCAGGCCGTCGGCGG
>Ga0302320_10011007_pt1 | contig 19228 bp, 14 predicted proteins | sample Bog_T0_3_FD_202130 | JGI IMG/M metagenome (GOLD analysis project Ga0302320, IMG submission 202130) | Peat permafrost microbial communities from Stordalen Mire near Abisko, Sweden - Bog_T0_3 | ecosystem: Environmental > Terrestrial > Soil > Wetlands > Peat | place: Sweden: Abisko, Stordalen Mire... | reverse complement strand
ACAGGAAGATGATCTCGTCCTCTTGAATCTGGTGGTCTTTTGAGCCGAAGAGGTACTTGATGCCGGGAATCGAGCTGAGGCCGGGTAGTCCGCTCCAGCTCTGAATGTCGGTCTTGTTGACCATGCCGCTGAGCACACTGGCCTCGCCCTCGCGGAGGCGAATGGTCTGCTCGCTGGTCTTTTGCGCGATGATGGGCTCGGTGACGCCGCTGATGGTGGAAGAGCCATTTTCCGAGCTGTCCTCGATCTTGATCTTCAGCGTCACGTCGTGATTGAAGTGAACGGTCGGGGTCAACTCGATGTTGATGCCGACGTCAAGATACTGGAACTGAGTCTGTACCCCGATGCCGAGTCCGCCGACGCCGCCCACGCCGCCCAGGCCGCCGCCCCCATAGGAGCCAGTGGCTATGGGGATGCGCTCGCCTATCTTCATGGTTGCCTTTTGCGAGTCAGTGCAGCGGATGCGCGGGTTGTCGAGGATTTTGGTGTTGGAGTCACTGAGCAGCGCGTTGGCGGTGGCGGCGCCGATGGTCATTGAGATATCGCTTGCCTTCAAATGGGCCAGGCTGTAAAGGGTCGGGCTGGCAGCGGTGGTGGTAGTGCTGGTGGTGGTGGTAGTGGTGCTGGCGGCGGTAGTGGCCGGGGTAATGGAGGCTGACACGCTGCTGGGCCAGGAGAGGCCGAGGTTCTTCTCCCAGTTCTTGTTCACCTCGAGGACTGCAATGTCGACGACGACTTCAGGCCGGGCCTTGTCGAGATCGTTGACCAGCTTTTGCGCCAGCAGCAGCTCATCCGGCGTGGCGCGCATGACAATGGCGTTCTGGCTGGCGACGCCGTAGACCTTGGCGTTGGGCAGCACATTGCGCAGGGCGGTCTGCACATCGTTCAGGTCGTTCTGCTGCCAGGCGTTGGTTAGGTAAAAGGTCTCCACGGCCTGCTCGTCGAGCTCGGTGCGCTTGGCGCGGGTATTCTGGGCCACAAAGACGGTGTTGGCGGTAACGGGGCGCCAGAAGGTGTTGGACATGGTGCCCACAATGCGCAGCGCGTCAAGCAGGGAGACGTTGTTGAGGTCGACCTGAATGCGCTTGGAGGTAAAGTCGGGATCGAAGAGGACATTGATGCCGGCTGCCTTGCCGACCGCCTGGTAAACCACTTTGGCGTCTTCGGTCATGTGTAGGGTCAACGGCTCGTTGGAAACCGGCTTCAGGGAGGCCGGCGACCCCATGGAGTCAATCTCTTCCTGCTTGCCTTCCGCCTCGGGAAGGCTGGTCTCATCCAGCGGCGCCGCTTCGTTGGTCTTGGCGCGCACCTTGGCTATCTCTTGCAGGGCGGCATCGTTGCCGGGATCGATCTCAGCGGCGCGCATGTATTCGACCAGCGCTCCCGGCTCATCGCCGGCAGCAGCCAGTTTTCGGCCTTTGGTCATATGCAGCCCTGAGGCCGAGATCTTTACCCGATAGTAGGCGGCGCGATATTCAAGAGCCTTGGGATTTTTGGCATAAGCCTGCTGGTAATTGTTGAAGGCAGTGTCGTAGTCCTCGCGCGCCTCGGCGGCCTGGCCACGCTTGAAGAGGGTACCGGCCGACTCGGCGGCGTAGGAGACACAGCTCCAGCCCAGGAGGGCCAGAACGGCGAAGAGCGCAATCCGGAAGACCACCCCGGAGAGGACCGAACCAGAGGCGGCCGGAACAACAGCGCGGATTTTCATCGAACTCCCAAGCGTCTCAGGCGGCCAGGATGGCCTGGCGTGCTGCTGCGAGCTGCCTTGGCAGCCCATGACGCGATTCCTGATGCGATCTGCAATGCAATTCCCGACCCGATTTGTGTTGCCGAAACTTCCCTGCCCACGAACCCTCATTTTAGCAAAGCCCCAGTAGGCAAGGAGGAAAAGCCTTGCCGATGCTACCATGAAGATTCGAGGTGGTTTCCCGATGGCGCGCCAAACCAGTCATGTGATTGTGCAGCCCGTGCCCACCGGCCCGCAAAAGCCGGTGCGGCCGCGCGACCCCGTGGCCAGCGGGGAGCGGGACGCCGCGCACAACCGGATGGCCAGCCATAACTATTTTCTGCTGGAGAAGTTTGAGGCTGGCGTGGCCCTGCGCGGAACCGAGGTCAAGTCGATCCGCGAAGGCAAGGCTAACCTCAAGGACTCCTACGGCCTGATCAAGGACGGTGAAGCTTTCCTGCTCAACGTTCATATTGGTCCCTATTCGCATGGCAACATCTCAAACCACGACGAAACCCGCACCCGCAAGCTGCTTCTGCACCGGGAAGAGGTTCGCAAGCTACTCTCCAAGACGCAGATCAAAGGCCACACGCTCATCCCCATCCGGCTTTACTTCCGCAACGGGCGGGTGAAGTGCGAATTGGCTGTGGCCAAGGGCAAGCAGGACTGGGACAAGCGGGAAACTGAAAAGCGCCGCGAAGCCGACCGCGAGGCCCGCGCCGCCGTGAATGCCAGCAAGCACCGCGGGGGCCGCTAAAACTGTTCAGCGGCCCCGCGCGCGCATCAGGGCATCATTTCATCGGAGATCACCACAAACGGACTGGGAGCGGCGTGCGGCAGTTCCCATTTGGGCGTTTCCAGATGGGGCATGGGCCGGGCCTGAAAGAGCCTCTTGCACTGCCGTGCGGTCCACCGCGCCCACCTTTTTGACTTCTTCCGCCGTGCGCTATCCGTGGAGATGCCGGTTCCGGCATACATCTGCCGGTAGAGCTTGGACAGAAAGGCAAAGGCAATCCGGGCGCGCAAATTGGGCGTGCACGCCGATCTCTCCCAGATCGAACTCCAGTTATAGAACCGGTCCCACACCTTCTGGGTCCGCTCGCGAATCTCGTCGGAACTCATGGAGGGATGGGGGGTGAACATCTTGGGCCGCACCTCGGTGGGAATGAGCCAATAGCGCGTGATGGGCACGCCCGCCACCAGGGTGGGCGAATCTTCCTGCGTTTTTTCCCAGCGGGTGAAGTCGACAGTGCCGGGAAACGGCGTCATCATGACAAACTGCGCGAAGGTTACCCCGGCTTTGAGCGCCATCTCAACGGTGGCGTCGAAGGTGGCCGGTTTATCGGTAGGCAGGCCGAAGATGAACGAGCCCAGCACGTGAACGCCGTGCTTTTTGAATTCCTGCAACTGGCGGGCCAGCGCTTCGCCGGAGTAGTTCCAGTCTTTGAAGACGGCTTTCAATCCTTCGGGGGTAACGGCCTCAACGCCCACCAGGGCACCCTTGATGTTGGCGTTGCGCATGGCGTCCAGGTAGTCGCCGTCTTCGCCGGCCTCCATGGTGATCTGGGTAAAGAACACCATATCCTTGGGCAGCCTGGCCAACTCGGCCATCAGGTCAAAGCGCTCCTGGCGAATCGCGGTGAGTTCTTCAACCTTTGCCGTATTGCCCTGTTCCCGGGCGAGGCGCAAGTCAGTGAGGGTGACGGGGTAGAAATTGTCGTCGGCCAGGGCGATATAACGGAAACCAATCCGCCGCAGATTCACGATTTCGTCGACCACGCTGCGATAGGAGCGCTGGCGAGGCTTCTGCCCATCGGTGCGCCACACGCTGCAGAAGGAGCAGTGCTTGGGACAGCCGCGGATGGTCTGCACGGAGGCCCACATATATTTGTCGGGCTGCATGAGGTCCCAGCGAGCCGCCAGGAATTGCGTTCCCTCGATGCGTCCGCCCTCATACATTTTTTTCGGCGCGCCGGCGAGGCAATCCTTCACCGCCTGGCCCCAGGCAACATCGCCATCGCCGGTCACCACGGCATGGGCGCGACCGCGGTCCAGCGCTTCCTCGGGGAAAAGAGTGGCGTGAATGCCGCCATAGACGACCCATGCGCCACGATCGCGCGCCATGTGGCCAACAGCATATCCACGCAGGGCGTTGCCGGTGTGGATGCTGATGCCAACAATGTCGCCGGGAGCAATCGATTCGGGCTTGATCTGCTCCAGTGACTCATCGGTAAGAATCGGGTCGCCGGCTACTTCAGGCGTTGCCGCGGCAAGCACAAACAGCCAGCGTGGCGTGATGACCGCCGTGCCAAAAGAATTGTCGCTGGGATTGACCAGGTGGACGCTCATCGGACCAACTTTCCTCATGCGGGTAAGTCGCAATCGCGAGTGTGGTTGGTGCAAAAGGCGTCTGGGCCAGGGATGTTATTGCCAAACGCAAACCGTTCGGTCATAGTTCGACACTAATCATACATAGGGAACGCCCAGGTTGGCTGCGCTGAACGATAAACCTCCGAAAAATGGATGGCTCAACGATTGGTTTGCAAACAAGGAGGCAATCACGAAGATAAGAGCTGTTTTATACACTTTTCTCCCCAAGTCGAACAATCTAATAAGTTCCGATATGTGAATTCCCTGCAATCCTGCCCGCTTCCCGGACCGCCAATGAACAGCAAACCGGGGGGACAGGCGAGAATGCTCCTCAAAGAACGGGAGGTTGACCAAGCCGGTTGAAAATCGCCGCCAGCCGTGCTCCGCTTGCCCCACCCGCCCGCGACAGTGAAATAATGGGCAATATGCGCACTCAACTTTCGTTTGCAAACCTTGCCCTGATTGAAACCGAGTTGCTGGCCGTTACGGCCGCGGACACACAAACAGCCAAGGGCCCCGACGCCAAGCCGCAACCCACAGTGCTGACCGCCGACGCGGCTGTGCTGGCTGCCGCCGCCACAGTGCTGGCGAGCGGCGAGTTCAAGGCAGGCGCGAATGAGACTCTGCTGCTGCACGCCCCGGCCGGATTGGCCGCAAAGCGGCTGCTGCTGATCGGCCTGGGGAAACAGGGCAAGACCACTGCGCATAGTGTGCGCAATGCTGCCGGAACCGCAGTCCGGTTTACCAAGCCGCGCGGAATTCGCGAACTGGTTTTCGCCTTGCCGGCGGCGGACACCATTGCGGCTGCGGCAGCCACGCGTGCGGCTGTCGAGGGCGCGTTTGTTGGCGACTTTGATCCTGACACGTACCGCAGCGACCGCAAGGACCAGAGCGTGCAATCGTTCACCCTGGCCGCGCCGGCCGGCAGCGACAAATCTGCCTTGGAAGCTGCATTTGCCGAAGGCGTGATTGTGGGCGAGAGCCAGAATTTTACGCGCTCGCTGGTGAACGAGCCGGGCAACAAGCTGACACCGACGATTCTGGGCCAGCGCGCCGCGGCGATGGCCTCTGAAGTGGGCCTCAAGTGCGAAGTGCACTCCACCGAGAAGCTGCATGAGCTGAAGATGGGCGCCTTCTGGAGCGTGTCGCAGGGGTCGGCCGAACCGCCCGCGCTGATCGTGATGCGCTATGAGCCTGAAGGCGTAACGGACGGACCGGTGCTTGGACTCGTAGGAAAAGGCATTACCTTTGACACGGGCGGCATCTCCATTAAACCCGCAGATAGCATGGAGAAGATGAAGTACGACATGGCGGGCGGCGCTGCGATGCTCGGCGCCATGCGCGCCATTGCGCTGCTGAAGCCAAAGGTGCGCGTGATCGGCATTGTGTGCGCGGCAGAGAATATGCCGGACGGGAAGGCTTATAAGCCGGGCGATGTGGTGACGGCCATGTCGGGCAAGACGATCGACATTATCAACACAGACGCCGAGGGCCGGCTGGTGTTGGCCGATGGACTGGCCTACGCGCGGCAGTTGGGCGCGACGCACCTGATTGACGCGGCCACGCTGACCGGCGCCTGCGTGGTGGCGCTGGGCATGATCAACGCCGGCGGGTTCTCGAACGACGATGCGACGTATGCCAAGTTTGACGGCGCGCTGGCAACGAGCGGCGAAAAGTTCTGGCGCTTGCCTCTGGGCGAGGAGTATGCCGAACAGATCAAGAGCGATATTGGCGACATCAAGAACACCGGCGGACGCTGGGGCGGCGCGATTACCGCGGCCGAGTTCCTGAAAGTCTTTGCGGAAGACACGCCGTGGATTCACCTGGATATCGCGGGCCTGGCCTGGGTGGAAGACTCGAAGCCCTACATCGCCAAGGGGCCGAGCGGCTTCGCGGTGCGGTCGATTCTGGAGTGGGTTCGGAGCTACTAAAACCAGTCCCGCGCGGAGGTCAACAGTCGGCGATTCTCTGCGCGCATTTCTCTGAGGAAACTTTCTTGCTGCTGCGAATCGGAGTTCCGCTGCTGCTTGTGCTTTCGGCCTCGCTGGCCAGGGCGCAGGCACCCGGCGGATTGATTTTCCCGGTGGGCGCCAGCCCGTTTACTTCAAGCCATGCATCCACGATTGTCGAGCTGAAAGATGGCAGCCTTCAGTCGGCCTGGTTCGGCGGAAGCCATGAAGGCGGAGACGATGTGGCCATCTGGAGCGCGCGGAAAGACGCAAGCGGCTGGTCGGCTCCGGTTGTGCTGGCGCGCGAGCCGAAGGTTCCCTGCTGGAATCCGGTGCTGTTCCACACGCGCGACGGGCGGCTCTGGCTTTATTACAAATTCGGCCCGTCGCCGGATACCTGGGCCGCGGCACGGAAGTACAGTCTGGACGAGGGCCTCACGTGGTCTGCCGCGGAGCATTTGCCTGCGGGAATTCTGGGGCCGATCCGGGCGAAGCCCCTGGTGCTCGACGATGGAACCATCGTTGCGGGAACTTCGTTTGAGTTCTATAACGCGTGGGCCATCTGGATTGAGCGCAGCGCGGATGACGGCAAGACCTGGACGAAGATCGGCCCGATTCTGCCGGTGGCCGGCATTGGCTCGGCAGGCGACAACGGCAAGATTCGCGGGCTCATTCAGCCGTCGGTGATCAGCCTCGGCAAAGGGCATCTGCGGCTATACGCGCGGTCAACGCAGGATATTGCCCGCATCTGCGTTGCCGACTCCTTTGACAACGGGCTGACCTGGACGGGCGCGCACGCGCTCAATGTGCCCAACCCCAACTCCGGCATCGATGCGGTTGCGCTGAAAGATGGACGCGTCGTGCTGATCTATAACAATTCGACCTCCGACCGGACGCCGCTGGATCTCGCGGTCTCGCACGATGGCGAGCACTTTCAAAACTTCACGGTCCTTGAAGATGCGCCCGGGGAATACTCTTACCCGGCCATCATTCAAGATGCGAAGGGCGACCTGGAGATTACCTATACCTGGAATCGCAAGTCGATCAAATATGTGCACATCCGGATCGAGGATGTTCCCCGGTAATGCCATCGGAAAGTACGCGCAAATCCTCTGGTCACAAATGCCTTTTGATCGCATACTGGAGGCAGTTGCAGCATCGCCGGCTCTTGGAGGGATCATGCCAGGCAACGGAACGAGAGTAGTGGCTGGGCTGATGCTTGCCTTGCCGTTGGCTATTTCCGCATGCGGCGGCAGCGCGACTCGCTTGTTGCAGTCGATCACGATCACCCGCGCGAACGGCACTCAGATTAACTTCACCGCCGCCGGGATGTTCACCGCAGCGCCCGTGACGGAGAGTCTGCTGCCAGTGGCCTGGTATCTGATGGGGCCGGCGATTGATCCTCCGCCGGCCAGCTATGCGCTGGTCAGCGCCCCCTACCACCCTGCCCGATGCGTGCAGGCGCCGGGCCCTCCGTCCGTGACGTACACAGTGATTGCACTCGCGCCGGTTGACCCGAATGCGCCGCTCTCCGGCTCCATGCCATACCAGGTTTTTGACGATCTGGTCATCGCCCACACCAAGACGGCGGAAGGCGGATTCATCGCCGCTACGACGACAGTCACATGCCCCTAGCGGGGCTGGCGGCATGCCTCTACATCGCCTCAGGGCTTTCGATCCCCAGCCAACTCAGCGCAATCATCAGTTCGCGCAGCGCGACCGCCGCGGTGGCCAGCAAAAATGTCTTCCGCGCCGGGTCTTCCTCGGTAAGGATGTGGTGGCGATGATAGAAGTTGTTGAACTCCTGGGCTAGCTGGAAGGCGTGCTTGGCCAGGTTCGCCGGCTCGGAACTGGCGATGCACTGGTCCAGCACCAGCGTGCGCCGCGCAGCGCGCAGCCAGAGCGCCCAGATGTCTTTTGCCTCTGGGCCTTCAAGGAAACCGCCGACCGGGCTATTGGCTAACTCCGCTAACCGCGCGAACTCCGCTAACACCGCTTCAGAGTCCGTGCCGGCTTTGCGGAAGATGTTGCGCGCGCGGACCACGGCGTATTGAATGTAGGGGCCGGTTTCGCCCTCGAAGCTGAGGGCGTCTTTGAAGTCGAAGGCGATGACGGAGTTGCGGGTGAACTTGAGCATGAAGTAGCGCAAGGCGCCGATGGCGATCTGCTCGGCGATCTTTTGGCGCTCGGCTTCGTCGCGGCCGGTCTGACGCGCATCGGTTTCAGCGCGCGTGGCAGCGATCAGCTTGTCAATCAGGTCGTCGGCCTTGACGCCGAAGCCCTTGCGGCCGCTGACTTCAATGTAGGGGCGAGCAAAATCTTCATCAGACACTTCGTAGCCCAGCTCGCGGGCACAGCGCGGCGTGAGGGCGACCATCTCGTAGCTGAAGTGCGTGTAGCGGTCTGCCTGCTCGGTGTGGCCCATGCCGCGCAGAGCCTGGATGACGTTGGCCTGCGGGTCGGATTGGCGCGCGTCGATCACGTTATAGATTGCCTGCGCGCCGCCGAAGTGCGGATGGGGCTCGATTCCCTGCTCTGCCGAGATCCAGCACTCGTGATCGGGGTACGTGAAGAACGGCTTGTAGCCGAAGTCCTTGCCCAGCAGGCCGAACTTCCACAGGTGATAGGCGATGTCTTTGCCGACGTAGGTGACCGTTCCGTTGGAGCGGACGATGACTTTGGCGTCTTCGTTCAGGTCGCCCTCTGCGACCTCGGCGCCGGGGCGCGTCATTACCCAGCAGCCCTTGTTCTTCCCCTCGGTCTCGAAGTAGAGCACGCCTGTTTGCTTCAACTGCTCGAAGGCCGCCTCCCAGAATTTGAGATGCAGAATCTCGCTCTCACGGGGCAGGAAGTCGTACTCGATGTCGAGGCGGAGCATGGTTTCAAGATGACGGCGCAGGACGGCGGTTGAGATCAGCTCGGCTACATCGGCGGTCTCGTTGCCGCCATGTTCGAGTTCATGCAGTGTGGCGTAACGCAGCTTCTTGCGTTCGGCGTTTTCTTCGTCTGTGCCGCTCGCGTACCACTGCGAGGTGCGCGCATAGAGATCCCAGCAGTAATAATCGACACCTGCGGTGTGGCCCTCGGCGCCTGCGGCGCGGTTCTCGCAATCTGCAACGAGCGCGCGGATTTCAGCCAGAGTCTTCTTCTCTAGATGCAGAAACCCAACGATCACATCGGCAACCTGGACGCCGGTGTTGTCGATGTAGTTTTGCACATCGACTTTTTGGCCGGCGGCGCGGAGGAGGCGAACAAAGGTGTCGCCAAGGATGGCGTTGCGCAAGTGGCCTACGTGTGCGGCCTTGTTGGGGTTGATGCTGGTGTGCTCGACGAGCGAGTGTACCCCCGCAGGGGGGGCAGACTCTCGGACTGAGGCGGTTGAACGGGCACCGGCGGCGCGATCGAGGCGGGCGTTGATGTAGCCGGCGCCGGCAACTTCGAAGCTGGCAAAACCAGGCAGTGGGCCGATGGCGGCGACAATCTCCTGCGCGATGATCTTGGGCGCTTTGCGGAGTTTGCGCGCCAGTTCAAAGGCGATGGGCGTGGCCAGTTCGCCGAACTCGAGGTCCGGGGGAATCTCAAGCGGGATGTTCTCGACTGCGATGCTGTAGTTTGCCTGCAACACCTCACGAAGCCGGGCGGCAAGCTTTTTTTGCAATTCCAGGTACACGCTGTATGCCTCAGAAATCCTTGATTTTCAAGGTGATTTTACCACCTGCGGTGGGGCCAACCATTTTACGCATCGCGCGAAGGAGAGTTGAGGATGGCTGGAGTTTGTGCTGTCCCATGTCTCAAAGTGGAGACATGGGGCACCCGGCACTCGTTATTCGTTGGCTGAACTACTGAGCCACCCGCTAACGCATAACCTCCAGCGGCCTACTCTAATTAGGCGGGCAGTCCGGTCTGAAATGCCCGGGACGCAAATGCCGTAAAATGAACAACAGATTGCCTCTGAAAAACGGCCTGCCGCCAGAAGGCCAGCTCGACGCAATAATTCCGCCTATGACAACCAATGCATCAAGCCCAAATCGCTACTACCTGACCACGCCCATCTACTACGTGAATGCGCGGCCGCACCTGGGCCATGCCTACTCGACGATTGTGTGCGACGCCATTGCGCGGCGCAAGCGGGCGATGGGGATTGAGACATGGCTGCTGACCGGGACCGACGAGCACGGGCAGAAGATTGAGCGCTCGGCGGCGCTGGCCGGGCGCACGCCGATGGAGTTTGCCACGGCGATTTCAGGGGAGTTTCGCGGGCTTTGGGACCGGCTGGGGCTGACCAACGACGACTTTATCCGCACCACGGAAGAGCGGCATAAGCACGGCGTGCAGAAGTTGTTTGCGACGCTGCGCGACAAGGGCTACATCTACAAAGGCTCCTACACGGGGCAGTATTGCGTGTCAGACGAGGCGTATGTGGACGGGCCTCCGGGCACGCCCTGCCCCGACTGCGGACGGATTACGGAGACAGTGAGCGAGGAGAATTATTTCTTCAAGCTCTCGGCCTTCGAGCGCAAACTGCTGGAGTTTTACGAGGCGAATCCCGGGTTCATGGGGCCTGAGTCGACGCGGCGCGAGGTGATCTCGTTTGTGCGCAGCGGGCTGAAGGATCTGTCGGTGAGCCGGACGAGTTTCTCGTGGGGCATCCCGGTGCCGGGGGATGAGAAGCACGTTGTGTATGTGTGGCTGGATGCGCTGGCCAACTACATTACGGCGCTGGGGTATGGGTCGGACGATCCCGCGGAGCAGGCGCGGTTTGAGAAGTTTTGGCCAGCGGACATGCACCTGATCGGCAAGGAGATCAGCCGCTTTCACTGCGTCTATTGGCCAGCGTTCTTGATGGCCGCGGGGATTGCGGTGCCGCGCTCGGTGAGGGCCAATGGCTGGCTGCTCTTTGACCAGGGAAAGATGTCGAAGTCGCGCGGCAACATTGTGCGGGCAGAAACCGTTCAGGATGTGCTGGGAGCGGATGCGCTGCGGTACTTTTTGTTGCGAGAGATTCCGTTCGGGCAGGATGGCAGTTTCAGCTTCGATGCGCTGGTGCAGCGCTACAACGGCGACCTGGCCAACGGCTATGGGAACCTGGTGAGCCGCGTGGTGAACATGGTGCACAAGTACTTCGGCGGGGTGGTGCCGGAGGCGGGCGCGGAGACTCTTGCAGAGGGCAGCCTTCGTGAATGCGCGGTTCGAACGATCGCTGCGTTTGGTGTGGAATTTGAAGCAATGAATTTCTCCGAGGCGCTGAAGGCGTTGTGGACGCTGGTGGCGGAGACGGATGGCTTCCTGACGGCCAACGCGCCGTGGAAGCGGCCCACGGACCGGCCGGAAGCGGAGCACGTTGCGTTGCAGGCGCGGGTGCTGGCCACGGCGGCCGAGGCGATTCGCATCATCACTGCGTTGGTGTATCCCATTCTGCCGGAGTCGGCGGCCAAGGTGTGGCGCCAGTTGGGACAGGGCGAGATTGCGGACGCGGCAAAGAAATCGTTTTTGACAGACATCTCGTGGGGTGGATTGAAGGCCGGGACAAAGTTTGGCGAACCCGCGCCGCTGTTTCCACGCGCGGAAAAGGACGCGATTGATCGTATGCAAAGTATGGAAGATGAAAACAACAAGAGCGTGATTGAGGCGGCGGCGGGGGTTGCGGCTGCTGGTGGCTTGACGGCCAAGGAACCGGCCCCGGCTGCCATGAAGGCTGTTGAGGCTCCCAAGGCCGCGGTTGCTGCTGTAATCGCGCCTGCTCCGATTGCGAAGGAGACTCCTATTACGTTGGCCGCCGTACCGGCTCCTGTTCCTGCTGCCGTCGCAGCGCCGGCTGCACCTGCTGTTGAGGGAGCGCCTGCGCAGGCGGCTGCTGTTGAGGGGCCACAACACATCACCATCGATGACTTCACCAAAGTGGAGCTGCGCGTGGCGCAGATTCTGGTGGCCGAGCGGGTGCCCAAGGCGGACAAGCTGCTACGGCTTGAGGTGGACCTGGGCTACGAGAAGCGGCAGATTCTGGCCGGGATCGCGCAGTACTACGAGCCGGAGAAGCTGATCGGGCGCAAGATCATCATTGTGGCCAACCTGGCTCCACGGAAGATGCGTGGACTGGAGTCGAACGGGATGCTGCTGGCCGCTTCGCTTGAGGGCGGCGCGCCGGTGCTGGCTGGGTTCCTGGAAGAGGTTCCGCTGGGGGCGCGCCTGAAGTAGGCACCTGCGGTGCGGCGGACGGCGCTTGCGCGCCACGGGGTTCGTAACCTCCCATCCTTGCGCCAGAAAAAATGCGCAACTGAGGAACTCATTTGCTGATCGACTCCCATGCACACCTGGACAGCGAACGCTACGCGGACGACCGCGCTGCGATGCTGGCGCGCGCGTGGGAGGCAGGTGTGGGCACGGTGCTTGCGATCGGCATCGGCGAGCAGGCCGAAGGGATGGGCCGGGCGCTGGAGATTTGCCGGCACTTCAACGCGCAGCCGGAGAGCGGGGCCGGGATTCCACAGCTCTATGCGAGCGCGGGAGTCTATCCCCACAACGCACATGAGGCGGACGATGCGGTGCTGGCCAAGTTGGATAGCTTGCTGGGGGAGCCGGATGTGATTGCCTGCGGGGAGATCGGGCTGGACTACTACCATGAGGGCGCGCCGCACGCGGTGCAGCGGCAGGGGCTGATCCGCCAACTGGAGATTGCCGCCACGCGGAAGCGGCCGATCCTGATCCATTGCCGGCCGAAGGATGGGAGCACCGACGCCTGGGACGATCTTTTTCTGGTTTTGGAGGAGCGCTGGCGGAAAACCGGGCTGGGCGGGGTGATGCATTGCTTTGGCGGAGGGTGGGAGCAGGCGCGGCGGTCTCTGGACCTGGGTTTTCTGATCTCGTTTGCCGGCAATCTGACGTATCCGAAGGCCCAGCCGCTCAGGGATGTGGCCGCGCAGGTGCCTCTGGACAGTCTTTTGGTAGAGACGGACGCCCCTTGGCTGGCTCCGGCGCCGCATCGGGGCAAGCGGAACGAGCCAGGCTGGGTCTTGCAGACGGCGCAGACTCTGGCTGGCCTGAAGGGCCTGACTGAGCAAGAAATCGCCCAGGAGACCACGAAAAACTTCATCCGGCTGTTTGACCTCAGGCCTGACGTGGGAAACTGGTAGAGGCTTTGCATGCAGCAGCCCTTTTCAAGCGGTGAGGGGAGAGAGAAATGGCCCAGGAGAACTCGTTCGACATTGTCAGCAAAGTGGATATCCAGGAGGTACGCAACGCTATCGACCAGGCCATCAAGGAGATCCGGCAGCGCTTTGATTTGAAGGACTCCCACTCCGAAGTGAACCTGGAGGGCAGTGACGCCATCCAGCTTGCTTCAGACGGGGAGTACCATTTGGAAGCGGTGAAAGAGATTCTGGGGCAGAAGCTGGTGAAGCGGGGCGTTTCGCTGAAGAACCTGGTGTATGAAAAGCTGGAAGAGGCCTCAGGCAAGAGCGTGCGGCAGAAGATCAAGCTGCAGCAGGGGATTCCGGTGGAAAAGGCCAAGGAGATTGTTCGCCTGGTAAAAGACTCGAAAAAGAAGGCCCAGGCAAGCATCCAAGGCGATACAGTCAGAATATCCAGCAAGGACCGCGACGAGTTGCAGGGGATTATCGCGCTGTTGCGGGGCAAGGACCTGGGATTGGATTTGCAATTTACGAACTACCGCACGAATTGACCACCTGCCCCCTGCGCCACCTGCGGTGGGGCCAACTTGGACGTCGGCTGTGGGATGGCTATCAATACCTGCGGTGGGGCCAACTTTTCAGTTTCAACGAGCCATTGGCAGTGACCGCGCTGTAGGATAAAACACGAGAACCGGAGAGCCTTGAGCACATTGGCGATAGCGACGGCGAGAGAAGTATTCGATCTGCTGCGGGACGACCTCGTGGCCATCGAGCAGGAGTTGGGCCGCGACGCCGCCTCCGGCGTAAGCACCATCACGGAGATTGCCGAGTATCTGCGCGAGGGCGGCGGCAAGCGCATTCGCCCCACGCTGCTGCTGCTCTCGGCCCACGCACTCAACTACTCGGGCCAGGGCTCCATCCGCCTGGGCGCGGTGGTGGAGATGGTGCACACGGCCACGCTCGTGCACGACGACATTATCGACGGCGCCGATATGCGGCGCGGCCGGCCCTCGGCCAACACCACCTGGGGCAATGAGAAATGCGTTCTGGCCGGCGACTGGCTTTACATGCAGGCCTTCAAGGTGGCGCTGGAAGAGAAGAATCTGCGCGTGCTGGACCTGCTGATCGGCCTGACGCAGCAGATGGTTGAGGGCGAGCTGCTGCAGATTCAAAAGCTGGGCAAGGCCGTCAGCGAAGCCGAGTACTACGACCTGATCTTCCGCAAGACCGCCTGCCTGTTCTCGGTATCGATGCGGCTGGGCGCGGCGCTGGCAGGAGCAACCGAGGTACAAGAGGCGAGCCTGGGCGCTTATGGGCGCTCGGTCGGTCTGGCTTTCCAGATTGTGGACGACGTGCTGGATTTGACGGCGACCGAAGAGGTGCTGGGCAAGCCGGTGGCCAGTGACCTGCGCGAGGGCAAGGCAACGCTGGCGGTGATCCACTCCGCCGATCATGGCACAGCCCAGGACCGGCAGACCATCCAAAGAGTTCTGGACGATCGCAGCTTTGAGAATGTGAGCCGGCAGCAGATTCAGGAAATCCTGGTGAAGAACGGCTCGGTTGAGTATGCCATGAGCGTGGCCGACCGCTACGCCGAGCAGAGCCGCCAGGCGCTGGCTTCCCTTGCCGACTCCGACTTCAAGCGCGCCCTGCTGTGGGTGCCAGATTTCGTGGTGGCGCGCGACAAGTAGTATTCCCCTGGAGGTTCAATTGCAGGATACCTGGACCCAGGTAGACGCCTACTTTGGCGATCTGCTTGCCCCCACCGATGCGCAATTGGATGCCGCGCGGGCGACGAATCGCAAGGCCGGCCTTCCACCCATCGATGTTTCGCGGCTGCAAGGCAAATTCCTTGAACTGCTGGTGCGCATCTCAGGCGCGCGGCGCGTGCTGGAGATCGGCACGCTGGGCGGCTACAGCACCATCTGGCTGGCGCGCGCGCTGCCTGAGGATGGGCGGATCGCCACGCTTGAGTTGAACCCAAAACATGCTGAGGTGGCGCGTACCAATTGGAAGAATGCGGGAGTTGCCAATCGCATCGAGCTCCATGTGGGCAAAGCGGCTGACTCTCTGCAATCGCTTGTGAACGCCGGCGCGGCGCCTTTCGATTTGATTTTTATTGATGCGGACAAATCCAGCATTCCCGAGTATCTGGATTGGGCGATGAAGCTGTCGCGACCGGGCACGGTGATTGTTACCGATAACGTGGTGCGCGATGGAAAAGTGATCAGAACCAACAGCGGCGATGCGGATGTGGAGGGCGTAAGGCGCTTCGCGGAGATTGTGGCTGCGGATCCGCGGCTGAGCGCAACCGTTTTGCAGACCGTGGGCAGCAAGGGATATGACGGGTTTGCGATTGCGGTTGTGCTGCGCTGACTGCGCCCCTTCACGCGTCCTGCACGATAGTTCCCTGGTGATAGACAATCTTCCAGCCGTCTGCGGTCTTCTGCCAGATGGTTGCGCGGCGGGTCAGGCGCGCGTGGTCTTGAAGCAGGGTGTAGGTGAGCAGGTAGGTATCCTCGCCCAATCGGCGACACTGAAACTCGCTCGTCTCCCAGATGTCTTCATGTGGAACCGAAAAGCGCTTCTCCAGCCCATCCAGCACAAACTGCCGGGAATAACGGCGGCCGGAGGCGCCGGTCTCCCAGTAATCCTCTGCCGTCATTCGGGCGAAATCGGCTCGCGTGGTTCCGAACTCCGGGCGATGAAAGATGGGCTCGCGTGCTCTGAGCTCGGCGAGGATTCCTTGCAGTTCGGGCGCGGTGGTGAACGTGGGTTCCATTCCCGGCTGCCGCTTTTCAAACGGTTTCATGGGAAACAGGATAAACCGTTTACTCGCCCGCCATCATCGCCTTCAGCGCAACGGCGTAGGACTCGGGCAACGGCTTTTTGTTCAACTTGTCGTCGCAGACGATATGAACGGTCTCGCCCTCGGCCAGGAGCTCGCGCCCTTCCGGGTTATGGTCGGTTGCGCGAAAGATTTTATAAGCAAACTTGATGACTGAGCCGCGCACCAGGCCGGGGCGGGTTTCGATGAGAATGCGGTCGTCGTAACGGGCCGGGGAGCGGTAGCGGCAACTGGCCTCAACTACCGGCAAAATGCACTGGTGCTCAATCTCCAACTGGCTATAGGCCAGGCCGAGCGAGCGCAACAGTTCGACGCGGCCAATCTCAAACCAGACCAGGTAGTTGGCATAGTAGACAATGCCCATCTGGTCAGTTTCAGCGTAGCGGACGCGGACTTCGGTGGTGACGGACATGAGGCTTGCTCCAGAGATCAGAGTTCAGAGATCAGAGATCAGTTGGATGTTCGCAAGCCGCAGTCTTTAATTGACCCCTGATCTCTGCCCCCTGATCCCTCGCATTTACGGCTTGAGATGGGTGAAGATGGGCAGTTTGCTCACGTCGTTGAAGATGATGAAAGCAAAAAGCACCATCAACACAACAAAGGCAGCCTGGTAGATGCGCTCCTTGACGTTGATGCCGATGTCGTGGCCGAGGACGCTCTCAATCAGCAGCAAGAGGATCATGCCGCCATCGAGAATGGGGAACGGCAACAGGTTGAGGATGCCCAGGTTGAGGCTTATCTCGCCGGCCAGTCCGAACTTGGGCAGCCAGCCCTTCATCTCGGCCGCTTCGCCTGCCATGCGGGCAATGCCCACCGGGCCTGAAAGCTGCGACACCGAAACCTGGTGGGTAAAGAGCCGCCGCAGTACTTCGACAATCAAAGTGGAGTTGTCTTTGCAGAAGGCGATGGACTTGGCGGCCGCCTTGGTGAACGAGAGCGGGTCATTGCGGAACGGAAACGGCAACCCGGCAAAGCCCAGCCTCCAGTTTGCGCCGAGCTTCACCGGGTGAACCACAATCGGCGGCAGCGAAACGCCATTGCGCAGCACCACCAGCGTAAGTGGCTTGCCCTGCCCCGCCTGCATATAAGCTTGCAACGATGAGATGGTGTGGAATGGGTGCGCATCCACGGACTGGATGGCGTCGCCGGCGCGCAGGCCAGCCTGATCAGCCGGAGTACCGGCCTGCACATCGTGGACGCCGATGGGTCCGGGAAGAAACTGCGGCAGAATCCCGGATTCCGTCAGGTCAAAGTCGTCCGCTTTGGCGCCGGAGGGGACGTGGAGGGTAAGGTCCACCCACTTGCCGCCGCGGTTCACTGTAACCGCGACGTTCTGGTTGGCGTTCAACTTGGCGCGCTCATAGACCTTATCCCAGCCCGGTTGGTCGGCATTGTCGAAGCGGGTGATGATGTCGCCGGGCTCAAGGCCAGCCTGGGCGGCGGCCGAGCCGGGAGTTACCCACTCGATGGCTGTTTCCTTTACCTCGACCGAGGGAACCTCGTTGATGAAGCCGTAGTAGACGAGCATCAACACAAAGGCCAGGATGAAGTTGGAGAACGGCCCTGCGAGGCCGATGAGCATACGCTGCCAGCGGGGGTGAGAAGTGAATGCGCCGGGGTCTTCGGCTGGAGCCTGATTGGCCGTACCGCTGGCCGCGTCGCCCACTTCGGCAAAGTTTTCGCCGGTCATTTTGACAAAGCCGCCCAAGGGAAGCAGGCAGACCTTGTAGTCGGTGTCGCCGTATTTAAAGCCGAAGAGGCGCGGCCCAAAGCCAAAGGAGAATGCTTCGACGCGCACGCCCAGGAGTTTTGCGACCGCAAAGTGGCCAAACTCGTGGACCACAACCATGACGCCGACCAGAACAATGAAGGCGGCAGCAGAAACCAGGAATTCATGCATAGATTTTCGGTTTTTCCTTTTACGAGGCGCGCAACAGGAGGGGAGCGCTTAGAGCGGTTCTCCAGTTTCCGTGATGTTTCAAGTGCAACGAAAGGTGGCTTCTTCTTGAAGAAAAAGCCACTTGGCAACGGTGCTTTCCCAATACTCAGACTGGAAAACCGCTTACGAGCTTATGCCAGCAGCGCACCAGCCGTTTCACGCGCCTCCCGGTCGGCTGCAAGCACCTCCGCGATGGTGGCGGGGTGAGCCTCCGGCGTGGATGCGAGCACCCTTTCAATTGTACGCGGGATACCCATGAAGGGGATTTTGCGGGCCAGGAAGGCCTCGACGGCCACTTCGTCCGCCGCATTGAGGGCGATGCAGTGGCTTCCGCCCTTCTCCGCGGCTTCATAGGCCAGCCGCAGGCAGGGAAAGCGCTCAAAGTCGGGCGGTTCGAAGTCAAGATGGCGCAGCGCAGCCAGGTCAAAGGTAAGCGTGGAGGCAGGCCGCTCAGGCCACGCCAGGGCATAGAGAATGGGCAGGCGCATGTCGGTGACCGAGATCTGCGCCAGGATGGAGCCGTCGACATACTCCACCAGCGAGTGAACGGTGGACTGGGGGTGGACGGTGACTTTGACCTGGCTTGCCGGTACGTCGAAGAGGCGGCAGGCCTCGATGATCTCAAGGCCTTTGTTGAGCATGGTGGCGGAGTCGATGGTGATGCGGCGGCCCATGACCCAGGTGGGGTGCTTCAGCGCCTGCTCGGGCGTGATGGTTGCGAACTGGTCCAGCGGCAGTTGGCGGAAGGGCCCGCCTGATGCGGTGAGCCAGATGGTCTTGACTTCGGCGTGGGCGCCTACGCGCATGCACTGGTGCACCGCGTTGTGCTCGCTGTCAATGGGCAGAATGGGCACGTTGCGGTCGCGAGCCGCGCGGGTGAGAATCTCGCCTGCCGCGACCATGCACTCCTTGTTGGCAAGGCCGATGGGCTTGCCTGCCAGGATGGCCGCGTGGGTGGCTTCAAGCCCAGCTACACCCACAATGGCTGAAACTACGAAATCCGCAGCGGGCAGAGTGGCGCAGGCAACCGTGCCCGCCGTGCCATGGACGACTTGAATGCCGGTGACGCCTGCGTTGTTGAGACGAGAGGTAAGTTGGCCGGCGAGTTCTTCCGTGGCCAGGGAGACCAACTGCGGCCGCCAGCGAATGGTCTGGGCAAAAGCCTCATCGACGTTGCGTCCGGCGGCAAGCGCGGCCACCCGGTAGCGATCGGGAAACTGCTCGACGATGGAGAGGGTGCTTTGGCCGATGGAGCCTGTGGAACCGAGA
>Ga0302320_10011005_pt1 | contig 19231 bp, 15 predicted proteins | sample Bog_T0_3_FD_202130 | JGI IMG/M metagenome (GOLD analysis project Ga0302320, IMG submission 202130) | Peat permafrost microbial communities from Stordalen Mire near Abisko, Sweden - Bog_T0_3 | ecosystem: Environmental > Terrestrial > Soil > Wetlands > Peat | place: Sweden: Abisko, Stordalen Mire... | reverse complement strand
AAATTTCTTCACGGTAGGGCGAGACTCCGTCGAGCCCTGACTCGATCTTCAACTCAAATTCAGAAGGTGAAGATTTTTGTCCTGCGCCCCTCAGCGCTTGATGCCGAAGAATAACATTGCCACCGCGATGGCCAACCCGATGAGAAGCAATACTATGCAGCCCGTCACCACGGCGAAGCGCCGCCAAAACCTGTCAGTTTGCGGCGAGTTCGGCGCTGCGGGCGCACTCACTCCGAACGCTTGTCGCACCTCCGCCCGCGTCAGAACGATCAAGGCCCATATTCCAACGGGAAATCCAATCAGACTACAGGCGACGATGGATATAATGGCGGCCGCCATGGCCCAAGCGTAACTGCGCCGCTGCAACATCTGGAATCCGCCAAAAGCAATCAGAAGCGAGGGCACCACATGAAAAAGTATCAGGCTGACAACGGCTAACAAACCGAATCTGTCCAAATGACTTCCAAAACCGAACACTTGGTACAGTTTCGGCCACTCGACTCCGGAGGAAGTCTGGCCTTCGCTGAATAGATGTCCAAAACCGAAGATACGGTCCATCAATGCGCTCCCAGTTGTAAGAACAAACAGGGCGATCAACGCGGATGACATTTTCCAAAAGGCGGCCACCATCAAGGCCACTGCCGGAGCAGTGATCAGCGCCGAAGCCGGCGGCGCAGGCGCCTTCCCAGCCGCAGCCGGAGATTTGGGCAAAGCGATGCCGGGTGGCGTGGTTGCAATCGTCTCTACCTGGGTCTTCACTTCGCTGGCTTGCTGGTAGCGCCGCCCCGGTTCCTTTTCCAGTGTGCGCAATACCACGTCATCCAGCCGCACGTCCACATGGACCCGTTGCGACGGCGGGGCGAATTTTCCCAACGGCAATTCCCCGGTCAACATTTCATAAAACACCACCCCCAGCGAGAAGATGTCCGCCCGATGATCCACCAGCGCCGGGCTTTCGACCTGCTCCGGCGCCATGTAATGCGGCGTGCCCATCGTGTCCTTCTCCCCGGTGAGCGCCGCGTTGTCGGAGGTCTGGCCGAGGATCTTCGCGATGCCGAAGTCGGCAATTTTCATGCGTCCCTTTGTGTCCAGCAGGATATTCTCCGGCTTGATGTCGCGATGGACGATGCCCTCATTGTGCGCGTATTGCAGCGCCTCGCATATCTGCGGCACGATGGCCAGCGCCTGTTCGGGCGCCATCCGCCCCGCCTGTTCCACCTGGCGCAGGTTCGCCCCGTCCACATATTCCATGATGAGATAATTCAACTCGCCAACTTTTCCAAAGTCATGCACGGCAACAATGTAGGGATGCACCAGCCTGGCCAGTGCGCGGGCCTCGCGGTTGAACCGCTCGGCAAAACCGGGGCTGTCCGCAATCCGCGGCGATAGGATTTTGAGCGCCACGAAACGGTCCAGCGCCGGCTGGCGCGCCTTATAGACCGCGCCCATGCCCCCGCGACCAATGAGTTCAATGACATCCAACTGCGGAAACTTGGCGGCCAGATCCGCCACCTCAGGCGGAACGAAACTCTCATGCTGATCCGCCGCGCCCGCTTCGGTGGCCATGCCTCGTTTCAACAGGCACGCGGGACAAAGCCCTTCCGGCGCTCCGGACGGCAGCTTCGCGCCGCATTGCGGGCAGTGCGTGGAAACCGGTCGCGCCGCCGCGCCGCCGCCCAACGGCCCAAGGGATGGCGCCGGAGCCTTCGCCTCTCGCTTTTGCCGCGTCACCAAAAAGACGACGAGCACAATCGCGCCGATGACGAAGACGACGAAGACCAAAATCGTTGCCAAGATGATGACCATTTCGCCGCCACCAACGCCTATGATAGAAAAAATCGGATCAAGCCGCATGTTCATACCTTATACAGAATAAAAAACAGCGAAAGGTTACAGCCTACCCCGACAAGGCGGCAAAAAGACTGCGGATTTCATCGTCAATCTCCGCCTCGCTGGCGACGGTTTCCGCGATTTCCGCGCGCAACAACGCGCGGTAACACTGCCGGAGCCGATGGACCGCGACCTTGACCGCCCCTTCGCTGGAACCGAGCCGGACGGCAATGTCCGCGTAGCGAACGGTGCGGCTGGTTTCCGTCAAGACCGGCTTGAGCTGCTCAAAAAGCTCCTCCTTGCCGAGCCGGACATATTCCTCGCGAAGTCGGCGCAGCACTTGGTCCAGCAGCGCCATCGCCCAGCGCCGCTCGAAAATCTTATCCGCGCTCGAATTGTCCGTTGGCTCGATCCAGCAGGTAGTTTCGGCGCTCGCGGCATCAATTGGGAGGAGGACGTTTGCGCCGCCGCGTTTTTGCGCGCGCGCCCGGTCCCATTCATTGGCCAGAAAATGTTTCACGGCGCCGAGCAGGAACGAGCGGAACTTCCCTTTGGACCGGTCCACGCCCGACAAAAAATTCTTTCCCAACAGCCGCGCGAAGAATTCCTGCGTCAAATCCTGCGCGTCGTGTGGAGAGTGGCCCTGTCGGCGAACGAAGGCATAGATGGGAAGCCAGTAATTGCGGCACAGCTTTTCCAGAGCAGCCTGAGCGTCGGGCGAATCCTCGCCACGGGCCGCCACCACGACGCTCCAATGCGTCCGTCCGAAATTGGCGGCGCCTGTCTGCGGTGTGTCCGGTTGTTGTTCGACGCTGGTCATTGGGGCGCGCAGTCCAGCCTGCCGCACCAGCCCACCCGCGCCAAGCCAAATCAAAAAGGGTCGGCCCCGCCATTCGTCCTATTGGTCCTATCCGTCCTATCCACCGCCCCGGCCGCCCAGATAACAAATGACAAATTCTCAATGACCAATTCTCAATTCAGATTCAGCACTTTGGTTTCGGCCCTGCCACGCTGCGTCTTTTCGTCCTTCCCACCACCCTCTTTGGCAGCTAAACCGCCCTCCCACCCAAACTATTTTCAATTTTGTACATGTGTAAAATCTGTACCCACCCCTCCTAAACCACGTATTCACAACGCTTTAGACGGGGTCCAAACCCCATTTTTCGCCTCAAAAATCGTCCGTACCGTACGGAGACGTCTTTTCCAATACCGTGCTACAATCGCGCCATGAAGAACAGTGAAGTCAGAATAGTTCCTGTAGCGGCGGTCTGCGATCGCCGCCGAACAGAGCCAAAGAACCCAACCAGGTGCTGGAGTACTGGAGTAATGGGCAGATGGTCAAATTTAGCCAGCCACCTGTCCACCAAGTCCATCAAGTCCATCAAGCCACGGCCCAATCAAGCCCAATCAAGCCTAATCAAGCCCATTCGTACTATCTTCCCTTTTTTGAACATGACTACCGAACACAAAACCGCGAAATTTCGCAACTGGCAACTGCCGAGATCAGTCCGATCCAACCGATCCGGGAATCCGCAACTTGTCGCGCCAAGGTGGAAGGAATGCGAAGCTGGTCAAACCTCGTCAAACCCCGTCAAAGTGTTCCCCAATCGCCACCACAGGTCCAAGTCTCCCGATGCTCATACCATACATTGTGGCGTTTCCAGCAAGATCCACAACCAATTGTGGCTTATCTCTGCCGAAGACACTACCGCAGCCAGACAATCCTCAGCCCGCAATCCGCAACCCGCAATTGCAGTTGATTCCACCTATTTCCACCTAATTCCACTTAATTCCACTTCCCGCCCCCGTTCTCAAATGAATACACCCGGCTTTCCCTTACGAAACCCTACGAAGTCTTGGATTAGTGGAGTATTGCAATGTTGCCTTTCCCCGTCTTCCGACTACTCCATCGCTCCAACCCCGCGTGGCCCAAAAAGGCTTGCAAAAACGCTCAGTCGGCTCACAGTCACTCCAGATTTGCGTGGCAGAACCCTGAACGGGAAGGAAATCTTTTATGCCCACCTTGATCAAGCTGCATCCCATCGAATGAAATTGACGGACGTATCAACAGAAAACGGGGCGCGGGCACGGCGGCGGCTGGTCGTGAATGCGGATGATTTTGGGCGCTCGCAGTCCATCAACAAGGCGGTCGTGCGCGCGCATCGAGAGGGGATTTTGACCACCGCGAGCTTGATGGTGAATGAGCCGTGGGCGGGGGAGGCGGTGGCGCTGGCGCGGGAGAATCCAGGATTGGGGGTCGGGCTGCATCTGGTTTTGGTTTGCGGGGCGGCGGCGTTGCCAACGAATGAGATTCCACAGTTGGCGGATGGGAATGGGCAATTTTCAAAGAATTCGGTTGCGGCGGGTTGGCGTTATTTCGCGAGCGCGAAATGCCGGGCGCAATTGCGGCTGGAGATCGCGGCACAGTTTGAAAGGTTCCGGGCCACGGGGCTGCAAATGGATCATGTGAACGGGCATCTGCATTTGCATCTGCATCCGGTGGTTTTTGGGATTTTGATGGAGAACGCGGATCGCTGGGGGATCACGGCGGTGCGGTTGACGGATGACCGGCTCAGATTGAACGCGCGGCTGGCGTCGGGGCGGTGGGGCTGCCGTTTGAGCCATGCGGCGATATTCAGGGCGCTGTCGGCGCGGGCGCGGCCGGCGCTGGAGCGGAAGGGGATCCGGCACACGAACGCGGTGTTCGGGCTATTGCAGAATGGGCGGGTCTCTTCTGAGTTCGTGGGGAAGTTGCTGCGGGTGCTGCCGTCGGGCGATTCGGAGCTTTACTCGCACCCGTCGTTGGACCAGTTTAGGGACGAATTTGAAGCGCTGATAAATCCAACCAACAAAATGCTGGCGGCGGAATTGGGCATCCAACTGATCCGTTACCAGGACTTATAATCTATGGTTAAAATACTCATTCTCGTGGTGATTGCGGCAATCATCGAAGCAACCGGCGTGGTAATTCTCAGCAAGGGCCTGAAGCAAATCCAGGGCGCCCGGGAGATCACGGTTTCGGAGGTCGCGCGCGTGATCAAGGACGGCTGCACGAACGGCAGAGTTCTTTTGGGGACGGCGCTGGAAGCGGTTTTTTACGGGATACTGCTTTACATGCTGGCTTGCTGCGATGTGAGCTTCCTGTGGCCGCTGACGTCGCTGGGGTTCATCATCACGACGCTGGCGGCGAAGGTGATACTGAACGAGCAAGTTTCGGCGACGCGGTGGGGAGGGGTGATGCTGATTGCGGCGGGCGTGTGCTTGATAAGCTACAGCGAATCTGTCAAGCAAAAGACGGCGGCGGGGCCGCTTGGGATGACGGCGCAGGGAACGGGCTTTCCTGAAGGCAATTGAGGATTTTTTATTGGCTATTGTGTTCGGTGCGGAGGAGTTGGGCGAGGACGGCACCGAGATGGCGGGAGGCTTCGGTGGTTTGTTGCTGGAATGCCATGACGCGGCCAATCCGGCCGGGGCGGCTCAATACTGCCCAAATTAGTTTGGGGTAGTGTATCCGGTCTTCAGGGGTCATCAGGGCGTTGAAGTCGAGCGGCAGATCCTGGGTGGCGTCGTCGGATATGACACGGATGGTGGCGCTGGGGATTTTGTGTTCGCGGCAGATGGTGCGGATGACGCTGGATTCCATCTCGACGGCGTCGGCGCCTGTGGATTGCCAAAGGGCGGCTTTCTCGACGGCGGTGATGGCAACGCGGCGATGACAGAAGAAGACGGCGCGGAAGGCGCCAAGCTGCTCTAGTTGGGATGCAAAGCCGGTGTTGTAATCTTCATCGTAAAGGATGGTCCCAAATTTGAGGTTGGGATTGAGTCCGCCGGCGAATCCGGCGGTGATGACGCGTTTGGGCTGGACGAGGGCGATGGCGTTGCGAATACCTTCGAGTGCGTTGCGGCGCCCCATGCCGGTCATCCAGACTTGGTAAAGCGGACGGCGCGGTTCCGGGGCGGCGTCTTCGGAGCGGTACACCATTCCTTCCATGAAGAAGCGAGCTTCCTCCTTGACGGCGAAGCAGACGAGCAATTCGACCGGCTTAGGAGAGAGCTTGCCAATTGGCCCGCATCCTTTGTGAGACTTGACGGTCATGGTTGCCTGAGGGCGACGGGATTATTTTACACCGGCGAGGCGCTCCTTCCAAATCTTGTAGAGGAGGACGGTGGCTTGGACGTCGCGGAGGCAGTACTCGGCGATTTCGCGGAAGCGTTTTTGGGCCATCATATCGTTGACGTTGTTGCCGGTGACGCCGTGGCTTTTTGGCGATTCGATGCCGAAAGCCTTGCAATAGAAATCGAGGTTGAAGCGGCGGGCCGCGCCGTCCCTGCCGCTGACGCCATAGAAGGTCAGTTGCTCGATGAGATCGCAATGGGGTTCGACTTGGAAGCGGTAGCCGAGCCAGCCTTTTTGAGTGACGGGGACGTTCAAAATGGCGGAGCGCAAATAGACGAAGGGCACGTCGAAGCCGCGCCCGTTGAAGGTGACGATGGAATCGTAGTGTTTGGCGAGGTCCCAGAATTCGGCGAGCAACTGGCTTTCGTCGGCGCAGGCGGCGAATTCGACCGCGCCAGGCTCCGCGGGAGGCTCCTCGGAATCCTCGGCGACGAAGAGGACCTTGCCGCGGCTGGTATCGGCGTTGAGCATGGCGATGCAAACGACCTGGGCGGTGAAAGGCCAGAGATTGAACTGGCGGAGGATTTCATCGCGGCGTTTTTGGCGGGCGTCCGGGTCGGGAAGATTCAGGGCTTCGCGAAGGAGGTACTCCTGCTGGACGTCGTCAAATTGCGCGAGCGGCAGGGCGGAGGTTTCGATGTCAAACACTAATTTGGCCACGGCGGGCAGGGTAGCGGCAAGGGGGCGGCGAAGCGAGAGGGAAGTTGCAGCGTGGTTCAGACCGGGCGCATCTTGCAATCACCACCACGCGACTTGCCGATTCCCTCGCCCCGCGAAGCGGGGAGAGGGGTTCGTTCGCTCCAATGGTGGTACTGCCAAGATGCGCCCGTTCAGACCTCAATTGTTCCATCGAAGACGAAGTCGGCGGGGCCGGTGAGGCGGACGTTGGCGAATTGGTCTTGAATTTGTTCAAAACTTACCTCGAGCCACTCGCCGCCGCGCACTTGGACTCGCACCGGGGAAGTCAGGTGATGGAGTTGGGCGGAAATCAAGGCGGCGGCGGTGACGCCTGTGCCGCAGGCGAGGGTCTCGCCTTCCACGCCACGTTCGTAGGTGCGGACGAGGAGGGCGCCGCCGGGGAGCAGTTGGACGAAATTGACGTTGGTGCCGCGCGGGGCGAAATGGGGGTGGGCGCGGATTTTAGGGCCGAGAGATGCGACCATCGCCTGGGAGGCGTCCGGCATGTAGAGGACCGCGTGAGGGACGCCGGTGTCGAGGGAATGGAACGTCATGTCGCCGTCGCGCAAGGGAAGGGTCTGATTGAGGCGCAGATCTTTGGGCATGGTGAGGCTGACGGTGACGAGTTCGCCCTGGAAAGCGGCTGAGATGATTCCAGCGCGGGTTTCAAAGGTGATGTTGTTTTTCGCGCCTGCGAGCCGCTGGACAAATTTTGCGAAGCAACGCGCGCCATTGCCGCACATTTCGGCGCTGCTGCCGTCGCTGTTGTAGAAATCCCAGGCCCAGTCGGCGCGACCGGAAGGGCAGCGGAGGAGGACGAAGAGGCCGTCGGCGCCGACGCCGGCATGACGGTCGCACAGACGGGTGATCTGGCGGGGCTGGAGACTAAGCTTGCGGGCGCGACCGTCAATTAGAATGAAGTCGTTGCCCGCGCCGTTCATCTTGGTGAATTCAAGCAGCATGTAGAACGCATAACATTCGGCGGGGCGGAATTCAACTTTTGATGGGGCGGCGTGTTGGGTGTTAATCACTCTTTACAGATGCTCCCTTGCTCTGCAAACTGTGGGGATGACAGTGGAAGTTGCAAATCTTACCAGAGGAGAGCCGGCGGCAGCGGAGACGCGGCGGCCGGAAGGGGCGGCATTCACGTTCGCGGAGCTGGAGCGGGCCATTAAGCGGTCGCAGTCGTGCCTGCTCGGCTTGCAGAAGCCGGAGGGCTATTGGATGGGGGAGTTGAAGGTGGATTGCACGCTGGTGGCGGATTTGGTGGCGTTTCACCATTGGAACGGGAGGGTGGACGTGAAATGGCAGCGGAAGGCGGTCAATCATATATTCTCGCTGCAGATGCCCGACGGGGGCTGGAACATTTATTACGGCGGGCCGGCGGAAGTCAACGCGACCATCAAGGCCTATCTGGCACTCAAGCTGGCGGGTGTGCCGGTGACGGACCCGCGGATGTTGCGGGCGCGGCAGGCGGCGTTGAGCCTGGGCGGCGTGCCGAGGATGAACACATTCTCCAAATTGTATCTGGCGCTGCTGGGCTTGTTTTCGTGGGATTACGTGCCGACGATCCCGTGCGAAATCATCCTTATAGGCAAGTGGTTTTACGTGAATTTCAACGAGATGAGTTCGTGGAGCCGCTCGATGATTGTGCCGCTTTCGATCATCAACCATTACAAACCGACTCGACGCCCGTCGAGCCGGGCCTCACTGGACGAGCTGTATCCATCCGGCTTTCACGTGCGGGATTTGATGCTGGCGCCTGATCCGGAGCGTTTTACGTGGCGGAATTTTTTCCTGAAGCTCGACAAGCTGCATAAGTTCGCCGAGCATTTCGCGGCGCTGAAGATTCATCCTTTCCGCAAGTTCTCGCTGAGAAAGGCGGAGGAATGGATGATCCAGCGGTTTGAGGGAAGCGATGGGCTGGCGGCGATATTTCCCGGCATTATAAATTCGCAGATAGCGTTTAAGGCGCTGGGCTACCCGGATGATCATCCACTGGTGCGGCGTTGCGAGGAGGAAATGGCGAAGTTGACGCACGAAACGGCAGACAGCGTGCGGGTCGAGCCTTGCACGTCGCCGGTGTGGGACACGGCGATCGTGGCCATCGCCCTGCACGAATCGGGGCTGCCGAGCGATCACCCGGCTCTGGCGCGTTGCGCGAAATGGCTGATGGACCGGGAGGTGCGGTTCCGGGGAGACTGGCAGTATAAGAACCCCGCGGCGGTGGAACCGAGCGGGTGGGTGTTTGAATTCAACAACAAATGGAATCCCGACGTGGACGACACGGCGATGGTTTTGATGGCGCTGCGGAAGATTCCAACCGCGAACCCGGCGCAGCGGGACCAATGCTACGAGCGCGGGCTAAAGTGGATGCTGACGTTCCAATGCAAGGACGGCGGCTGGGCCTCGTTTGACAAGGATTGCACGAAGGGCATATTGGAGAAAGTGCCGTTCGCCGACCACAACGCGATGCTGGATCCGGAATGCGCGGACATCACGGCGCGGATTCTGGAGTTGCTCGGCTACGAGAACTTTGATTTGCGGAACCCGCAGGTTCGGAAGGCGATGGAATTCATCCGGCAACACCAGGAGGAGGACGGCTCGTGGTACGGGCGGTGGGGGGTCAATTATATCTATGGCACGTGGCAGGTGCTGCGGGGCATGCGGGCGCTGGGCTTGGACATGTCGGAACCGTGGCTGCTGAAAGCGCGGGACTGGCTGGAAAGCGTGCAGCACGAGGATGGGGGCTGGGGCGAACGTTGCGACACTTACGACGACCCAGTTTTCAAAGGGCAGGGGCCGAGCACGGCGTCGCAGACCGCGTGGGCCGTCATGGGCCTGTGCGCTTTCGGGGACCCCAACCGGCCGAGCGTGCAGGCGGGGATGGCATACTTGATTCGCATGCAGAACGCCGACGGCACCTGGACTGAATTGGAAGCGACGGGAACCGGTTTCCCGCGCGTTTTTTATTTGAAGTACGACATGTACCGCAATAGTTGGCCACTCCTGGCGCTGGCCACATATCGCAATCTTTTCAGCCAATCCGGGGTCAGACGGGGTTGGGAGTCTTGCGCGGAACTGGACCCATTGAATGCGTCGTGCCCGCAGCCGGAGCTGCGCGTTGTCTCGTGAGTTGGTTTTACAGCAACCTGATCCGCCCGATCCTGTTCCGGCAAGACTCGGAGAGGATTCACGACCGCACGCTCAAGGCTCTGGGCTTCGCCGCGCGTCACCGGCTTTTGACGCGCCTTACGGCGGCTGTGTATGGCACGCCGGAGCTTCCCGTTGAAGTTTTTGGGCTGAAGTTTCCCAACCCGGTCGGCCTTGCGGCGGGCATGGACAAGCAGGCGCAGGCGGTTGCGGTATGGCCGGCCCTGGGTTTTGGATTCAGCGAGCTGGGCGGCGTCACGTGGCATCCGCAGCCGGGGAACCCGAGGCCGCGTGTTTTTCGCGCCATCAAGGACCGGGCGATTGTAAACAGCATGGGCTTCAACAACGCGGGCGCCGAGGCGATGGCGGCCACGCTGGCGCAATGGAAGCAAGCCCGGCTCTGGCCAGCGCATCCGGTCGGGATCAACTTGGGAAAATCCAAAATTACGCCTTTGGCAGACGCCGCCGAGGATTACGCAAAGTCCTTCCGGGTGCTTCATCCTTACGTGGATTTTTTTGTGGTGAACGTGAGTTCGCCCAATACTCCGAACTTGCGACAACTTCAGGACAAATCGGCACTTGACGAAATACTCGCGGCCCTCCAGGAAGTTCAGGACGGGACGCGAGGGGGAAGGCAGAAGACAGAGGTCGGAAATCCTCAATCCTCAATCCTCAATCCGGAATTGGTCCGACCTATTCTCGTGAAGGTCGCTCCCGACCTTAGTTTTTCAGCGCTGGATGAAATGCTCGAGTTGGCCGGGCCGCGGCGGATCGCGGGGATCATCGCGACGAACACCACCATTACCCGTCCTGAAACCGGGGACCCGAAATTGTTGGGAGTTTATACGCAGGCGGGCGGGGTGAGCGGACGGCCCTTGCGGGCGCGCAGCACGGAGGTTGTGTGTCATCTTTATCGCCAGACACGCGGGATGCTGCCGATTGTCGGCGTTGGGGGGATTTTTGACGCGGCGGATGCGTGGGAGAAAATCACCGCGGGCGCGTCGCTGGTGCAAGTGTACACAGGCATGATTTACCAGGGGCCTGGAATAGCGCGGGAGATCGTGCGCGGTTTGGCCCGGCGGATGTCCGAGAACGGCTTCACCAGTTGGGTGCAGGCGGTGGGGTCAGATGCGAACTCAGTTTTCAATGGCAAAAAAGCCAATGAAGAGGCAGATTAGGGGTTTAGATGCAACATGAGTAATGTGAAAAAGACTGCGGGCAAGCCCGCCCTCCGCCGTGAGTTTGTGGTGCTCAACAAGCTGGGAATCCATGCCCGGCCCGCCGCCATGTTTGTTCGCGTCGTCAATAAGTTCACCTGCAGCATACTTGTCGAGAAGGACGGAGAACAGGTGAACGGGAAGAGTATCATGGGCCTGATGATGCTGGCCGCCGGGCCGGGGAGCAAAATCATCGTTTATTGCGAAGGGGACGACGCCCATCAGGCTCTCGCGGAGATAGAAGCCCTTATCAAACGGAAGTTTGACGAGGATTGACGCTGGATTTCCAAGCTCCAAACCCCAAACTCCAATCTCCAAAATCCATGGCATCGGACTTCAACATCCAATATGTGGCGAAGCTGGCGCGCCTGACGCTGTCTGCCGCGGAGGAGGAGCAATTTGGCGCTCAGTTGGCCGGCATTCTGGGATATATCGAAAAGCTCAAGGAACTGGACGTGACGGGCATTGAACCGACGGCCCACGCGGTGCCGCTGGTCAATGTGTTTCGCGATGATGCTGTCCAGGCTTCCCTCAGCAATGAGGTGGCGCTGAGCAACGCGCCGGCCAAAGCCAACGGCCTGTTCGTCGTTCCCAAAATTGTCGAGTAAGACCGCCCAATTCATGCTCCATCAACTTACCACCTGGCAACTCGCCGACAAACTCGCCCGGCGCGAAGTCTCGGCCCGACAGGTTACGCAGGCGTGCCTGGATCAGATCGGGCGAGTGGACGGTCGGCTTCACGCGTTTCTTAGCTGCGATGCCGGGGATGCGCTCGCGCAGGCGGACGCGGCTGACAAGAGGCTTGCTGCTGGAGCGAACGATCGTCCGCTGCTGGGCGTCCCCATCGCCATTAAGGATGTCATCGCCGTGCGCGGACAACCGCTGCGCTGCGGATCGAAGATTCTGGGCCAGTTCATTTCGCCATACAGCGCGACCGTTGTGGAGAAGTTGCAGGCAGCCGGGGCCGTGGTTTTTGGGCGTTTGAACATGGACGAATTCGCCATGGGCAGCTCGACGGAGAATTCGGCTTTTGGGCCGACGCGCAATCCTTGGGACACGGCGCGGATTCCGGGCGGTTCTTCCGGCGGTTCTGCCGCGGCAGTGGCCGGGGACGAGTGTTTCGCAGCGCTGGGTTCGGACACCGGCGGCTCCATCCGGCAGCCGGCGGCGTTGTGCGGATGCGTGGGGCTGAAACCGACTTACGGGCGCGTTTCGCGATACGGCTTGGTGGCCTTCGCGTCGTCGCTGGATCAGATTGGGCCTTTCGCCAAGGATGTCCGCGACGCGGCGCTGGTGCTGGGGGCGATCAGCGGGGCGGACCTGCGGGACTCCACCAGCGTGCCGCAACCGGTGCCGGATTACGCGGCGGCACTGAACGGCGACATCAAGGGCCTTAAACTTGGACTTGCGAAGGAATACATGATTGGGGGCATGGACCCGGAAGTCAGCGCGGCGGTGCAAACCGCAGTCAAACAATTTGAAAATCTCGGCGCGGAGATCGTCGAGATTTCCCTGCCGCACACGGAGTTCGCCGTGGCCGCCTATTACATCATCGCCACGGCGGAGGCGAGCGCGAATCTCGCCCGCTTCGATGGCATCCGGTACGGCGCACGCGTGGAGGGAGCGGACCCGACGGAACTTTACTGCAAGACGCGCGGGGCGGGCTTCGGAGCGGAAGTGAAGCGGCGGATTATCCTGGGCACTTATGTGTTGAGCAGCGGTTACTATGACGCCTTCTATTTGCGCGCGCAAAAGGTCCGCACCTTGATCCGCCGGGATTTTCTGGAGGCGTTTGAGAAGGTGGATGCCATCGTTACGCCCACGTCGCCCACGGCGGCGTTCAAAGTAGGCGAGAAATCGGGCGATCCGCTGCAAATGTATCTGTCCGACATCTTCACCATCTCGTGCAATCTGGCCGGGATTTGCGGAATGAGTCTGCCTTGCGGATTTACGCAAAATCCGAAACTGCCCATTGGGCTGCAATTGCTGGGGAAGCCGTTTGGCGAGGAGACGATTTTGCGCTTGGGCCATGCTTACGAACAGAGCACAAGTTGGCATAAAGAGAAACCACCGCTCGGTGTTTGACCTTTCGCGACGATGGAGAATTGTGGACGGCTATTGCGGTGTAATGCGATAGTATCGCTGCGTGGAGGGTGTGACGGGGTTTGCATCGGTGGCGGTCATAGAGAGATTGGTGGCAGTTATGGAGGAACCCAAGTTGAACCAGGTGGACGAAGCCAGATTGGTGGAGTATTGAAACTGGTAAGCCTGGGTGACGGTTGCACTCCATGTCAGTATAACGCTGTTGTTTGACACAGTGATTGATTGGAACGCGGGCAGGGCGGTGGAACGGACATAGGAAAACCCGCCTGGCGGGGTTTGGTGGCCGGTAGGCCAGGAGGTGAAGTTGATGGACAAATAGATATTATCCGAAATGAGATGGACGACAGCGTCGTTACCCAGCATGCCGGGAGGGTTGCTGCCATTCCAATCCTCCCAGTCAGCATATGTGAGGTTGGTGCAATTACTCAATTCCCCGTAAGCCCATTCCGTATCGGCCGGGCTAAAGTTGTGGGTATAACCGGACTCGGTCACGGCGTTGTAAAGACCTTTCAAAGTGTCGCGCGTCAGCCCCACAGCGGGTGTGAGCTGATCCATCGCGCCGCTTCCGGGCGCCTGGGTGAACGTGATGGCGGGGCCGTTCCAGATAACTGGAGTCCCAGCATACAAAGCCAAGGGCAGGCCTATGGCGAACAGAATAATCCACCTGCAGTGGATGGCGTTCGAACGATTTGAGTGAATGGTTTGCATAATGTTCATTAGTTAGGTGCGGCGTTTGTTTCTGTAGCAGCGGAATCCAACGAGATATGCGACATCGTTGGTATCGTTTGCGTTACAACTGCGTTCAAAACATAATCCATCAATGGCGATTTCGCAAAGTCCTGTTGGGCGCTTATAGCCTGCCCTGACAAGGCAGCGCAGCAAAATATAGAGTCAAGTATACTACTCACCCATTATGCGGGGCGGGAGAGGAGGCGGGCGAGGTATTGGCCGGTGTGGCTGGAGGGGATTTTGGCGACTTTTTCGGGGGGGCCTTCGGCGACTACTCGGCCGCCGGCTTCGCCGCCTTCGGGGCCGAGGTCTATAATCCAGTCGGCGGTTTTGATGACGTCCAAATTGTGCTCGATGACCAGCAGGGTGTTGCCGGCGTTGCGGAGTTTGAAGAGGACATCGAGGAGCTTGGCGACGTCGTGGAAGTGGAGGCCGGTGGTGGGTTCGTCAAGTATATAGAGAGTGTGGCCGGTCTCCTTGCGGCTAAGCTCGGCGGCGAGTTTGATGCGCTGGGCTTCGCCGCCGCTGAGGGTGGTGGCGGACTGGCCCAGGCGGACGTAGCCGAGGCCGACTTCGGCAAGTGTCAAGCATGGATCAAAGATTTTGGGGACGGCGCGGAAGAAGGTGACGGCTTCGTCCACGGTCATGTCAAGCACATCGGCGATGTTCATGCCCTTGAAATTGATTTCGAGGGTTTCGCGGTTGTAGCGGCGGCCCTGGCAGGCTTCGCAGGTGACATAGACGGGGGGCAGGAAATGCATTTCGATTTTGATGAGGCCGTCGCCCTGGCATTTTTCGCACCGGCCACCCTTGACGTTGAAGCTGAAGCGACCGGCCTCGTAGCCGCGGATTTTGGCGGCGGGGAGTTTGGCGAAGAGGTCGCGGATGTGGTTGAACATTCCGGTGTAGGTGGCGGGATTGCTGCGCGGCGTGCGGCCAATGGGGGTCTGGTCTATGACGATGACTTTGTCGAGCGTCTCGAAGCCGCGGATGAGGCGGTGGAGGCCGGGCTGTTCCTTGGAGCCGTAGAATTTGCGGAAGAGGGCGCGGCGGAGGATGTCGTCCACGAGGGTGCTCTTGCCGGAGCCGCTGACGCCTGTGACGGCGGTCATCGCGCCGAGGGGGATGCGGACGTTGATGTCCTTGAGGTTATTTTCGCGCGCGCCGAGGATTTCGAGCCAGCCGCGTTCGGCGGAGGGTTTGACGCGGTTTTTTGGGGCGACGATTTTGAGGTCGCCTTTGAGGTATTGGCCGGTGAGGGACCGGGGTTCGGCCTCGATGTCGGCAACGGTGCCGGCGGCCACGAGTTCGCCGCCGCGGACGCCCGCGCCCGGGCCCAAATCGAGGAGGTAATCGGCGCGGCGGATGGTCTCCTCGTCGTGCTCGACGACGAGGACGGAGTTGCCGAGATCGCGGAGTCCTTCGAGGGATTGGAGGAGGCGCTCGTTGTCGCACTGATGGAGGCCGATGCTCGGCTCGTCAAGTATATAGAGGACGCCGACCAGGCCGGCGCCGATCTGGGTGGCGAGGCGGATGCGCTGTGCCTCGCCGCCGCTGAGGGTGCCGCTTTCCCTGTCGAGTGTAAGATAGCCGAGGCCGACGTTTTTGAGGAAGGCGAGGCGGGCGCGGATTTCCTTGATGAGTTCGGCGGCGATCTTGCGCTGGAAGTCTGTCAACTGCAAGGTGGCGAAGAAGTCGTCGGCGCGGGAGATGGAGAGGGAGCAGACGTCCATGATGGAACGGCCGGGAAGAATTGGGGATTGCGGATTGGTCGAAGTTCGACTTCCCATTGCGGATTGGGGATTTTCCGGATCGGACTGATCAGTCGGATCGGACGGATCGGACCGATAGGACGAATAGGACGGATAGGACTGATCTGCCGGGCTTTGTTGGCGCTCACGGGATTGCGGATTAGACGGAAGGGCCACGGGGTCGGTTGGGGCCGGAGATTGGGCGGGTTGTGGGGACGCAACTGGCGGGATGCCGAGGCGGACGGCGAGGATTTCGGGCTTGAGGCGGCGTCCATTACAAGCGTCGCAGGGCTGGGGGTTCATGAACGCTTTGAGGCGGTTGCGTGTGAATTCGCTTTCGCTTTCGGTGTAGAGGCGTTCGAGGTTGGGGATGACGCCTTCGAAGGGACGGCGGACTTTGCTGGCGGCGCCGGCGCGCCAGAAGGTGAATTCCACGGCTTCCGCGGCGGTGCCGTGGAGGAGTTTTTGTTTGAAATCGTCGGGCAAGTCCTTCCACGGGGTGTCGAGGTTTTGAGTGAATTGGGAGGCCATGCCGCGCAGGAGGCTCTTGTAATAGACCATCATGCGCTTGCCGCCGCGGCGCCAGGGCAGGATGGCACCTTTGTCGAGGGATTTATCGGGGTCGGGAACGATGAGGTGTCCGTCGAAGACCATTTTCTGGCCGAGACCGTGGCAAACGGGACAGGCGCCGGAAGGGGAATTGAAGGAAAAATGTTTGGGGGTGGGCGTCTCGAAGCTGAGTCCGCTGGCGGGACTGTAATTGCGATTGGAATGGAGGGACTCGGCCCAGGGACCGGATGGCGAGGCCGAGGGCGGCTGCTGCAAGAGCAAGAGACGGCCGTCGCCCCATTTGAGGGAGGTTTCGACGGAATCGCTTAGGCGGACGCGGATTTTTTCATCAATGACGAGGCGGTCCACGATGACTTCGATGGTGTGGCGCTGTTTGGGGTCGAGCTTGACGCGGGTGTTGCTGCTGAGTTCGACGAACTGGGCGTCCACGCGTGCGCGGACAAAGCCTTCGCGGGCGAGGCGCTCGATGACGTCGCGGAACTCGCCCTTTTGGGCGGAGATGACGGGGGCCAGGAGCATGACGCGGGTCTTGGAGGGGAGAGCGAGGATCTTGTCAACGATGTCGCTGGTGGTTTGGTGGGTGATGGGCTGGCCGCTGACGGGGCAGTAGGGCTGGCCGACATGGGCGAAAAGGAGGCGGAGATAGTCGTAAATCTCGGTGGTGGTGGCGATGATGGAGCGCGGGTTTGCGCCGGAGACGCGCTGTTCGATGGCGATGGCCGGGGAAAGGCCCTCGATGAAGTCCACGTCGGGCTTCTCCATTTGATCGAGGAATTGGCGGGCGTATGCGGAGAGGGATTCGACGTATTTGCGCTGGCCCTCGGCATAGATGGTGTCGAAGGCAAGGGAGGATTTGCCGGAGCCGCTCAAGCCGGTGATGACGACCAGTTTGCCGCGGGGGATGGAGAGCGTCAGGTTCTTGAGATTGTGCTGGCGCGCGCCACCGATTCTAATGGATTCGATTGCCATGAGTGGTGAATTTGGGCGTTAAGACATCCGGTCAGATTAAACCAAATAGAGAATGGTGAATAGCGAATTGTGAACCGCAAGCAATGTCGCCTGGGCTAGGGCTGGCACATGACGAGGTGGATGAGAGGGTTTAACCTCCTCTCCCCGGCCCTCCCCTCCACAAGTTTGTGAAGGGGAGGGAGAAGACACAGGAGTTCGTCCTTCATGAGCCAGCGGTGACCCGATATGGAATTAGGTGGAAACAAGTGGAATTAAGTGGAACTGGGTGGAATTAAGTGGAATTGCGGATTGCAGATTGCGGATTGCGGATTGGCCGTCGGCTGTGGTGGAGCGATGTTTCATAAGGTGTGTTGTGATGCAACCCTTTCAGGGTTGGGATGCTCCAATGTTGGCACCCAGGGTAGGCCTCTCGGAATCGGCCAACCCAGGGCTGGATGATTCAATCCCTTTGGGATTGAGGAGAGCGTCTTCTGTTTTGCATGGCGCGGGCATTCGGCTGGGTGATTCGGTCCCTTCGGGATTGAGGAGAGGCGGTGCGGGTTGGCCCGCAGGAGATGGCGAGAGACCATTTGTTGCGGTTTTGGGCGGTTCGAGAGCAATCATGGCAGGCTTCCGGGAATCGGCCGGCCTTGAGATGGATGGTTTGGTCTTTTTGCGATTGAGGCGTCGCGGTGCTGGATGATGCACTGGAGATCTTGAGTGACGTTTTTTGGGGAGTTTGGGCGGTTTGGGAGCGGCACAGCGCTCTTCGATTTTCTTGAGGCGGGTTGGGCCGACAAGCTCGCGCAACTGCTGTAATGCGGGTTTGTCGAAGGCCAAGCGGATGAGTTCGTCATCGTAGAGTTTTTTGGCGGGGACGGGTTCGACTTTGATGGTCTTTTCTTTTTCGGCGACTTGGATGTGGGTGCGGACGCGGGCGATTTCGGCACGGAGTTGGGAGGAGCGGGCGGTGATGTTGGCGTTGAGGCACCCGATGAGGCGGAAAATCTCGGCGGGTTTTTCGGTCATCAGGGCTTTGAGGGCGGCGGGATCGAAATCTTGCAGGGTATTCTGCAAGAGGGAGGCGAGGAAGGTCTCGATGAGGTCGGAAAGGTCGGCGCCTGTCTCGGATTTGAGGCGGGCGAGACGGGTGAGGGCGGCGTCGCTTTGGGCGATGGTGTCTTCGAGGTGTGTGGTTTTGCGGAGCCACTCCTTGTAGCCGGTTTTGTACCAGCGGGAGAGGATGGAGGGTGTGACGCCGTGGTCTTGGCCGGCGAGGGTGCCGATGCGGATGATGATTTCGCGATAGTCCATGCCTTCGCGCAAGGCGAAGTTGACCATTTCGCGGACCTGACAGGAGAGGCGGGCAACGTTGGAGCGTGGGCGGTTTGGGTTTTGGGGGAGGCGCACCCAGTGGGAAACGGGGGCGTCGTCTTCGGCGGATTCGGCGTCGTCCTCGGACTCGGGGGAATGGGAGGCATGGGAAGAATGGGAGGAATGGGTACCCATGGATGAGGTGGCGGGAGGGGTGGCGCTGGATTGGAAGGCCGTATTCTCAGCGTGATTTTCAGTTTTGTTTATTGATAGTTCAGTATTTTCAGTATTCATGGCACTATTAAATCATGGTTTTGAAAAAAGCGTCTCCGTACGGTACGGACGATTTTTTGGTCGAAAAATGGGGGGTGGAGCTTATGTAAAGTGTTGTGAATACGTGAGTTAGGTGGGGGGAGTACAGATTTTACACATGTACAATTATAAAAATAGTTTGGGCGGGAGGGCGGTTTGGCTGCCAACGGGGGTGGTGGGAAGGACGAAAAGGACATAAAGGACGCAAGACGGTTGGGCCGCGACACAAGCGCTGACTCTGAATTGAGAATTGGTGATTGAGAATTTGTCATTTGTTATTGGGGCGGGCGGGGCGGTGGATAGGACGGAAAGGACTAATAGGACTAATAGGACGGATGGGAAGAAGGGGGAGAATGGGAGGGATGTAAGATTTTTGGCAACCGATGGACGACGGGGCGTCAGGATGTGGGTATGAGCGATGTTACTTCATCTTCGAACCGCTGCCCGAA
>Ga0302320_10011003_pt1 | contig 19233 bp, 17 predicted proteins | sample Bog_T0_3_FD_202130 | JGI IMG/M metagenome (GOLD analysis project Ga0302320, IMG submission 202130) | Peat permafrost microbial communities from Stordalen Mire near Abisko, Sweden - Bog_T0_3 | ecosystem: Environmental > Terrestrial > Soil > Wetlands > Peat | place: Sweden: Abisko, Stordalen Mire... | reverse complement strand
TTTTTCAATTGGATTTTTTCAAATTTTTTTTTTTTAAATTCGCATTTTAAGATTTTAAATTTTGTTCTGTTCAAAAGAGGTTAAACTACAATTACGCTATATGAATCTCTGAATTAAATCAAATTCAATTTCTTCCTTGATCCCTCCTTGCTAAAATGTAAACCCTCTAAATTTTCTCTAATAAACAAACCTTCATTTGTGCCTTCAACAATTTCCTTGTGGCCTGTGGCAGATTTCCCAACTTCTTCTTCAATTCCTTCACTGCCTCATCCATAGGTGAGCTTTTACCAAAAATGCTGCTGGTTCTAATATCTTCTCTTTTCTGGAGTCTACTCATCCTGGCCTTGTCCAAAGCTTGAAATTTGGCTTGTCTACTTGCTTCCTTGAAAACAAACACTACTTTTTAACAATCCCGCCTGTTCTTTCGATTAAAAAATATATGGAACCAAGTCTTCTGCGCCTAATTTCTTCGGAATTTCAAACCCAAAATTGTGGACCTCGTTTTTCCGAATGTTTTCATGTTCGATTTCTTTTTTTTCGGTTCTGAACTTCTTCCTTAATAAACAGTTAATCTCATAATCATCTTTCCATTGATCCTAAACAGAGAAAGAAGTAAAATAAAGACTTTTTTCTTTAAAGGGGACTTGCTTCTCGAGTATTTCGCCTAATCTTCCTTTTTCCTCATCCCCCTTTATGATATCCTGTTGTTGATGTTCCAATTGATAGAACTTATCAGTTCTGATCTTTTCAATCTCCTTTTTATCTCTCAGGAACTCAACATCAGTGGCATCTTCAGTTCTGAACTATTTTATTTAAATCCATAAAATTTTACAATTTTCTATTATAATTTACGATTTTATGAGCTCCTAATATGAACTTATATTCAGTGTTCTCAGGATCCGTCCTCACAACGATTTTATTGCCACATAAATGACAATCCATAGCAAATTCCCAGATTTTCGTGGTCAGATATTTCCCAACTTTTCATTTCAAAATTAACAAATTATCAAGACTTTTCTAAACGAAACCTTGTTTCTTCTCAGCGTTGAAACGAACCCCTTTGCCAATCATTTCATTGCATTTCTCACAACGGATATGAAAAGGCACTTCAAAACGAATCACAAGGATCCCCTGGTCGATTTTCTTGGCTCTTTTGCCTAATGGATGCGAGTTTTGGAATTGGTTAAGCGATCCCTATTAGATCTAATTAGAAATTTCATTGGAAAAGATTAAAAAGACCTTTGAAGGATCCCAATTCTTAGGGTAATAAAAATTGTCTGCCCTTGCGGCAGCTAGAGAACTCATGAATTTATTTGATTAAAAATAGGAAATTTATTGAAATTTTTTAAGAGACTTTTGAGAAATTCAAATGATATTTCAAATTCTGGTTCGAGTTCGAAAAATTTAATTAAGAATCCCATAAAATTTAAAAATTTCTTTAAATTTCTTAACATTAAAATTCATAAATTCGCATAAAACTCTGGTTTTCCCGACTACCCCCTTTTTCTCTTGGAACCCCCATCAAAACCATCGTCTTCCCCTTGAATTCCTGCATTTTGTCCGGTTTTTATGGCTTTTGTGTCTTCTTAAAAATCAACAAATCTTGGAAAATCCTCAGGGATTCGAATAAAAAATGTGAAAATGGCAGGATTCGTTCTAAAACTGCGGAATTAAAGACGGAACTCAAAGGCGAGGCCTCAGAAATAATTCTTTGGAAAATTTCATTAATAAGATATTAATTATTGGTCTATATTTAAACTCTATCTAGGATTAATAATTATAATATATTTCTAATTTTTTGCAAAAAAAATCAAAATCCGAGGGAAAAACACACCAACTCAGACCAAAACCCGAAAAATTCGCATGACAGATTCAGACGAATCCTTTGACCAGGCATCAGCCTCCGAAGACGATTATAAGCCAATGAAGCCATCTTCACGTTCTATGCATCTCAGAGATCGCAATAAACGCAGGTACACCCTATTCCTCTCCATTTCATTTGTCTTTTATTTAAACTGCCCTAATAAATTTATTCAAATAATATTTACAAAATTAAAATTTTAAACAGCTACCGAGAACTCGAGGCCAGCGATCGTGGCAGTGATGAAGACGGGCCAGCCAAGAATCTGCCCGGACAAAACCCTGGTGAGATGGGTATCTTGTTAGACAACCAAGGCCAGCTGATGGAGAATTCCGAACAGACGAAAAATGATGATAGCACGACACAATATGAAGAGCCAGGAGGGGTATTTTATCCTGATATAGACACGATTTTATGGCGAAGAGAAAAAGAAGGGGAGATGCCTCCTAAATTCGAATATCTAATTAAATATAAGGAATATTCGTATTTGCATGTGGAATGGTTGGATGAACAGGATATTGTGAGTACCAAAAGTGGCAAAAATAAGCTTAATAGATTCACGAAGACCTTCGAGAAGAAGTTGATGGAGCAGGTTTTTAAAGAAAAACTCTAAAATTTTAAAAGCTTTTTTGTAGGAAGTGGATGCTGAAGATGATAGATATTTCGATCCCACCTATGTAGAAATCGATAGGGTGATCTATTGCACTGAATTGTTTCCCATAATCCATCCCAAAAAAGTAATTCCTCTAAGAGGAAAACAAAACTAAAACTATTATTAAACTTCTTTAAAAGTCCAATGAAATCAAAGGCAAATGGACTGAATTATTGGTGACGATCATATCAAAATTGTTGAATTTCAGCAAGGATAATGTCCATTATGGCATCTATTTCATGGAACCTGTGAATCCAGATCGTGATGGCATTCCCAATTACAAAAGAATCATCACAAATCCTATGGATCTAGGCACCATCATGAATCGATTATATCTCGATTATTATAAGAGTCCTCAACAATTTTGGTTAGATCTCGGGTTGGTTTTCCGTAATTGTCGCACCTATTTCAAAGATAGTGATTGTGATATCAGGATTTTATGTGACACTTTATGTGAAGTGGCCATAGAATTATATAAACAATGGCATAAAATGTGCAAGGCCAAACATGAAATCATGTTGCAAGAATATCAAGAAAAACATAAAGTCATGGAAGATCAGGAACAAGAAGAAGAAATCCAAGAGAAAGAACTCATCAAAAGACAAACTGAGGAAGAATTGAAGCGAAGAGGAGATGAATTACATAATTTCATCCAGAAATTCGAGAAATTCCAAACACAAGACCCTTCTATGACCCAAAATTCCATGAATCATGCCTCTCAAGAACAACTTTTCAAGAGCCAAATCGCCCAATTCATCACCTCTAACCCAATCATTTGTTCCCAAACTCTTAATATTGAGGAGATCCTGCGTAACGTCAATGATCCTACAGTGAATTTCGACACTTTGCTCCAACAAGTCAATCCGAATTGTCGTCAAATCATCATAGAAAACCTCCAAAAAGGACAAATCAAAGGATTTCCAAATAAAGTCTTCAATCCATTCATCAACAATAACAATATTCCCACACATCCCAACCTCGCTATCAGTCCCCCCAGCCAAAATCAAATGATCCCTAATGTTTTATCCACAAATGACCCTAGCAATCAAATGCCAAGCCCAATCATTCCAATAAACGTTCTAATGGAAGCTAAAGTGGAATCTGAACTGAAGATTGAGGAAAAACCATTGAACTCTGAGCCCATAAAGAAGAAAGTGTCTAATAAAATGAAACTTGAGGCCTTGGCTGCCAGCAAAGAACTCGAATTAATGAACCCTGGAACTTTGGATTTCACTTGGCTCACTGGAACTCATCCTCAAATGGCCTTCGAGACTGAAACATATAGCTTTATAGGAGATCATGAATTGAAGGAAATAGATTTGAATAAGGAAGTCGATAAGCTTTATATGGTGAAATGGAAGAATCTCTCTTATTTAGAAGCTACTTGGGAACATGAGAGTTTGCTTGGTTTCGCTAATAAGATCAATGATTTCAAGATCTTCAATCGATCCTTGGATAAAGAAGGCAGGACACAAATGCTCAATAAAGTCCAAAGACATAAGACTTTATTAGATCTGATGGTGAATCCTAAGAAAAAGGCCAGACTCACACATGCCTATATCCAAGATCTCAAAAACAAGCTTTATCATTATGATGTCCTTAATCATAAACAACCTTATAAATATACATTAGCCACCCAACCGATATATAAGGAAAGGAAATTATTGAGAGATTATCAATTAGAAAGTCTGAATTGGCTCATTCAGGCCTGGTATAGTAAACGAAACGTGATTCTGGCTGATGAAATGGGTTTGGGGAAAACAATTCAATCCATCGCTTTTTTGAATCATCTCGTGAATTTCGAAAATTGTAGAGGGCCTTTTCTCGTAATAGCTCCTTTATCCACATTAGAACATTGGAAAAGAACTGTGGAAGATTGGACTAATCTCAATGGAGTCCTTTATTATGATGTTAATGGGGTAGAAGGCAGACAATGTTGTCGAGGTTATGAATGGTTTTATACTGATATTTCAACTAAAGGCAGTGTGCTTCAATCAGCAGAACTTTATAAATTCCATGTTCTCGTCACATCAAATGAAGTCTTTCTACAGGATTTGAATAATGTCCTTTTGACATTACCTTTCCAATATATCGTGGTTGATGAAGCTCATCGATTAAAGAATCAAAATGCGAAAATTCTAACTGCTTTGAAAAGATTGCCTTGTAAACGAATTCTCTTATTAACAGGAACCCCGATACAGAATAACACGGAGGAATTATGGACACTTTTGAATTATATCGAGCCGGAAAGATTTCAAAGACTTGAGGAATTCAAAGAGAAATTCGGTGATTTAACGAATGCGGATCAAATCGATTGTCTGCATAAAATACTCAAGCCTTTTCTCTTAAGAAGGATGAAAGAAGATGTTGAAGCTAGTATTCCTCCTTTACAAGAAACTATCATTGATATCGAATTGACCACTACTCAGAAAACTATCTATCGTGCTCTTTATGAGAAAAACAAGACGATGTTAAGCAAAGGCTTTAGTGGAGGCACTTTCACTACTTCATTAAATAACTTGGAAATGCAATTGAGGAAATGTTGCAATCATCCATATTTGATCCATGAAATCGAAAATGAATGCAATAAAAGTCTGAAAACTGAGGAGGAAAAGATCCAGAAAATGATCGAAATGAGCGGGAAAATGATTCTTCTTGATAAATTATTACCGAAGATGAAAAGCGAAAACAAGAAATTGTTGATTTTCTCTCAATTCACCTATATGCTCATCCTTTTGGAAGATTACTTGAAATTCAAAGGTTATAAATTCGAGAAAATCGATGGCACAATCAAAGCCAAAGAACGTCAAAATTCCATAGATCGTTTTAATAATCCTGATAAAAAACGTGATGTTTTCCTGTTATCCACAAAAGCCGGAGGTCTCGGTATTAATCTAACTTCAGCTAATGTAGTGATTATCTTCGATTCTGATTGGAATCCTCAAAACGATGTTCAGGCCACAGCTCGTGCCCATAGAATAGGCCAACTTTCTGAGGTTCAGGTCTATAGATTAATCACAGCTAGAACCTATGAATCTGAGATGTTGGAAAGAGCCACGAAGAAATTAGGCTTAGATCAAGCGATTTTCTTGGGCGGTGCCTTTCAAACCACTGGAATCGAGATGAGAAAGGAAGATATGGTAAGTGAAAATAAGAAGATGAGTAAACAGGAAATCGAGATCTTATTGAAAAAAGGGATCCTAGGATTGATAGAGGAAAATTGCCAACAAACCAAAGCCTTTATGGAGGAAGATATCGAGGAAATTTTGAAGAAGAACTCAAGAATCGCGAAATATTCACTAATCAATGGGACTTATTCTTTTTCGAAATCGAGTTTCGTGAGTAATCAAACTGATCAAAACATCAAACTTGATGACCCGAATTTCTGGGAAATCGTGTTGAAAAACCAAGAAACTCAAGCCAAAAAGCTCTTGAAACAATTGGAGAAGAGCGCCGCCCAATTCGATAACACTGAAATCCAAAAGGAATTCATGTTGAAAATCAGCGATATCGTCAATCAATTGATAGAAAGCAAGCTGAATGTCACTGGATATAACGCTGATGAAGAGACGAATATCCAGGAGATTTTGAATCGAATCCTTTCTTTGAAGAATTTCCAGAAATATTATCGAGAATTGGCTACCCAATGGCTTTATGAAATAGCTCGACCCACAAGAAGATTCAAGAAATTGACTATTGGAGATTTAGATATCGCGGGACGTTTGACAGATAAGAGGAATTTCAAGCAATTGGGCACCATGGGCAAAGGAGATTATCAAGAAGAGGCTTCTGATTATGAGCAAATATATAATGAAAATGATGGGGATCAGGCAGACCAAGATGTCTTTTATAATCAGATGGATTTATTAGATGATGAGGTCATTAAGAAGAAGTTATCAGGGAAAGAAATGGGTTGATTAAATAAATCTTTCGATATTATTTTATCTTGGTTGTTTTTTAGAGGATAGATTGAAGAAATTATGCAATATTTGCGAAAAGCCGAAATGCACGAATTTCTGTGAAGGTTTTTGTAAAAGGTCCTTTCATGAAGCTTGTAAACTTCGTTTAGAAGATGGAAGTAACCTAAAATTTCCATATTTTATTCATATATTTCCTTTAAAAATCAAGGTTATGATGAAAATTCTGATTTCTCTAATCTCGATGTCAATGAATTAAAGCTCGATTCCGATAGATTATTAAAATTGATGAAGAATTTCACCTGTCGCGATTGCACCACAAGTTTAGCCACTTGTTTCAAATGCAAGAAAAAAGGCACTTATATTCCTTCTGAAACCAAGAAAGAAAGAAGCAAAAGAGGCAATCAAGAAGAAAATCTGATAGAATCTGAATTAACAAAATGTTCTACCGTGAATTGTTATAGATTCTATCATTTAAGCTGCATTAGCAATAATCGATTGATCAGATATGTGGATGCCAATCAACAGAAATTCAGATGTCCTTTACATTATTGTAATAAATGCTCTTTAACTGGAGATTCCATGACTTTGATCCAATGTTTCAGATGTCCGATCTCTTTCCATTCGAAATGTTGTCCCAAAGAGAAGATCGTGAAATTATCAAAGAAATTCATGATTTGCCAGGTATTTTCTAATAATTTTAAGCTCTAAAATAATGGATTTCTTAAAAAAAAGCATCATAATCCAATAAAAACCGAATCCCATCAAATTAATGAGGAATTCCCTTTAAAAAGGAAAAAGCCTTCAGGAGATTCTCGATCTTTGGTCTCAAATAACGCTTCCACTTTAATCAAACTCACGAAATTCCAAGATTCTCTCAATAATGAAACCCTTTCGAATGAAGAATCCTCTCAACATAATTATAAGATAAAGAAAAAAGTCGATAAATTCAAATCGAAAGAACAGGAAAAAAACCTCAAAAACCTCAAAAATCAACCATCGTCGAAATCCTCGATCGAGCTCAATTCCCAAAAGCCTGAAAATATGATAAAACTCAAACTTCCGAATAAAAAATTGACTCGTAAAGATCGCATGAAAGTCCTAGTGAAAAGAAAACCCAATCCCGAGCCGAAATTTTCCTATAAAGAGCTTGGAATCTTGAGTCCTCAGGAATTCAATTATGAACTTTATAAGAAGGATTGGTGTCGATATTGCGGCACTCGTTTTTCTGGCAGTTTCACTAAAGGACCTTGGTATTTAATCTATTTTCTTAGAGTTTTTGTGTTAATTTAAAGGCTTTTTAGGGGACCAAGGACTTTATGCACAGTTCATTATATCGAATGGGTGCAGAAGAAATCATTGAATTTGGCTAGTTTCAAGGAAAAGCCTAAAAAACCTATAAATTTGAAGGAAAATAGGGAATTATCGTTTATATCGAATAAAATGAAACAAAACCCAGAATATAATCCGAAGGCTGAATTAGAAGAGGATTTCATTAGGAAGAAAATAAAGCCAAATGAAGATAATAGCCTTGAACCAGGAGAAGTGATAAAGGAAGAAATGTCTTCCCAATAGAAAAAAAAGGGGATATTTTCTAATAAAAAGCTTAAAATTAAGAATTTTTTCAAGAATCTCAAGTCTTTTTAAAGGCGGTTTATTAAAAGTCCCCCTCATAACTCATTATTTAACAATTTATCATATTTCGCGATATCAGTGGCTGCCAATTGAAGTCCAGTATTCGCCTTAGAAGCTCTTCTTTTCCTTCCAAAAGCTTCATATCCTTTGCCGAAAGCCAAATATGTGAAAGCATAGATCAAAATCACTAGAGAATATAAACTACATCCATGTTCAAAGCCTACTGCACTCGTTAATTGACTGCCTAAAATAGGTCCGAAGAACTCCCCTACTTGAAAACCCATATTATTAAAGGCTGAAGCCATATCTCCCACAGCCTCACTATCTTCCTTTATATTAAAAGTGCCCACATCGATCAATTCTGGCAATATTGGCAATATAGAAAGACCTCCACCGAACCCTACTAAGAATAACCCTATACCCACAAAGATGAGGCTTTTTGGAAAAAGCAGATAAGGCTCAGGTCCAGCCAAAAAGAAGCTGATGAATTCTAATATGCAACCCAGGAAAAGCCAAACTCTCCGATCAATTTTTTTGGGCAGGAAATTCAATAAAACCATCGAGGCAAAATACGACATGATGATCTCAGCGATGAAAAGACCAGCTGTGGTGGGGCCGCAATCAAATGTCTCCATATGTTTCACTATAGCCGCATAGATAAAAGTGAATCCGCTAAAGTTCACCACAATTAATCCGACCGTAAAGACGAATCTTGAATTTTTCATGAAATTCGAGATCTTCACTGGTTTCTTTTCTTCCCCTTTAATGCCATCAGCGTCTTGGGGGATTAAAAATACCGAAGGTATCGTCAAGAAGCTAATTGCCGCGAAAAGATAATTTGGGAACTCATAATTGATATGTTCATATAAAACTCCTCCAATCACCGGTCCTATCGCCACTCCCACAGTAAAGAATAAGACCATATATGTTTCTTTTTCCAGGATGCTTTCTCTATAAAGCAAGGCTATTATCGCATAAGCCACTGTACAGAAGCCCCCACAGGCCATTCCTTGAATAACTCTTGAAACACAAGCTACTATTATGAAGGTCGTATTGTTTTCTATATGGATTATTAACCCGAAAATCATAGTTGAAAGGCCTAAAAGGACACTTGTTATGATCAAAAGCTTGACTCGACCCCAAACTTTCATCATTTTAGCGAAAATCAAAGAAATTATTATGGATCCGAGAGGAAATAAGGAAAATATCAGCCCAATCACGCCTAAAGAAATGTCTCGACTTAAAGCTATGACTGGGAAAATGCTGAAAGGCATGGAATAAGTCGCTGAAAGAAAAAGGTTCAACACTAGGATAATGATGAGTTTCCAATCGATTGCCATGATTTTTTCGAAGGTTTTTTTATTTAAGATTATTAAAATTCGGATTCCGGGCCTTTTTTCAAATTAATTAAAGTAAAATATGCATTAGGATCTTGAGAATAGGGTCTTTTTTGGCTATTTTTTTAGGAAAAATCCTGCTTTTTTCCATGGAAAAAAACCGCAATTGGTCTAAATTATCGAATTGTCTTTTGTTATGTCCTATGAAATCGTATATATTAACAAAAAGCCTCTGTTTTATCAATTTCTTGCATAAACCCTTTGAATGAGGCAATATCCGTCCATATTCCAATTGATATCTTCTGATAATAGAATGCAGCTTCTCCAATGTGAGAAATTGCGATTTTGCTAATCGGGCTACTAATTCATCGAATTCCTCACGTTTCTCATTATATAAGTCATTCCAACCTAATTTTTCACTCAGATAATAAAAGTTATCTATAGCTGTATATCGAGGATCATAATCAGATTTCATCCCATTATCGAGGAAAAGCTTCCTCAGATATTTTTTTTGGAAGGTAAAGTCTTTATTTCTCTTGAATTTCGATAATTCATGGTTAAATCGAGAGTTCCAACCCATAAATCTCGCTAATTTCTCAAAGAGCTCAGCGGAATTTCCAATAAAAGTATAGTTGAAATCATAGTTTTCCTTATAAAAATCGAAATAATGTTCAATTCTTTGACAATTTCTTATATCTAAGACTTCTTCTTCTTCATTATAGAAATCATCATCTCCATAATAATCCTCATATTCATCTTCATGATCATAATCATAGTTATTATAATCATTTTCGTAATATTTTCCATTAGAAAAAGCATCATTTTCATCTTCCCAAATACCTTCATAATAATAATCATCTCCATAATGATTCATCATGATCTCATTGAAGAATGAGAGGTTGGACTCATAAGCTTTGAACCCCCAATCCAGGTATTCCGCTAATCTTTCGAATTCATCCTCATAACTCAGATGTTGTTTATGGTCGAATCCGTTATGATTTTTGAAATGAAGGAAAAATTGGGTTGGAGTTTTCATTTTTTAATTTTTATATTCAAAATTAAGAACTTATAGTTAGTTGGTTTGATAGTTGAAGAAAAATTAAGCATGCAAATTTTTGGTTTTTTTTTTAAAATGAATTTCGTAAATTGCCATTGTTGTAATTTTTTATATTTAATTTGAAAAAAATTTATTATTTTAGCTTAAATTTACAAAAACTTAATTTTTTGTCATCAGCGAATTTTGAGTTTTTTTTTTATAGCAATTAATTTCGAGATTTTTAACTAATTATATGTCTTAACAATATCACAAGGACATCATCTTCCTTTGCGGCTTCTCGATCATAAAACCTCCTGTTTTTTATAGTATATTCTTGTAATGAATATAAATTCTTGAATTGTCTTTTGTTATTTCCAATGAAATCGAAAATATTCACAAATAGGTTTTCTTTGAGGAAATCTCGACATTCCTCTATAGTTTCTGGCAATTTTCCTCCTAATAAATCCAACATCTTATATTTCCTAATGATTTTATGCAATTCTTTCAATGATGAAAGCCTTTCCCTAGCGATTTCCCCCACAAGCCATTGGAATTCATCTTTTCTGATCTTATATTTCATCCAATTCATCGATTCGCTTAAATATGCGAAATTCTCCTTTAAAGAATAAACCTCATCGAATTCCTCTTGGATTCTACATTCTTCAAAAAGCCTTTTCAAGTAATTTCTTTGCTCATTTTCTTCAATAATCCTTTGGAATTTGGCTTCTTCATAATAATGTCTATTGCTCCAACCCATGAATTTCGCTAGTCTTTTCAATGCTTGATCAACATTTCCGATCCTTTTCATTGAAAACCCATAATTTCGTTTAAAATAATGGAAATAATCCTGAATAGTCCAAAAATCATTGATATCATAAGGCTCTTTATCAGAAGATTCCTCATAATTCCTCAAGGAAGATGAGTTATAGAAGCCAGTTCTCAGAGATTCTTTGAATTTTAGAAGATTCGCTGTATATGAAGAGGATTTCCAATGCATATGATCTGCCAATCGCTCGAATTCAACATAAGGGTCTTTATGGGAATCATAGCGAAAACCGTTATATTGCTGGAAATGAAGGAAGAAATTATGGGCCATTTTAAACTGACTTGAAAGTTCTAGAATTTCAATTAATTTCTTTTAAAAAAAAGCTTTTTTGAAAATTTCTTAATAAAAAAATCAAATTTCTGTTAATTTTTAGCCTTTCTAGCAAAAAATTGTTTTAATAGGATAGAAAGGATCGCATCTTCCTTAGCATCTTTCAAAGGGTAAATCTTATCATTTTCTATAGTATATTTCCTCAAATCGCGTAAATTCTCAAATTGTTCATCATTTTCCTCAATGAAATCATATATATTGACAAATAGATGTTTCTTGATGAATTTCTGGCATTTCTTTATGGTTTCTGGTAACAGCAACTCCAATTTCTGATATTTTCTGATTATCTCATGAAGATCTTCTATATTCGTGAGCCTTTTCTTTGTAAGTCTTTCTATCAATAGATCAAAATCCTCTCTCCTTTTACGATATAAGTCCCAAGCCAACTTTTTGCTGAGATAATAGAAATTTTCCATGGCTGAATAAGAATCATCATATTTATCATTAATTCCATTCTTTTTAAAGAGTTTCTTCATATAGTCTTGTTTTTTTTGCTCTGTTTTATTTCTCAATAGTTTATTTTTTTCATGAGAATGTCTTTTGCTCCATTTCATATATTTGGCAAGATTCTCAAAGGTTTTTAAGATGTCCTTAGTATTGCCAAAGGAAAAATTATAATTTCTCTCATAATAATCGAAATAATCTTGAATCGACTCGAAATTCTCTAGATCAAAAGCTTCGACATTATTTTGGCTATAGCTTCTATCCGAAATATTCTGTGAGCTTGATGAGTTCAAAATTTGTCGGAATTTAGTTTTTTGCCTTTTATAGGCTTTTTCATTCCATTCCATCCAATCTGCTAGATTGTTGAATTCCCTTTCAGGCGTATTATTGGCTTGATGAGGAAACCCATTGCATTTCTTATATTGCAAGAAGAATTGAGATATTATGTTGTTCATTTATAAGATTTATTTATAGATTATAATCTATAAACCCATTCCTTTTATATTAATGGCCATACCCGAAAATTTGGCTCAAAAAACAACCTACGAACATTTTTTACATTATAATTTTATTTAATTTTTAAAAAAGCCTTTAAATTTCGCTTTTTTCTCTTTTTTTTTTCTCTTCTAATTAAAAAACTCATAGAATTCCTAATGAATTCCATTCTTCTAGCCTCTCAACCGTCCCTTCTCGCATCCACCATCTATGAGCCAATATCCTATAAGCTAGATCAATCTCGTCTGATCCTTTCCGAATCAGAAAAAATTGATGAATCTCTTCTTTGTGGCATCTGTCAAGAAATCGTTCATAAGCCTGAAGAATGTTCCATATGTCAGAACCTTTTTTGTTCAAATTGCATTAGATCCTGGTTAGAAAAACAGGCTAAATGTCCTTATAATTGTCCGCCTCCATTCCAAGCCTCCAGACCTCATAAATTGATTAGACAGGCGCTTTCTAGCCTAAAATATTCGTGTATAAATAAGGAAAATGGATGCGAAGAAGTCATTGCTATGGAAAATCTAGAGAAACATGAAGGCAAATGCGGTTTTGGGAAGATAAAATGCCCCATTTCTGAGCTTTGTTCGGAGGAAATTATGAGGAAAGATCTGGAAAATCATGAGAAAATCTGCGAGTTTTTTCTGTTGAAATGTGAAAAATGCGAATTTTCTGTCGCGAGGAAAGTTTTCCCCAATCATGATTGTATTCTTTATCTAAAGGAAAAATACCTCACTCTTGAAAAGAAGTTTATTGATTTTAAGGAAAATAATGAGAAAAATGTTGAAACGCTTATGAAGAAAGTCATGGATTTTGAGGTTTTATTGAAAACAATGGATAAAAGCTCAATAAAATATGCGCAACATGAAAAGGTCTGTCAAAGGGGACATAATCTGGAATGGGGTAATGGATGTGATATTAAAGAATGCGACCTTTGTAAGAAGAAGAATGTGTTTTCAAGATTCGCATGTGGGGTTGGCGAATGCGGGTTGAAATATTGTATAAATTGCGTTTTTCCTTTTTTAGGAGCGAAAAAATGCCCAATCGGACATGATTTGGTGGGTTGTTCTAAGATGGTTTGGCATAGTTGCGATCTCTGTAGAAAAGGTCTAGATAAAGAAAATGAAGTTTATAGGGACGAGGAATGCGATTTCGATTGTTGTAAGGATTGTTTCCTGAAGGCTTCGAAATAAAAGGCCAAATTAATCTAATAATATATCAGACACTTTTATAAAGTAATTTGATGATGGGTTTAACTTTTAAATTTCGAGAGCTTTTCTAAGCGAAAATAAAAAGCCAAAGACTATAAATCAGCCCATCAACCGCTCTTTTCCCGCTAAATTAATCATTTTCGAATAAAAATGACCACCCCCACCCCCATAAAAACCTATAAATTAGTTAAAAAACACCCTCAAAAGGCCAAAACCAAGGTCTTATCCCCTAAGGAAATAGACCTTGATGCCTATAATTCGCATTTGAATTCAGATATATTGAAACTCCAGGATTTGATCAGATTTTATGGCTTTAATAACGAAACCATTCCTCAAACGAAATCCGATTGTTTGTTATTCATAAAGCTTCGGATTTTCGCAAATATCCAAGATTTTCTCAAAGGGGAACCAAAGAAATTCCAATCCAGAAGCGAATTAAAGGCTTATACTCTGAAAACTCATAAATTGGTAAGCAAAGAAATTGCCAAAAAGGACCTTTTATCAACAAGTTTGATGCAAAAGCTGGAATTTTAAATTAAATCCAATATTTAAACAGAGAAAAATTATTGAACATTCTATTTTTTCTATTATAAATCAAACCCTCAAATGGACCCTGAGCTTCTTTCTAAGCTTTCTGCCATCCTTTCGCAGAAAACCCTCACTTCTTCTGATTTCTCATATATCAAATCCCTTCCGACGGCTCTTTTCGAAAAGGCTATCGAAGCCTTGCCTCCAGAATCCACAGCTAAAATCCTCGATTATCTCCAAAACACTCCTTCCACCTCAATGAAGCCCATCAAAGAGAAAAACCCCAGGAAAAACAATAAAGCCTCTATAGAAACGCCAATGCCTTTCCTAGAAAACTATAATAAAGGCATGTTTAAGCATTTATGGATGGAAGACGTCAAAAAGATCCATAGATCGATATTGCCTTCCGGAGAAAAGCCCGAGACTACAAAATTGGAGGAATTCCCGCAAAGACTTTCTCTCACCAACCAGTCGAATACCGAAAAAACTTTAAGCTTTATAACTATAATAGAGAAGATGCTGCATGTTTGTGGCGAACCCAGAAAAGATAACAGGCTTTTGGCTTCGAAAATGGAGGAAACTCTGAGGAAATTCAATAAAATCCTCTTAGACCCTCAGAATCTTCAGAAGATCTTCACCTTTAAACAGAAGAAAAAGACCAGGAAACTCGCGATCAAGCGAATTTTCACACATTATCTGAAAGCCTTATTCCCTAAGGAATTCAAAAGGTTTTCTGAAGTAAAAGAAGCCTCGAAATTGGTCTTTTCCTCAGATTTCATGACTGAAACTCAGGAATCCGATCATGAACTTCTGGATTTCGTGGAAAATCTCTCAGAAACTGATCAAGAAGCGCGAAAAAGCCTGGATTCTAATAAAGAAGACTTCGATTTCCTGAATTTGAGAATCGATTCAATGAGTCAAGAAGAATTCCTTGAATTTTCATATCATCGAAGTCTCAATTTCCTTTCTTTGGGCAAAGAAGCCTTTTTGGACTTCATAGGCTTTAAAAACATAAGTGAAGCCTTTTTCAAGGAATTGAAAGTCGTTAGTTTCAGCTTCGAAATCGAGTTTCTCAATTATATTCTTTGTAGAATAGTGAAGGAAATCATAGAAAATTCGATAAAATCAATGAATTCGGGCTTCTTAAGAGTTATGAAAACATCGATTTCTATAGAAATCTTTGATGAAAAGGCTGAATTCGAAGTTATTGGCTTGAAATTGAAGATAAAGAAGCTTTTAGCTCAAAAATCCTCGATTGAAGAAAAAGCCTTTAGACTTTTCATGAAGGAATTTTGGCTTTTTGATTATCAAGAAACTCTGGAAGTTTTTAACACGAAAATCAAGCTTTTGAAATGGAATTCGCATGAAATCAAGATAAATGATGAGAAAAAGGATGAAAATGATATAGATCCTGTAATAATATGGAGGAATATGAAGGGATTATATCAAAGATATTGGTTTCAAAGGATTTTGGCTGAAAATCAGGTGAAAGTTATGAGGAAACAAGGGAAAAGCTCTGATTTCGTCAATGAATTCGCAGAGTTTCTTTATGAGAAAACCAAAGATCTCGAAAACCTCGAAAACCTCGATTTTGGCTTCGTGTTTAAAGACTGGTTCTTGAAGAAATTAAAAGGTCCTAATAATTTCCCAATAAAAGAATATAAACAGAAATTAGAATCGATCTTCGATTAAAGAAAATCGATCTTTTCGATGAATAATATGAAATTAAGTAATTTCTTTAATTTTCTAATAAAAATGCAAAAAAACTTCGATCAATTTTCTCAGGCTTTAGATCAAAAGCTTTGTCTTTCTTACGAAAACCTGCAATTTTTATCCGAAAGTCCTGATTTCTTGCGTTGTTCTTTATGTTCAGGCTTTATTCTCAATCCAGTCCTTTGCAAATGTCCAGAATCTCATCTTTTTGGTCGAAAATGTCTTTTAGATCATCTCAGAACGAAATCAGAATGTCCAGTTTCTCATCAGCCTTTAACCACGAAACAAATATCCTCAGTTTCCTTTGAATTATTAGAGAAAATGAGCGCGATTAAGTTGAAATGCGAATTTTGCAAGGAATTCCAAGGAAATTCCGGGAATTTGAAATATCATTTGAAGGAATGCGGATTCATTGAAATTCCATGTCCTTTTTATGGGAAATTTTGCATGGAAAAAGTCAAGAAAAAAGACCTCAAACTTCATATAAAATCAGGACTTCAAAGGCATTTGGAAGCTGCCAAAACGGCTTTTCAAATCGAAAAGCTTCAGGTCTTATTCGAAGTCCTTCAAGAAACTCTTAAATAATTAAAAATAAAGAAACCTTAATATAAAACTTATCAATAAAAAGTCTATTTTCTTTATAAATTCATATGGAAATATGTCTTTCTCAGAGATTACCAAAGGATTTCGATAAAATCCAAATAATTCCGAGGTTTTCAAAGCCAAGATCAGCTTCTAACCCGAAATCGAAGCTTTTGCCCTTATCAGAGTCTTTATTCATGAAATCCAAACAAAAGCCCAGAACTTCGAAGGAAGAATTCAAAGTCCAAATCAATAATAAAAGCTCCAATTGGTCTGAAGTCCGAGTTATTGGGAGACTTTTGCCTGCTAGAAGCTATCATTCAATGACTTTAGTGGGCGAATAGTAAAGGAAATTATCTAAGAGATTGAAAAACCCTTTTTTTCAATAGTCTATATGTCTATGGGGGATATGATTATGACTTAGGGATATTAGAGGATTTCTATAGAATAAAGCTTCCTTTGGATGAGAAACTCGCGAAATGGGAACTTATTCAGACAAAAGGCCAAAATCCTGGTATTTTCCTTATTAAATTCCTTGATTTTTCTAAAAAGCTCGATTTCTCATAAATTAACAAAAGGACCTTTATGTAGACATGGGGGTTTCGAATATAATGAAAAGCTTTATCTATTCGGGGGGAAAAGCCATAGTCTAATAACTACTAATAGGCTGTTTTATTATGAAATTGGAACTAATAATTGGGTTTTTCAAGACATTCAAGGCTTTATCCCGCCACCTACCGAATCCTTTTCTTATCTATATGATAAAGACCTGAAAACTCTCATGATTTTCGGAGGCTTTAATTCCATGACTGGAGAATTCAATAATTCGATGTATGAATTTGATTTGAAATCGAGCTTTTGGAGAGAAATTATCTATAAAAGCGAAAGAAACCCTGGCCCAAGGGCAGGTCATGCTTGGACTTCTATAATTCCTGATAAAATCTATATGTTTGGAGGTGAAATCTCTGATAAAAAGCTTAAAGATTTATGGCTTTTCGATAGAAAGAAAGAACTTTGGCTGGAAATCACTATAAACCAGACTTCTTCTATATGGCCTTGTGTATTTTCTCTATTTTTTACTTATAAAAAGCTTGTTTTTTCTAAAAGGAAAGGGCTGGAATGTCAATGAATAGTTATAATGGAAATCTGGTGCTTTTCGGAGGACTTCATAATAAATTATATGAGAAAAATGATCTATATATCTATTCAGAGTCTAAGAAAGCCTGGATTTTATTGGAATTGGAGTCTATTACTAAAAAGGAGCTTGATTTGAATGAGAATAATCAGAATAAAAAGCCTAAAGATGTTTCTCGGATCTTGATAAATAACAATAATTTCTCTATTTTCTCGAAACATATCAAGAATTCTTTATCTTTATCGCCTTTGAAGAAAAATTCTAAGAATAAACAATCGCTTACTTTCGAGAGAAGAGAAAACAATGAAAATGCTAAGAAAGATACTTCTTTTTTATCTCCTGAATATGATGGACAAAAAAGGAACCTTTCTTCCTTTAATTCATATAGTCATAAAGCCATGGATTCGAGTCCCAGTGTCAGAAACCTTAAGAAACCAAATGGAGCAGATCTTTTTTCCTCAGGTTCGAGAAATAGTTTCTTTGACTTTAAATAAAGTCTTGATATTTTAATCTAGCCATTAATTCAATGCAGAATTCAAATATTATTGCAAATTCTTTAGTCTCAAGCTTAGACCAGAGTTCTCCTTATAAAGAGCCAAAATCAGGTAATTTCTAATGAATTTTACTAAATAATATTGGATTTTCAAATTAATAATTTTCTAATTAATGAATAATTTTCTAATTAATGAATAATTTTCTAATTAATTAATAATTTTCTAATTAATGAATAATTTTCTAATTAATGAATAATTTTCTAATTAATGAATAATTTTCTAATGATTTTCTAATTAATGAATAATTTTCTAATTAATGAATAATTTTCTAATAATTAATATTGGATTTTTTAACTAATTGAATTTTTTTCAAAAGCAATGCCCCGAAACGTTTTCAAGAATCAATCTTCCTTCATGATCAAATCCACGAAATCCATGGATTTGCTCAAACGCAACGTCTACAAACCAATCAATCTTTCAATTTCCGCAGTCCAAAAGCGTATTTTCGAAGGTCGTAAACGTATTCTCCTTAAACAATTCGAAATCACAGATGAAATCCTTAAAGATCAACTTCTGATCAAAAATTCGCCAACTTCTGATATGATGAAACAAATCATTTATTATATGACGAAGAAAGACATCGATCTTTTTGGATATCCAGTGTCCCAAGCTTCTATGAGACCTAGAGTCAGCTCAGTGAAATTTAATAGAACTGTCCCTAAAGTATATGGAAGACTTTCAGGCAATAGGCCTTGCGCTAGAGATGGTCATAGCACTGTGATTATAAAGAAGAAAATGATAGTTTTTGGAGGAAATAGATCAAAAATCGGGTTCAATGACTTTTATGAGCTGGATTTGGATAAGCTGCTTCTTTAATGAGAAGCAGGACTTTCATTGTTATAATGATTTTTTTATTTTGGGATTAATAAAAATTAAGAATTATTGAGTTTTTGAACTTTTTAACATTTTTTTTTCAAAACCCGACTCAATGTATCAGAAGCGGTTTTCTTTCGTGAGTTCTAACCCCGATGATCTCG
>Ga0302320_10011002_pt1 | contig 19234 bp, 11 predicted proteins | sample Bog_T0_3_FD_202130 | JGI IMG/M metagenome (GOLD analysis project Ga0302320, IMG submission 202130) | Peat permafrost microbial communities from Stordalen Mire near Abisko, Sweden - Bog_T0_3 | ecosystem: Environmental > Terrestrial > Soil > Wetlands > Peat | place: Sweden: Abisko, Stordalen Mire... | reverse complement strand
GCCAGCAGCTGCTCGGGAGCATCGGACGGGAACTACACGATCACCTACACGGCAGGAAGCGTGACGGTGAACAAAGCAACGTTGAACATCACAGCTTCAAGCCCGACGATGACCTACGGCGGAACGGTGCCGACGATCACCGCGACTTACAGCGGGTTTGTGAACGGTGATTCAGCCGCCAGCCTGACGCCTGGACCTTCGTGCTCGACGGTTGCAACCAGCAGCAGCCCAGCGGGATCGTATGCCAGCAGTTGCTCGGGAGCGTCGGACGGGAACTACACGATCACCTACACGGCGGGAAGCGTGACGGTGAACAAGGCAACGTTGAACATCACTGCATCGAGCCCGACGATGACCTACGGCGGAACGGTTCCCGCAATCACAGCGAGCTACAGCGGGTTCGTGAATGGTGACTCAGCTTCGAGCCTGTCAACGGCGCCGAGCTGCTCGACCACAGCGACGAGTTCCAGTGCGGTGGGTTCATATCCGACCTCCTGCACGGGAGCGGTGGACAACAACTACACCATTACCTACACGGCGGGCAGCCTGTCCGTGGGTCAAGCCGCGCTGACGATTACGGCCAGCAGCGGAACCATGACCTTCGGTGGCGCACCTCCGACGATTACCCCCAGCTACAGCGGGTTTGTGAACGGGAACACCTCGGCCAGTCTGACCACGCAGCCGACTTGCAACACGGCGGCGACCAGCAGCAGCCCGGTGGGTCCATACAACAGCACCTGCACTGGGGCTGTGGACGCGAATTACGCGATCAGTTATGTGTCAGGGACCGTGACAGTAGCCAAAGCGGCCCTGGTCATTACGGCAAGCAGTGGTTCAATGACCTACGGCGGCACGCCGCCTGCGGTTACCCCGAGTTACAGTGGGTTTGTGAACGGGAACACCGCGGCCAGTCTGACCACAGCGCCCACGTGCTCAACCTCGGCCACCAGTTCGACCTCGGCAGGCACCGACACTGGTGCTGATGCCTGCTCTGGAGCCGCGGCCACGAATTACACCATTAGTTATGTGGCAGGCAATGTGACGGTAAATCCTGCACCGCTCACCGTCACCGCCAACAGTGTTTCAATCACTGCCGGATCTTCGCTGCCCAGCTTCACGGTTAGCTACAGCGGATTTGTGAACGGCAACACCGCTGCCAACCTGACCGGAACGCTTGTCTGCGGCACTGCGGCGCCAAACACCAACACGGCGGGGAATTATTCCATCACCTGCTCGGGACTTTCTTCGCCCAACTACACCATCACCTACGTGGCGGGCACGCTGACCGTCACCGGCTCGGTAAACCAGGGCACGCCCATCGCCAGCGTTTCACCGGGTTGCGTATCCTTCGGTGATGTGTTGGTGAACACCAATTGCGCCACCAATCAGCCGGTTACGCTGACCAACATCGGCACGGCGCCCCTGACCATCACGAGCATTACGGACAGTGGTCCGCAGGCAGCTGACTTCAACGAAACCACAACTTGCGGATCCACTTTGGCGGCCGGCGCTTCCTGCACCATCACGGTAAGCTTCAAGCCCACCACGGTGGGACCGGAAACGGCGACACTGATCATCACGGACAATTCCAATAACGTGGCCGGATCGACGCAGACCGTCGGCCTTAGTGGCGCGGGCGTCAGCCAGATTCAATGCAACTTCAATGGCACGTCCATCTCCAGTGGAAATTACCTCTGGTTCAATTCGGTTTTCAGCCCCAAGAACATCCCCAACTCGGGCTCCGTTACCTACTCTGTGAGCAATGCGCAGGTCACGTTCACGGCGAGTGGCACCAACTATTCAGTGCCACTGCCCAATTCCATCATCACCCTCTCGTCGGCGGTCACCGTGGCCACGACCACCTTTGACTCGGCCAACAACCGGTGGGTCACGTTGGCTCCGTTGACGGGCCTGGCAGGAAACATCTTCCTGGATGGCGGCGCCTTCCCGGTGCCTGCCACTGGACTGCCGGGTGGAATTCAGAACGTCAATTGGCAGGCTTCCTTTGCCACAGACACGGCGGGCGCGGGCCTCAACTGGCAGTGGGGGTCTGCGGTCTACAACAACTTCACCAACAATTACAATCAACTCTGCGTCAAGCCGGTTGATGATACAACTCATTGCCAGTATCAGAATTCCGACCACGCGGGAACTTGCGAAGGAAACAATTCGAACAACCAGTCCTGGAAGGGCTGCGTAACCGGCGGCGCCACGGGCGGTGGTGGATCGAATTGCACGGGATCCTACAGCGGAACGGGCTCCTGCACCCCGCCGGTCGGTCCTCTGACTGTGGTGAACTGCACGACCTTGGGAACGACGTCGGTGGGCACCACAACGACGCCTGTGCCCATAACCATCACCAATAACTCCGCCAGCACGGTGACCGGCATCACCTTTACCACCACCGGCCCGTACGCTGTGTCCAGCACCACCTGCGGCAGCAGCCTGACAGCAGGATCCACATGCCTGGTTTATGTGACCTTTACTCCGACGGCAGCGGGAACACAGACGGGCACGTTGAAGATTACCGACAGTGCCAGCAACAGTCCGCAGACCGTCAACCTGTCCGGAAACCTGACCAGCACGGTGATTACGAATCCTGGTCCGATTGCCACCGTCACTCCCACGTGCCTCAATTTCACTGGGTTGACCCAGTCGGATTGCCAGCAGTGGGGAAGCCAGCCGGCGGCCTCCCAGACCGTTACCGTAACCAATACTGGTAACGGCACTCTGAACATCACCAATGTTCAGATCACCGGCACTCAATCGGGCGACTTCTCCTTTGTCAACAATTGCCCCAGCAACCTGGCGGCAGGGGCGCAGTGCACTATCCCTGTCTCCTTCAATCCTCAGACTGTGGGTCCGGAGCAGGCATCGCTGGTGATTACTGACAACTCCAATGACGTGGTGGGCAGCACGCAGACGGTAAGCCTGAATGGCGCCGGACTGACGCAACTGCAATCCAACTTCAATGAGAACTGGATTGCCGGTGTGAACTACGTCTGGTTCTCCGGCTCTCTCTCGCCGCAGAATATCAATCCTTATGCGACCACCAACTTCTTCATGACCAACGGTACGGTGACCTTCACGGAGAATAACCAGAACCATGCCGTGAGCATCCCGGATTGCATCGTCACCTTCTCGCCGAACGTTCGAACCGCGACCACCAGCTTTGACACCGTTAACAACCGGTGGGTCACGATCGCACCGACTTCGGGATGGAATGGAAATACCTTCCTGAGTGCGGTGGCTTATCAGGTACCGAACGAAGGATTGCCGGGCTCCATCTCCAACGTTACCTGGACGGCAGCTTTCTCCACCGACACGCCGGGCGCATCGCTAACCTGGCAATGGGCGGCGGCTCCCTACGACTCGTTGCCCACAGTGACGGATGCCAACAACAACAAGTCGTGCGACTACAATTCCTGCAACGCCAAACCGGTTGACGGGAATCAGTGCAACAATTGGAACGATAACGAGAATGCCGGTACGCCGGAAGGCTGGCAGGGACACTGCTACTCCGGAGCAACCTGCGACGGCGTTTCCAACCACACCGGTAACTACTGCAACCCGGGTGGGCCCACTTGCAAACTGGGACCTGTTTACACGCCCACTTGCGCGACGACTCCTCCAACTACCTGCGGCCAAACCTGCCCGCCGGTGCCGGTTACGATTTGCAACAAGGGCAGCCAGCCGCTGTGCATCACGAATGTGAAGTGCACGGGTGACTTCCAAGTCTGCAACAACGTAAACGGAACCACTCTGCAGCCGGGCCAGAGCTGCACGGTTAACGTATCGTTCTGCCCGAGCCAGAAGGGAACCCGCTGCGGTACGCTGCAGGTGACCGATAACACCACCAATACCCCGCACACAGTTTGCCTGACGGGTAACGGACAGTAAGCTTATTGGAAGGTTGAATGTTCGGTCGGCGTCACGAAGGTTTGAACCTTCGTGACGCCGATTTCATTTGGATTGTTGGTCGCAGGGGACAGGTTACAGGTTGTAGGTGAGAGGTAACAGGGGATAGGTCATAGGAAACAGGGCGCAGGAAACAGGTGGCCTCTAATCTGTTCCCTGTACCCTGTGACCTGTAACCTAAATTCCCCTACCACTTAATGGGTTCATCGGGAACGAACCGTTCCACCTTGCGCATCGGCGCCTGGGTGGCGCGGAAATAAGCGCGCTCGTAAAGTGGGCCGTTCTTGCCCGGCGGATCGATGCTGATTACCGTGTTGCCTTTGATCTCCAGCGTGTAAAGCACGTTTCCAATGATCTCCGTGGTGCGGCGGGTGGCGATGGGGAAAGTCACGGTGAGCATCTCGCCGGGTTTGGCGCTGCCCAAGTTCAGGTATCGGCCCTCCCACGTGAACTGGCGATTTCCCGCCGAGGTCATCACCGCCACTTCCTGATCGCTTGAGCGTATCCACTCCGGAACCCGCACCAGTAGAGCGCTGAGGGGCTTCTTCACCACCACTTCCACCTTGCCTTCATACGGAATATAGCTGCAGACATCCACCCACTCCGAGGCGCGGTTCAGCAGCAGATTCAGGCGCAGCCGCCCCTGGTCATAAGTCAGGATGTGCTGCCAGATGTAGTACATCGTCCTTGCCGAATTTCCCGTGCAGCAGTGTTGAATGGAGCGCGGATGCTTGGGCGTCTCCACGCCAAAGTCGTTTGCGGTGGACCAGCCCGCGAAAGCGCCCACGCTGCGCTCCGCCACGTGATCGCCCGTTTCGTTCCAGGCCACGGGCTTGCTGGGTGAGCGTTCCGCCAATTTGTTGATCCAATCGGCACTGGTGATTTGCGACTCGGTAAAATGATTGCGCGTCCAGCGGTCGGCATCGTCCCAGTAGTCGGCCACGTCCGCCGCGCTCATCTTCAGCGCCATCGCCAGCATGTCAGCAATCGTATCGGTTTCACACGCATCGTAATGCGGAATGAACCACTCGGGGAAGAAGCCAATGGAGGGAGAGCTGTTGTTCGCTTTGGCCCATTCGTAGGCGGACCTTGCAAACTCAATCGTCCCCTTGTCATTCACGGCGATCCCGTATTCAAGCACGGAGATCAGGCCGATTCCGTGGCCGTGGCCGTGCCCACCGTTCGAGAGGGCGCTGACGTTCCAACCTCCCCCAATCCACTTCTTCTCCGTGGGGCTGAAGATCCACGCGCCGTCGGGCTGGTAATACTGGGCTTGATTGCGCAGGTAGTTGGTGAGCTTCCCTGCAAACTGTTTGGCCGGTTCGAAGCCGGTCACCGTGTAGTATTGCGCCAGGCCTTGAATGATGCGCCCGCTCAGCTCCTCCGCCATGATTCCCGTCGGCATGGGAGCATCCGCGCCAAATCTGCCACCCGGCAGAAAGCATCCGGCAGGGAAGTAGGCGTAGTCGCCGCGGTCAACCGCAATCTCCCGGAGCCGCAGGATCAACTTCTCGATCGCGGTCTTCCACATCGGGTTCTTGTCGCGCAGGTAGTAGACCGTCATCGTGGCAATGGCACGATGTGAGGACTCCACGCTACCAATCTGCGTAACCGCGGGGTCGTCCATGGCAACGGTGCGCCCGTCAGCTTTCCAAACCGGCTCCTCGTAGGCGCGTGGAACGCTTTGCAGGCTCCACGGGCGGCCCCTTAGGGGAATGTAGACAAGCCCGTCCGGCCCTATCGTCTTCAGCTGGACGCGCATCCATGCGGCATCGACTTCCGCATTCTGCGTGCTTCCCGTAGCCACGCGAACCAATGGCAGCGCTTCCATCATGCCTTCCACGCTTTGCACCCAGTCGCTGAAGTCGTGCCGCATCACCGGGGGATTCTGGTAAAAGGTGGTGAGCCAATAGACTTCATGGTCGGCATTGCCGTCGGCAATGGAAGTCATGGTGTTGATGCACAAATTCGCGCGCTCGGCGATGTCCAGCGTGTCTGGAACCGTGTCCATATAGCGCGTGCCTTTTGTCGTGGGAATCTCAAACGCGGGAATATCCTCGCGAATGTATTCAACCTTCAGCTTGCCGGGTGGCAGGTTTTCAGGGGGAGGGAACGATTCGGAAAAACCAGAGGGCGATACAGTTCCGCCCTTTTTCTTGTCTTCAGCCAGCAAGTTGCCGCTGACCGCTAGTAACGCGGCCTTCAATAAGTCTCGCCTCTCCATCCTGTGCCCCCTAAAACCGTGAATTGTCGCTCCGGAATGACATTGTACGTCGGTCCCGGTTTAGAAGCCAGAACAGGCGAGGGAACTCTTGGGCCTCTCCGATTTCAGATAGGCGTAGGGGGTGTTTAGTGATCTTCCGTGGGGTCAGGCAAACAACGTCAGAAAGTCGACTGCGTCATCTCAATAAGGCTTGGAACCCCGCTTGGACGAAGTGCTGATCGTGGGTCAGTGCTGCTCCAATCGCCTCCGCTTCCATGGTCAGGAAGCTTGCGCAGTCAGTAAGACTCCAGTCCTTGTCGGGTCTCTCCTCGTATCGGTGCAGAGCCCTTTCGAACTGATCGCTTGTTTGGGGTATCACCGTTACGTTGGGGCTGCTTCGCAAGATGTTGGCCGCCCTCGTAGCTGCCTGGCGCAGCCGTGGCCCACGGTCGCAAAACCCGTTCAAGAACTCAATAAGAACCATCTCACTGGTGACGATCAGATTTTCAGAATGCACCTGGGCAGCGCGAACCGCTTTCGTGTGCAGTTCGTCACGCGGATTGAGAAGGGCAATCCAATAGCTGGTGTCCGCGAAGATGCGGTTCATGGGCTTACTTTTGAAGTCCCGTAGAGATAATGGTCAAGATTCTTTGCAAGGTCCGTCGGAGCTCGCTCCCATTCTTCGTCCGGGACGTCCTGAGCGATTGCTGCGAAAGTTTTGTCCAGGGAGGGGGCCGGCTTGGGAGGGCGCACCACTGCTACCGGACGTGCATCGTCCTCGATGATGACTTCGCCGCCAGCGCGTATATGATCCAACAATGCGGCAAAATCGTTTGCCGCCGCAGTGGCCGAGATGTGGATCACACGGTTTCCCATTCGCCTATTATACACTGACTGCACGGCAGGCAAGGCCTGAAACACCGGCCCGCGAAGAGGCAGGTTCGGTGCGTCGCTTAGGTTTGTCGTGAAAGGGCCGCGTTTTATAGCGCGTTCAGCTGGGCTTTCAAATCGCGCAGGAAGCGGGCGGCTTCAAGGCCGTCAGCGACGCGGTGGTCCAGGGTAAGCGTGGCGGCCATCACGGGATGCCATGCGAGGCCTCCGTTGTCATCACGGCGAAGCTGATCGGTAGCCGCGCCCACGGAGAGAATTGCAGCTTGTCCAGGCACGATGATGGCGGTGAAGGACTCCACGCCAAACATGCCGAGGTTGCTGACGGTGAAGGTTCCGCCGCTCAAATCATCTTCCGTAATCTGCTTCTTCTCAGCTTTGGCGGCGTATTGGCTGGTGATGGTGGCAATCTCTTGCAGGCTCAGCTTATCGGTCTTGCGGACGACGGGTAGAAAGAGGCCATCGTCTGTTCCCAAAGCAAAACCGATGTTGATCTCGCGGCGGCGCAGCGAATCGCCTTCCAGCAGCGAGTTCAGGTCAGGGTGCAAGGCAAGCGCTTTGGCGGTGGCAAAGAGGATCAGGTCGTTTACAGAGACGGGCGTTCCCGCGGCTTTCAGGGCGTTCTTTCGGCGAATCGCCGCTGCCATCTCCATCTGCATGGTGACGCTGAATTCAGGAATCTCCGTTTTGCTGCGTGTAACCGTGCGGCTGATGGCCTTGCGCATGGCGGAAAATGCAATGACCTCGCCGCCGGCAGGTGCGGGCGCTGCCACCTTTGTGGTGGCGGCTTTCAGCACGTCATCCTTCTCAATGCGGCCGTCGGGGCCGGTGCCCTGAATCGTGGCGAGGTCGATCCCTTTTTCCTGCGCCAGGCGGCGGGCAAGGGGAGAGGCCTTTACTCTTTGGTCCGAGGATGCTGGTGCGCTGGCCGGTGCGGACACAGCGGCGGGGGCAGCGGCCGCGGGTGCGGCGGGAACTGCAATTGCCACGGCGGGTGCTGCATCGCCTTTGATAAAGCGGTCGATCTGTTCGGCGGATTCCGTGCCATCGCCGATCACCGCGATCATGTGGGTGGCGGGGACTTTGTCGTCTTCGGCAAAGAGGCTGCGCAGCAGGACGCCGGTGGCGGGTGATTCCACGTCCATGGTGGCCTTGTCCGTCTCGATCTCCAGCAGGACTTCTCCCGCCTTGATCGCATCACCGGGCTTCTTCTTCCAGGAGACGATCTTGCCTTCTTCCATCTCCGCCCCGGTCTTCGGCATGATGACTTCGGTCAGCGCCATGTGATGATCTCCTGTTGAAGATACAAAAAATAAGGCCACGGATTACACGAATTAACACGGATCAAGCTAAAGGTCAATCCGTGTGCATCCGCGCCGATCCGTGGCTCAAACTGAATTTGTCGCAGGCCCGAAGGCCTTCGCTCAGAAAGGGCGGTTAAGGGAACCGCCCCTGCGAAATAATTTAAGCTGCCGGCACTGCCCACTTGCGAGCGGCCAGCACGGTGTCAACAATGCGGCGCACGGAAGGCAGCGTTTCATTCTCCAGCACGCGCGCAAACGGAATCGGTGTGTCTTTTGCGCTGATGCGGATGGGCGGCATATCGAGAGATTCGAAGCACTTCTCAGCGACGCGTGCCACCACTTCCGCGGCAATTCCGCACTGGGGATAGCCCTCTTCAACATAGACGAAGCGGTTGGTCTTCTCCACGCTCGCCTGGATGGTACCAAAATCCAGGGGACGCAGCGTGCGCATGTCAATCACTTCCGCTTCAATCCCCTTCTTGGCCAGCTCCGCCGCAGCCTCAAGGCTGTGCAGCAGCTGCCGTGAATGGGAGGCGATGGTGATGTCCGTTCCCTCGCGCTTGATTTCAGCTTTGCCGAGGGGAATGGTGAAATCGGGATCGGGACCCGGAACATCTCCCTTGTTGTTGTAGAGGAGTTTGTGTTCAAGGAACATCACCGGGTTGTCATCGCGGATGGCGGACTTCAGCAATCCCTTGGCGTCGCGCGCCGTTGCCGGCATCACCACTTTCAGGCCGGGCACATGGGTGAACCATGCTTCCAGGCTCTGCGAGTGCTGCGCCGCATAGCCCTTGCCACCGCCGCAGGAGGCGCGGATGACGAGGGGAACCTTGGCCTGCCCTCCCAGCATGTAGCGGACCTTGGCCACCTGGTTCAGGATCTGGTCCATGCAGACGCCGGAGAAGTCGACGAACATCAGTTCGGCGATCGGGCGTTGGCCGGTAAGCGCCATGCCCAGGCCGGACCCGATGATGGCCGCTTCGCTGATCGGCGTGTCGATGACGCGGCCTTCGCCGAATTCATCGAACAAGCCCTTGCTGGCGCCCATGGCGCCGCCGAACTTGCCCACATCCTCGCCAATCAGGATCACATTCGGGTCACGGCGCATCTCTTCCGCCATGGCTTCAATGATGGCTTCACGAATCGTTTTCTCTGCCACGTTATTCCTCGGTGTAAACGTAAAGGTTTGACTCCGCTGCTTTGGGGTCAGGGCTGGCTTCCGCAAATGCGACGCCCTCCGCTACTTCGTTCGTAATCTCGTCATCGATGGCCGTCAATTCCGCATCCGTGGCGGAACCTTCGGCCACCAACTTAATGCGATAACCGGCAACCGGATCCTTCTTCCACCACTCCTGCTCCTCGTCGCGCGTGCGGTAGGGGCGATGGTCAGACGCTCCGTGTCCAAAATATCGATAGGTCCGGATTTCGAGGAAGGTTGGGCCTTCTCCGGCGCGTGCCCGGTTCACTGCGTCCAGGGCCACGGCGCGCACGGCTTCAACGTCCATGCCGTCAACGGAAAAACCGGCCATGTCGTAACCCTTGGCGCGGTCCGACAGCGTCGAGGTGGCCGAAACCTTGTCAATGGGGGTGGAGAGCCCGTACAGATTGTTCTCGCAAGCCCAGACGATGGGCAGACGGAACGCTTTCGACATGTTCATGCCTTCGTGGAACGCGCCCTGGTTCGTGGCGGCGTCGCCAAAGAAGCAGACCACCACTTGCTTGGTTCCGCGCTTGCGGATGGAGAGGCCGGCGCCAACCGCAATCGGCAAGCCCGCGCCCACAATGCCATTCGCGCCCAGGTTGCCCATGGAGACGTCGGCGATGTGCATGGAGCCGCCGCGCCCGTGGCAGTATCCCGTCTCTTTGCCGAACAGTTCCGCATACATCTTGCCCATCTCCGCACCCTTGGCCAGGCAGTGCCCGTGGCCGCGGTGGGTGGAGAGAATGTAGTCGTCAACATTCAGAGTGGAGATCACTCCGGCGGCCGAAGCCTCCTCACCGATGCACAGGTGGGGCGACATGCCGGTCAACTTGGCGGACTTGTAAAGTTCGTGGGTCTTTTCCTCAAACAGGCGGATGCGGACCATCTGTTTGTAGAGCGACTTTCGGATTTCCGGACTTAATTTCGAATCAGTATTTGCCATGGATGATTCCGTTTCTGGGTTGCGTTGCTACGCCAGTTGCAAAGTGAAAACTCAAACCATCTTAGATTTCCCTCGCCCCCTTGGGGGCGAGGGCTTTGATTCAACATCGATATTGCCACTTCTGAGACCGTGGGCAGGGCAAACCCGGCCCCTGCAAAACTTATCCGACCAGCTCGGTGCGGTTCTGCACCAGGCGCTTTAACTCATCGGCGATCATGTGATTGACCATCAGGTGAACGTCTTCCACCTGCACCATCTTGTTATGGGGAACGACGACGTTTATTTTGGCGACGTTCAGCGCTTTGCCGCCTTTGAATCCGCTATAGCAGATGGTGGTCGCTCCGATTTTGTTGGCCTCTTCGAAAGCGTTCAGGATGTTCTTGGAGTTGCCGCTTCCGGAGACGCCGAGCACGATGTCGCCGGGCTTCACCCAGTTGATGACCTGCTCGGAGAAAATGTAGTCAAAGCCCATGTCATTGCCGATGCCGGTAACGAACGACATGCTGTCATTGAAGCAGGCGGTGCGGAATCGCAGGTTGGTGGAAACCACGGCGGTCTTGTCGTCGGAGCTCACCGTGTGCTTGGCAAGGTCGTTGATCATGTGCGACGCGGTGTTGCAGTGGCCGCCATTCCCCATGGTGTAGATGGCCTTGCCTGCGTTCACATTCTCCCAGATGGCGTCCACCACCTTGGCAATGTCTTCGTAGGGAAGGTGATTCAGCACTTCCTGCACAGCCTTCGTGTAGCTCTTCAGATTTGCAATGTGATCCATGAACAAGGCTCCCGTGTTGAACTTCTGTAGCGGCGGTCTCCGACCGCCGAATCGTAGAGTGTCGCAACAGCCCCGAAGGGGCGTAACAACTCAGCCCAGGCCATCGGCCTGGGTGCTGAAATCAGAAGATCCAGTTCTCTTTCCCAAGCCCTGAAAGGGCGCCACAACATCCTTGTAAATCGCCCTTTCAGGGCTTGCGGTCGTTGCTTTCGGTTAACCCAGGCCGATGGCCTGGGCTGAGATATCGCGCCCCTTCGGGGCTTGGACGACCGTGCAAACTAACTTAGACCATACCTTTGTTTCAGGGCCGTTTGCAAGGCCGTGAGGTTCTTCCTTTGCGCCAGAGCGTAGAGCGACTGGGCGTGGGTGGCCGGGTTGGCGGTAAATTCCGCCGCTTCGCCCGAGCGCCACACTTCCACCGCTTCCCGCATGGCCTGCGCGCCAAGTTTGGAATCCGGGTGGCCATTGGCGTCCGTAATTGAGTTGATGGCCGAACCCGCCAGATAGAGCGCCTGACCCTTGGGAAGGTTCTTCGCCACGTCCTCAAGGTTCAGAATGATGTTGCCCTGGTCCAGGCCGCCGGCGCGCGCGATCATGACCGGCTTGATGTGCTCGGCCGTCTTGGTAAGAACTTCCTCGCACTTGTGCCATTCCAGGCCCTGGGGCCGCAGCAAGGGCTCGCTGGAAGTAAGCGGCGCGGTCTGGCGGAAGTCAATGCCATCCAGCCGCGCAAAGAAATCCAGAATCTCGCGCCACACGTGATTCGTGCGGGTGGAGATTCCGCTGTTATGTCCGTAGAGCACGGGCGGAGCCGGATACTTTGCGGTGAGGTCACGAACCGCTCGTACGGCTCCGCCTGTGAACTGCTCGCTGAACATCAATCCGTTGACGCCAGTTTCGAGAACCTGTTTGACGATGTCGAGCAACAGGTGAGGAGGAGAACTGACATGGGGGGCAAAAATCAGCCCCAGTCCCCCACGCGCCGGGCTTAATCGTTTGAGGACTTCAACGGACTTGCGAGCACGGGAAACAACCGGGCAATAGGAGAGATTGGGAAGCAGGTTCTCATCCTCTTTGGCGAAGAGAAACAGCGTCTCTGCCGCCACGCCCTCCACCAGGGCCGCCACTTCGTCGTCGGTGATTCCGGCGGTGGGCTTGAGGATGGTCCCAAAGGCAGGCGCGCCGTCAGGCCAGTGAGTTAATTCCCTGACGCCCGCGCAACCATACGCGGGTCCCGGAAACGTCTTCAGAACTTGGGGGGGGAGCTTGACGTCCAGGAGCTTGGCTTCTGCGAATTCCCATAGGCCGCAGACGCCCTCGCCTGCCATAAGATGAAGAATGTCGGTGGTGTAGTACTTGCCGTCGGCATGCTCGAACAGTTTATTGGGGAAGGCGACGCGGACCAGGCCAACCTTGTCAGAAGCGTCCCAGGGCAGGACGCCTTCCACGCGGCCCGTACAGATGTCGAGCAGCGAACCCGGAACGGCGTGCTTGGTTCCGGTGGTCATGTGGTAGGAGATCAGCTTGCCCGCTTTGGCCAGTGAAACCGTGCGGGGTCGAAGGAAATAGGTGGCAACAATTGCGTCAGGATCGGCGGGAACATCCGCCCAGAAGTGGGCTTCATTATAAACGCGCTGGCGGATTGCCGCTTCGCGCTGATCAACATCGATGAGGACGTTATCGTTCGTGGGCATGCTTGGCTGCCTCTGCTTTGGGGGAGATCACCAGCAAAATCGAATAGCCATTATAAAGAACTCTGATGGGGAATTCAAGTTAAACGTGCATTAAATAAAACAAATCGCGCAGATGTATTGCGCGATTTTGTCCGAAGGCGTTTCACCTTCGCTTCATGATGCGTGCTCAATCGTACGTTGGGAATGATGAAAATTGAGGCTAACTCCTTATTTATCATGAATTAATCCGGAATTTCAGATAACTCCTTTGTTTTCATCAACTCATCCGGAGCACTTTTTTTGCCCCTTTGTTTTCAATAACTCATCCGGAGCAACCTTCATTTTTGACATCTTTTTGTGTTGGTATTTCCTAGCACTGGATTTTAGTTTTGGGAAGACTTTCGCGGGGGTGGCGGAACTGCGCCCGGGGTTCATCGCACTTCTAGCCTATACCAGTCGAATCAATTTTTCACCAGACAAAGAGTCAAGCGAAAAAGTCGATAATCTTTGTGCCAGCCCGGTTTCAGCTTGTTATTTACTGTTTGCACGCGGGAAGTTTGGAATAGCCAGAATGGTGTGCGGCCAGAAGGCCTAAATTTCAGCACGCAATAATTTTGCAAAAATCGCAAGAGGGCTATACGGCCGCGGGCGATTCCGTTGTGACCAGGTCAATCTTGAGATTGTTCAACACTTCCAAGGCCCCTTCCGGAACGGGCGCATCCGTGACCACGGTGCGGACGACATCAAGGGGAATCATGCTGATCAGCGAAGGCTTGCCAAATTTGGTGCGATCGGCAACCAGGATCACCTGTTCACTGCGCTCAATGGCGGCGCGCTTAATCGGCACTTCTTCCAGGGCCGACATTGTCAGGGCCTGATGCTTAAAGTCGATTCCCGCTGTGGCCAGAATCATCTTGCGGAACTGGAGGGAGCGGATGGAATCCTCCGCCATGGGCCCAATCAGGCTGCGCGTGTGCTGCAGGTATCGCCCGCCCACCACGAACAGCGTCACTCCGCGCGCGGCGCGCAAGACCTCCGCGGCGGCCAGGGAATTTGTGGCCACCACCAGTGAACTGTGGTTCACCAGTTCCTCCGCCACCATGTAGGAGGTGGTGCCGGCGTCGAGGAAAAGGGTGTCGCCGTTCTTCACCAGGGAGGCGGCGCGGGCGGCAATCCGGCGCTTGGCATCCAGGTGAAAGTTCATGCGCAGGCCGAAGTCAACCTCCACGCCCTCGCGCCCCTGTTCCGGGTAAGCTCCGCCATGCACACGCCGCGCCGTGCCTTCCGACTCCAGCTTTTGCAGGTCACGCCGGATGGTGGCGGTATCGGCGTTGAGTTCCTTTGACAACTCCCCCACGTCCACATAGCCGCGCTCCAGCAGCATCTCGCAGATGTGTTGCCGGCGCGCCATGCCATCGGTTCTACGCCCATCGAGTTTGTTTAACATGTCTAAATTCCGTTCCAGGCCCGGCTGCACGTACGGGCTTGGAACCATAAAGGTCGTTCAGATTTCACCAGGGGTCGGGACAGGAAGGGAACACCCACTCTTCCACATTCGACCTCGCTCACCCGTATCATATTACAATTACGGGGATTTATTGAAGCGTACATCATCCTGTGACAAATTGCGGGCGGGACTTTAGGGTGCGCGGGATCTGGAGCGGCATCGGTAAACCCGGCCACGCGCTTCGAGCAAAATTGTGCGGCGCGCAATGCCTCCGCCCTCAGATTTAGACCTTGCCTCGTCTATCCGAAGCCACTAAGATTGATAAATCGCGCAAATCATTGGCAGGAATGGGCGGCCAAATGGCGCGAATTTTTCGGATTAATCAGGAGCAAAAACCGTGGAATTTCTTCCCATGTCCGTGCTGGAAAAAGAGGCAATTGCAGGAGGCTATGGAATCCCTTCGTTCTGCGTTTGGAATGCCGAGAACATTGACGCCGTCCTGCGGACCGCCGAGAGGCTGAAGGCTCCGGTGATTTTGATGAACGGCCCGGGAGAGTATGGCCTTCTGCCCCCGGCCCAGATGGGCGCGGTCGCCAGGGCCATCGCCAAGCGCTACAACGTCAGGGCGGCCCTGCATCTTGATCACGGTGACTCGCCGGAGATGGTGGATGCCTGTCTTGATGCCGGATACACTTCCGTGATGTTGGACTATTCAGCGCGCCCCTACCAGGAAAACGTTGAAGCTCTCCAGAAAGTAGTGGCGAAGGCCCACCCCCTGGGCGTCACCGTGGAAGGGGAACTCGGCACGCTCGGCCAGGTTGACGATGTTACCGTGGAAGGCGGGAAAGTCATGACCCTCACCGATCCCGACGTTGCGGCGGAATTTGTTGAAGCGACGGGCATCGATACGTTTGCGGTCTCCATCGGCAATGCGCACGGCATCTATACAACGCTTCCGCAGCTTGATTTTGAGCGCCTGGCGAAGATTCACGCCACCGTTTCCATTCCGCTGGTGCTGCACGGCGGGTCCGGCACGCCTCCGGCGGATTTGAAGCGCGCCATATCGCTGGGAATCGCCAAAATCAACGTGGCCACGGAACTCATCACCGCGCAGCGAAATTCCCTGCTGAGCCAGTGGGGCGAGAAAAAGAACATGTGGATGCCCATTGCCCAGGCAGAGGCCATTGACGCCATGATTCCGGTGCTGGAAAAATGGCTGCACCTGACCGGGGCGGCAGGCAAGGCGTAAACGAAAACAGGCAATGCAACGAAACCAGTTTGCTTGAAATAGTGTGCTGCCTCTGTGCCGCTCTATTTGCAGTGGGGCCGTGAAATCAAGGGCACGAGCAGATTCTGCAATCCATCATGCCGTGGGTGGCGTGTGGTGAAACGATGGCTTACATTTCTCCTGATTGGAATTGCAATCGTCGCAGGAGCCTTGCAGGAAAAAGTGAATAATGGCGGCATCGTATGGGGCGTCGCGATGTTTTCCGTTCTTGGCTTTCTCGTAGGTTGGTTCGTTATTGATTTGCGGAGGAGCCGGCGGCGTTAAGGCTCCCTGAATGCATGCCATGGCATGCCCATTGCGCCGGAAAACCAATTTTTGAATTTGTAGAGGAGAAATATCCAGATGGTCCACGCCTGGCACGATATCAGTCCCGGTGAACTTCTGCCGCAGGAGTTCTACGCCGTCATCGAAATTCCGTTGGGCTCCAGCGTCAAGTACGAGCTCGACAAGCCCAGCGGCCTCATCAAAATGGACCGTGTACTTTATTCTGCCGTCTATTATCCCGCCAACTACGGCTTCATTCCGCAGACTCTTGCCGAGGATGATGACCCTCTGGATGTGCTGGTCCTGTCTCAGGTCAGCGTCGCTCCCTTGACGCTGGTGCACGCGCGCGCCATTGGATTGATGACCATGATTGACTCCGGCAAGAAGGATCACAAGATTATTGCCGTGGCGACCGGCGATCCGGAGTTCAGCGCCTATCACGAAGCAGACGAACTGCCGCCGCACCGGCTGCTCATGGTCCGACGTTTCTTCCAGGATTACAAGCAACTGGAAGGCAAGGCCGTGGAGGTCGACGAAATTCAATCCGCCGAGCACGCCTTTCCGGTGATTGAAGATTCTTTGCAAAGTTACACGACCATGCGGCGGCGGGGCTTCAAACCGAAATGAACTGTGAGCGCTCTGCGCTGACCGGCCCCGGGTCCTGAGTTAAATTCTCTCGATCAACCTGAGGATTTCATTGCCAATCCCCACGAATCGTCACAAAGAACATCGCAAGCCTAAAATCGGTCTCTTCGGGTTGGGGTTGGAGGCCTACTGGCCGCAATTTCACACGATGAAGGCGCGGGTGGAAAAGAACATTGCCGAAGTTGAGGCGAGGCTTCGCACGCTCCCATGCGAGGTTGCCAATTTCGGACAGGTGGATAACGACTCATCGGCGCTCGAAGCGGGGCTGTTCTTTTGCCGCGAGGCAGTGGACCTCATCGTCTGCTATCTGGTTAGTTATGGAACCAGCGACCTTGCACTGCGCGTAATCCAGCGCCGCCGCGCTCCTGTGCTCGTTCTGAGCCTGCAACCCACAGCCGCGCTCGATTACGAAAACGCCAACACGGAAGATATGCTGGTTTACTGCAGTTCCTGTGGTGTTCCCGAGATCTCAAACGTCTTCGCGCGTGCCCGGATTGACTTTAATCTCGTCAGCGGGGTTCTCGACCGTTCTCACCCTGCGGGAGAGAAGGCTTGGAAGCAAGTTGAATCCTGGGTTGGAGCGGCGCGCGTGGCGCATAACCTTCAAACCAGCCGTTTTGGATACCTCGGGCACGCCTATCCCGGAATGCTCGACATGTATGCGGACTTCACCGCGCATCAGATTCAATTTGGAAGTCACGTTGAAATGGTGGAAATGTGCGACCTCAACCATCGGCTCAAACAGGTGGGTGAGGCGGAAGTTCAGGACAGGTTAAACGAAGTCAGAAGGCAGTTCGTGATTGCCGAGGAGTCGCCTGCGGATCCCCTGGCCACCGCCCCGTCGCCGGAGCAACTGACCTGGTCCACTCGCGTGGCGTGTGCAATGGAAAAGCTGATGGATGATTTGCAGCTCGATGGATTCACTTCCTACTACCGTGGCTTCGACAACGAAGCCTATGAAAGCCTCGGGGCCAGCCTGATTCTCGGCGGCACTCTGTTGACCGGACGCGGGATTCCCTGCGCGGGCGAAGGTGACCTGAAGAATTGCTTCACCATGTACATGATGGAATTAATGGGGGCCGGCGGGGCCTTTGCAGAGTTCTATGCGATGGACGCGAACGAGCAGTTCATGCTGATCGCGCACGATGGTCCGGGTAACTTCGCCATCAGCGACAGCAAACCGACTCTGCGCGGACTTGGCGTGTTTCACGGCAAGCGCGGGACGGGCGTTTCCGTGGAGTTCAGGGTGAAGCTGGGCCCGGTAACCATTTTGGGCATGGCACAAAATGCCGAGGGCCGCTTGAAGCTCATCGTGGCGGAAGGGGAGTCCATTGAAGGCCCGGTTTTGCGCATCGGCAACACTTGTTCGCGAATCGACTTCCATCGCCCTCCCGCGGATTTCATCCAGGACTGGACTCGCCACGGGCCCACGCATCACTTTGCCCTTGGGATCGGCCACTTGAGCGGGAAGATTGAGTACGTGGCCAAGCTGATGAACCTGGAGCTGGCAAAAGTCTAAGGCACATAGAGAGACGCGGATTCAAGCGCGCTCAACTCTGGATGACTCAGCTCCTTTAGGCATTGTTGATCCAGAAAGCGTTGACCAAGGTTTGCTCACAAGCCGAAGCTCTCCACCGTTTCCACTGGACAGCGTTAATTTCGTGATTCCCGCCGCGGGCTTCATGATAAATTTGGGCCCGCAATTAACCAGCTTGGTTGGCCCAAGCGAGCAAAGAGGTGTTTCCCGAATGAGTAAGTTCCATCGCGCCCTGTTCCTAATCCTGTTTTCCGCTTTCGTCATGTCAATTCCGCAGTCCTTTACTTTCGCCCAAACTTCTGACGCGGAGCTGGAGCAAGGCTTCAAGAATCCGCCGGACTCCGCCAAGCCGCAAGCGTGGTGGCACTGGATGAACGGCAACGTCACCAAAGAAGGCATCACGGCGGATCTGGAGTGGATGCACCGCGTTGGCATTGGCGGGATGCAGATGATTGATGCCAACCTGGGAACTCCACAATTCTTCGACAAGCCGCTTGTCTGGATGACTCCGGAGTGGAAGGACGCCTTTCGCCACGCCGCGGATGAGGCCCACCGGTTGGGTTTGGAAATGGGTATGGAGGCGGCCGGCGGCTGGAGCGAGACAGGCGGCCCGTGGGTGAAACCCGAAGCGGCCATGAAGAAGATTGTGTGGAGTGAGACGCTGGTGGAAGGCCCGAAAGTGTTTTCTGGAGTTCTGACCCATCCGCCGACGAACAACGGGCGATTCCAGAATATGGGCAAGCCCATGGAGTTGGACAATCCCACTCCGCAAGGGCTTCCCGAGGAGAAGCCTGCCCGCCCATTGCCACCGGCTCCGCCTGACCCCACGTTCTACGCGGACAGCAAGGTGGTGGCGTACCGCCTGCCGGAGGGCGAAGTGCGCATGGCGGACGCCCATCCGAAAATCACCACGAGCGAACCGGGACTCGACCCGGCAGCCCTCACTGATGGCAACTGGGCCACGGAGCTTCCACTGCACGTGAACGCAGGCGAATCGCAGGTTTGGATCCAATTTGAATTTGCCCAACCCTACCGCGCGGAGGCCCTTTTGCTCGGCGGCGGGAACGTCAACGTCTTCAGCGGCGGCACGATTGTCGAAGGTGAATTGCAGTCGAGCGACGATGGCTCACACTGGATGGCGATTTCGAGCC
>Ga0302320_10011001_pt1 | contig 19234 bp, 18 predicted proteins | sample Bog_T0_3_FD_202130 | JGI IMG/M metagenome (GOLD analysis project Ga0302320, IMG submission 202130) | Peat permafrost microbial communities from Stordalen Mire near Abisko, Sweden - Bog_T0_3 | ecosystem: Environmental > Terrestrial > Soil > Wetlands > Peat | place: Sweden: Abisko, Stordalen Mire... | reverse complement strand
CCTGCTCGAAACTCAAACCCTCGCGGTACGGAAACAGCATGGATTCGGAAAGAAGGAGAGGAGCGCGCGCCATGACCGGCGAATTGTCCGAGCCGTTCATCTGCCCCTTTACAATGTCCATCACTTCAGGATCCTTCACCAGGCTCTTGCCGGCGGGCTTCAGAATGTAGTCCATCATGACGGCTGTGGCCTGACCCTCGGCCACAGCATCGCGCGCCGTATCCATTTCGTCTTTGGATAGATGGACGTTGTCGCCCGCGGAATTGGTGGAAACATCGTCCGGCGTCTGGTCGTCCCATTTCTCCAGGTCGGCATGCTGGTCTTGCAGAGCGTGGGTCAGTTCGTGCGCGAGGACAGGCTTCTGTTCCTCCACGTCCACCCAGTCGAGCATGTTGACCGTTTTGGTCTTGGAGTCGTAATAGGCTTCAATCTGCTCTTTCAATAGCGCCAGCAAAAAAGGCTTCAGGGCAAAGTCGCGATCGAGCATGCCGAACTTCTTCAGCACGATTTCGTCGCGCTGCAGTCGCTTCGCGCCCTGGTCGTCGTTGAACTTTTCTTCGAGGTAGGTCTGTACGGCGGCGCGGGTCGTCATCTGGCGCTTCACCGTGCTCTTGATGGGCAGCCCGGTTTCTTCGGAAGAAAACTTGATCAGCTCATCCACTAGGGAGAAAAGTTGTTTGGCCTGTTCGGGGGTGATGTGGGTCGTCGCCTTCTCGCTGTCGGGCTTCCCGCTCATGCTGGCAAAATTGGTTTCAGGGCTTGGAGAAATGGTCTGCAGTTCCAGGGGAACGGCCTGCTGCGCAGCGGCGGTTGCTCCCGTCACAACCGCAAGGCAGGCTACGGCACAATATTCCTGTCCCTTGCTGAACCAGCGGGGTTTGCACCCCGCGCTTCTGTGCCGCATGGTTCTCAGTCCGGCCAAATCCTATCCCTCTCGTTCTTTTATTTCACTTTACTGCCTGCTTCCAAGCCTGGCCTGTTCATAATCGGGGCGATCGTGGGGGATGGTTCCAAGTTACCGCTCAGCGCGCACTTTCGTCGTCCGAGGCTATAATCAGGATGCGGTCCGGCACCAGAATTTGCTGGAAAACCTGTAACGGACAGCGGAGAAGTACCCCGAATGACAGAGAGCGGCCTTTCCGTAACAATACAACCCACAGCGCTCGCCGCGATGTTGGAAACTTCACAAATTCGTCATGAACTTGTTCCCCACCATGGCGTACTGACGCCATTTTCCTTGGATGCGCCCGAAAGCGAAATTGCCGCTCTGACCACGGGAGCTGCCCTGCACGATTTGGGGTGGATGCGCCGCGTCGCGGTTCGGGGCGAAGACCGGTTCCGCTGGCTGAGCGGAATGGTCACCAACAGCGTCAACGATTTGTTTCCAAATACCGGCGCATGGAACCTGGTTTTGAATGCGCAGGGAAGAATTCAGGGCGACCTGACCGTCTGGCGTGGAGACGAAGAGGTTTCGCCGCTGCGGCGAATTCCGGTAGGCGCTACACCGGGAAAGCCTGACCCGCAGCAAGGGACGCCGTTTGCCGGCGAGTCCAGCCTCGAACTCGAGATTGCGGCCGATCAGTTCGAAAAACTGATGGCTCATTTTGACCGCTTCATCATCATGGACGACGTGGAACTGGTTCCTCTGGACGGCGAGCAGGTGGGAGAGCCGGGCACGCTCACCGCCATTGGCCTCACGGGGCCCACAGCCAACGATGTACTGGAGCGAATGGGTCTTCCGCTGTTTCCGCATCCGCTGACCGCCAAGACCGTGGAATGGAACGGCATTGAGCTGAGAATTTTCCGCGCATACGGCGTGCTCGCGCCTCACTACGAGTTCTGGGTTCCGTCCGTCCGCCTCGTGGTCTTCTGGCGTGCGCTGCGCACGGCGGGCGCCACCCAGGTGGGCTGTGGCTCGCTTGAAAAATTCCGCATCGCGGAAGGCATTCCTTCTTACGGCATCGACATTGCCGAGCGCGATCTTCCGCAGGAAACCGCGCAGATGCGTGCGCTGCACTTCAGCAAGGGCTGCTATCTGGGCCAGGAGATTGTGGAGCGCATTCGTTCGCGTGGCAATGTGCATCGCCATCTTCGCCCACTTGAGCTCACAGGGCCGGTGCCTGCCGCGGGAACGGAACTGTATCTACCCGGTGGAGACGCTGCCGGCAACATCACCAGCGCGGCTCAATTGCCGCTTGCAGGGGGTCAGAGAGTCTTCGCACTCGGCGTGATACGCGCAGAGGCTGAGTCGCGGAATTTCTCCTTCAACTACACCGATGGAACTTCCCCAGGCACCGCGGCCATTCTGGCCGAACCGCCAAACCTCCAGGGCCGGCGCTGACGCCGGTCCAAAACGAATTGCTGCAGAGAGTCACCCGTCCCGACGCCCGGCGTGACCGATTGGAAACCACACATCATGAGCGATACACCGAAATTTGAAGTGATCGACCGCCGCAAAATGAAGGCGGAAGAAGAGCAAACTCACCATTCGGAAGCCCCTCCGCCGGCAGAAGCTCCCAGTCCCGCCGCAGAGCCGGGAGCGGGGCCGCGCCTGGTGGTGAATGAGACAAAGCGCGAAGCCGTGCCGCCGGCCGTTGCCGCGCCGGGGCCGGATGAACCGGAGCTGCCACCCGCACCGACCGCCGACGAGATCCGCGAGCAGAAGATGGCCTACGACACGGCTGCGCAACGGCTGGAAGATTTGATCCGGGCACAGAATCCCGCGGCCGGCGCGCAACCGCCGGTTGGCTTTGAGCACCTGGTGCAGCAGCTCTACGTCTCCGCCATGATCCAGATGGGCGCCGGAACGCAGGAAGGGCAGCGGCCTCGCGTGGATATCGTTGGCGCGCGCACCACGATCGACCTGATCAGTGTGCTGGCGGAGAAAACTAAGGGAAATCTTTCTGCTCTTGAAGACCGCACGCTGCAGACCGTCTTGTTTGAGGCGCGCATGGCCTTCCTCGAACTGACCAGCATGATCAACGCCCAGGCACTTCAGCCGCCGGTTCCTCCGCCCGCTGGCAAGAAGTGAAAAGCAGCTTCTAGCTTTTAGCTTCTTGCTTCGACATGGATGGAACGGGCTGTTGTGGATGGCAAAGCTCGGGGATTCGGGTGGGGATTGGGTTGGATCGTTCCCACCCTTTCGACAGGAAGAAGTCGAAAGGATGGGGCACGGGGCAAATGATTCCATTCCAGGTGCCCAAGGCCTAGGCACACGGGCCCCCCGAGCTTCCATTGAATGAGATTCGGGCGTGGATTGGTTCGCTGGGCGTTGCCGCTTTAAGCTAGAAGGTGGCGTCTCGAGGCTCGCGATGGGCGGCAATCTCACATTTCTGGGTACGGGAACTTCGATGGGGGTTCCAACGCTGGGCTGCGCGTGCGCGGTTTGCACTTCAAGTGACCCGCGCGATCGGCGGCTGCGGCCGTCGGTGCTGCTGCGATGGAACGAGCGCGGCATTGGCGGCCAACATCGCGTGGTCGTGATCGACACCGGGCCCGACTTTCGTGAACAGGCGCTTAACGCCGGGCTCAATCGGGTGGACGCGGTTTTCTATACCCATTCGCACGCGGACCACATTCTTGGCATGGACGATCTGCGGCCCATCAGCTTCACCATGTTTAAGGAGAGCGGGCCTATTCCGCTCTATGCAACGGAAGATACGGCAAAGACTTTGCGGCACACCTATGACTACACGTTTTCCCCCGACGCGACGTATATCAATCGGGCACGCGTCGAGTTGAAGCCGCTTGATGCGCGCGTGCGTGTGCATGGAGTGGAGTTTGTGCGCATCCCGCTGTTTCACGGCGAAATGGCGATCTCCGGCTTTCGCTTTGGCAACACCGCATATCTCACCGATGTGAGCGCGATTCCGGATGCGAGCTTCGATTTGCTTCAGGGGCTCGAGCATCTTGTGATTTCCGCGCTGCGCCATACGCCGCATCCGAGCCACGCCACAGTGGAGCAAGCGCTTGAGTGGTCGAAGCGAACGGGTGCGCGGCACACATGGCTCACGCACGTTGCGCACGACCTGGGGCATGAAGAAACCAACCGCGCGTTGCCGGAGGGCGTGAAGCTCGCTTACGACGGCCTCACGATCCCGGTGGTCCTGACCGAGGGAATCTCGGCGAACCTATGACCGAAACGGCAAACAGCTTCTCGGCCACAAATGGGGAGACCTCGGTCTTCCGATCGGTCGCGGCCATTCCATCCGGCTTTGGACCTTCGGTCGCCGCGATCGGCAACTTTGACGGGGTTCACCTGGGGCATCGCAAAATCCTCTCCGCCGTGGTCGAGGAAGCTCGCAGTACCGGTGCGCGCGCCGTGGCCATCACGTTCGATCCTCACCCGGAGCATTACCTGCGGCCCGGTCAGTCGCCTCGTTTACTCACGCCCGTTGCTGAACGCATTCGTCTGCTGGCCGCGACAGGGATTGACGCGGTGGTTCTTCTGCCTTTCGATGCGGCTCTCGCGAATCTCTCCGCTGAGGATTTCGTACGCGACATTCTCGCTGCCAGGCTCGGCGTGCGCGCACTGCACGAGGGAAAGAACTTTCGCTTTGGCCGCGGGGCGGAGGCGGGTATTGAGGAGTTGAAGACGTTCGGTGCGGAAGTTGGTTTCGAAGTCCGCACGCATGACGCGGTTCGCTCGCACGGTCTTGAAGTTTCCAGTTCCGCCATCCGCGCGCTGGTTGCCGCCGGCGATATGCGGCGCGCGCGGTGGATGCTGGGCCGGCCGTTTTCTGTTGTTTCCACGCAGGCGCGCGGGCGCGGCATCGGGACCAGGCTGCTGGTGCCCACGGTGAATCTTGCGCCGTATGAGGATTTGCTTCCGGATTTCGGGGTTTACGTGACGCGGCTCCAAGTCGCGCTGCCTGAGGGCCTGCGCGCGTTCCAATCCGTGACCAATGTGGGCAACCGGCCCACGTTCGGCACGGCGTCGTTCGCGGTGGAATCGCACATTCTCGATTTTGAGCCGGTGGACCTGACGGAAACGACACCGATCGAGCTTGAGTTCCTGTTGCGACTGCGCGGAGAGATCACCTGGCCGTCGCCCGAGGCGCTGAAGGCGCAGATCTTCCGGGATGTGGCGAGGGCGCAGCGGTATTTTCGGTTGAGCCGTTGAGCGAGCGGTCTATGATCGCAGAATGAGGAATCGTTCCGTTCCCGTCGACACCCTGCTTCCCCACATCGGCTACCAGAACGTGGCGGAGGCCAGCGCATGGCTTGGGCGCGTGTTTGGCTTCCAAGAGGCTTACCGCTACGGCGAGCCCGCGGCCGGGGTCCAGATGTACCTGGGACAGGCCTACGTGATGCTGCGCAACACGCGACAAGGATGCATGGGGCCGGCGCGGCTTGGCTACGGAACGCAGAACCTGACCGTTTTTGTGGACGATGTGGATGCGCACTACGCCAAGGCCAGGGCGGAAGGCGCGCGGATCGTGGAAGAGCTGCATGAAACCGAGTACGGCGAGCGGCAGTATGGCGCCGAGGATATCGACAGCCACCTTTGGCTGTTTTCGCAACACGCGCGCGATGTGAGCCCGGAGGAGTGGGGAGCTACGGCGAGTGCGAACGGCTGAGGGCTGCGCGTGCGCTTTTGGGCGCGGGCTTTCGAGAGAATAAGCGAAAGGCCCGCGGCTAAAGCCGTTTCAATTGGATGCTGAGTTCAGGGGCCTGAAGGCCCCTGCTCCTCCACCAACCGGCGTCGAAGTTTATACGCGTTTGCGAAGGGCGAGCTCGACTACGCGCATCATTTCGGCTTCGGGGGCGGGCTTGCCGGTCCAGATTTCGAACTGGCGCGCGCCTTGCTGCACAAACATTTCCATGCCGCTAATGATTGCGAGGCCGCGTTTGTGCGCGAGCTTCAGCAGCGGCGTGTCGAGAGGGTTGTACACCATGTCAAACACGAGCGAGGCGTTCAGCTCGTTTTCCTTGATGGGCAAAGCCTGCTTGATGCCAGCCATGCCGCAGGGAGTGGTGTTGATCAGCACATCGAATTTGTTCTTTGCGAGCTGATCCTGCTTCAGGCTTTTGGCGTGTGCCTTTCGCGCCAGCGCTACGGCCTTGTCATGCGTGCGGTTGATCACGAAGACTTCCGCGCCCTGCTCGACTAATCCGAAGACCGCTGCCCGCGCTGCGCCACCCGCGCCGAGCACGGCAATGCGTGCGCCCTTGAGCCGGAGCCGCTTTTCTAGCGGCCTTACCACGCCTGCCACGTCGGTGTTGAAGCCGTAAATTTTTCCGTCGGCGCCGGTGCGCAGCGTGTTGCAGGCGCCGATCTTCGCGGTCAGCGGATCCATGTTGGCCAAATGCGGCAGCACCTCCTGCTTCAGCGGCATCGTGACTGCTACGCCGCCCAGCGGCAGATCGCGCACCAGGGTCAGCAGGTTGTCGAGCGCCTTGGTCTTAAGGGGGAGCATGACGGCGTTCACGCTTTCGCGCTTGAATGCCGTGTTGTGCATGAGCGGAGAGAGCGAATGGCCGATGGGATTGCCCGCTACGCCAAAGATCCGCGTGGCCTGGTCGAGGTGATCGAGATGATAGAGGTCGAGCATGCTGCGCGCCGTCACCTGGCCGGGAGCGGTTTCCGCGCCATCGTCGGGCGAGGCAAAGGTGAATGCAGCACCGGCTCGCGGGCCCAGCACGCGACTCACAAGGCCCTCTTCGCCCATGGCGATGCCGACCACCTGCGACGCAAGCGAGCGGTCTTCGATGAGCTTGAGCACGGCGAGGTTGTCGGCCAGCGAACGGGCGGTCGAAACCACCTTGACGTAGTCCGGCTCGAAGGCCTCGATGCGCTTGGCGGCCTGCTCGAGGCCCTTGGTCCGCGAAAAATCGTGGAAGCTGACCAGCAGCGCCGCTCCCGCCGCCCGCACTCCAGCCTTGAACCGCGAGAATTGGGCGGGTTTGGCTTCCTCTGCAGACTCCACCTCAAGATCGACGATCGCACAACCGGCTTCTGCCGCCTTGGTGAGGATTTCCAGCTCTGTCGTCAGAGGACCGGTGAACTGGCCGCCAAATTCCTTGCGGCGGCAGGTGGCGATGGCCGTGAAGTCGCGGTGCGCGGCCAGAAAATCCTTCAGTCCCGGCAGGGCCGCAGCCGGTTTGGCCAGCGAATCGAGCCGGAATTCCACAAACCGGGTCTCCGGCGCAACCGCCAAAGCCCGCTTCCAAAGCTCGTCGGGCGTTGTGCCCTGGATGGCCACACACAGCTTCCCAAGGCGCATCCGGGGAACCGCCGGTGCGGGAGCCGTTTCAACCGTGTTCGATCCAACTCGGGCCATAGTCCTCAACTGACGCATCTTAAGTGGGAAATGTCGCTGATGCAACCATTCTGATTGCGACCGTGGATTTTATTGAAGATTAGGGACTTCCTTCCGCCCCGCCGTCCCTCCTGCCCACCCCGCTGTGGCAACCTAATGTATAGAGGAAAAACGCACCTATGTCCGCTTCGATCCCCGCCGCTCCCGCCCAAATTGACTCCATTCACGCCTGGGAAGCAGGCGGTGCCGCCTCCGCTGAAGCGCTTTCCGCCTGGGTTTCCGCCCGGCTGGCCGCCCATGAGGCCGCTTTAGCAGCTCTTTTGGCCGACTCGGGCGCCCGGACGCCGGAAAACACCCTCCGCCTCTACGACCAGGCTGTGGAACACCTGACGCTGGCCGGCGCACAGGCGGGCGTGCTCAATTCGGTGGCTGCCGACAACGCCGTCCGCGACCAGGCTCAGCAGGAGGCACAGCGCGTGTCGATGGCGGGGAGCGCCTTGAGCCTGAATCGCGAGGTGTACGAAGCCCTGGTCGCGATGGACCTGGCCGGCACGAGCCCGGCGACGCTGCACTACGTGGAGCGGACGCTGCTGAGCTATCGCCTTGCCGGCGTGGACAAGGACCAGGCCACGCGCGACCGGATCCAGGCGCTGCACGAGAAATCGACGCGGCTGTCCCTTGAGTTCAGCCGCAACATCCAGGAGGGTGGCAAGACGATCCAGGCGACCGTTGCCGAGCTCGACGGCCTGCCCCCGGATTACATTGCCCGTCACGCGCCGGACGCCGAAGGCAAGGTGACCCTCAGCACGGACCCGCACGAGATGCAGCCGGTGATGACTTTTGCCGCGAATCCCGAGCTGCGGAAGCGCATGTTTCTGGCGTACAATACGCGCGCGTATCCCAAGAACCAGCAGATTCTTCTTGACCTGCTGGCTACGCGGCAGGAGATCGCGACCGTCCTCGGTTTCCGCAGCTGGGCGGACCTGGCGACAGCCGACCAGATGATGGGGTCGGCGGCGAACGTGCGCACCTTCCTCGAAAAGCTCAACCAGGCCAGCACCGAAGGCGCGCGCCGCGAGCTGGAGCTGATTGTGGAATTCACGCGGAAGCGCCAAGCGGACGCCGTGCCGATTGACATCACCAGCCGCGGCTACTGGTACGAGCAGTTTCGTCGGTCTGCGTTTGATTTTGATTCGCAATCGGTACGGCCGTACTTTCCGTATGCGCAGGTGCAGGCCGGCGTGCTTGAGACGGCGGCACGCTTGTTCAAGGTTGAGTTTCGTCCGTCAACGGCACCCGCGTGGCACGCCGATGTTTCCGTATTTGAAGTGTTCGACGGCGGCAAGGCGGTGGGGCGGTTCTATCTCGACATGCACCCGCGCGACGGTAAGGACAAGTGGTTCTCGGCAGCGCCCATCGTCACGGGCGTGCGTGGGCGAGCTATGCCTGAGGCGGCGCTGATCTGCAATTTTCCGGCGGGCGATGCGAATGATCCAGGGCTGCTGCAGTATTCCGACGTGGTGACATATTTTCACGAGTTCGGCCACCTGATGCATGCCATCCTCGGCGGACAGACTGAGTGGGCCGGGCTATCCGGCTTCGCTACCGAAGGCGACTTTATTGAAGTGCCGTCGCAGATGCTGGAAGAATTTTTCCGCAGCGAAAAACTCTTGCAGACGTTTGCCAAGCACTATCAGACGGGTGAAGTGCTTCCGTCGGCAACGATCAAGAAGATGAAGCTGGCCGGGGCTTTTGGCCGTGCAGACTGGGTGCGCGCGCAGCTTTACTACACAACGCTCTCGCTCGATCTGCACGATCAGGACCCTGCGGCGCTCGATCTCGACGAGATCACGAAGCGCCTTTACACGAGCCTGCAACCGTGGACGTGGATGGATGGCAATCGCATGTACGCGAGCTTCGGCCACCTCACAGGCTACTCGTCGAACTACTACACGTATGCGTTCGACAAGGTGATCGCTCTCGACTTCTTTGCGCAGTTTGATCCCAGCGATCTGCTTGGGTGCGAAGCGGGCACGCGGTATCGCAAAGCGGTGCTGGAGCAGGGCGGATCGAAGCCTGGGCGGCAGATGGTTCGCGATTTCCTTGGGCGCGATGAACAGTTCTCGGCGTTTTCCGATTGGTTGAATGAGGAGTTTGAAGGGGAGCTGCTGGCAGCGGGTTCCTAGAGAATGGTTATCATGCTATACTTGTATAGCAGAACCTCTGGAGGTCCAATATGCTGGCGATCCGACTCCCGGAAGATATCGAAAAGCGTCTTGACGCCTTGGCCAAGGCCACGGGCCGGACTAAGACCTTCTATGCGCGTGAAGCCATTCTTGAACACCTGGAAGACCTCGAGGACATCCATCTTGCCGAGAAACGACTGGCTGATATTCGAGCTGGCCGCGTCAAGACGATTCCTCTAGAGGAAGTGATGAAGGAATATGGCATGGTCGATTGACTTGGATCCAAGAGCGAAGAAGGAATTGAACCGGCTCGATCCGCAGGTTGCGCGAAGGCTTACCCACTTCCTTTTCAAACGACTAGCCCCCCTCGAAAATCCCCACAGCATCGGTGAGGCGCTAAGAGGTGCGGAGTTAGGCGAGCTCTGGAAGTACCGGGTTGGTGATTATCGCATCATTGCCAGTATTGAAGACAAAATGGTCCGTATCCTCGTGGTGCGGATCGGTAATCGGCGTGAAGTCTATCGTTAGCTCAATATGCCGACGGCATTGGCATCGATCGCTGAAGAATCCAGAAAAACAGGAGGCCACATCATGAATGCCTCTGACTTTCGACGCATCGCGCTCTCGCTGGAGGGCGCGGAAGAAGGCTCGCATATGGGCGCAGCCGACTTCCGCGTCGGCGGCCGCATCTTTGCGACGCTCGCATCGGAGAGCCAGGGCTATGGCAACCTGATGATCACGCCAGAAGTGCAGGCGGCGTTTATCGCCGATGCGCCGGAAGTCTTTCTCCCTGTTCACGGCGGTTGGGGCAAGGGTGGCGCAACGCATGTTCGGCTTGCCGCCGCGAGTGAAGACATGCTTGCCGGTGCGCTGCAGACCGCTTGGAAACTGCGCGTTGAGAAGAATCACAAGTCGGGCAACCGGTCGGTTCCGATGGCAAAACGCTGACCTGCCCCGCGGCTTTATGATTGAGACCGCAATGGCAGACACAAGAGACTTCAAAGGTAGATGGGCGCTGGTGACGGGTGCGAGCGCGGGAATCGGTGCGGAACTGGCGCGGCAACTCGCGTTGTGCGGCGCGAAAGTGATTCTGACCGCGCGGCGCAAAGACCGGCTGGATCAAGTGGCGGCCGAGTTGGCGGGCAAGGGAACAGAAGTGCGCGTGGTTGCGGCGGACTTGAACGATCCTGGGGCGCCACAACAAATTTATGACGCCACCGAAGGCGCTGGCATAACTGTCGATATTCTCATCAACAACGCAGGTCTCGGCCAGTTCGGCGCATTCCATACAAGCCCCGTTGAGCAGGAACTCGCGCAGGTTAGGGTGAATTGCGAAGCGATGGTGCGGCTGTCGCGGCTGTTTGTACCGCGTATGGTGGAGCGGCGCAGGGGGTGGATCCTCATCCTGGCTTCGACCGCAAGCTTTCAGCCGCTGCCTTACTTCACGACGTACGCAGCGACGAAGGCCTTTGACCGCTTCTTCGCGCTCGGACTTGCGGGGGAAGTAGCGCAGTACGGAATAAACGTGACCGCGCTGTGCCCTGGGCCTACCGAGAGCGAGTTCTTCGACGTCGCGCGCGCGGGAGTCTTCAAGCGGCGGGTGCAGAGCACCGCGGAAGTGGCAAGCCTGGGCCTTAACGCACTGGCGCGGGGCAAGCGCACCATCATCCCGAATTTCAGCGGACGAGCTACGGCATTCGCGGTTCGCTTTCTTCCCGTCACGCTGATCACGCACTTCATGGCAAAGATTGCCGGGCGAGACGTTCCGGCCAGCTGATCGCCCTTGCGTGCCACGCATGCCAGACATGAGAATGGCCCGCGAGAGGAATTTCGCACATGAGATTACTTAGAAGCGCCGGCGCGTGCGTCGCTCTGTCGTTGCTCGCCACTGCTGCACTGAAGGCCCAAACTCCAGCGGCTCCTGCTGAGGCGCCGCGCACGTCTGACCGGCTCACGACTCCGGGGCCAGGGCCCGGCGGCGTTTCTCAAGCGACGTTCTTCGTCCACCGTCTCGGTACGGACCACGCCGAGGGCATCACCACACTCGACATGAATGGCGACGGGCACCCGGACCTGCTGAGCGGGGCTTACTGGTACGAGAATCCCGGACCGCAGGGAGGCGGGTGGAAGCGGCACCAATATCGCGAGGCCGGTATTCGCAACGAGTTTGTCTCCGACTGCGGCGAGTGGACCATCGACGTGAATCACGATGGATATCCTGACGTGGTGACGGCAGGATGGATGACGAACGGCGTCTTCTGGTGGGAGAATCCCGGCCCCGGCGGGACAGATTGGAAGAAGCACTTCATCACGGACAGCTATGATACCGAGGGCGGCGCGATCGCCGACATTAACGGCGACGGACAGCAGGACCTGATCTTCGCCCACTACAACCACTCGGGCGTTTTGTGGATCGACTTCTCCGGCAAGGAGCCGAAGGTGCATCACGTGGGCGGACGCGATCAGGACGGGCACGGCACCGGCGTGGCGGACGTAGATGGCGACGGCAAGGCGGACATTCTCACTCCTTATGGCTGGTTTCGCCAGATCGATGCTGACACGGACCAGTGGGAGTGGCATCCCGACTGGAAGCTTGGCGATGCGGGCTTCCCCATCATCGGCTACGACGTTTTGAACAACGGCAAGATGGACATCATTTATGGCCAGGGCCACAGCTATGGAATTTACTGGCTGGAACAAAAAGGTGACGGCGCCAACCGGACATGGGTGAAGCACACCGTGGATGAATCGTTCTCGCAGGTGCATGCGCTCAAGATTGTGGATATCGACGGCGACGGGCAGATGGAGTTGCTGGCGGGCAAGCGGTATCGCGGCCACGACGGCAATGATCCCGGCTCGTACGATTCGCTGGTTGTGTACTACTACAAGATCGATCGCAAGACGGGGGAGTTCAGGCGCTATCCGGTCAGCGTGAACGGGACGGCGGGCGCAGGGACGCAGTTTGTCACGATGGATCTGGATGGGGACGGCGATGTGGATATTGCCACGGCGGGTAAATCGGGAGTGCACTTCTTTGAGAACAAGAAGATTGATCTGGTTCCGAAAGCGCAGCGGGAGAAGGAAATCCTGCTCGATACGAACTGGCCGTTTCCTGGGGAGGGGCCGGTAGTGCCGCAGGATGAGGAGCCGAAAAAGCAGTGAACAGTGGACAGTGATCAGTTGTCAGAAAAGGCGCGAGGGGGAGTTGGTTCTCTCCCACTGATCGCACGGTAAGACTGTGCGATGAATGGGGCACCCGCATTTCATTAGGGGCCAGTGGTGAGGGGGCCACTGATCACTGACCACTGATCACTGACCACTGATCACTGACCACTGATCTCTGACTACTGTTACTGGTTTCCGGCGACTACGTTGAAGGAGTTGAAGAAGCGGATCACGTCCTGCTCTCTTCTTGCGTCGACCGAGGGAAACGTGGCGGTCAGCATGTACATCCGTTTCCGCGCAAGGACGAGCCGCGCGTTGAAGACCCCTCCGCCTAGGTTGCGCGCGGAGAAATCACGCGCTGGAAATCCCTGCTGGCTGAGGGTCGTCTCAGAAACCAGGCTTGTCTGGGTGCGCTGCATCGCGTCGTCGCGCGCGGAGTCGAGGGTTCGGTCCGGCAGGTCGTTATTGGCGCGTTCCACGGGAGGCTCGTCTGCCCAGGCTACGCTGAAACAGGTCTCCGGGTTGGGGTAGGCGTAGATCATGTCCACCTGCTCCGATCCCCCCTGAGACGTGTATGCCGGCACCTGGATCTGCTTGTACTCGACGGGCATGTCGACGCGGAAGCCGTCCGGGGTGCGATCGAGCGCGGCCCAGGTGATGTTGGCTGGCCGCTCGGAGGCGGGAATGTCTGAGCTGCTCTCTTCCGTACCCTTGCCGGCAGGGGACACGAGCCCCATGTCCACCCGGTGGCGGTAGACATAAATCGCGGCCAGGATCAGAATGACGGCGACCAGGATGGCAAGAATGCGTCTCACACTCTAAAGATTGCCGCTTCGGGCTACTCCTTGCAAGTCGATTATTTCGTTTTGCATAGGCGGCGACCCTTGGCGGTAAAAAGGAGGGGACAGTGCCCGCAGAAGATTTCTCAATTTTTCCTCAACTATTCGGCAACCCTTGCAACCTTTTCTAAAGAACCGCATCTGAATTAGTAATTAGCAGAGGCTTCCCCGAATCAACACCCTTCCAAGAAAGGTTTTACTCCTTCTTGAAGGTCCGAATTTGGACCTCATCTCAAACATCCCCCCTGGATCCCCTCCAAACATGCCTCTCGAGCGGGCCCGCTGGAAAGCGGGCCCATACGCTCCCCTGCTAATCCTCCCAAGCCGATACACACTACAATCGAATTCTGATGCGGTCTTCTTCCAGTCCAGCCAAAACTCCAAGAGTCAAACTTAGTACTCCTGACCAGACGGCTTCTGACCTGAGTTCCATTGACGCTCTTTTTCGCGGCGCGGGGCTGGTGCGCAATCTTCGGCAAAAGTCCTCTCCCGGAGCTTTGAACCGAACCCGGGCCTCCAAACTCGACCGCTCCAACGCGGAAGAACTGGTGCGTCCAGCGCCTGCGCCGCGGGTTGCCGCAAACGGCGCGCAGTGGCTTGCGGTTCCCGGCTGGGAAACGTACCCGTGGCTCTGGCATGGATTCAGCACACGGAAGGGCGGGGAAAGCCGGGCTTACTGTCCGGAGGATGCGCCCGGCGAGCTGAACCTGGGCTTTACAGCCGCTGACAGCCGGGAAGCGGTGCTTCGCAACCGCGCTCTGCTTGCTGAGGCCATTACGGGCGACCCTGCCACGCCGCTTATCTCCTTGAAGCAGATTCATTCGTGCCTGGCCCGTGGAACCATGCAGGCTGACTTGAAGCGAAAGCAGCCTTTGCGCGGAGATGGACAGATCACGGCGACTCCCGGGCTTCTGATCGCTGTTCAAACCGCGGACTGCATTCCCGTGCTGGTTTCCGATCGCAAGCAGCGGATCGTGGCCGCCTTCCATGCGGGCTGGCGGGGGACTGTCAAGCGCATTGTCGAGGCTGGCGTTGGCCGCATGCGGCTGGAATACGGCTCCCGGCCGCAGGACCTGATCGCTGCGATCGGCCCGGGCAATGGGCCCTGCTGCTATTCCGTGGGCGAAGAGGTTTTTTCTGAGTTTGAATCGCAGTTCGCATACGGGCGCGAGCTTTTCCACGAGGTCTACTCAACGGACGCGGTGCGCAACAAGTACCCCATGCTGTTCCTGACGCAGCGGGCGCCGGGCCATTCGCCAATTGGTCCCGCACTGCATCTGGACCTGATCGAAGCCAATCGCCGCCAGTTGCTGGACGCGGGGCTCAAAGCCAGCGCTATTCAGATCGTGGGGGGATGCACCAGTTGCCGGCAGGACTTGTTCTTTTCGCATCGCGGGTCGCAAGGGCACGCCGGGCGGATGATGGCGGTGATCGGGATCAAGGCGTGATGTCACGGCAAGGACCGCAAAAAAATACCGCCCCGCCTCAGCGACGCTGAAGCAGGGGCAGTATTTTTGTTCCTGATCTTGAGGGCTAGGAGGCGCTGGATGCTTCGTCTGGATTGACCAGGTCGCGAAGTTCCTTGGAGGGCTTGAAGTAGGGGACGCGCTTGGCGGGGACGTCCACGCGTTCACCGGTCTTGGGATTGCGGCCAATGCGGGGATTGCGCTGGCGAATGCGGAAGGAGCCGAAGCCGCGAATCTCAATCTTGTCGCCGCTTTGCAGGGCGCCAATCACGGATCCGAAGATCGTCTCCACGATGACCTCGCCGTCGCGGCGCGTCAGGTCACCCAGCCCAGTCACCTTTTCTACCAAATCTGCCTTTGTCATGTGCGTTCGGCCTCCCCACTCAGGATAACCGGATTTTCAACGGGAACGCGTGGAAAAAGCAAGTCCCTTTTTAGAATTTAGCCTTTGCACATCAGCAAGTTGCCCGAAGATGGCCCCGGTTATCGAGGTCAAGCTCCGGTGCGGTATCATGGCCAGAGCCTCCCCGGAACTGAGCAGCAGGCTAATCGGGGCGCGGCTGATCGGTGGCTTTCGCACCCAATGCAATATCCCGGCTACAGCATCGTCATCCCGGCTTATAACGAGAGCGCGCGCATCCCGGCTACGCTTCGGTCGGTGGTCGATTGCATCCGGCAGCGGGGCTGGTCGGCAGAAGTGGTCGTGGTCAATGACGGCTCGACGGACTCCACGGCGGACGTGGTACGCGCCTTTGCCGCTGACAATCCTGAAGTGCATTTGCTTGAGAATCCAGGCAATCGCGGTAAAGGGTACAGCGTTCGGTCGGGCATGCTGCAAGCGCATGGGGAAATCGTTCTTTTCACGGATGCAGATCTCTCCGCGCCAATCGAAGAAGCGGAAGGACTGTTCGCCGCGATCGCCGATGGGGCGGATATCGCGATTGGATCGCGCTGGCTCGAGACCAAGCGTCAGACCATTCGCCAGCCCTTTTACCGGCAGTTTTTCGGCAGGTGTTTCAACGGCGTCACGCGCTTCGTGATGGGGCTCAAATTTGCCGACACACAGTGCGGCTTTAAAGCCTTTACCCGAGCCGCCGCACAGACCGTGTTCCAACTGCAGACCATTGAGCGCTGGGGGTTCGATCCAGAGATTCTCTTCATCGCACTCAAGCGCGGTTACATCATCAAGGAAGTGCCCGTCAGCTGGGCGCACGATGAACGCACGCGCATGAGCTACCTAAAGGACGGCATGAAGATGCTGGAGGAGATCGCCATCGTGCGCTGGAATGCGCTGCTTGGGCGATATGGCAAACAGGTGGAACACATCCATCGGGTCCGCGCGGAAAAGTAGCGCCGTTCCCGGCCTGCGAGCGCCCCCAGAAAAATTCAGTCCTTTACAGCGAGTCTTAACTTCGTTCCCCTGCGTCCGTCTAATCAGGCAGCGGGTTCGCAATCCCGCGCCATGTTTGATGGAGTGGGAGAAGGCAACATGTTCAAGAAAATCGGGATCGCAGTTCTGTTTCTTACGCTCGGTGCCGTGAGCGCGCTGGCGGCGGACTTTAACGGCAAGTGGAACGGGGACGTGACCACGCCGCGCGGAACGCAAAACCTCGTCTTCGACTTTCATGTCGATGGCGCGACCGTGACGGGGAAAGTGACTTCTCCGCGCGGGGATATCGACATTACCAATGGCAAGGTGGACAGCGACAACATCTCGTTTGACACGGTGATGAACTTCAACGGCAACGAGTTCACGATCAGCTATAAGGGCGAGGCCGATGGGGACACGATCAAGTTCACGAGGGCGATGGGCGATCGCGGTTCCTCGGATTTTGTGGCCAAGAAGGGTGCGCCGGCGGCGGCTGCTCCCGCACCGCAACTCTGACAAAGTGCCCCACGTGCGGGTGTTCGTGGGGCGCAGTTTCTGGCGTGATGCCGGCGGCTTTGTTTCGTGAATACTTTACGCAAAAGCGGGGAAGATCACTTTCCTTTACTGGCACGAATCCAATCCTATTAGGATGGTTTCTGGATTGAGGTCGGTGAACGGTGATCAGGTTAAAACGAATCGCATGGCTCGCTCTCGTGAGCTTTGCCGCAGTACAAGCGTTTGCGCAGACGGATTGGCCAACCTTCGGGCACGATGCTGGAGGCGAACGCTATTCTCCCCTCACGCAAGTCAATCCTAAAAACGTGACCGGGCTCAAGATTGCCTGGGTGTACCAGATGAAGGCGCCGAGCTCCTCTGCGTTGCCTTCGCACCTGAAGCCGAACTTGCCACTCGCGCCGGCTGCGGGAATGCCGGCTGGGGTTTCGCTACCCGATGGGCAGGGGAAACAGCTTACGGCACGATCCTGTTCCAGTTGCCACGGCGTGGACGTGTTCACCCACCAGCGCCACACTCTGGAAGAGTGGAACTCGATCGTCGACAACATGGTTTCCAAAGGGTTGGAGGCTCCGGACGACGAGCTTGACCAGATTTCGTACTACCTTGCGGCAACGTTCCCGGGGCCAGGTGGTGCGGCGGACGCGCAAAAAGGCGGGCCGTTGACGAGGCGCAGATTCGGCCACGCGCTGACGTCGGAGGCTACTCCGCTGGTTGCGGACGGATTGATGTTCCTCTCTTCTCCCTACCACCAGATCGTTGCGCTTGATCCCGTTACCGGCAAAGAAGTGTGGAGTTTCGATACGCCGGGAAATGGGCTGCCTTCGCAGCGCGGGGTGGAGTACTGGCCGGGCGACGGGGTTCACCCGGCGGAAGTGCTGTGCGGCACGCGCGACGGCAAACTGATTGCGCTCGCGGCGAAGACAGGCAAGCCCGTAGCGAGCTTTGGAACCAACGGCATTGTGGAGATGAGAACGCCGGAGGTGACCGGCGGGCAGGAAGGCATGCTGGGCATGACCTCTCCACCGATCGCGTACAAGAACCTGGTGATCACAGGTTCGATTGTTCCCGAGTTTCCAGAACTGGGGCCATGGGGAGATGTGCGGGCATGGAATGTGTTGACGGGCAAGCTGGTGTGGACGTTTCACTCAGTTTCGCGGCCGGGAGAAAAGGGACACGAGACCTGGAAGGATGAGGGTTGGAAGAATCGCACCGGTGTGAATGTATGGGGTTTTCTTACCGTGGATGCGGCGCGCGGCATTGTGTATATGCCGTTCGGAGCGCCATCGTGGGATCGCTACGGTGGCGACCGCAAAGGCGACAACCTGTTTTCCACGACGCTTGTGGCGGCAGACGCGAATACGGGGAAAGAGCTGTGGCACTTTCAGGTGGTTCACCACGATATATGGGATTACGATCTGCAGGCTGCGCCGATTCTGCTTGAGGTCAAGCACGGCGCGACTCGCATACCGGCAGTCGCAATCGTGACCAAGAGCGGGATGGTGTTTTTTCTAAACCGCGTGACGGGAAAGCCGATTTACCCGATCGAAGAGCGACCCGTTCCGAAGAGCGATGTGCCCAACGAAGAAGCGTCGCCAACGCAGCCGTTTCCGGTTACGCCGGTGCCTGTGGCTCGGCAGAACTTCAGCATGGACGACGTGGCCACGGTAACGCCGGAACTCGAAGCCTACTGCCGAGATTTGATCAGCAAGAACCACCTGGTGTGGGGCCCCGTGTATACGCCGGTGCCTTACCAGCAGACGCTTATCAGCTTTCCCGGCACGGTAGGCGGAGCAAACTGGGGCGGCGCATCCTTCCATCCCGGCCTTGACTTGATGTATGTGAACACCCAGGACCTGGGTCAACTGGAATCGATTGTTCCCGCGCCGGAGCGCAAGGGAGCGCCTTACAAATTCGGCCCGATCATAGGGCGGTTCTGGAACGCGGAAGAGAGAATGCCCTGCCAGCAGCCGCCATGGGGCAGGTTGACGGCCATCAACGTAGATACAGGCAAGATTGCGTGGCAGGTTCCGTTGGGTACGACAGACTCGTTGCCGGAGGGCAAGCAGCATACGGGTAGACCGAACCTGGGCGGCTCGATTGTGACAGCCGGTGGGCTGGTGTTTATTGGAGCTACCGACGACTCGCGCTTTCGTGCATTTGACGCGAAGACAGGTAAAGAACTGTGGAGTGTGAAGCTCGCGTCGGCGGCTCATGCTGTGCCTTCTACCTACGTGGGGAAGGACGGCAGGCAGTACGTGGTGATTACGTCAGCGGGCGGGTCGGACATAGACGATCCGGTGAAAGAGACGAGCGTGGTGGCGTTTGCATTGCCGGGCGGCGGGCACGCGGATTGACTGGGGCGGAGGGTGGACAAATCATCCTCTGACCTCCTTGCCTTAGTTTGTATAATTATAAAAATGTAGTTACAATA
>Ga0302320_10011000_pt1 | contig 19235 bp, 19 predicted proteins | sample Bog_T0_3_FD_202130 | JGI IMG/M metagenome (GOLD analysis project Ga0302320, IMG submission 202130) | Peat permafrost microbial communities from Stordalen Mire near Abisko, Sweden - Bog_T0_3 | ecosystem: Environmental > Terrestrial > Soil > Wetlands > Peat | place: Sweden: Abisko, Stordalen Mire... | reverse complement strand
ATCTCCGGGCTCATCTCCATGTAGCGGCAGAAGGTCACCAGCAGGGTGCAGACGCTCACCGAGTGCTGGAAGGTGTAGGTGTCCCCCTCCCGGATCCGGCACAGGCTGACCAGGGTGCCCTGGTTGCGCAGGATGGAGTCGGTGATCTGGGTCACCACCGGCTGCAGGCGCTCCACCTGGATCTGCTTGCCCAGGCGCACGTCGCCCAGGACCGAGTGGATCACGAGGTTGGCTTCCTTCTGGATCTGCTTGGCGAAGCCCAGTTCCTCCTGGTGCGTGGTCCGGGTGCCGGGGGACGGCCTGGTTGCCGGCATTTCCTGCATCCGGGCGGTGAGGTCGGCCTCCGCCTCCGCCTGGGTGGGGGCCTGGCCATAGTCGATGCCCTTGATGGTGTCGATGTAGACATCGGTGATGCCGCTCTCGAGGAGCTTCTTCAGATCGCTTTCCTTGCGCAGCATGAAGCTGTTCCGGAGGAACGAGTGGTCCATCCAGCCACAGTTCAGGTCGTGGATGAACATGCCCAGCTTCAGATCGGCCTTGCTGACTTTTTTGATCATTGGCTTATCACTACCTGTGGCTTTCTTAAGATATCGGCGAGCCGGGGATGTGTCATGAAAATAGTCCAGGGCGAACCTTATTCGTGTCCCCTCCATCCCGTGGAGAGACGCCGGTTGGGCCGGAAGGGCCCGAAGCCTGTAACCGGAAAGTGACGCCCCCGCCCCCGGGTCCCTCGCAATCCTTGGCCCCAGGGCCATGCGGTTCCGGCACGGGACTTGATCCCTTCCGGCCCATGCGCGTCCCCCTCCTGCACCTGGTGAGAACCTGGGTCCTCGGGCTGGCCCTGACCGGGGTCCTGTTCGCCGGCTCCCGTCCCCTCCCCGAGCACCCCGTCAACCTGAACACCGCCACCGTGACCGAGCTCATGCAGCTGCCCCGGGTGGGGCCCCGGACCGCCCAGCGGATCATCGCCTTCCGCCAGGAGCACGGCCCCTTCCAGCGCCTTGAGGACCTCATGAACGTCAAGGGCATCGGCGAAAAGACCTTCAAGAGGCTGCGGCCCTACATCACCGTGGACGGGGACGGGGACGGATCATGAGCGCCAGCCAGGGCATTCCCGTCGCCGCCCGCGCCGGCTGCAGCCTGGTGGAACTGGTCCTGGTCCTGGGCCTCATCGGTCTCCTGGGGGGCCTGGCCGGGGCTTCCCTGAACCCCGGGGGGCCGGCCCTGGGTGTCGTGCAGGGCGAACTGAGGGCCGGGGTGGAGCAGGGCTTCCTGCTGGCGCGGGCCAGGGGCTGCCGGGTGCGGGTGGCGCTGGGAGGCGTCGAGCGGGGCCCCGCCCCGGCCCGCCGGGGCGGGCGGAAGGACTGCGGCGAAGTGCCGCCGCTGATCCTGCCCCCGGGCGTGCGCTGGGGCATGCCCCGTCCCGCCGTCCCCTTCCCCCCGCAGATGAAGGAGACCCGCCGGGCCCACCTCACCGGCGAGGCCCATCCGTGCGTCACCGTGAGCCCCGCGGGCACCGCCGAGGCCAGCGTCTGGTTCCTCACCGACGGCCGGGACGTGGTGTGCCTGCGCCTGGGGGACGAGGGCCAGCTCACCCTCCTGCGCTGGCGCCACCGGCTGCGCCGCTGGACCCGGGGGTGACATGATGCGCATGGCCGACCTGTCCCCCGAACAGCGCCCCCGGGAGCGGCTCCTGGCGGGGCGGGGCGAGGAGCTGAGCGACGCCGACCTGCTGGCCCTGCTCTGGGGCACCGGGCGGCGCGGGCTGAGCGCCGTGGAGGCCGCCCAGGAACTGCTCACCCGCTGCGGCGGGCTGGCCGGGATCCTGGTCCAGGGGCTGGGGGACTGGAAGGCCCTGCCCGGCATCGGCCCGGCCCGGGCCTGCCAGCTGTGGGCCGCCCAGGAGCTTTGCCGGCGCAGCGGGCGCGGGCAGGCCCCGCCCCGCATCAACTCCCCCAAGGCCTGCGGCGCCTACCTGCTGTCCCGGTGCCAGGGCTGGACCGAGGAGCGGTTCGGCCTTCTGGCCCTGAACAGCAAGGGCGACCTCCTGGCCGACCGGATCCTCAGCCAGGGCACCAGCAGCGCCACCCTCATCGGCCCCAGGGAGTTCTACCGCGAGGCCCTGCGCTACGGCGCCACCACGGCCGTGGCCTTCCACAACCACCCCTCCGGCGACCCCACCCCCAGCCGGGAGGACGTCCTCCTCACCCGGCGCCTGCGGGCGGCGGGGGATGCCCTGGGGGTGCCGCTGGGCGACCACCTCATCCTGGGCCGGGGCCGCTTCCACAGCTTCCGGGCGGCGGAGGCGTGGGATGGGGCGGGGTAGGGGCATGCGCGGCTGGTCAAGCATGTGGAGGAGGGGAGGCACTCGGAGGCGATCCAGGGGCTGCCCGGCCTGAAGGCAGTTCGCACGACCTATATCGACGCCCTGAAGGAGACCCAGGCCCAGGTCCAGGCGCAGGAAATGGAGACCGCCATCACCGAGCAGGCCCGCACCAGCCAGGAGGTCGCCCGCCAGCTGGAGACCGTGAATGCCCAGGTGGCCAGGAACAGTGCCGCCACCACGGAGATGTCCGCCTCCATCCAGGAAGTCAACCATACCGCCGGAGATCTGGCCAAGGCTTCCGACCAGCTGCGGGAAGCCATCGGCCAGTACCAGGTCTGATCAGGCTGTTCTGAACCCCGGCCCTACCCCTCCTCCGCCATGAGCGCCAGGAGCAGGTTCAGCACCCGTTCCGGCCGGATCCGGTGGGCGTTGCCGACGGTCTGGACCGCGGCCGCGGGCTGGTCGCCGGTGTCCAGGAAGCTGCCGCGCACAGAGAGCGCCAGGGGCCCCAGGGGATAGATCAGGGGCTCGGGCGAGACGCCGTTGAGCATGACCGTGGGCCGGCCGGTGGCCGCGGCGGTGTGGACCAGGCCGGTGTCCACCGCGATGTTGCCGGCGGCGCCGTGCTGGAGGGCGCAGGCTTCGGGGATGGTGGTCTGGCCGGTGAGGTCGAAGGAGCCGGGCACGGCGGCGCACAGCCGGCGGCCCAGGTCGCGCTCGTCGGGGCCGCCCAGCCACACCGGCGCCAGTCCGCGGGCCTGCAGCAGCCGCGCCAGGGCGGGCCACTTCTCCTCCTCGGGGAACCAGCGCTTGGCGTCGCCGCGGGTGCCGAAGCCCAGGGTCACGTAGGGCCCGCCGCCCCAGCCGGCCGCCGTGAGCTTGGCCCGGCCGCCCAGGCCGCCGAACCGCTCGGGGGTGATGGGCTCCCAGCGCAGGTGGTCGATGCCGGTGAGCTGGACCAGCAGCGGGCGGAACCGCTCGACGATGGGCACCGGCAGGTCCCGGTAGGTGAACGTGTGGTGGTAGAGGAAACCCAGGTGGTTGTCCACGTCCCCGGCCCGGATCGGCACCCGCGCCAGCCAGGCGCCCAGGGCCAGGCGAACGCTCTGGCTGAGGTTGATGACCGCCGCCGGCCGGCGCTCCCGCCAGCGGTGCATGAGGTGCCTGGGGTCGGGCTTGCCCTGCCCGCCGGATTCGGTGAGGCTTTCGGCGATGAACCCCGGGCTGGCCTCGCTGAACAGGGCGGCGCCCATGGCGTGGCCCACCGCGATCCACTTGAGCTCCGCCCCGGCCTCCCGGGCCACCCGGTTCCATTCCCGCTGCAGGCCGCCGAAGAACGGCAGGGCGAAGATCACGTCGCCCAGCAGCCTGGGGAAGCGCACCCAGACCTCGGGGTGGGTCCCCTTCCGCAACTGCTCCCGCAGACTGTCGCTACCGCAACGGGCCAAGGCTCGCCCTCCCTGTTGGACGTTTCCATGATCCTGAATGAGGGTGGACGGGTCCGGGCTGCAGTTTAACACCAGCCTTCCCCGGCTGGGCGACCGCCGGGCCCGCCATGCATGTTGAAAATTCCCGGACATGTGCCGATAGTGGAACCCAACCCAGTGAGTGGAGGCGCGCTTGCCCGATCCCGAACCGAAGCTCGCCACGGTCCTGGTGGTGGACGACACGCCAGGCAACATCGACCTCCTCCAGGGCATCCTGGCCCCCGCCTACCGGGTGAAGGTGGCCGCCAATGGCGCCCGGGCCCTGGAGATCGCCGCCCAGGCCGATCCGCCGGACCTGATCCTGCTGGACATCATGATGCCCGATCTGGACGGCTACCAGGTGATCCGGCGGCTCAAGGCGGATCCGAAAACCCGGGGCATCCCGGTGCTGTTCATCACCGCCAAGGAGTCCCCGGAGGATGAGCAGAAGGGCTTCGACCTGGGCTGCGTGGACTACATCACCAAGCCCATCAGCGCGCCCCGGGTCCGGGCCCGGGTGAAGACCCACCTGGCCCTGCACGACCAGAACCGGGCCCTGGAGGCCACCGTGCGCGACCGCACCCGGGAGATCCAGGAGACCCGCCTGGAGATCATCCAGCGCCTGGGCCGGGCGGCCGAGTACAGGGACAACGAGACCGGCATGCACGTCATCCGCATGAGCCACACCAGCCATATCCTCGCCCTGGAACTGGGCCTGCCGGCCCTGGAGGCGGAGAACCTGCTGCAGGCATCGCCCATGCACGACATCGGCAAGATCGGCATCCCCGACCGGGTGCTTCTGAAACCCGGCAAGCTGGACGCGGAGGAATGGGCCATCATGCGCCGGCACCCGGAGATCGGCCACGGCATCATCGGCAGCCACGCCTCCCCGCTGCTGAAGATGGCGGCCGAGGTGGCGCTGACCCACCACGAGCGATGGGACGGCAGCGGCTACCCGCGCGGCCTGGCCGGGGAGGCCATCCCCCAGGCGGGCCGGATCGTGGCGGTGGCGGACGTGTTCGACGCCCTCACCAGCGTCCGCCCCTACAAGCCCGCCTGGCCCGCCGAAGCGGCGGTGGCCGAGCTGCTCCGCGGCTCCGGCAGCCACTTCGAACCCCGGGTGGTGGATGCCTTCCTGGCCCGCCTGACCGATGTCCTCGCGGTGACCTCCGCGTTCGGGGATTGAGGCCCGTGCGCCGCCCGGCCAGGACCTTCCGGATCCTCCGGGACAGCTCGGCGGAGAAGGAGGTCCGCCGGCTGCGGCTGGCGCTGGACCAGAGCCCGGCCACGGTGCTGGTGACCGGCCTGGACGGGACCATCGAGTACGTCAACGCCGCCTTCCAGGCCCTCACCGGATACACCGCCGAGGAGGCGGTGGGCATGAACACCCGCGAGCTGAAGTCGGGCCTGCACGGGAAGGCGTTCTACCAGGAGCTGTGGCAGACCATCCGGGACGGCCAGGTCTGGCGGGGCAAGTTCAACAACCGAAAGAAGAACGGGGAGCTGTTCTGGGAGAAGGCCACCATCGCGCCGGTGTTCGACCAGCGGGGGCGGATCACCTGCTTTGTGGCGGTGAAGGAGGACGTGACCGAGCTCATGCGCGCCGAGGCGGCCCTGAAGGCCGCCAAGAACGCGGCGGACGCAGCCAGCCTGGCCAAGAGCGCGTTCCTGGCCAACATGAGCCACGAGATCCGCACCCCGCTCAACGCGGTGCTGGGGTTCATCCACCTGCTCCAGGGCACCAGCCTGACCCCGCAGCAGCTGGGCTATCTGGCCAAGGCGGGCGTCTCGGCCGAGCACCTGCACGGCATCATCAGCGACATCCTGGACTTCTCCAAGATCGAGGCCGGGCGCCTGGACCTGGAGGAGATCCCGTTCGATCCTCGGGAAATCCTCTGCAACCTGGCCGGGACCCTCTCCCACGGGGCCGCGGAGAAGGGCCTGCGGCTCACCAGCGACCTGGACCCGGAGCTGCCGCCGCGGGTGCTGGGCGATCCCCTGCGCCTGGGCCAGGTGCTCCTGAACTTCGGCAGCAACGCCGTCAAGTTCACCGATAGCGGGGAGGTGGCCATCACCGCGCGGGTGCTGGAGCGGGGCCAGGGCCGGGCCCGGCTGCGGTTCGAGGTGCGCGACACCGGCATCGGCCTCTCTGAAGCCCAGGTGGCGGGCCTGTTCCAGCCGTTCACCCAGGCCGACGACTCCACCACCCGCCGGTTCGGCGGCACCGGCCTGGGCCTGGCCATCTCCCGGCGCCTGGCCGGGCTCATGGGCGGCGAGATCCAGGTGTCCAGCCGGCCCGGGCAGGGCAGCAGCTTCGCCCTGGTGCTGGCCTTCCAGGAAGCGGAACCGGAAGACCGGCCCCCGGAGGCGGCCCCGGCCCTGCGCGGCGTGGACCTCCCCGGCACCCTGCTCCGGCTCGGGCTCGACCTGGAGACCTGCCTGCAGCTGCTCCGGCGGTTCGGGGCGGGGCAGCGGGAGGAACTGGAGGGCCTGCGCGCCGCCCTGGCCCGGGGCGACCGGGAAACCGCCCTGCACAATGCCCACTCCCTGAAGGGCGCCGCCCTGAACCTGGGCGCGGCCGCCGTGGGCGGGGCCGCCCGGGACCTGGAGGAGTGCCTGCGCGGCGGGACCGGCGACTGCCCGGAGCAGATGGAGCGGCTCCAGGAGCGCATGCGGGAACTGGCCGACAGCCTCGCCCTGCTGCCTGCGGCCAAGCTCCCGCCGGAGGGGACCGCCCCGGACTGGCCGGCCATCCTGCGGGTGCTGGAGGCCCTCCGGCGCGCCCTGGGCGAGGACGACGCCCGCGCCGGGCGCGACCTGGCGGAGCTGGCGGCCCTGCTCCAGGGCGGCCCGCTGAAGGAGGCCCTGGCGCCCATGAAGGCGCGGATCGAGAACTACGACTACCGCCGCGCCCTGGAACTGTTCCCGGGCTTCCTGGCCATGGTGGAGGCGATGCGTCCGTGACCAGTGCTAGGCTGGAGGGGACATCTTCCAGGGAGGGCCCATGCACTACCTGCTGTCCTACATCACCGCCCCCGATTACCTGGCACGGCGGGGCCTGTTCCGGGACGTGCACCTGACCCTCGCCTGGCAGGCCAGTGAGCGCGGCGAACTGGTGCTGGGCGGAGCCGTGGGCGATCCGCCGGAAAGCGCGCTGCTGCTGTTCCAGGGCAGCGGCCCGGAAGTGGCCGAGCGGTTCGCCGCGGCCGATCCCTATGTGCTGAACGGCCTGGTGTCCAGCTGGAGCGTGCGGCGGTGGGCCACGGTGGTGGGCAAGGACTGCGCCAACCCGGTCAATCCACCCCGATGATCACGTTGGAGGCCTTGATGATGGCGTGAGCCACATCGCCGGGCTTCAGGTTCATCCGTTCGGCCGAGGACTTGGTGATGGTGGAGACGATCTCCACCCCGGGGGAAAGCTGGATGACGATCTCCGATTCCACCGCCCCGTGGACCACCTGGGTGACGCGGCCTTTGAGGACGTTTCGGGCGCTGAGTTTCATGGGCTGCTCCGGGTGAGGTGGGGTGCTTCCCCCAACCATAGGCTGCGTCCAGGAAATGAAAGGTTCGCTCCGGGTGGCGGGCTGTGCCCGCCCGGATCCATGGCATCCTGGTGGGGCCAACACCCTGAAGGTCATCCATGCACAAGCCGATCGCCCTGCTCGGGGAACACACGCCCTCCTATCCGCCCCACGCGGCCACCGACGCGGCCTTCGAGCATTCCCGCCGCCTGCTGGGCGCGGACCTGGAAGCCGTCTGGGTCTCCACCGACGACATCGGCCCGGAGCTGTTCCAGCGCTTTTCGGCCATCTGGGTGGCGCCGGGCAGCCCCTACAAGAACCTCGAGCAGACCCTGTGGGCCATCCGCCAGGCCCGGAAGGACGGCATCCCGTGCCTGGGCACCTGCGGCGGGTTCCAGCACATGGTGCTGGAGTACGCCCGCAACGCCCTGGGCTTCCGGGACGCCCAGCACGAGGAATACGATCCCTACTCGTCCACCCTCTTCATTTCCGAACTGGCCTGCAGCATGGTCGGAAAGACCCTGCCGCTGACCTTCGAGCCCGGTTCCCGGGTGGCCGCCATCTACGCCGGCCTCACCGCCAAGGAGCGCTACTACTGCAACTTCGGGGTCAACCCGGACTGCGTCGAGATCCTGAAGGCGGGCCCCATGCGCTTCACCGGGACCGACCCCGACGGGGAGATCCGGGTGATGGAACTCCCGGGCCACCCCTTCTTCCTGGGCACCCTGTACGTGCCCCAGGCCCGCTCCACCGCCGCCCGCCCGCACCCGCTGGTCACCGCGTTCCTGCAGGCGGTTATCCACACCCCTGGCACTTGAGCGCCTGGGCCGAGGGCGCCAGGGCCAGGCCGCCCCTGGATGTGCAGCGCAGCTCCGGCGGCATCATCCGGCCCACGTCGTAGACCGCGTCGATGGTCTCGTCCAGGGGCACCGGGTTGCGGTAGCCGCCCAGCACCAGGTCGGCGCAGAGGAAGGCGTTGGCCGCGGCCGCGGCGTTGCGGGTGTGGCAGGGGATCTCCACCGTGCCCTGGACCAGGTCGCAGACCGAGCCCATGGTGTTCTGGAAGCTGATGGCCGCGGCCGAGCAGGCCTGGGCCGCGCTGCCGCCCACCGCGTCCACCACGGCCGCCGCGGCCATGGCGCCGGCGGCGCCGATCTCCACCTGGCACCCGGCCACTTCGGCGGCGAAGGTGGCGCGCATCGCCACCACCGCGCCCACGGCGCCGGCGGCGAACAGGGCCCGGACGATGGCCGCCTGGTCCAGGCCCCGCTCCTCGGCCAGGGTCACCAGGGTCCCCGGCAGCACGCCGGCGGCCCCGCCGGTGGGGGCGGCGCACACCACGCCCATGGCGCCGTTGACGTGCATGACCGCCATGGCCCTGGCGGCGGCCCGCAGGTGCGGCCCGCCCAGGGACAGCCGGCCTTCGGCCTCGGCCCGGTAGACCGCGCCGGCGCTGGGCGTGAGCAGCTGCATGCCCGTGAAGCCGGGGTCCAGCCCGCGCTGGACGGCGCGGGCCATCACCTGGTAGCGGCGCAGCATCTCGGCCGCCGCCCGCTCCGGGCTGATGCCCAGCAGCCGGCACTCGAACTGGAGCGCCACCTGGCCCAGGGAGAGGCCCCCGGCCTCGGCCAGGGCGACCATGTCCTCGGCCTTCTCGAACAGCATGGAACCGGTCTGGACGAAGTAGACCGGGTCGGCCTGCATGGCCCAGCGGACTCCGGGCAGGGCCCGCAGGGCGGCGGGCAGCTCCGGCCCGCCCGCGGACCGGAGCGCGGTCACCAGGGCCCGGGAGCCGTCCCTCTGGACCGCGGGCGGGGCCAGCAGCGAGCGGTGCCCCACGATCGCCGCCAGCACCCCGGGGGCCCCGGCCTCGTCCACCTCCACCGCCAGATCGTAGCCGCAGCCGTTGAACAGCACGGGCCACCCGGCCAGCCGGGTGATCTCGAAATCGCCGCCGCCGATGGACGCGGCCACCAGCTCCAGGCTGCGGCCGTCCTCGGCTTCGGCATGGATCTCCACCTGGTTGGGATGGTCGGCGCCCGCCAGGGGCCGCACCTCGAAGCGCAGCTCCAGGCCCGCGGCCGGGGCCAGCTCCAGGGCCCGGAAGAAGCGCTCGTCGGTGAGCGGGGTGCCCATGAGCCCCTGGGCGAAGGCGCGGTCCGCCCCCTGCTGGGCATAGGTGTGGGCGTAGGAGCCGCCCGGGTCGAAGGCGCACGCCACCCGCCGCGGCGTGCCGCCCAGCAGCGACCTGACCACGCTGGCGATGTGGTAGGCGCCCGCGGTGTGGGAGCTGGAGGGCCCGCGCATGACCGGCCCGAGCACGTGGTTGAAGATGCTGATCTGTTTCATGGCGCCAGCTCCTGGCCGTGGCCCATCATCATAGCGGTCCCGCGCCAGTGCTACCATCGATCCATGAACTGAGGACTCCGCCATGGACCTGCCGTCCCACATCCGCGCCCTGCCCAAGGCCGAGCTGCACCTGCACATCGAAGGCACCCTGGAGCCGGAGCTGATGTTCGAGCTGGCCCGCCGCAACGGGGTGGCGCTGCCCTACGCGGACGTGGCGGCCGTGCGCGCCGCATACGCCTTCCAGGACCTGCAGTCGTTCCTGGACATCTACTACGCCGGCGCCGCGGTGCTGTTGCGGGAGGAGGACTTCCACGACCTGGCCGCGGCCTACTTCCGCCGGGCCGCCGCGGACGGCGTGGTCCACGCCGAACTGTTCTTCGACCCCCAGACCCACACCGCCCGGGGCGTCCCGCTGGAGACCGTGCTGGACGGGCTGGAGCGGGCCGCCCGGGAGGCCCGGAGCCAGCTGGGCATCAGCTCCCGGCTGATCATGTGCTTCCTGCGCCACCTGCCCGAGCGGGACGCCTTCGCCGCCCTGGAGCAGGCCGCGGCGCACCTGGGGCGGATCCACGGGGTGGGCCTGGATTCCTCGGAACAGGGCCACCCGCCCCGGGACTTCCAGCGGGTGTTCGAGCGCTCCCGGGAGCTGGGCCTCCATGTGGTGGCCCATGCCGGCGAGGAGGGGCCGCCCGGATACATCACCGAGGCGCTGGACCTGCTCCGGGTGGAGCGGATCGACCACGGCGTGCGCGCGGTGGAGGACCCCGGGCTGATGGCGCGCCTGGCCCGGTCCGGGACGCCCCTGACCGTGTGCCCCCTCTCCAACCTGAAGCTGCGGGTCTTCCCGAGCATGGCTGAGCACAGCCTCAAGCGCATGCTGGACGCGGGCCTGCGGGTCACCGTCAATTCCGACGACCCCGCCTATTTCGGCGGCTACATCGGCGCCAACTACCTGGCCGTGGCCGAGGCGCTGCATCTGTCCCGGGCCGACCTGGCGACGCTGGCCCGCAACAGCCTCCTGGCCAGCTTCGTCACTCCGGCCGAGCGGGCCCCCTGGCTGGAGGCGCTGGCCCGGGTTGAAAAATCAGCATAGTCCATAAAAGGTTTGAGTTGACCCGCGCCTGGGGCCATGGGTGGGGCGAAGGGTCAAGAATATTGAAATATCTACAATAGACTGGTCGAACTTTTCCCATGGGACCGGTCCAAAAAGCTTGGCGTTCCGCTTTTTTTTATGTTTATTATATGCCGATGTCCTTGCGGAGAGGATCCCGGTGAAGATCGTTCTGGTGGCCGAAAGTGGTTTCACCCGTTCCTCGGTCAACGTCAATCTGCGCTCGGCCGGCTATTCCATCATCGAAGCGGAGCCCACCTGCCTGGCCGACGTGCTGACCGTCATGCGCAACGTTCTGCCGCACCTGGTGGTCATGGACTCCGATCTCCCGGTCTGCCAATGCGAGACGGTGGTCCGGATCATCCGGGAAGACCCCATCCTGGCCCGCACCCCCATCCTCCTGATCGTTGAATCCTTGGAGCTGGAGCCGGTGCGGCGCATGCTCCGCTGGGACCAGGTGCGCTGCCTGGCCAAGCCGCTCCTGGTGGAGTCCCTGCTCCAGGCCGTGCGCGACCAGTTTCCCACCTTCAGCATCCATTCATCAGACCCCGATCCGGTGGTGTGATGGTCTTTGGTTGCCGTTGCCCGGTGTTGTCTGGACAATGGGGGCGGCGCCCTGCCGGTCGCCGAGGAGTGGGGAGCCCGGTCATGAAGTCTAGGCCTGCTTCCTGAGGGCGGTGGGGCAGCCGCGGGTCAGGCCGTAGCTCTTGAGCTTGCGGTAGAGGGTGGCGGAACCGATGCCCAGCTGCTCGGCGGTGCGGGCCTGGTTGCCCGCGTTCAGGTCCAGCACCGCCAGGATGTATTCCTTCTCCACCGCCTCCAGGTGCTTCACCGGGCAGGTCACCAGCGGCACCGGGATCGCCTGGCGCACCTCCTCGGGCAGGTCCTCCAGCTCCGCGTGGCGCCCCTGGGCCAGCGCCACCGCCCGCTCCATGGCGTTCTCCAGCTCCCGCACGTTGCCCGGCCAGTCGTAGCGCAGGAGCTGGTCCGCGGCGCGGGGGGACAGCTCCGAAACCGGGCGGCTGAGCCGGGCGGCGGCCTCGGCCAGCAGGATCCGGGCCAGCGGGAGGATGTCCTCCCTGCGCTTGCGCAGCGGCGGCACCGGGAGCTCCACCACGTGCAGCCGGTAGTAGAGGTCCATGCGGAAGCGGCCTTCGGCCAGCTCCCGGGCCAGCTCCCGGTTGGTGGCGGCGATGACGCGCACATCGATGGGTCTCGTGGTGCTTTCGCCCACCCTCCGGATTTCGCGCTCCTGCAGGACCCGCAGCAGCTTGACCTGCATGGCCGGCGAGACCTCGCCCACCTCGTCCAGCAGCAGGGTGCCCCCGTTGGCCGATTCGAACAGGCCGGGGCGCTCCTGCAGGGCCCCGGTGAACGCGCCCTTCACGTGGCCGAACAGTTCGCTTTCCAGCAGGGTCTCGGTGATGGCGCCGCAGTTGACGGCGATGAACGGCCCCGGAGCCCGGGACGACGCCTGGTGCACCAGGCTGGCCACCCGCTCCTTGCCGGTTCCGCTTTCCCCGCTGATGATCACCGTGGAATCCACCCTGGCCACCCGCTGGGCCAGGTCGATGAGCTGGCGCATGGCCGGGCTCCGGGCCACCATGCCCAAGGGCTCCTGGCGCTCGGGGGCCGCCGGGGGGTCCCCCGGAAACGGGTCCTTCAGGTCCAGGTCCTGGGCGCGCATTCAAGCTCCATGCCGATAATAGAGATTAATAAATAGTACTTAACTTATTAAATGAGTCTTGTTTCATGAAACGTGGGAATGATCTGGCCCACTATAACACAGATGGAAATGGTAATAGATAGCCAACCATCCGAGCCGTTGCCAGCTGGGACGCCTGCTGCCCCGGTATCCCTCCCCATCGGAATGATGGGTTTCCGGCCGTTCTGATGACATAGCAAGGTCTATTGTTTATATTTTATATGCCGACAGTCAGGCAATTCAATTGTTGGAAAACATTGAAAATATGGCACATGATTTGCCTTGATCGATTAAGTTACATTCCAGCCTGTTACGGAGGTTTTATGAGTCTTTATACCGCCCAAGGCGCCGTGCGCAGGATGGCCATCCTGGGCAACCACACCCCGCGCCAATGCGGAATCGCCACCTTCACCGCCGATCTCCGGTCGGCCATCGGCGGCCGGTTCCCGCAGCTGGACTGCCGGGTCGTGGCCATGAACGACCCGATGCGGCAGTACGACTACCCGGAGTGCGTGCGCATGACCATCGCCCAGGAGGACCTCGCCGCCTACGGCAACGCCGCCCGCTACCTGAACGGCTGCGCCCTGGATGTCCTCAGCGTCCAGCATGAGTACGGGATCTTCGGCGGCCGCGCAGGCAGCCACCTGCCGGGCCTGCTGCGCGAACTGCGCATGCCGGTGGTGACCACCCTCCACACCATCCTGCCGGAGCCCGACCCCTGCCAGCGGGCCGTCATGGAAGAGATCATCCGCCTTTCGGAGCGCCTGGTGGTCATGAGCGCCCACGGCGCCGCCCTGCTGCGGGAAATCCACGGCGTGCCAGCGCGCAAGATCGACCTGATCCCCCACGGAATCCCCGCGGTGCCCTTCCAGGGCCGGCACAAGGAGCGGCTCGGCCTGGGCGGCAGCCAGGTGCTGCTCACCTTCGGCCTGCTGGCGCCGGACAAGGGGATCGAATACGTCATCGAAGCCATGCCCGGGATCCTGGCGCGGTTCCCGGAGGCGGTCTACGTGGTGCTCGGGGCCTCCCACCCCCACATCAAGGCCCGCCAGGGGGAAAGCTACCGGCTGATGCTGGAGGAGAGGGCCCGGAGCCTGGGGCTGGCCGGCCGCGTCATCTTCCACAACCGCTTCGTGAGCCAGGAGGAGCTCACCGGTTTCCTGGCCGCGGCCGACATCTACATCACCCCCTACCTCAAGCTGGAGCAGATCACCTCCGGCACCCTGGCCTATGCCCTGGGCGCGGGCAAGGCGGTGATCTCCACCCCGTACACCTACGCCAGGGAACTGCTTGCCGAGGGGCGGGGGATCCTGGTGCCCTGCCGCGACCCGGCCGCCATCACCCGGGAGGTGGCGGGGCTGCTGGGCGACGACGCCAGGCGCTTGGCCATGCGCCGGTTGGGGGCCGAGTACGGCCGGGCGATGAGCTGGCCGGTGGTGGCCGGGAGCTACCTGGAGAGCTTCGGCCGGGCCCGCCAGGCGCATTCGGCCCGGCCGGCCCCGCGGGAGCGGTCCCGGCATGTGGTCCTCCCATGAAGGCCGGGCCCCTGTTCACCCGGCCTGGCCGGCAGCTGGGACGCCGGAATCGAGATCCGCCTCATGAACCCATGTCCCAACCGCCGCCCAGGGCCTTGTACAGGGCAATCAGGTCCGCGACCAGGTTCTCCCGGCTCTGGGTGAGGGCGCTGTCGTCGGCGTACAGGGTGCGCTGGGCGGTGATCACGGTGAGGAAATCGGTCTGCCCTTCCCGGAACAGGCGCAGGGACAGGTCCACGGCCCTGTGGTCGGCGGCCACCGCCTTGTCCAGCGACTGGTGGTGGTGCTGCTCCTGGGCGAAGGCCACCAGCGCGTTCTCCACGTCCTGCAGGGCAGTGAGGACCGTCTGCCGGTAGGTGATGAACGCGATGTCCCGGAGCGCCTGCTGGGCGTGGATGTTGGAGACGATGGCGCCGCCCTGGAAGATGGGCCAGGACGCAGCCGGGCCGACGAAGAAGGAACGGTTGGCCCGGTGCAGCAGGGTGTTGGCCTGGCTGCTGGCGAAACCGACCCCGCCGGTGAGGGAGAACTGGGGGAACAGCTGGGCCGTGGCCACTCCGATCTGGGCCGTGGCGCTGTGCAGCTGCGCTTCGGCCTGACGGATATCCGGGCGGCGCCGGAGCAGGTCCGAAGGCAGCCCGGCGGGAATGGTCGTGGGCAAGGGGGGCAGGCTGGCGGTGGGCGAAAGCCGGTCCACCAGGTAGCCTGGCTCCCGGGCCAGCAGGACGCTCAGCGCGTAGATGGACTGGCGCGCCCCGGTCTCATAGACCGGAATCTGGGCTTCGGTCATGGCCGAGGTCTCTTCCGCATTGGCCATGTCCAGGCCGCTGTCGAACCCGACCTTGAACAGCTTGGCGGTGATGTCGACCGTATGCTGCTGGATCTCCAGGTTCTCCCGCGCAGTGACGATCTCCTGCTGATAGCCGCGCAGCTGCACGTAGGCCAGGGCCACTTCGGCGGCGATGCTCACCTGGACGTCCCTCAGGTTTTCCGCGGCGGCCTGGATGTTGGCCTCCGCCGATTCCACGTTCCGGCGGACCCCTCCGAAGATGTCCAGCTCCCAGGTTGCGTCCACACCGGTCTGGAACAGGTTGCCGGTGCCGCCGCCTGTGCTGTACTGGCGCCCCCCCTCGCGCGTGGCGCTGGCCGAGGCCGTGGCGGAGGGCCACAGCCCTCCCGCGGCGATCCCGCGCAGGGCCCGGGCCTGCCTCAGGCTCGCTTCGGCGCTTGCCAGGCTGAGGCTGGTCTTCAGCGCCTCATCGATGAGCGAATCCAGAGTGGGATCCTGCAGCTGCTTCCACCACTGGCGCAGATCCTCTGACTGACGGGTGACCACCGCAGGCTGCTGCGGATCGGTGCCGCCCACCCAGGCGGAGGGCAGGTCCGGTCTGGGCGGGGTGAAATCGGGGCCGACCTTGCATCCGGCGATGAGCAGCAGGGCGACGCAGGCGAGCAGCTTGAACTTCATGGGCGGTTCCTCACTCATAGCGCAGGGCGTCGATGGGATCGAGCCGGGATCCCTTCCAGGCCGGGTAGAAACCGAAGATCACGCCCACGCTGGCGGACACCACCACAGCGGTCACGATGGCGCCCAGCGAGGGCTCCGTGGGCCAGTGGAGCAGCCTGGAAACGAGCATGGAGGCGCCCCGTCCGATCAGGATGCCCAGGATGCCGCCCAGCAGGCAGAGCGCGATGGCCTCGGTGAGGAACTGGCGGAGGATGTCGTTGGGCTCGGCGCCCACGGCCATGCGCAGGCCGATCTCCCGGGTCCGCTCGGTGACCGAGACCAGCATGATGTTCATGATGCCGACCCCGCCCACCACCAGGGAGATCATGGCCACGTACAGGAGCAGCTTGGTGATGAGTTCCGTGGTCGAGCTCATGGCCTTGGTGATCTCGGTCATGTCGCGCACGGTGAAATCGTTGGGGACGCCGGGCCGCAGGTGGTGGGTGGCCCGGAGGGTGCCGTTGATCTGCTCGATGGCGATGGGGATTTCCTCCGCGCTGCGCGCGTTGGTGAGGATCTGGTCCACGTTGGCGAAGCGGATGGGCTGGGGCAGGTCCTGCAGTTCGTTGGCCGCCTGGGTGGGGTAGAGGGTCTCGGAATTGGTGCTGGAGGCGACGTTCGGGTAGAGGTTGGTGAGGGAGTTCAGCTCGGTGCTGTTGGCGGTGTTCAGGGCGCTCTGGTTGCCGTTGGAGAGGGAGGTGGCGACGACCCGGTACTTGAGGGTCGTCCAGGGCGCCAGCACGGTATCGTCCTGGTCCTGGCCCATCATGTTGGCCCCCTTGGGGCCCAGCACGCCGATCACCTTGAAGGAGACGTTGCGGATGCGGATCTCCTTGCCGACGGGCGACCGCCCCTGGAACAGCTCGCGCACGATGGTCTGGCCCACCAGGCAGACCTTGCTCATGTTGCGCACATCCTGGGCGGAGAACGCGGTGCCCTCGGCCAGTTCGGTCCAGTCGCGCACCTCCAGGAACGCCGGGTCCGTGCCGTACAGGGTGGTGGGCACCCAGTTCCGGTTGCCGTAGACGATCTGGGTCCGGGCGCGGACCATGGGGGCCACGTTGGCGATGGCGGGGCACTGCCTTTGAATGGCCTCCGCGTCCTTGGGGGTCAGGGTGGTCAGGCTGCCGATGCCGAAGTTGATGCCGCCCACGGTCTGGGCGCCGGGGATGATGGCGAGGGTGTTGGCGCCGATGCTGGACAGGGTCTTCTGGATGGCGCGGGTGGCGCCGTTGCCGATCTCCATCATGGTGATCACCGACCCGACCCCGATGACGATGCCGAGGGTGGTGAGCAGGGTGCGCATGATGTTCCGCCGCAGAGCCCGGCCGGCCATCCTGATGATGATGCCCGCCTTCACTGGGTGCCTCCAGGTTCCTGCAGCAGGCCGTCCTTCATGTGGATGGTGCGCTGGGCGTGCCGGGCCACCCCCGGATCGTGGGTGACCAGGATGATGGTGATGCCGTCGTCCCGGTTGAGATGCTCGAACATTTCCAGGATCTCTTCGCTGGTGCGGGAATCCAGGTTGCCGGTGGGCTCGTCGGCGAACAGCACCTGAGGCAGGTTGATGAGCGACCGGGCGATGGCCACCCGCTGCTGTTCCCCGCCGGAAAGCTGGGAAGGCTGGTGGTCGTGCCGGCCGGCCAGCCCCACCTTGGCCAGCATCTCTTTGGCCCGCTCATGGCTTTGCGCCTCGGTCAGGTGCTCCCGGGAGTAGTCCAGGGGCATGAGCACGTTCTCCAGCGCGGTCATGCGGGGCAGGAGATTGAAGCTCTGGAAGACGAAACCCAGGAACCGGTTGCGCAGCCGGGCACGTTCCCTGGCTCCGTACTGGGAGATGTCCAGGTTGTCCAGCCAGTACCCGCCCGACGTGGGGTGGTCGAGGCAGCCGAGGATGTTCATGAGCGTGCTCTTGCCGGAACCGCTGGCGCCCATGAGCGCCACCAGTTCGCCCCGGGCGATGGAAAGCGAGACGCCCTTGAGCACGGGCAGGTCGATCTCCCCCAGGTGGTAGGTCTTGTGGATGTCCTCCAGGCGGATCAGCTCGTTCACGGGCGCATCCCCCTACCGCCCGTGGCCGGGAGCCGGGGCGTTCGGGTCCTGCTCGCCCTGGCCCTGGCCCTGGCGCTGGTCCTGGCCTCCGCGCTGCTGCCACGGGGGCCTTTGGGGGGCGAACGGATTCTTCTCGTCCGTCCTGCCGGCTTCCGCCTCCCGGATTCCCTCGCCGGTGACGACCCGGAGCCCTTCGGAGAGGCCCTGGCCCTCCACTTCGGTGAAGGTCCCGTCAGTGAGCCCGGCGCTCACCCGGACGGGTCGAACGAACCTGCCCGCCTCCACCCAGAGCGTCGCGGAGGGCGCGCCGTCGCCGCCCTGGTCCCAGCGGGGGGCCCGGTCGCGGCCTTTGGATCCTTCGGACGCTGTCTGGCCGGGCTTGGGCTGCCAGCGCAAGGCCTCGTTGGGCACCAGGAGCACGCCCTTCCGGTGCCCGATCTCGAACCTGGCGTTGGCGGTGAGGTAGGGCAGCAGCTTGCCGTCGGAATTGTCCGTGTCCACCTCGATGGTGTAGGTGACCACGTTCTGGGTCATGGTGGCGTTGAGGCGGACCTGGCCCACCCGCCCGTGGAAGGTCCTGCCGGGGAAGGCGTCCACGGTGAAGTCCACGTTCTGGCCGGCGGCGATGTTCCCCACATCCGCCTCGTTCACCGAGACCCACGCCTGGATCTGCTTCCTCAGGTCGCTGGCGATGAGGAACAGGCTGGGCGCGGCGGTGGAGGAGACGACGGTCTGGCCGATGTTCACCCGCCGGTCGATCACCACGCCCTTGACAGGCGACTTGATGGTGCAGTAGTCGAGGTTGATCTGGGCCGTGCGCAGCGCCGCCTTGCCCTGTTCCACGGCCGCCTTGGCCACTTCCACGGCCGCTTCAGCGGCGGCGAGGTTGGCCTTGGCCACTTCGAAGTTCGCCTTGTACTGGTCGAAGGCGCTCTGGGAGAGGGCGTCGGAGGGGCCCAGCTTCTGCGCCCGGTCCCAGTTCTGGCTGGCATACAGGAGATTCGCCTTCTGCTGGAGCACATTGGCCTGGCTCGACAGCACATTGGCCTGGTTCTGGGCCAGCTGCGCCCTGGCGGTGCTCACCGCCGCGGCATAGAGGGAGTCGTCGATCCTGGCCAGCACCATGCCGGCTTCCACTTCCGAGCCCCAGTTCACGTCCTTGCCCTTCCTGTCCTTGCCGAAGGCGACGATGATGCCCTGGACCTGCGTGCCCACATCGACTGCCGCCTGCGGTTCGAGCGTGCCCGTGGCGCTGATGGTGGCCATCAGGTCCCCGCGTTTCACCTGGGCGGTGCGGAATCCCACCGGCTTGGTCCCGAAGGACCGGTAGGACCAGACTCCGACGCACAGCACCGCCAGTGCGGCCACGACTATTGCAGTGATGAATCGTGACCGACGCATAAGGTCCGGTCCTCCAGGAAACAGGCTTCAAGGCATAAAGACGATAGCTGTTGCCGTTGAAGCACCAAACCGAGAGTCGGGACCCGGGGCAACGGCTGGCGGCACCCCGATGGCACCTCCCGGAACTACAGACCCAAGGGCGGATCGGCGGTTTAGAGGTGGTAACGAAACCAAGGTCCTTGGAACGTCCTACCCGGGGGCAGCCAGGGGTTCGGACGTCGGCCCTTCAGACCTGATTTCATCCTTTCGATCCCCGTCCATC
>Ga0302320_10010997_pt1 | contig 19236 bp, 18 predicted proteins | sample Bog_T0_3_FD_202130 | JGI IMG/M metagenome (GOLD analysis project Ga0302320, IMG submission 202130) | Peat permafrost microbial communities from Stordalen Mire near Abisko, Sweden - Bog_T0_3 | ecosystem: Environmental > Terrestrial > Soil > Wetlands > Peat | place: Sweden: Abisko, Stordalen Mire... | reverse complement strand
TGAAGGGACAGTTTCGGCGCTGGACCGCGCCTGCCAACGGTCAGGTGCGGCAAGATAAATTCCTCGAACCGCTCAAGGCTCAGTTCCGTCGGAATCTCCCGCCAGCACACACGTTTCGCCATTTTCGGCCCCCCAAAAAGGGGAGCGTGTCTCGAATCAGGTGTTAAGACCAGAATTCAGCGATTCCAGCGCCCTACCAGTGGTCGAAAACCCGCAATGAGTAGCATGGCCCTGCTGACCCTGCTCGGCGCGGTCGGCGCGGTCGGCGCGGTCGGCGAGAGCCTCGGCATGGACCGCGAGCCCAAGTCAAACACATCAAAGACCATGACCCGCAGCCATTCGTTGTTCCGGCAGGGCTGCATGGGGTCAGTTGAAGATACGGGTTTATGCCTCGTGCGGCATGAACGTATAAAAGGTGGTCACAAGGCTACTTCGAATGGTAGCGGCTGCGGATTGAGCGGCTTGGGCAGGTCTGCCATATCGAGGGAGAACCTGCCCAACACGGGTATGCAATGGAAGTGCCTCGGTCTGGCGTTCCCGGGTTTGGCGAACCTACTTGCCCCGCGCCCGTTCGATTGCTTCAACGATAAGCGCCTTTGCCTCGGTGGCGTCCCCCCAACCCTGCACCTTCACCCATTTGCCGGGTTCAAGGTCCTTGTAGTGCTCGAAGAAGTGCCGGATCTGGTCCAGCGTTATGGCGGGCAGGTCGGTATAATTGTGGACGTTCATGTACCGCTGGGTGAGTTTCGGCGACGGCACGGCAATGATCTTCTCATCGCCGCCACTCTCATCCATCATTTTGAGCACGCCGACAGGGCGAACGTTGATCACTGCGCCTGGGATGATCGGGCGGGTATTCGCCACCAGCACGTCGATCGGATCGCCGTCGTCGGACAGCGTGTGCGGAACAAAGCCGTAATTGCCCGGATATCGCATGGGTGTGTACAGAAAGCGGTCCACAACGAGCGTGCCGGCTTCCTTGTCCATTTCATACTTTATCGGTTCGCCGCCGATGGCGACTTCAATGACGACGTTGACGTCCTCGGGCGGGGCCTTGCCGATTGCGATGGCATCTATGCGCATGAGATTGTGTCCTCTTAACCGGGAATTCGTTCAATGTCCGCACCGCACGCGGCCAGCTTCTGTTCGACGGCCTCATATCCGCGGTCCAGGTGATAGACGCGGTTCACCATTGTCTCGCCCTGCGCCGCCAGCCCGGCCAGGATCAGTGACAAGGACGCCCGCAGGTCTGTGGCCATCACCGGCGCACCCGACAAACCGGGCACGCCGCGCACGATCGCCGAAGCGCCGTGGACGTTGATCCGAGCACCCATCCGGTTGAGCTCCGGCACGTGCATGAAGCGGTTCTCGAAGATGGTTTCTGTGACCATCGACGCGCCCTCGGCCACCGACATCAGCGCCATGAACTGTGCCTGCATGTCGGTGGGGAATCCGGGATAGGGTTCGGTCATCACGTCGGTGCCGTGCAGCCCGTTCAGCCGTCTGATCTCCAGGCCATCGTCGGCTTCGGTGATGTCAACGCCGGCCTCCCGCAGGATGCGCACGGTCGCCCCGAGGTGATCCAACCGGGCATCGCGCAGAAACACCGAACCGCCAGAGATTGCGGCCGCACAGGCGTAGCTGCCGGTCTCGATGCGGTCAGGGATGATGGCATGCGTCGCGCCATGCAGCGTATCAACACCTTCGATTGTCAGCTTGTCGCTGCCGATACCTTCGATCCGCGCGCCCATTGCGACGAGACATGCGGCCAGATCGCCAATTTCGGGTTCGCGCGCCACATTCGCCAGCACGGTACGGCCCTGCGCCAGGGAGGCCGCCATCAGCAGGTTTTCCGTGGCACCGACGGACACGAACGGGAAGACGATGGTCGCCCCGGTCAGACGCCCGTCCACGCGCGCATCGATATAGCCAGCTTCGAGCACGATCCTGGCACCCAACTGCTCCAGCCCCTTCAGGTGAAGGTCGATCGGGCGGGCGCCAATGGCGCAACCACCGGGGAGCGACACCCGGGCCTCGCCCACCCGCGCCAGCAGGGGACCGAGCACCAAGAACGAGGCCCGCATCTTGCGGACGATGTCATACGGAGCCTCGGCATTCGTGATCGGTCCACCCAGAGACAGAGTCCGCCCGTCGTTGGTAACGGGGTCGACGGCGATACCGTGCTGTTCCAGCAGTAGGCCCATAGTCTGGATATCCGCAAGCCGGGGCACATTCGACAGGACCAGTCTCTCGTCCGTCAGAAGCCCGGCGACCATCAGCGGCAACGCGGCGTTTTTCGCGCCTCCGACCTTGATTTCGCCCGAGAGCGGGCGGCCGCCGCGAATACGAATTCGGTCCATTTAAGCTTTTACATCCTTGGCAGCGACGTGCCGCGCTGTCCCATGTACTTACCCGCCTTGTCGGCGTAGCTGGTCTCGCACGATTCGTTCCCCTGTAGGAACAGAAACTGGCAGATGCCTTCGTGCGCGTGGATTTTCGCCGGAAGTGGCGTCGTGTTGCTGATCTCGATCGTCACCTGACCTTCCCATTCGGGCTCCAACGGGGTCACATTCACGATGATGCCGCAACGGGCGTAGGTGGATTTGCCCAGGCAGATCACCAGCACGTCGCGCGGGATACGAAAATATTCGACCGTGTGGCCGAGTGCGAAACTGTTTGGCGGAATAATGCAGACATCCGTTTTCCGGTCCACGAAACTGGCCGGGGAAAACGCCTTCGGATCGACCACCGCTGAGTCGATATTGGTGAAAATCTTGAACTCGTCGGCGATCCGGGCATCGTAGCCATAGCTGGAGAGGCCATAGCTGATGACGCCGTCGCGCTTCTGTGCCTCCACGAACGGCTCGATCATGCCGTGGTCCTGCGCCATCCGGCGGATCCAGCGATCGGACAGGACGGGCATGGGTGCAGAGGTCTCCGTTCATATTCATACTATTCTGCTCCTAGCGCGAATGCCTGCCGAGCCGCAAACGAGATGTCATGCGGTGTGCGATGGCCCGCTCGGTCGGCTGCCTGACTAATGCGAATCCGAGCGGGCGATCACGACGGGTTGGTCTTCGGGCACGGCGGAGCCTTGCGGTGCCGGTTCGGTGAGGACTCGTCCCTTTGTGCTCACGCATCGCCTACACAATCCTGGAGAGACCGTCCATCGAAACGCGGGCGGGTTCCAGGGGAATCGCGGCATCATCTGGCAACCGCCACGGCTGTTGACAGCCCGATCGATCTCGAGTGCCGCCAGGCGCACTTGCCAACTTCCCGCGCACAGCGAAGCTTGATTTGTCGGCAGCCGCTGCCCCGTTGCGGCGGGCCCGGACCGGCTGCTGCTGAGTCGCAACGGCAGCGTCCGGGGAAGACGGATACCCGGCATTGATTCAGATCAACTGGCGCCAGACATCAGGACGCGGTGAAGCTGCCGGATCAGATCCAGCGTGAGGTGCTGGGCGCCGCTCTCGTGTCGTACGGCACGCAGGCCGTGATCCAGTGCGCGAACATCGCCCAGCGTCACCGTGGCATCGTCCGGAAGCCCCTCGCCGGACCCCGTGGCCTCGTATTCGAGGAGTTCTGTCAGGCTGGTTCGCGTGCCCGCGATCTGACTGCTCAGAACCGCTTCCCGCCGCTCCAGGCTGCGCGTGATGGGGTCGGGACGAGGCAGCAGCCTGGCCACCGCCGCGGTGGCGGCGATCGCGCGCTCGGCCGCCACCAGCCGATCCAGGACCGGCATCGCGTCGATCGCACGCGGACAGAACGGACCGTCGAGCCAGATTTGCGTTGCAAACGCATCCGCCGCCCGCAGTTCTGCGATCATAGCGTCATTGGGGTATTACCGAAATAGCGCAAGGAGGGGTGGGCAGGGGTGGTCATTGTTCTCGGAGGGAGGCTATCTGCGCAATCGAATCAGCCAGTTTCAGGCTGTGATGATCAGCACCAAGCCCGTTGTGACCAGCATGCCTGTCCACAGAAGGTCGAAGTTAATCCAATTCCGCCGCAGGATCGTCCGCCGCTCGGCGCGTGACCCGGATGGGCGTCCAGTCGGCCTCCTGATCCAGCAGCAGGGCGGCGTCGCGCGCGCTCTCGAGACCAGCGATCAGGGTGCTGGCAACCGCCGCGCGGCAGCTTAGCTCGCGCAACGGTGCATCCTGAGGGATGGACGGCAAATAGGCAGCCAACGGGCTGCCCTCAGGCAGCACCGGCAGCAGCCGCGTGACCCGGGCGAGCGCGTCGCTGGCGGTCCACAGTGGTGGCCGCCGCCGGAGAGCGACCACTTGGTCGTCCGGCACCTGCAGCGCGGGCAGGCAGGCGCGCAGCAAGTCGGTGAGGTCGCCGCCGCGGCCGGTCGCGGACGCTTCCGGCCGACCTCGTCGAAAGGCGTCGCGGCCCAATTGCACCCGCCGTTCAAGCCAGTCGGCCGCAGCCCGCATCCGCGCTCGATCGAGCAGCTGCCGGCGGAGTGCCTCGGCTTCTTCGACAGCCGCGCGTGCAGCCGGAGCATCAGACGGCAGCAGCAGCCGTGACCAGAGTTCGGTGAGCGTCGCCGCCATCACCGTCCAGACCGCCCAGCGCGGCAGCAGATCGCCGGTCCGACTGGCGAGGGCCGCGTCCATCGCAGTGGCAAACGACTCGATCAGCGTCGCGATGGACAGGTCCGCCAAATCGATCTTTTGCGCACGCGCCATCTCCAGCCACCAGTCGAGCGGCCCCTCGAAGCCGTCAACGACGAGAACCGGCGCCGCGTCCCTCCGATCGATCCGCGGCGGATCTTCCCATGCCGACACCGCCGTATCAGCGGGCCGCGCCGGGTGACCACTGTCCGCGTTGTCGCTCATGGCAGGTCATAGGTCGGGCGCGTATCAAACCGCAGCGTCGGCCAACGCGGGGCGATCTGCGCCATCGCCCGCCAAGGCGTCCAATCGGCCGACCAGAAGGTCAGGGCCCACACACCCTCCCCCGGTGCCGTAGACCGCCGCATCGCCATCACGCCCGCCGCGGCATCCTCTTCAACCACATGGCGCAGCATCTGCGTCGTGCCCCAGTGCGTCCAAAGCCAATCGATGGCGTCCGGATTGTCAGGGCCGCACCGGAGGATGCCATCCGGCACCGGGACAAGAGCGTGCAGGTCGAACGGGCAGGCCCCGCTGTGACCGACCCGAACGACTGCCAGAGCATGGCGGCGGGCGGCGGCGGCGCGTAGTTGGCCAGCCAGGATCCTTGCGCCGGCCAGACTGAGGCTGCGAGCGGGGGAGCCCAGCGCGCCCGCACGCGCCGGCGGTGCGACCAGCAGATGGAACAGGTCTTCTTCCATCTGGTCGAAGTCGAAATGCCACGGAACGGTTCCGGCGCCGCCAGCGGCGGTCCGGAGACGAACAAGATCGACCGCCGGCCCGGTGATGAGCAGCCGGTGATGCAGCCAGTCGGTGTGGTCCAACCGCAGCGCTGTACGCCGCTCGCGGCGCGCCGGATCGCGGAACGGCGTGCGGGAGGCCGCACTGGCGCGATCGGACGGCTCTGGGCGGGCCGCCGCCGCTGGTTCCATTACGTCCCCGCACCGGCCGACGGCCGATGGCTCCGCCACTGGTGCCCCCCTCTCGATGGCGCAGTCGATTGCCTGCCGATGCGAACCGGTCCCCCTTGGCTGGGCCTGCAGCCACACCAGCAATGCGTCGGCCGCCTCCTCCGCCTTGGCGGCGGCTTGTGTGACCGCGACCGCGGGCCGGCGGCTCATCCGGGGGCGCCTTCGCGTGATTGCACCGGCGCCTTGTGGGCCCTGACGGCACGTCGCAGGGCACGACGCGTAAGGACCCGGCGAATGGCGTCGGTGCCAAGGCGGTGATGCTCAAGCGTTCCCCAGCGATCGATTTTCCGGAACACCGGACCGAATTGGGTGTCGGAGATATCGAGCCAGTCACGCAGCGCCTGGACCGGACAGACGGCACGGTCGACGTTTGGACGGACGACAACCGGCCCCCCCCTGCCCTCCCCTGCCGTTCGTCGTGCGCCCCGGTCGCCGGCCGCACCCAGCGAAAGTTCGACTGCCGTTGTGGTGAAGCGAATATGCTCAACGTCGAGACCGACCAGCGCGGCCCGGGTCAGTCCGTTGGCGGCCAGCAGCAGCAACAGCGCGCGATCGCGCGTGCCGGCCAGATCCCGCGGGCAGCGGCCGGCCATGCGGACCAGTATCGCCGCCGGCTTGGGCGCCGGTCGTCGGGGTGTCGCTGTGCGGCGTGCGGCGCGCAAGATCGCCGTCACCGCAGGATCTGCTGTGGGCGAAGCGAAGCCACTCTGGTGATGTCGCGCCGCGATGGCAGCCGCCCGGCGGCTCAGCGCGCCGGCGCTCAGGGTCTTTGCGCCCTCGGTCAGAAAGGTGGCAACCGTGGTGGCGTCGGCCGCCAGCGGGACGAGGCCTTGCTGGCGGCACCAACCCTCGAAGGCCCTCCAATCCGCCGCGTAGAGCCGCTCTGTCTCGGCACTGACCGCTCGGCGATCCCGCATTGCGACAGAGGGGGTATGATCAGCGGCAGATTTCACGCTCGCCCGTTTTCCGGTTGTCGCTGTCGATCTCGTTCCGGCCCGATTCGCGTTCGCCGGGCCAGTCCGGAAGCCATTCTTCGATGGCCCGCGTAAGCAGATTCCGCCGTTCCGGGCCGGATTTCGTTCGAGTTTGCAGCGCATGGACTCCACAAGGCCTTGTCAGCCGCCGAACCGGGCCACCGGCCGGGCGGCGGGCAAACCTTTAATGCAAAAATGCAGTCGTTAAAGCAAATCGACATCGTCCCCCGTGACCTTGCGAAAAGGGGAGCCGGACAACCGCGGCCCGGTGGGAACGCGATCAACGAAACAGGTGACCACCGCCTCATGCCACGCCGCCTCTGGGATCTCCAGAATCGCGACCCTTCCGGGACCGCTGCTTTCACCACCTGGGGCGGCCCTTCAGGCCTTTCAGGCGCGCGATCTCTTCGCGCTGCTCGCTGACCGTCTGTTTCAGGGCGGCGAGTTCGCCGAACAGATTAACCAGCAGAGCCTCAAGCTCTGGACGGTTCAGATCGGAGAGGTTGGATGGCGGCGGCACATCCGTAAGGAATCGCACCGAGTCGAGCCGGGGCAAGAGAAAAATGCGGCTTTGCCGCCACTTTTGCCCGTGTTAGCTGGAACCTCATTGGTTCTGATCCTGCAATATACGCAAAGCCAGTGAGGTGGCTGACGCCCGATTTTCCACGCCAAGCTTTTCAAACATCTGTTCCAGGTGCTTGTTCACGGTTCTGGGACTCAAACCAAGAATTTCCGCAATATCCCGGTTTGACTTGCCGCGACTAACCCATAACAGAACCTCCGCCTCCCTGGTCGTCACGGACAGGCGTTCACGCAGTAATGACTTATCGCTGTCGGTCTGCTCTGTCGCCACGCGCAGAAGTTGTTCTTCCGGACCAACCTGGCCGATATAAGTCACCAGCAGCCGATGCGTGCCATCTTCGCGGAACGCAACGGTCAGGCTGGCCTGCCGGCTGACGACAGGGTTGTCGGCCAAGCTGCGCAGCCACTGGGTCACGGCGACCGGCAGTGTGATGTTGGAGGCGCCGTTGGCCTGTTCGATCAGCCGGGAGGCTTGCGGCGTCGACCACAAAATCCGCCCGTCCAGGCTGGCCGCCAGCAGAAAGCGGCCGGCGGTATCAAGCGCGATCTGGGCGCTGCGGGTCAACCGCGCATTCGCCAGATGCACACCGATCCGTGCGATGACCTCGTCGGGAGTCACCGGCTTGGACACATAGTCCACCCCGCCGGCATCGAGCCCGTGCAGGACGTGTTCCGTTTCGGTCAGCCCGGTCATGAAAACAATCGGCACGGAGCGCAGCATCGGATTGCGCTTCATCCGGCGGCAGGTCTCGAAGCCGTCCAGGCCCGGCATCAGTGCGTCCATCAGGACGATGTCGGGCGTCACGCGGTCGACCAAGGTCAGCGCAGCGGCCCCTGATTGCGCTACCAAAACGGTATAGCCCGCCTTTTCCAGGGCTTCGTTGAGTATCCCCAGTGTCGCCGGGCTGTCGTCCACGACCAGCACGATATTGCTTGGCTGGGTCATTCGCTGCTGGCCTCCGGCCCAAGGGCGTCCATGAAGGCGTCGATCTGGAATTCCGACACCAGCCGGCGAAGCTCCGCGATATACTCATCGCCCGGCGCAGAATTCCGTTCGATCGCATCCAGCCGCGACTGAATGCCGCGGATATAGCCGATGGCACCGAGCTGACGCAGCGCCTCGGTCTGGTCCGCATCCAGTGTGCTGACGATCCGGCCGCGCGGCTCGATCTCCGGCTCCGGCCCCTGCGCCAGCCACTCGAGCTGCAACAGGAAACTCAGCTTGTTGAGCAGATCCGCGACGCTCACCGGCTTGGCAAGCACATCGTTATGGCACAGTTCGAGATGCGGCGGCCGGTGCAGCTCCACTGGATTGGCGGAAATAACGATAATGACCAGTTGGTCGAACCCGCTGCCGCGCAACTGCCGCGCCACCTCCCAGCCGTTCGGTCCCGGCATGGCGATATCCACCAGCAGCACATCCGGCTGACAGCGCGCCGCGAGTGCCAGGCACTCATCGCCCGTGGACGCCTTGAACACGATAAAGCCCAGCGGCGACAGCAGGTCCTCCAGCAGGCCGCGATGCACCGGATCGTCGTCCGCGATCAGCACCGTCAGCCGCTCACCCTTATAGCCGTAGACACGGCTTTCGAGCGGCGCCGGCTTCAGTGGCTGCAATGCCTCCGACAGCATCAGCCGTACCCGGAACCGGCTGCCCTCGCCAAGCTTGCTGGTAACGGTCAGTTCGCCGCCCATGATCTGGGTCAGCAGCCGCGTGATCGTCAGCCCGAGCCCGACACCGGGTGTCAGCGGAGCCCGCGCACCTTCCACCCGCTCGAACGGCTCGAAGATACGCGACAGGTCCGCCGCGTCGATCCCAATGCCGGTATCAGCGATCTCGAACTCTGCAATCTCGTTGCGCCAGCGCAGCCGAAGTTCAACCTGACCCCCGTGGGTAAACTTGATTGCGTTCGACAGCAGATTGATCAGGATCTGCCGCAGCCGGCGTTCATCCGTGTAGACCACCTGCGGCAGCCGGTCAGGACTGACAAACGAAAATCCGATCCCCTTCGCCTTCGCCTGCAGACTGAACATGTTCACCAGTTGCCGCAGGAACTCCCGCAGTCTGACTTCGTCGCGATAGAGCTCGATCCGCCCTGCCTCGATCTTTGAGACATCGAGCAGACCCTCGATCAGCCCGGCCAGATGCTCGCCGCTGCGCCGGATAATCCGGATGTGGTTCCGCCGCAGCGCACTGATCGAGGTGTCGCGTTCCAGCAGTTGCGCATAGCCCAGGATCGCATTCAGCGGGCTACGCAACTCGTGGCTGATGCCGACCACAAAACGGCTCTTCGCCAGGTTCGCGGCCTCGGCCACTTCCTTGGCCTTCTGCAGTTTTCGGTCGGTCCGCTTGTGCGCATCGATTTCACCCATCAGCAGCGCGGTCTGCCGCTGCGTCTCCTCCTGCGCCACCCGGCGGCTCTGCTGCGCCAGCACCAGCAGCCAGGCCAGCACCGCGGCAACCGGGATCAGGATCACGAACGCCTGCAGGAAGGCGCGTCCCGTCGCTGCCTGATCGCTGACACCGCCGGTCACGGTCTGCCCGTAGATCACCAGCAGGATACCACCAACCACCGACGTGCACAGCGTGAGCATCCCGAAATATCGGCCAACCGGGCTGGCCAGCGCCTGTTGAACTGGCCACGGCAGCAGCACCACGATCTGGTTGGACACCCGAGCCGCCGGCTTGCAACTGTCATGGCACCGCGCATCCAGGGAGCAGCACAGCGAACAGATCGCACCGGAATAGGCCGGGCAAAACGCCATGTCCTCCGGTTCGAACGCGTTCTGGCAAATCACACAGTTCAGCGTGCTGAGTTTGGCCCAGTGCGAGCGCGGCTTGCGGGCGATGTAGTACCGGCCGTCGGTGCCCCAGGCGATCAGCGGCGCGGCGATAAAGGCGGTCATGAATGCCAGAAACGGCGACAGCGCCTGTGCCGTCACCCCAAGCGCGCGCGAGTATGCGGTCAGCGCGACGATCACCGCCAGCAGCATCGACCCGGTGCCAACCGGATTGATGTCGTAAAGATGCGCGCGTTTAAACTCGATATGGGGCGGGCTGAACCCCAGCGGCTTGTTGACGACAAGGTCGGCCACCAGCGCCCCGACCCAGGCCGCCGCAATGATCGAGTAGACCACGAGCGTGTGCTCGATCGCCTGGTAGATGCTCAGTTCCATCAGCAGCAGGGCGATCGCGATATTGAAAATCAGCCAGACCACGCGCCCCGGGTGACTGTGCGTGAGCCGGGAGAAAAAGTTCGACCACGCAATCGAGCCGGCATAGGCGTTGGTAATATTGATTTTTACCTGAGAAACGATAACGAAGCAGCTTGTCAGCGCCAGCGCTGCGGTCGGTGACTGCACGACGTAGTTGAACGCCACCTGATACATGATCGCAGGCTGCGCCGCCGCCGCGGGCGCCAGACCGTTCGCGACCGCAAGACACGCCAGGAAAGAGCCGCCGAGAAGCTTCAGCGTTCCGATCACGATCCAGCCGGGACCGCCGGCTAGCATCGCCGCCCACCAGCCAGCATTGCGTTGGCCGGGCCCCGGCGTCGGCAGAAACCGCAGGTAGTCCACCTGCTCACCGATTTGCGCGATCAGCGAGAACACCACCGAAGCCGCCGCCCCGCACAGCAACGGCTCAAACGATCCGTCGGTGCCTGATGCGCTGCCGGCGTAATGCGTCCAGTGGCTGAACGCATCCGTCGCCGTCGCGCCCACCACGACGAACGGCAGTACCTGCAACACCAGCCACACCGGCTGCGACCAGAGCTGGATCCGGCTGATCAGTGTGATGCCGTATGTCACCAGCGGAATGATGGCAACGGCGCAGATCAGGTAGCCGACCGGCGGCGGAATGCCGAAGCAGGCCTGCAGTGTCGCCGCCAGGATGGTTGCCTCGATGGCGAAAAAGATGAACGTGAACGAGGCATAGATCAACGATGTTATGGTCGAGCCGATATAGCCAAATCCCGCCCCGCGGGTCAGCAGATCGATGTCCACGCCATCCCGAGCGGCATAATAGCTGATCGGCACGCCCGCCGCAAAGATCAGCACACCCACCAGGAGGATCGCCACCACGGCATTGCTGAACCCGTAATTCATGGTGATGGTGCCGCCGATCGCCTCCAGCGCCAGGAACGAAATCCCCCCCAGCGCCGTGTTGGCAACCCGCGCCGCCGACCATTTGCGAGCGCTTTTGGCGGTAAACCGCAGCGCGTAATCCTCGAGTGTCTGGTTGGCGACCCACTGGTTGTAATCGCGCCTGATCCGCACGATTCGTTGCCGTATCGCCATAAGCCGAGCCTGCTCCCTCACATCCGCCGTTTCTGATCGGAGGCCGTTGTATGGACACTCTGTTATATCGATTTCAGACCGGAGTAAAATCCGGGGACAGCCTCAAACATCGCGCGCTGCTTTCCGTCGGGTCAAGCATTTCGAGAAGACCCGGCATACGTCATTTGACGTATTGGCGCCGGGTGAGGGCATGGGGAAGGTAGTTGACACAAGTTAATGGGGTTTCCATGTCAGACATTGATAAATACACCGTGCCCGGATCAATGCCGCGCCGCCGCGTTTTGGAAGGCATGTCGGCGCTGACGGGGGCGGCGATGCTGCCGCGGACCGCCCGCGCCGCGGGGCCGCCGACATCCGCCATCGACACCACCGGTCTCGCGGTCACCGACGACACCGTGACCGTCGGCATCCTCCATTCGATAACAGGGACGATGGCGATCAGTGAAACCGGGTCGGTAGAGGCCGAAAAACTCGCGATCTCGCAGATCAACGAGGCCGGCGGCGTACTCGGACGCCAGATCAAGATCATCCAGGAGGACGGCGCCAGCGACTGGCCAACCTTCGCCGAAAAAGCCAAAAAGCTGCTTGTCAACGACAAATGCGCCGCCGTGTTCGGCTGCTGGACATCAGCGTCCCGTAAGGCCGTGCTGCCGGTGTTCGAGCAATATAACGGTATGCTGTACTACCCGACGTTCTATGAGGGTCTGGAGCAGTCGAAGAACGTCATCTACACGGGCCAGGAAGCAACGCAGCAGATCCTCGCCGGCCTCGACTGGGTCAACCGCACCAAGGGCGCCAAGACCTTCTACCTGCTCGGCTCGGACTACATCTGGCCGCGCACCTCGAACAAGATCGCCCGCAAGCATATCGAAAACCACCTCACCGGCTGTAAGGTCGTCGGCGAGGACTACTTTCCGCTCGGCAGCACCCAGTTCAACTCCGTCATCAACAAGATGAAGCTGGTGAAACCGGACGTGATTTACGCGATCATCGTCGGCGGCTCGAACGTTGCCTTCTACAAGCAGCTCAAGGCCGCCGGCGTCGATCTCAGCAAGCAGACCCTGCTCACCATCTCGGTCACCGAGGACGAGATCCTGGGCATCGGCGGCGAAAACATTGCCGGCGCTTTCGCCTGCATGAAGTATTTCCAGTCGATCGACAATCCGAACAACAAAGCGTTTGTCGCCGCCTTCAAGAAGATGTGGGGCGAAAAGAGCGTCATCGGCGACGTGACACAGGCCGCCTATCTTGGTCCCAACCTGTGGAAGCTGACCGCCGAGAAGGCGCAAAGCTTCGATGTCGACAAGATCGCCGCAGCTTCTCCTGGCATCGAATTCAAGGGCGCTCCCGAGGGTTACGTGCGTATTCACGAAAACCATCACCTCTGGAGCAGGACTCGCGTCGGCAAGGCCCTGGTCGATGGTCAGTACGAGATTGTCTACGAAACCCCGGACCTGATCGAACCCAATCCGTTCCCCAAGTGCTACCAGTAGACCGTAAAGCAAAAGACAGAGAACAAATCATGTTCATGGGTTATTCGCTTGGCGATCTCGGCTCGATCATGGCCATGCAGGGCTTCGCCGGCCTGAGCCTGTTCTCCGTCTTCGTCCTGATGGCGCTCGGCCTCGCCATCATTTTCGGCCAGATGGGCGTCATCAACATGGCGCACGGGGAGTTCATGATCCTCGGCGCCTACGTCACCTACCTGACCTCCTACATATTCACCAATTATTTGCCGTCGTTATTCAGCATCTACTTCTTCATCGCCGTCATCCTGGCGTTCTGCGCCGCCGGACTGCTGGGAATGCTTGTGGAGTGGGGGCTGATCCGGTTTTTGTATCGCCGCCCTCTGGACACCCTGCTGGCGACCTGGGGCTTGAGTCTTATCCTGCAGCAGGTATATCGCTCAGTCTTCGGCGCGCGTGAGGTTGGCGTCGATCAGCCAGACTGGATGATGGGCGCTGCCAACCTGAGCGACACCATTCAGATCCCGATCAACGGTCTGATCGTGATGGTGCTGACTATCATCATCACGGTATGCGTCTACCTCCTGATCTTCCGGATGAAGTGGGGCAAGCAGGTCAGAGCGGTGATGTCCAACCGAGCGATGGCGGACGCGGTGGGGATCGATACGGAGAAGGTGGATCGGCTCACATTCGGGATCGGTTGTGGCGTTGCCGGGGTCGCCGGGAGTGCCTTCACCATGATCGGCTCGACCAGCCCAACCGCCGGCCAACTCTACATCGTCGATACGTTCCTGATCGTGGTCTTCGGCGGCGCACAGAGCCTTCTCGGCACCGTCGCCTCCGCCTTCACCATCTCGCAGGCCCGCTCCACACTGGAATTCTTCCTCAGCGGGTCGATGGCGCAGGTACTGGTGCTGTTGACCGTAGTCGGCATCCTGATGTTACGGCCGCAAGGCCTGTTCGTGCTCAAAGTGCGGCGTTGAGGATCCCGTCATGACATTCCTTAACCGCAAGGATATTATTTCCATCCTGCTGCTGGCCGTGATCATTGTGGTGGTCCTGCCGCTGATGCTGGATCCGTTCCGGCTTAACCTCGTGGGCAAGTACCTGACGTATGGGTTCGTCGCACTGGGGCTCGTGCTGTGCTGGGGCGACGCAGGGATTCTCAGTCTCGGGCAAGGCATCTTTTTTGGTCTGGGCGGGTACTGCATGGCGATGTTCCTCAAGCTGGAAGCATCGTCGCCGGAAAACACCAAGATCCAGTCGACCCCCGGCATTCCCGACTTCATGGACTGGAACCAGATCACCAGCCTGCCGTGGTTCTGGGAGCCGTTCCGCAGCCTGACCTTCACCCTGGTCGCCGTCCTGGCAGTGCCCATGCTGCTAGCCTTCATCATCGGCCTCGCGATGTTCAAACGCCGCGTTGGAGGCACCTATTTCGCCATCATCACCCAGGCTGTCGCCGCGATCCTGACCATTCTGATCATCGGCCAGCAGGGCTACACCGGCGGCGTCAACGGCATCACCGACCTGCGCACCCTGGAAGGCTGGGACATCCGGCCCGACCATGCGAAACTCGTGCTGTATTTCGTCAGCGCCGGTCTGCTCCTCGGCTGTGTCCTGCTCGCTCAGTTCGTCCGCCGCAGCAAACTCGGCCGCATCCTGGTCGCCATGCGCGACAAGGAGGACCGCGTTCGTTTCTCCGGCTACGACGTCGCCAACTTCAAGATCTTCGTCTTCTGCTTCGCCGCGGGCCTCGCGGCGATCGGCGGCGCGATGTTCACCTTGCAGGTCGGTTTCATGTCGCCGTCCTTCGTTGGCATCATCCCATCGATCGAAATGGTCATCTTCTGCGCCGTCGGCGGCCGCACGTCGATCCTCGGCGCCATCTACGGCGCGCTAGCCGTGAACTGGGCACGCACCACGTTCTCCGAGGATCTGCCGCAGCTCTGGCTGTTCGCCATGGGCTCGATGTTCATCCTCGTTGTTGTCGTCTTCCCGCAGGGCATCGCCGGCGTTTACCGCCGCTACCTCGACCCATTGGTCGACAAGATATTGCCGCCAAGCCGCCGGCGCGCGCCAACCATCGCCAGCGTCGAAACGCCCACCGCCTCATTGGCTGAGTAATAGGAAACCGCCGATGGCACTCCAGACGGACTTCCTGCTCAGCGTCGAAGGCCTGGTCGTGTCGTTCGACGGCTTCCGTGCTGTCGATGATCTCTCGTTCTACCTAGACCGCAATGAAATTCGCGTCATCATCGGACCCAACGGCGCCGGCAAGACCACCGTGCTCGATCTGATCTGCGGCCGCACAAAGGCCACCAGCGGGTCAGTCAAGTTCAAGGGCCTCGAGCTGACCAAAATGAAAGAACACGAGATTGTCCGCGCCGGCGTCGGCCGCAAGTTCCAGACCCCGTCGATCTACGAAGACCTGACGGTCTTCGAAAACCTCGAAGTCTCGTTTCCCCGCGGCCGCTCGGTTTTCGGCGCCCTGGGCTTTCGCCGCGACGCCGAGGTCCGCGACCGCGTCGAGGAAATCGCCAAAAACATCTTTCTGGCAGACCATCTCGACGACCTCGCCGAATACCTCAGCCACGGCCAGAAGCAGTGGCTGGAGATCGGCATGCTGCTGATCCAGGACCCCGCCCTGATGATGCTGGACGAACCGGTCGCCGGCATGAGCGTCAGCGAGCGCAAGAAAACCGCCGAACTGCTGCACCGCGTGATCCAGGACCGCTCTGTTCTGGTGATCGAGCACGACATGGACTTCGTCGGCGACATCGCCCACAAAGTCACGGTTCTGCACCAGGGCAAGGTCATCTCCGAGGGCTCCATCGAGCACGTCAAGGCCGACCCGAGGGTCGTGGAGGTCTATCTTGGACACACATAGCCCGACCATGCTGAAAGTGTCCGACCTGCACGTCGGCTACGGCCAGAGTGAGGTCTTGCACGGCCTGAACTTCAGCGTCGCGCCAGCCGAGATCGTCGTTGTCGTCGGTCGCAACGGCATGGGCAAGACGACGCTGATGAAGTCGCTGATCGGCATGGTCCCGGTCAAGCAAGGGCACATCGAACTCAACGGCACCGACATAGCACACTTCAAAAGCCACAGGCGGGTGGTCAAGGGGATCGCCTTCGTGCCGCAGGGCCGCATGATCTTCGCCAACATGACCGTGCAGGAAAATATCGAGACCGGTCTGTTCGCCCACGGCACCTCAACAGTGCCGCCCGACATCTACACCCTGTTCCCGGTCTTGCAGGAAATGCGCGCCCGCCGCGGCGGCAACCTGTCCGGCGGCCAGCAGCAGATGCTCGCGATCGCCCGCGCGCTGGCCACCGACCCGAAAGTCCTGCTGCTGGACGAGCCAACCGAGGGCATCCAGCCATCCATTATCCAGGAACTGGCACGCACGCTCAAGCACATCCGCGACGAGCGCGGGCTCAGCATCATCTGTTCCGAACAGGTACTCAGTTTCGCGCTGGAGATCGCTGATCGCGTCCTGGTCCTGGAGGGCGGCAACATCGTCCACGAAGACGCCCGCGCCGATGTCGACGAAGAAAAGGTCGCGCGATACCTCGCAGTCTGAACCACAACGCAACAAAGGGGACAATATAATGACCGAAACCCTCATCAAGGTCGACCTGTCGCAATCCGCTTACGAGAACGACATGATCCATAATCGGTGGCACCCGGACATCCCGATGGTCGCCACGGTCAAGCCCGGCCAGGACTTCATCATCGAGTGCTATGACTGGACTGGTGGCTTCATCAAGAACAACGACGACGCCTCCGACGTGCGCGACATCGACCTCAGCATCGTGCATTTCCTCAGCGGGCCGGTCGGCGTCGAGGGCGCCGAACCAGGCGACCTTCTGGTGGTGGATTTCCTCGACATCGGCGCCTTCCCGCATAACGCCTGGGGCTTCAACGGCTTCTTCTCGAAGAAGAACGGCGGCGGCTTCCTGACCGATCATTTCCCCGAGGCACAGAAGTCGATCTGGGACTTCCACGGCATGTTTACCTCCTCGCGCCATGTTCCGAACGTGAGCTTCGCCGGCCTGATCCATCCCGGCCTGATCGGCTGCCTGCCCGACCCCAAGCTGCTGGAGACCTGGAACAAGCGCGAAACCGGCCTCATCGCCACCAATCCAACCCGGGTTCCGCCACTGGCCAACGCCCCGTTCGGACCGACGGCCCACATGGGCCGCCTCAAGGGCGATGCCAAGGAAGCCGCCGCCGCGACCGGCGCCCGCACTGTCCCGCCGCGCGAACATGGCGGCAACTGCGACATCAAGGACCTATCCCGCGGCGCCAAGGTTTATTTCCCAGTCTACGTCCCCGGTGCCGGACTTTCCATGGGCGATCTGCACTTCAGCCAGGGCGACGGAGAAATCACCTTCTGCGGTGCGATCGAAATGCCCGGCTGGATCCACCTGAAGGTCGAACTGATCAAAGGCGGCATGGCCAAGTACGGCATCAAGAACCCGATCTTCAAACCCAGCGTGATCAAGCCCGCGTACACCGACTATCTCATCTTTGAGGGCATCTCTGTCGACGAAGCCGGCGCGCAGCATTATCTGGATATCAACGTCGCCTACCGCCAGGCGTGTCTGAATGCCATCGAGTATATGAAGAAATTCGGTTATTCGGGCGCCCAGGCTTACTCGATCCTGGGCACAGCGCCGGTGCAAGGCCACATCAGCGGCGTGGTGGACATTCCCAACTCCTGCGCCACGCTCTGGCTGCCCACTAAGATCTTCGACTTCGACATCAACCCCGGAGCGTCCGGCCCGAGTGGTGGGATCAAGGGCGGCGTGTCGATGCCGCTCGCGCCTGATCTTTGATGGAGGTGCTGCGATGCCGGTTTACGAGTATCTTTGTTCAGATTGCGGACCGTTCACCGCGGTGCGGCCGATGCTCGAGTTCGACCAGCCGCAACCGTGCGACGAATGCGGGGAGGCAGCGCCGCGCGCATTGCTGACCGCGCCGGCGATGTTCGGGAGCGACCTCGGACGCCGGCGGGCGGCGGAGGTTAACGAGCGGAGCGCGCATGAGCCGAAGCGCGCGAAACGCCATCCGGCTTCATGTGGCTGCTGTTCGGGCGGCGGCGGGAACAAGCTTAGGGCGGAAGCGATGGCGGCAAAAAGCTTCCCGGCAAAGCGGCCATGGATGATCGGCCACTGAAACACGGTTTCATTCGCCGGTCATCCCGTCAGCGCCGGGAGCGGTTCGGTCCGTCCGTCCCGACGGCTGCCGCTGGCTTTCTCGGCCGAGATGACGGCACAGCCGGCAGCCTTCAGCACGGGCCGCTGCATCCGTAGGTCCTGGTGTCCTCGTAGCGACGCACTACCCGATGGTGCCGCGCTGCATCCCCGCCCCATGAGGCGTGGCCTCGGAGGCGCCCCCGATCTGCCGCTTCTTGCCGAACACCGGGAACATGCTCGCCTCGCCATAGTCTTCAATGGCCCTGGCGTTCTTCAGCGTCTCCATGTCCGCGTCAGAGATTACGAAATCCACGGCCGCATTGCTGCGCATATGCTCGGGATTGGCGGTCTTCGGCAGCGGCAACAGCCCGAGCTGGAGGCAGTATCGAATGCAAAGCTGGGGGATGCTGACGCCATATCGACCGGCGAGCGCCGCAAGGTCGGGGTTGTTCAGCACCGCCCCGTGGGCCACCGGGGAATAGGCCTCGACCAGGATGCCCTTGCTGCGGCTGTACTCAATCAGGTCGAACGGCGTGTTGCCGACATGGGCGAGGATCTGGTTGACCATCGGCTTGACGGCGCCGTTGTCGAGGAGGTTGTCCAGGTCGGTCCGTTCGAAGTTGGAGACGCCGATCCCGTGCAGCTTGCCCGCGCCATAGGCCTCTTCGAGCGCGCGCCATGCCTCCAGATTACCTTCGTGGAAATGAGCGCCCTCGCGAAACTCGGACCAGGGCTGCGGACTGTGGATCAGCATCAGGTCGATATGATCCATGCCGAGCGTGCTCAGCGAGCCGTCAATGCGATCTTTTGCCTCCGCGTAGGTCTTGCATTCGGCGGCAAGCTTCGTGGTCACGAAGAGGTCGCTGCGCGGGATGCCGCTGGCGCGCAGGCCTTCGCCCACACCGCGCTCGTTCGCATAGGCCTGAGCGGTATCGATATGGCGGTAGCCGATCTTGACGGCATCGCGGATCACTTGCGCAACTGCAGCGTCCTCAATCCGCCATGTTCCCAGTCCCAGCTTCGGGATGTTCACGCCGTTCGATAGGGTGAAGGTCTCTTCCAAGATCATCGTACATACCTCTCGTTGTTTCGATTTGGCTCGCGACAGGCCGGGGCCGTA
>Ga0302320_10010996_pt1 | contig 19237 bp, 19 predicted proteins | sample Bog_T0_3_FD_202130 | JGI IMG/M metagenome (GOLD analysis project Ga0302320, IMG submission 202130) | Peat permafrost microbial communities from Stordalen Mire near Abisko, Sweden - Bog_T0_3 | ecosystem: Environmental > Terrestrial > Soil > Wetlands > Peat | place: Sweden: Abisko, Stordalen Mire... | reverse complement strand
GGCGCAGATGGTCCGGCGCTTGGTGGTAGGTTAGCAGCGTCCGTCTGGGCACCCGTAGTCGCTTACGCCGCGCCGCCGAAGCGCAATTACTCCAACGTGGCTCGCCGCGACGTAGCAGGGAAGCTCCCAAACGTTCCGCCAGCAGCGCGCGTGCCGCGGGAGCATGCTTTCTCAATAAAGATTGCCGTGAGGAGCCGACGCCAATCGGCGTGGTGCGTTGAGTCCTTCGGTTCGGCGGCACGAACTGCGATCCACTGGACGCCGTTCAGGTCCCGGCCTCAGCAACTTGGGAGGATCACTCATGTCTATCATTGGCTGGATTGTTCTTGGGCTGCTTGCCGGCTACATCGCCAGCAGGATTGTCAACAAGACCGGTGAAGGTGCCGCGCTCGACACCGTGCTCGGCGTGATCGGAGCTTTGGTTGGCGGATTTCTCTTTACGAGATTCGGGGCGGCCCCTGTCACCGGGTTCAACATTTACAGCCTCTTCGTCGCTGTTGTCGGGGCAATCGTCGTGCTGGTCGGCTATCACGCCCTAACCGACCGCCGGGCGATCTGACGCAGATCGACTAACACCCGGACCTGCGCTGAACTGACTTACCCCCGGCAAATGGCGGCCGGGGGTAATGTCGCTTGGAGTTGAGCGGGACCTCAGGCCTGAGGCCAGCAGCGCCGATCGGCCAGGTCGAGACCGGAAAAAATCCGGCGGGACCTGGAACGCTGGGCCGCCGCTTGCGTGGCATCATCCCCATCTGATTCCCGCGACACCCCCCCGCCGCCCTCCCACGCTGTTGTGCGCGCCGCCCGGGGCACCTAGAAAACCGCTAAACGCGGAGTCCCCGATGGCCAGCTACCAGTACGTCTACGTGATGAAAGACCTGACGAAGAACTTCCCCGGCGGCCGGGAGGTCTTCAAGGGCATCACCCTGTCCTTCAACCCGGGGGCCAAGATCGGCGTGCTCGGCGTGAATGGCGCCGGCAAATCGACGCTGCTCAAAATCATGGCCGGCATCGAGAAGGACTATGGCGGCGAGGCCTGGGCGGCCGAGGGCGCCCGCGTCGGCTACCTGTCGCAGGAGCCGCACCTCGATCCTGACAAGACGGTGGGCGAAAATGTGGAGGCCGCGTTCGCCGACGTGAAGGCGGCGCTCGACCGCTACCACCAGATCTCGGACCTGTTCGCCGAGCCGATGAGCGACGATGCGATGAACGAGCTGCTGTCCGAGCAGGCCGACCTGCAAACCAAGATCGAGGCCGGCGACGGCTGGGAGCTGGACCGGCAGGTGGAAATCGCTCTCGATGCGCTGCGCTGCCCGCCGGCGGACTCGCCTGTCACCTCGCTGTCCGGCGGCGAGCGGCGCCGGGTGGCGCTGTGCAAGCTGCTTCTGGAAAAGCCCGACCTGCTGCTTCTGGACGAGCCCACCAACCACCTGGACGCGGAAAGCGTCGCCTGGCTGGAGCATACGCTGCACGATTACGCCGGCACCGTGATGATCGTGACCCACGACCGCTACTTCCTGGACAACGTCACCGGTTGGATTCTGGAAATCGAGCGCGGCCGCGGCTACCCGTTCGAGGGCAACTACTCGTCCTGGCTGGCGCAGAAGCGCAAGCGCCTGCAGCAGGAGGAGAAGGAGGAAAGCGCACGCCAGCGGGCGCTCGCCGCCGAAGAGGAATGGATCCTCGCCTCGCCACGCGCACGCCAGACCAAGAACCGCGCCCGCATCCAGCGCTACGACGAGCTGCTGGCGAAGTCGCAGGAGCAGGCGGGCGGCGTGGCCGATATCGTCATCCCGCCCGGCCCACGGCTAGGCAACATCGTGATCGAGGCGGCGGAGCTTTCCAAAGGTTACGGTGACGAGCTGCTGATCGAGAACCTGAACTTCAAGCTGCCGCCGGGCGGCATCGTCGGCGTGATCGGGCCGAACGGCGCCGGCAAGACGACGCTGTTCCGCATGATCATCGGCCAGGAGCAGCCGGACGCGGGGGCGTTGCGCGTCGGCGACACGGTGAAGCTCGGCTATGTGGACCAGTCGCGCGACAGCCTCGATCCCAACAAGACGGTGTGGCAGGAGATCAGCGGCGGCGAAGAGGTGATCTACCTCGGCAAGCGCACCGTGCAGTCGCGCGCGTATGTCGGGGCCTTCAACTTCAAGGGCGCCGACCAGCAGAAGAAGGTCGGCATCCTGTCGGGCGGCGAGCGGAACCGCGTCCACCTGGCCAAGATGCTGAAGACCGAACACAACGTGATCCTGTTGGACGAACCGACCAACGACCTCGACGTGGACACGCTGCGTGCGCTGGAAGAGGCGCTGACCGAGTTCGCCGGCTGCGCGGTCATCATCAGCCATGATCGCTGGTTCCTCGACCGGCTGGCCACGCACATCCTGGCGTTCGAGGGCGACAGCCACGTGGAGTGGTTCGAAGGAAACTTCCAGGCATACGAGGAAGACAAGCGCCGCCGCCTGGGCGCCGACGCGACCGAGCCGCACCGGATCAAGTACCGGCCGCTCGCGCGGTAAGGCGGCGCTTGGGGCAGGATCAACGCCCAGAAGCTCTGCCGGCACGCCGGCCGGCAGAGCGTCGTAAGGAACGGGTCGGGGCCATCCGATGAAGCTGTCGCGGTTGCTGCTGGCGGGCGGAATTGCCATGCCGTTGCTGTATTTTGGCACCGTGGCAGTCGCCGGACTGTTCTACCCGGGGTACGACAACATCGCCCGCGCTCCCAGCGAACTTGGCGCGGCGGGCGCGCCCTATCCGCAGATTTTCAACCTCGGCATGGTGGCAACGTCGGTCGCGGCGCTTGCCGGAGCCGCCGGACTTGTCGTTGGCCTGCGACAGCTTGGATCGGGTGTCTTTCTGTCGGTCCTGACCGGGGCGTCATTGGCCCTGCTCGGCGTCTCGACGGCGATGTCCGGCCTGTTTCCGCTGCCCGATCCGCCGCACTACGGATTTGGTCTGACGGCGGCGGGGCTGCTGACACCTCTGTTCGGCGCCCTGGCGCTACGTCCCCGCGGAGGCGCGGTGCGCTGGGTTCTGCTGCTCGCCTTCGTCGCAGGTGTCGCGCTGCTGGCGATCAACCTTGGCGCTGGCGGATTGGTCTCCGCGTCGAACACCGGCCTGTGGCTTCGCGCACTTGCTCTGGCCTGCTTCCCGGCCATCGGGCTGCTTTGCTGGGAGGCAAAGCGTCTGGTTGAGCGACGCTCCGGCGAACCGTCGTAGGTCGGTAGCCGCCGGACGCCCCGGCGGGGGCAGGCGCCCCTACTTGACCGTTTGGATGACGTCGAAGCCTTCGAACTCGGGATGGGCGAGGTAAACCGGAGCGGCATGGCCGTTCCGGGCATTGCCGGCATTGCGGTGAGCGGCGCGGAACGCCTCGGACTTCGTCCAGCCCTCGAACGCGGCCTGGTCCGCCCAGACCGTGTGACTGGAATACAGCACATGGTCCTCACGCTGCGGGCCGCGCAGCAGATGAAACTCCACGAAGCCCGGCACATCCTTCAGATGCGAGTCACGGCTGGTCCACAGGTGCTCGAACGCGGCCTCCGACCCCAGGGCGACTTTGAAGCGGTTCATGGCGATGTACATCGAGCGATAACCCCGTGTTCTGATGACGTGCACCCTAGCATGGTCCCGACGCGGAAGCCGGCAAGCGATCCCCGCTGGAAAGGGGCCATCCCGCGCCCCCTGAACGTCGAAGCGGCATCCGACCCAAACCGTCCGATCACTCCTCCTCCGTCATCTCCTCGGCTTCGAGCTTGAGCCGGCGGAAGCTGCGGACGCTGAACGGCAGCATTGCCAGGTAGATGACTCCCGCGGCCGCCAGCGCCGCCCACGGATCGGCGATCGCCACGGCCGCGAACAGGCCGGTACCGAGCAGCACAGGCAGCACATACTCCTCCGGCACCTTGAAGTTCTTGAAGCTCCAGACCGGCAGCGTCGAGACCAGCAGCAGTGCCGTCCCGGTCAGCACCAGGGCGCAAACCGCCGGATGCTGTGAGACCGCCACCAGCCACTCCCAGTTCAGCGATTTCGCTTCAAGCCCCACGAACAGCGGGAACAGAACCAGTCCCGCGCCTGCCGGCGCCGGTACGCCGGTGAAGAAATTGTAGGCGTAGGCCGGCCGGGGGGCGCCATCCATCGACGCATTGAACCGAGCCAGGCGCAGCGCCATACAGACCGAGAACAGCAGGCACGGCGTGTAGCCGTATGCGCCCAGGCGCTGGAGCGACCACAGATACAGGGTGAAGGCCGGCGCCACGCCGAAGCACAGAAAGTCGGACAGGCTGTCGAATTCGGCGCCGAAGCGCGACGTGCCCTTCAGCAGCCGCGCCAGCCGTCCGTCCAGGCCGTCGATTACCCCGGCCACCGTGATCGCCACCGCCGCCGATCCGAACCGCCCCTCCAGCGCGAAGCGCATGGCGGTCAGGCCGGCGCACAACCCGATCAGCGTCATCAGGTTGGGCACGAGCCTGTTGAACGACAGCCCCTTGAACCGCGGCCGTGACCGGGGCCGCAGCCGGCGCCTTAACCGGCGAATCGGCGACACGCGCCCAGGGGTGGGGCCGGGCGGCCAATCGGCCCGTGGTGGCGTCCCGCTCATGCCAGCTCGGCGATGACGGTCTCGCCCCCCACCATCGTCTGCCCGTCCACGACCAGCGGCTGCACGCCCTCGGGCAGGTACAGATCGGTGCGGCTGCCGAAGCGGATCAGGCCGAAGCGCTCGCCGGCGCGCACGGGGTCGCCCTCGCGGACGGTGCACAGGATGCGCCGCGCGATCAGGCCAGCGATCTGCACCACGGCGATCTGGCGCCCGTCCGGCAGCCGGAGCGCGACAGCGTTGCGTTCATTCACCTCGCTGGCTTTGTCGAGGGAGGCGCTCAGGAACGCGCCGGCATGGTAGGCGACCTGGGTCACGGTGCCCTCCGCCGGGACGCGGTTTACATGCACGTTCAGCACCGAGAGGAAGATGCTGACGCGCGGGCGTGGCTCCGTGCCGAGGCCGAGTTCCAATGGCGGCACGGCATGGGCCACCGAGACCACGCGCCCGTCGGCCGGCGCCAGCACCAGCCCCGGACGGCCGGGCGGCACACGTTTCGGATCGCGGAAGAAGAACAGGCAGAACAGGGCGAACGCGACGCCAACCCAGGCAATCCACACCCAAACGAACAGGCCCAGGACCACGACGGCAAGGCCGCCCAGAATGAACGGACGACCGGCCGGATGTGGCGGCGGGAACGCCTGGCGGAGATCATTATACAGGGACATTGTGGGCGCGGTTTATGGAAGCTTCACAATCGCCCGGCAAGCTCCTTCCGCGCAGCCCGGAGCAAGCCCATGCCGATCGCCGCACCGTTCACGGCGCCATTCTCCCTGGGACCCTTCATGGTCGATGCCGAAGGCCGGCTCTCGCCGGGTCCGGAGCGAACACCCGGCTTCACGGTCCGCTGGCGGGAGCGAGTGCTGCGCGCGCGGCTGGAGGCGCCGGCCGGCCTGCGCATGCAGATGGCGCTGGGACGGGTTCCCAGCAGCGCCAGCGCCCGAGCGGGCACCCTGCGGCCGCAGAGCTTTGCCTTGCTGCGCGGCTTGACGCGGGTCCTTCCGGGCGAGTGGCGAGTGCGCCTGTGCGCCGATCACAGCGTGCTGCTGGAAACCGAGGCCGCGGTGCCGCTGCCGATCACCCCCACGGCACTGGTGACCGAGATCACCTGTTTCCTGCTGGCCATGGCCCCCTATCTCGACCTCCTGGACGAAGCCGGCATCGCCAGCGCCTAGGCGACGTTACGCCAAACAACCGGCGGTCCAACGGCCGATCCAATTGATCTCCGCCCGCTGGTGCCCACTGGTGTATAGTACCAGCCCATGGACCATCCAGTGACGCCGCCCGGCACCACCCCGCGCGTTGGCACACGCCCCTCCGAGCTTGCGGGCGGGCAGCCCGGCCTTGATGCCCGCTCATCCGCGGTGCTGCGAGAAATCGTCGAGCAATACGTCGAAACCGGCGAGCCGGTCGGCAGCCGCACGCTGTCCCGCCGCCTGCCGATCAGCCTGTCGCCGGCGACCATCCGCAACGTCATGGCGGACCTGACCGATGCCGGTCTGCTGTTCGCGCCCCACACCTCGGCGGGCCGGCTGCCCACCGACCAGGGGCTGCGGCTGTTCGTCGATGGCCTGCTGCATTTCGGCGAGCTGACCGACGAAGAACGCAGTTCGATCACCGCCGCGCTGGCCACCTCCGGCCGCAGCCTGGAAGATACGCTGGCGGAGGCCAGCTCGGTGCTCTCCGGCCTGTCGTCGGCCGCCGGGCTGGTGCTGGCGCCGAAATCGGACGGCGCGGTGCGCCACATCGAATTCGTGCCGCTCGGCCCCGGCCGGGCGCTGGTTGTTTTGGTCAGCGCCGACGGGCACGTCGAGAACCGGGTGATCGAGACCCCGCCCGGCCTGCCGCCCTCCGCCTTGCAACAGGCGGGCAACTACCTGAACGCAAGGCTGTCCGGCCGGCCGCTGCCCGAACTGCGCCGCATCGTCGCCGAGGACATGGCGGCCAACCGCACGGAGTTGGACGCGCTGTCGGCGCAGGTGGTCGCCGCCGGCTTGGCCACCTGGGCGGGCGACAGCCGCCGCGGCGGCAGCCTGATCGTGCGCGGCCAGGCGCGGCTGTTGTCCGATGTGACGCAGATCGAGCGGCTGGCCGCGATCCAGGCGTTGTTCGAGCGGCTGGAAACGCAGGAAACCATGCTCAAGCTGCTGGAACTGGCCGAAAACTCCGACGGGGTCAGTATCTTCATCGGCGCGGAGAGCGGGCTGTTCGGCGCGTCGGGTGTGTCGATGGTGGTTGCGCCGGCCCGCAGCGAGGGCGGCCGGATCGTTGGGGCCATCGGCGTGATCGGCCCGACGCGAATCAACTACGGCCGGATCATCCCGGTGGTGGACTACACGGCACGCGTCGTCGGGCGCTTGCTAGGGTGAGCGCGCCGTCGTCGCGCGCGCGGGGTAGCCGAACACCGCCAAAATGCCGTCACCGAAGATTCGGGCAGCCTTGCCGCGTGCGCGCTCGATGATGGCGGTGCAGGTCGGCTGGCAGGAAAACGGGATGTCGCGCAGGCCTCCGTATCCGTCCGCTCGGCGATACCCATGGAGTCGAACAGGTGGCAAAACATGGCCGTGACCTCTCTGCGCCCGGAAAAGGGGGCAGATGCGGCTCCACCCGGGCGAGCGCCAAGCCGCATTCGCCGCAGAATTTGGAAGACGGCCGGACAATTTCACCGCAGGCTGGGCAGATCACAAAGGTGCTCCGCGATACCTAGTCGAGCGACGAACGTTAGCCACTCGGAAACTTAGCCTATGGCGTACTAGTTTGCAAAACCACGTTGTAAATCCAACAATTCCCGACCAAAATGGTCTCATCTGAAACAGTCTGCCGTCCCGTCGCGGCACGTATATGGGCCGCTGAGGACCGTGCTGGACCCGCAATACCTTGGACGCCCGGCAACCTGAACGACGAAGATCGCGCCCGGTGTTTCAACCCGATCGCCATCACGGACGCCAAGGGCCGCATGCCTTGGCTGCTGCCGTATCGTCCCGCTTCCGACCGCCCCGGCAGCGAGGCGGCCGGCTGACGCCCACTCGTAAGCCGCTTCACTGGTCGGGGCCGTTGGGCGTCTATCGATGGCTGATCGACCTTCGGCCGGAGCCGCTCAGTGGCAGAGTGCACCGGGAGGGAATGCCAACGCGGCATGAAGCCGTTTTCACGTGCGCCCCATAGGCCGATCACGCTGCCTGTGCGATACCGCCGGCATGAACAACGTCGGTCGCTTCGTTGTGCTTGGCGGAATGCCTCTCGCCCTCCTCACTCTGGGCGCTGTGATTATGCTCCCATCCGTGGTGCCCCCGCCGGAGCCGCAGCGGGTCACCAGCGACACACCGGAGTATTGCCTTCACCTGTTCGACCAGGTCAGCGAGCTGGTCCGAGCGGCGCCAGCGCCTCTCCCGGCGCAGGTGAGCAGTCTCTCCGCCGAGGGTCAGCATATGTGCGAACGCGGCCAGACGCGCGCCGGCATCCTGCGGCTACGCCATGCCATAGTGCTGCTGACGCGGCATGGCAGCCAGTCGCAATATTCGGTCAGCGCCGGCGGAAGCGCCAGTACAGCGGCGAGCGGCCCTGTCGCAACGCCTTAGCCTCGTAGCGGGTCGGCGGCCATCCGGCGGGCCTCAGTGTCGCTGGCGCAGGCGCGTCGAACAACGCCTGCACCGCCATGACCTCGGACACCCACGCCTGATAGGTCGGATCATCGCTGGCAACCCGCCACTCCGCGCCAGGCTTCAGCACGCGGGCGAGCAGCGGCAACACGGCCGGATGGACGAAGCGCCGCTTGGCGTGGCGCGACTTCGGCCAGGGATCGGGGAATAGCAGGAACAATCCGTCGAGACAGCCGTCCGGCAGCATGCGCAGCAGCGCGCGCGCGTCGTCCGGCCAAAGGCGCAGATTGGCCGGCAGCCGCGCCGTCGCTTCGCCGCCCTCGGGCACCACCCGGGACAGCAGGGAACAGAGCCCGTTTTCGAATACCTCGGAGGCGATCAGCGCGGTGTCTGGGTGCGCTTCGATCTGCGCCAGCGCGTGTTCGCCGCCGCCGAAGCCGACTTCTAGCCACAGCGTGGCCGGGCGCGGATCGAACGCCGCCAGCGGATCGGCGGCCTGCCCGGGGGACAGGCGTAGCCGAGGCAGCGTGACGTCCAGCAACAAACGCTGGCGTGGCCGCAGCGTGTGGCCACGGCCCCGTCCATACAGGCGATCAGGCGGCGGCTTCAGGGCCTGCCGTGCGGCCGGCCCCTCAGCCGCGTTCGCGGTCAGCGTCCGAACGCTGCCGTCAGCGCCGGAACCAGGTCCAGCTTCTCCCACGTGAAGGTGCCCTTAGCCTCGTCGGGATCGCGGCCGAAATGGCCGTAGGCGGAGGTGGGCGCGTAGATCGGCCGGTTCAGCTGCAGGTGCTCGCGGATGCCGCGCGGGGTCAGGTTGACCAGTTCGCGCAGGGTCCGCTCCAGCCGCGCCTCGCTCACGTCCTTGCCGGTGCCGTGCAGGTCCACATAGACCGACAGCGGGTGCGACACGCCGATCGCGTAGGCAATCTGCAGCGTAACCTTGTCGGCCAGCCCGGCGGCGACGACGTTCTTGGCAAGGTAGCGGCAGACATAGGCGGCCGAGCGGTCAACCTTGGTCGGGTCCTTGCCGCTGAAGGCGCCGCCACCATGCGGGGCCGCACCGCCGTACGTGTCGACGATGATCTTGCGCCCGGTCAGGCCGCAATCGCCGTCCGGACCGCCGATCACGAACTTACCGGTTGGGTTCACGTAGATCTCGCGCTCCGGCGGCATCCAGCCGGCGGGCAGTGAGCTCTCGATGATCGGCCACAGCAGGCGCTTCACATCGGCCTGGTCCAGACCTTCTTCGTGTTGCGTCGATACCACCACGGAGGTCGCGCCGACCGGCTTGCCGTCCACATAGCGCAGCGTGACCTGGCTTTTCGCGTCCGGCAGCAGCCCGGCTACTGACACGTCATGCAGCTTTCGCAGCTCGCTTACGCGGCGCAGGATCAAGTGCGCGTAGTACAGCGGCGCCGGCATCAGCGCCTCGGTCTCGCGGCAAGCGTAGCCGAACATGATGCCCTGGTCGCCGGCGCCTTCGTCCTTGTTGCCGCCGGAATCGACGCCCTGGGCAATGTCCGACGACTGCGCGTGCAGGTGGACCTGAACATCCGCATGCTTCCAGGAGAAGCCGGCTTGGTCGTAGCCGATGTCGCGAATCGCCAGCCGGGTCAGGTGCGCCAGATAGTCCGCCGTCACCGTGTCCGGACCGCGGGTCTCACCGGCCAGCACGACGCGATTGGTGGTGACCAGCGTCTCACAGGCGACGCGCGCATACGGGTCAGCGGCGAGAAATGCGTCAAGCACCGTGTCGCTGATCCGGTCGGCAACCTTGTCTGGGTGCCCTTCGGAGACGGACTCGGAAGTGAAAAGGTATTCGCCCGTGTCGCGCATGTAATCTCTCTACGTGGCGGAGGTTATCGCTGGTCCACGGCGGCCCAGCGGGGGATGCCAAGTGCGGGGTGTGTGACGGAAACCCCTGACAGGGTCAAGAGAGCGAGGGCAAAGAGAAATTCCTGCTCCGATTCACGTCATTTCGATCACGTCCATCATCGAATACAGGCCCGGCGGCCGCGTAACGATCCATCGCGCGGCACGGATGGCGCCGGACGCAAAGGTCCTGCGGTCGAATGCACGGTGCGTGAGCGCAATGTGCTCGGTTCCGGCGGCGAACAGCAGCGTGTGCTCGCCGACCACCTGCCCGCCGCGCAGCGCCGCGAAGCCGATCGCGCCCGGCTTGCGCGCGCCTGTGTGCCCATGCCGGCCGCTTTCCGTCACGTCGGCCAGCGCCACGCCGCGGCCCTTCGCCACCGCGCGGCCGATCGCGATGGCGGTGCCGGAGGGGGCGTCCACTTTCTGGCGGTGGTGCATTTCGACGATTTCGGCGTCGTAGGTGTCGGATGGCAGCGCGGCAGCCATGCGCTCGGCGAGCGCCAACACCAGGTTCACGCCGGCCGAAAAATTGGCGGCGTACACCACCGGGATGCGGCGCGCGGCTTCGGCCACCGCCGCCTCGTCGGCCCCGGAAAGGCCGGAGGTGCCGAGTACCCAGGGCGTTCCGGCTTGCGCCAGGGCCGACGCGGTCGCCTGGGCCGTGGCGGCGTTGGTGAAGTCCACGACCACCGCGGAGGCGGCGGCCAGGGCGGCGATATCCGCGAGCAGGACAGCGCCTTGGGGCACTGGCTCGCCTGCGCGGCCGATGCCGCCGACCAGGTCCAGGCCGGCAGCGCCGGCTTCCTCGACCAGCAGGTGGCCCATGCGGCCGGTGATGCCGGCAATGCCGATGCGGAGAATCATGTCTCGTCCCGTGGAATCGCGGCACATCCTGCGTCGCGGCAGGCGTGCGCGTCCAGACGGCTACGCCGCAACGGCGGCTTCGGTCTGCGGGGTCGGCACCAGCCGCGTCGGGTCGAAACCCTGCACCGTCGCCGCGACAACCGCGCGCGTGTAGTCGTCGGGCGCCATCTCGGGCGTGCGGGACAGCACCCAGAGGCAGCGACGGCTTGGTGTGCATACGACGGCCCAGCGGTAGCCGGGATCAAGGCCGATGACCCAGTAGTCGCCGGAGAACGGCCAGAAGAACGTGACGCGCAGCTTAGCCCCGGTGCTGTCGGTTGTCCGCGCCCGCGCGCGAATGCTGCGCTTGCGGCCCTGGGCATCGCGGCAGGCGTTGAGGACCGCGATGCTGCCGTCAGGCCGCGCGGTGTAGGTCGCGGTGACGTCAACGAAGCGCCGGCCGGGGCGGTCCTGCGCGTTATTCGGATACCGGGCGATCTCAAACCAGCTTCCGGCGTAGCGCTGGAGATCGACCTTGCCCACCGTTGCCGGCGCATCGAACAGCGAGTCGCCAGGCACCAGGCCCAGCATCACCGGCAGCTTCAGGGCGACCGAGAGGAAAGCCATCGGCGTCGAGCGGGGCTTGGGCATGGGTGGCTCCGGCGGTGCGTGGTTGCTGTGGAGCGGGTCGCCCTCGGTCATGCCGTGGAGTACGGGCAAGCGTTGCGGCGTTTGCCTCTTGGCCGCATCGGTGGACGGCGCAAAGAGCATGTCCACTCTACAAGGGACACCGAGGCGTCACGGGGGCACCGTGCGACCGTGCCTCGGGACGCGCTGGTCGGGCGAGGCCGATCTTAGGTCCGGCCGCCCTCGAAGAATTCCTTTACCTTGGCGAAGAAGCCTTCGGTCTCGGGGCTGCCCTTCGCATGGCCTTGCGCCTCGGCTTCGAATTCTTCCAGAAGTTCGCGCTGGCGCCGGGTCAGGTGCTGTGGGGTCTCGACCGCGACCTGGATGTACATGTCGCCGCGCACGGAGCTCCGCAGCGTCGAGAACCCCTTTGCGCGCAGGCGGAACTGGTCCCCGGTCTGCGTGCCGGGCGGGATTTTCACCTTGGCGCGGCTGCCGTCGATGACCGGGACCTCCACGTCGGCGCCCAGTGCCGCCTGGGTCACGCGCAGCGGCACGCGCATGAAGATGTTGGCACCGTCGCGCTGGAAGATCGGATGTGCCCGGATCGCCACGTGGACGTAAAGGTCACCGGGCGGCGCGCCCTGGCCGCCGGCCTCGCCCTCGCCGGCCAGCCGGATGCGCGTCCCGTCTTCCACGCCCGCGGGGATCGCCACTTGCAGCGTGCGATCGCGCGGCACCGTCCCAGCGCCATGGCAAATCCGGCAGGCGTTGCGGATCACCTTTCCCTGGCCATTGCAGGTCGGGCAGGTGCGCTCGATCAGGAAGAACCCTTGCTGGGCGCGGACCTTGCCGGCACCGTGGCAGGTCGGGCAGGTCTCGGCGCCGCGCGCCTTGTCTTCTGAGCCGGTGCCGGCGCAGGCCTCGCAGGCCACGCGAGTCGGCACGCGCAGGCTGATCTTGGTGCCGGCGAAGGCGTCGGCGAGGTCGATCTCCACCGCCTGGCGGATGTCCGCGCCGGTACGTGCACGCCCTCCGCCGCCGCGGCGGCCCATCATGTCGCCGAACATCTGGTCGAAAATGTCGCCCAGGCCGCCCGCGCCGCCGCCCGAGAAGTCGAAGCCGCCTGGGCCCCCAGCGCCGCCGTGTTCGAACGCGGCATGGCCGTAACGGTCGTAGGCGGCGCGCTTCTGGTCGTCGCGCAGGATCTCGTACGCCTCGCTGACTTCCTTGAATTTCGCCTCGGCCTGCTTGTCGCCGGGATTGCGGTCCGGATGGAACTGCATGGCGAGTTTGCGGTAGGACTTTTTCAGGTCCTCGGCCCCGGCGTCACGCGCCACACCCAGCAGCGCGTAGTAGTCTTGCTTCGCCATCTCAGCCCTTCTCTCCGGCGCTGCGGCGGGCGGTTATCGCCTCCCGATCGAAAAAGCGGGACGTCCGCACGCCTAATAGCCGCTCGCGCCCGCCTTCAATGAAGCGCGGGCGCGGCAGGTCACATCAATTGGTCCGGGATCAGGCGGACTTCTTCTTGTTCTCGTCCACCTCTTCAAACTCGGCGTCAACAACCTTCTCGTCCGGCTTGCCGCCGTGCCCGGTCGAGGCCCCCGCGCCGGCTGGCCCCGCACCTGCCTGGGCGGTCGCTTCGGCCTGCTCGGCGGCGCTGGCCTTGTACATCGTCTCGCCGATTTTCATTGCCGCCTGGCTGAGCCGCTCGCTGGCCTGCTTGAGCGCCTCGTTGTCAGTGCCCTCCATCGCCGAGCGTGCCGCCGCGATCGCCGCCTCGGCCTCGCCCTTATCCTGCGCCGGCAGCTTGTCGCCGTGCTCCTTCAGGTTCTTCTCGACCTGATGCGCCAGACCCTCGGTGTGGTTGCGCAGCTCGACTGTCTCGCGCCGCTGCTTGTCGGCTTCGGCGTTCGCCTCGGCCTCCTTCACCATGCGCTGGATGTCCTGCTCGGACAGGCCGCCCGACGCCTGGATGCGGATCTGCTGCTCCTTGCCGGTCGCCTTGTCCTTCGCCTGCACCGAGACGATGCCGTTGGCGTCGATGTCGAACGTGACTTCGACCTGCGGCATGCCGCGCGGCGCCGGCGGGATGCCGACCAGGTCGAACTGGCCGAGCAGCTTGTTGTCCGCCGCCATTTCGCGCTCGCCCTGGTAGACCTTGATCGTCACGGCGGTCTGGTTGTCGTCGGCGGTCGAGAACACCTGGCTCTTCTTGGTCGGGATGGTGGTGTTGCGCTCGATCAACCGGGTGAACACGCCGCCAAGCGTCTCGATGCCGAGCGACAGCGGGGTCACGTCCAGCAGCAGCACGTCCTTGACGTCGCCCTTGAGCACCGCGGCCTGGATCGCGGCGCCGATCGCCACGACCTCGTCGGGGTTGACGTTGCGCGCCGGGTCCTTGCCGAAGAACTGCTTTACGATCTCGATGACTTTGGGCATGCGGGTCATGCCGCCGACCAGGATCACCTCGGCAATCTCGCCCGCGGTCACGCCGGCATCCTTCAGCGCGGCGCGGCACGGGTCCAGCGTCCGCTGGATCAGGTCATCGACGAGCGATTCCAGCTTCGCCCGGGTCAACTTCATCACCAGGTGCTTCGGCCCGGAGGCGTCGGCGGTGATGAACGGCAGGTTGACCTCGGTCTCCTTGGAGGATGACAGCTCGATCTTCGCCTTTTCCGCAGCCTCCTTCAGCCGCTGCAGCGCGAGCTTGTCCTTGCGCAGGTCGATGCCCTGCTCCTTACGGAATTCCTCCGCCAGGTAGTCGATGACGCGGGCGTCGAAATCCTCACCGCCGAGGAAGGTATCGCCGTTGGTGGACTTCACCTCGAACACGCCGTCGCCGATCTCCAGCACGGAGATGTCGAAGGTGCCGCCGCCGAGATCATAAACCGCGATCATGCCGGCGTGCTTCTTGTCCATGCCGTAGGAAAGAGCGGCGGCTGTCGGTTCGTTGATGATGCGCAGCACATCGAGGCCGGCGATGCGGCCGGCGTCCTTGGTGGCCTGCCGCTGGCTGTCGTTGAAGTAGGCAGGCACGGTGATGACGGCCTGGGTAACCGGCTCGCCGAGATAAGCCTCGGCGGTCTCCTTCATCTTGCCGAGGATGAACGCGCTGACCTGACTGGGAGAATACTTTTCCCCCCGCGCCTCGACCCAAGCATCGCCGTTGTCGCCGCGAACGATGTTGTAGGGCACCAGCCCCTTGTCCTTGGCCACCAGCGGGTCATCGTAGCGGCGGCCGATCAGGCGCTTGATGGCATAAAGCGTATTCGACGGATTGGTCACCGCCTGGCGCTTCGCCGCCTGCCCAACCAGGCGCTCGCCGTTGTCGGCGAATGCAACCATGCTGGGCGTGGTACGCGCGCCTTCCGAGTTCTCGATGACCTTGACTTCCTTGCCTTCCATGATGGCGACGCAGGAATTCGTGGTCCCGAGATCAATGCCGATAACTTTGGCCATGAGGGGTTTAGCTCCTTTCAGCGGACGCGAGCGGCCCGTGGCACCGCCTGTGTCCCTAGGGGTGGACTATAACTGGCATGTATGGGCCGCGAACCGGCCGGGCAAGTCCCTGCGGGGTTTTTGTTCAGTCCCGGCATGGTTGCGTCAGGCGCTGGTGTCCAGCCTGGACGGCGCGACGGTAATCTCGGGGGGAGGCGCCTTGGCCACGACCACCATGGCGGGGCGAAGCAGCCGGCCATGCAGCGTCCAGGCGGGGGTCCATGCCTGGATCACCGAGCCCGGCGGGTGCGCCTCGGTCTCCTGCTCGGACATGGCCTGATGCAGGTTGGGATCGAACGGGGTGCCGGTCGGGTCCTCCCGCTTGATGCCGTTGCGCTCCAGGACGGCGATGAAGCTCCGCTCCACGCCCGCCAGGCCGTCGCGCAGCCGGGTGATAATCTCCGGCTGGCCATCATCGGGGGGCGGCAGGCTGTCCAACCCGCGCCGGAGGTTGTCCGCCGCTTCGACAACGTCTGCGGCGAATTTCTGCACGGCGTATTGGCGCGCCTCGTTGACCTCGCGCTGGGCGCGGGCGCGAACGTTGGCGTTTTCCGCCTCGGCGCGCATCCAGCGATCCTTCAGCTCCGCGGTCTGTGCTTCCAGTTCGGCGATGCGGGAAGCGGCGGCCTGCATAACCTGCTCGGGGCTTTCCGGCGCCGGCTCGGCGGCGGGTGGCGCCTCGAACGGGTTGGTCGACGGTGGATTATTGGGTTCGTTGCTCATGCCGGCATCAGTTAGGACGCACAGTGGTGCCGGACAAGCGCGCGGGCAGCCATTGTCACACGGGAGCCGCCGATACCGGGGCCGGCGGCTAGCCGCGTGGTGCCGTTCGGTCGCGTGCTACCCTGGCAGGGCCGTCAAACCGTACCTTTCCGCGGCGGCACGAAGCTGGCGGTCGGTGCTGGCCAGCGGCAGGCGCCGCCGTGTGGTGAGCTCCGCCGCGTCATACGCGGTGAGGGTTTCGGCCCGCGCAAGCAGCGCAACCGCCCGGCGCCAGAATGGGCCCTGGCCATCGGCATCGACCCGGATCGGCAGGAAATCCAGCATGTCGAGCCGTTCCTCGGCCCCGCCGGGACCCAGTCGGCGGCGCCGCTCGGCCTGGACCAGCACGTTGGCAACTTCCAGGTGCCACGGCGGCCGGACCAGCGCGCCATCCGCCTGCACACGATCCAGCCGCGCGTCGCCGGCGGCGGAGGCCTCGTCGGCGAAGCACCAGCCGACGGCGACAGAGCCCCGAGCGCTTCGCCAAGCCACATCCAGATCTGAGGCTGCCAGTTTGACTTTGGGCATTGGTTCGACGGCGACCCGGCGTGGCCGGCGCCGCCGCGCTGTATGAGCGCGCGCTTTCGGTCGCCGATCAGCGGGGCGCGGTCGCTTGCACCGTGCGGGTGGCCGTGGACCGCGCGGCCGACGATCCGGCGGTGGCCGCCCGATTGCCTGCCCGCTCGGACGCCATCCGGCCGGCGAGTGGGGCCCCGAGTTTATCGCCGCGGGCCGGCTTGTCGGGTTGCGGTGTCGGTCGAGCCGACTTTGGTCTGGGCGTCCTCACGCGACGACGGTCTAGGCCTCCTCCCGCGACGACAGCGCCAGCACGGCGGCAAATCCTGGATGCGCGTCCTCCAGCGTCAGCGAACCGCCATGGAGCTGCGCCACCGCCTGCACCAGCGACAGCCCAAGGCCCGAGCCCGGCGTGTTGCGGGCCGCGTCGCCGCGGAAGAAGCGCTCGGTGGCGCGACTGCGGTCGGCGTCCGGAATACCCGCCCCTTGGTCGGTCACCGTGATCCTGGCACCGGTCGGCGTCGCCTCGGCGACCACCCGCACCGCGCTGCCTGGAGGCGCGAACTTCACCGCGTTGTCCACCAGGTTCGCCACCGCCTGCTGGATCAGCTCGCGATCGCCGTAGCCCGGCAGCAGCTCGGGCGCGTCCAGCGTCAGCGCGACGGATTTTTCCTCCGCCACCGCCTCGTATAGCTCCACCACGCCGTCCAGCAGCTTCCGCAGATCGAGCTGGCCGAACGCCGAGCGCCGCGAACCGGCCTCGATCTCCGCGATGCGCAGCAGCGCCTGGAACACGGCGGAGATGTCGTCCAGGTCCGCGATCGCGCGCTCGATCGCCGCGTGCAGCTCGGGCTCGGTCTTGGCGTGCAGCGCGGCGTCCTCCAACCGCGTGCGCGCCCGGGTGATCGGCGTGCGCAGGTCGTGGGCGATCGAGTTGGACACCTGGCGCACGCCGTCCATCAGCCGCGCAATTCTGTCCAGCATGACGTTGATGGTTTCCGAGAGCTGGTCGAACTCGTCGCCGCGGCCCGACAGCGGCACGCGCTCCGCGAAGTTGCCGCCGGCGATCGCGCTCGCGGTCGCCGCGACCTTGGTGATCGTGCTGTGGAACAGGCCGCGCACCACCAGCGCGCCGACCGACGCCATGCCGGCGACCAGCAGGCCGGCCCAGAGCAGCGCCTCGGTCAGCAGCCCGCGGAGCTGCGCCCGCACGCGCACGTCGCGGCCGATCAACAGGTGGTAGCCCCCCGGCAGGTCGAACCGCTCCACCCGGGCCAGTGTGCTAAGGCCTGCCCGCTCGATCGGCAGTTCGTACCAGCCGCCGTTGTCGGTTATCCCCTGCGGCCATTGCGGCAGGTTGCCGGCGACCTCCCGCATCGACGGGTCGGCCAGCAGGTAGATCGCGTCGTCGTCCACGTTCTGCGCCAGCCGGTCCTCGATCGTCAGCACCAGCCCGGGCAGGCCGCCGCTCGCCCAGCGTTCCGACAGGTTCAGCGCGTCGGCATGGATCGCCGCCTCGGTCTGGCGATCGAGCAGGCCGGCCGTGGACCACCACAGGAACACCGCGAGCACCGCAGCGGTGGCCGCCAGCAACGCGGCGAACAGGGCGGAGAAGCGGACACCGGTCGAGCGGAACGCGTAGGGCAGGCGGACGGGGAGGTAGCGGAGCCAGGTCTTGTGCCGCGTTGCCTGGTCAACGCTCACGCCGGCTCGGCCCGCAGCATGTAGCCGGCGTTGCGCACGGTGTGGATCAGCGGGGTCGGGAACGGCTTGTCCACCTTCTGGCGCAGCCGCGAGACGTGCACGTCGATGACGTTGGTCTGCGGGTCGAAATGGTAGTCCCAGACGCCTTCCAGCAGCATGGTGCGGGTCACCACCTGGCCGTCGTGGCGCATCAGGAATTCGAGCAGGCGGAACTCGCGCGGCTGCAGGTCGATCTTCTGCCCGGCGCGCTTCACCTGGCGCGACAGCAGGTCCAGCTCCAGGTCGTCGACCACCAGCTTGGTGACGGGGCTTTCGCCTTTGCCGCGCCGCGCCAGCGCCTCGACGCGGGCGAGCAGCTCGGCGAAGGCGAACGGCTTGGTCAGGTAGTCGTCCCCGCCTGCTTTCAGCCCCTTTACCCGGTCGTCCACCTCGCCCAGCGCGGACAGGATCAGCACCGGCACACTGTTTTTCTGGCCGCGTATCGTCTCCAGCACGCGCAGCCCATCAATGCCGCCGGGAAGCATGCGGTCGAGGATGATCGCGTCGTAGGATTCGCTGGCGGCCAGGAACAGTCCATCACGGCCGTTATCCGCGTGATCGACCACGAAGCCGACCTCCTTCAGGCCGCGCACCACGAAGCCCGCAACGTCCTTGTCGTCTTCCACCACCAGGATACGCATCGCCCCTCCCCTCCGCGGGCGTTCAGCCGGCGGATTCGGGGGGACGTTTGCCCACGGTCACCGGGATGTCCATATCGTGGCCTTGGCGCCGAATTGACAAGCGCACGTCGTTGCCCGGCGGCACGGCGGCGACCGTGCGGATCAGGCCGCGCGAGGTGTCGATATGTTCGCCGTTCACTGCGAGCACGGCGTCGCCGGGCCGGATGCCGGCGCGCGCGGCGGGGCTGCCACGCTCCACCCCGGCGATCAGGACGCCCGGATCGCCGTCCTGCACCGACACGCCAAGCCAGCCGCGATCGATGCGGCCGCGCTCCACCAGCTGAGCCACGATGTGGCTGACGATCTCGCTCGGGATGGCGAAGCCGATGCCGACGGAGCCGCCGGACGGCGAGACGATCGCGGTGGAAACCCCGACGACTTCGCCCGCCATGTTGAAGATCGGGCCGCCCGAGTTGCCCGGGTTGATCGGCGCATCAAGCTGCAGGAAATTGTCGAACGGACCGGACCCGAGGTCGCGGCCCTCGGCCGAC